>Ga0307515_10000387_pt1 | contig 107120 bp, 94 predicted proteins | sample 17_EM_MG_FD_194513 | JGI IMG/M metagenome (GOLD analysis project Ga0307515, IMG submission 194513) | Populus trichocarpa ectomycorrhiza microbial communities from riparian zone in the Pacific Northwest, United States - 17_EM | ecosystem: Host-associated > Plants > Roots > Unclassified | place...
CGTATACCTTCTTTTCTTTTCTTTTCCTTTCTGTTCGGGCATGGGTTGGTGTATCATTTAGGCTGTTCATTTGTCAGCGGGGATGAAGGGTAGCGGGGGGGGAGCTCCGCCATCTAGCCGGCTCGCCCGGAGGCGGAGGCGGAGGCGATATTGGGTCCTGTCATACTCTAATTAGAGTGCACACAGTATGAATAAAACAAAAAAACTGTTAAATTCTATCGTGATACGCAACACTGATAAGACATACCATAGGAGTCAGCTGAGTCTGAGGCGGTTTCTGGCGCAAGAGATTGAACGGGCACGTCTAAACGTTTATGTTTGTTTCGTTCGGCCGGACTCGGCGATATAATCTGTTTAGGTCGGGGTCTCGGAGTGACCCGAATCTTCTTCCATGGTGTTTTGGGTGGCGCACCTTGCTCAGTCATTCCTGCAGATTTGGAGGTGGACAAAGATCCGGGCAAGAAGGAAAAATCTTGCAGGGGATAAATGATAGTTTCCGTCTTGCTGTCACGACCGAAGAAACTTCCATACACCGTGATCAGAGAATCGATTTGGGGAATGGGTGTTTTTTCAAAACGTCTGCCCAACAGAACCAAAACTCGAACACAGAAATTGACAGTTCGACCAACCTCCTTTACTGAAGAAGCGGTTGTAATGTCAAATCCGCAGTACCGGCCATATTCCGGTATATCATGGTAAACAACCTCGACGCGGCCACACACATTCATAGGGCAAATCCCATCATCCGGGCCATTGTTGAGGTCACTGTCGAAGCTATCAAAGTCAACACGAGTAAACATGAGGGCAGAAGACTCAGTGGACTTGCCAACAATGAATACTTGCATGCATTACGAAGGGTTCAACAGGTGGAGAGACGAACTTGCCCGAGACGTCTATAATGCAGCCGGGTACATGTTGCTCCATATTTGAAGGGATGAACAACAATACGGAGGCCGCCACCTTATCATTTTACACAGAGATATCCAGTAATTGATTCTCAATGGATGCTGCGGAGCAATCGAATTCTGGTAAAGGAATAGTGGCAACATAGCGCCTAGCTCCACCTTGTGAGGAAGGTTGAATGACGTCAAACTCCAATACCACAAACAAATGGAGAAAGCACGAGGCGAATTGCATTGAGGATGTCATTAGATGACCGGATATGCGAGCCAAATGATATCGATACCAACAGAAGATATTGTGGAAGGAGTTGTAACAGCAGATGAAGGAGAAGATGTGAGAGGAGAAGAAGTTAGGCCGTCAAATGTGTTCCTTTCATACGGCCACCAAAACCAATGAACCAAGATGTTAGTGAGACTCGGAACTCACGACTTGGGTTTGTGGAGGCTCACTGTGATCTGAAATCAAAACGTAGGATTTCCAAGTAAGATGATGTTACCAGTCGGTCTCAAAATGACTTCAGGATATCCCGATGGAGCGAATGCAGAAGTCTGCAAGCAAGATGTCAATATGATATGACGTACAGTCAATCATCTGAGAATGACAATTACGTTTCCAATCGGTGTGAGTTGGGACAAAATAGTTTCAGAACGACGTCAGGATTCCGGATGGTGCTGATGCAGGGGTCTCCAAGAATGATATCAGTACGAAATGACATTCTGTACCATTCAGTGTGGGGGGAAAATCTTTTCCTGATCTCATCTTGTATCATCTTATCATACAACGAATTACTCGCTCTATCTTTCCCATCCTTTGATCTCACTCGCTCTTTCCAAGATTTCCTGGATCCTCAAGGCCGGGTAGGATGATTTCTTCTCACCCGCTTCCTATGCTCCTCGAGCCAGAACTGCGCTTTCTCATGAATTCCTTTTGGAATGTCGCAAGAGGTGCGGCGGAGTGTTGGTGATGGGCTTCCTGGCATCTAGCTCCGCCATTTCACCACATCAGTCCCAGTTGAGAGAAAATAGTCTCAGAACGATGTCAGAATTCCTGATGGAGCTGATGGAAGGGGCTCCAGGCAAGATATCAGTAGGAAATGACGTGCAGTCAATTGCCTCAGAATTACATCAGGTAAAAGTATTACCAATCGGTCTCAGTTGAGAAGAAATTGTCTCAGAACGACGTCAGGATTCCGCATGGAGCTGATGGAGAAGTCTCCAAGCAAGATATCAGTACGAAATGACATACAGTTAATCCTCTCAGAATGACATCTTAGACCTGTGTTTAGGATGGAGTTGAACGGCATCGCAGGATAGTGTCGACAGTATACAGTGAGTTAAACAAATGTTACTTAAACAGGCATAGTGCGATGCAATATACAAAAGCAAATAAGGAGTCGCGGCTCAACAATGTTTGTGCAACGCCAATAGATTTTCGTGCCACCCCACGGAAATCACTTTCCAACAATCAGAATTGAAACAGACACATTCCGAGTGCTTATATGAATAAATATCCTCATTCACTATCAATCACATCCACGTTTGCAACCTTACACCATAATTACCTGATGAATGCATTTGAGGTGGAACACTGGCATATGTGTCCTGACACTAGTAGCTCTTTTGCGGGAAACAGATATGTTTCGCTCCCAGGATTTTGCGCATTGTATCCCAATTCGATACATCGCCTACAAGTTCACCAGAAACATCACTGAATTGACCAGAAAGTTGAGAGAACAATTGGTACAGTCAATCGAGATGAGTTCAAATACCGACAGCGATATTGAGCACCCATTGTCGAAGTCTATATGATTGCCATACCCCTAAACACGCCACAGTCATTTCACTGGCAAAGCCCGACTTCTGACACCATGAGGACAGACCAAGCAAAGTCAAAAAGTGTGAAAAGACTTCGAAGGGTCAAGGATGAAGCAAGTCCAAACTCCAAACAAGTCACAAGACAAAGCAAGTCAAAACACCAAGCAAGTCGATGCCCGATGTGAGTTACAAAAAATTGACGCAGCAATTGGAAATTTTTGATCAAGCAAGTAAAGAGAGACGAAGCAAGTCAAGCATAACCAGCCATATTACAGGCGCAGTGGGAGACGTCCGAAGTCCAGATACAGAGGTTCCTGAAAGACATGTCGGTCAACAATTATCAAGCAAAGTCAACTGAGGTTTATATGTCCACCATGCCACGATGGCAATCAACAACCTCTCAGCTTAATTCACCGGCAGAGCAACAAACTTCAACGAGGGGGAGAGGGTCGTATCAGACCAGCAGAGTCCTGCAAGCGAGTGAATTAAGCGTGATTGCCAGTCGGAGAACCTACAATCAATTGGCGCGATCTTACCATTAAGTCGGCAATACCAAAAACCCAAGGAGAATTTAGGAGACAATTGCAAGTCAGCACAGTTGCGACTATATCCCTTCTAGTCGAGTGAGGTGTATCGAGATCTATTAGCATGTACAGCTACAACTCTAGCCAACACGAAGAAGCGGGAGATCAGCAACAGTCAAGACAATTGTGACAGTCTCAGAAAGGCAGCGATAAGAAACGCAACTTCTGATGATCCATCTCCGAACCTGTGCAAAACAATACCCGGAATTCGCCATGGGATAAGTCTAATAAGCCCAGTTGAGGCAGATGTGCCAACTTATCACCAGCGCAGTGGATTTCAAAGGAAGTCTATGAAAGCTGAACAGCGAACCGGCAATGCACTTGCTTCGGCAGTGGAGACCACAACACTTACCTTTTTACGAGATATACATGGCAACCTGCAGCGGGTCAAAGCACTAATCGACTGTAGTGCAATGAGCATCGTTACATCACCGCACCTCCTCAGGAAACTCGATGTACCGCAGGAACAAGCAGTGTTCCTAAGCGGCCCGGCCGGCCGCCCGACTTTTTAGCGGCCTGCAGGCCCGGCCCGGCCCGGCCTCTATTCTGAAAGCCTGCGCTAAGGGCGGCCCGGCCCGGCCTGGGTCAGAAGCCGCCAAGAAAAAGCCTGCAGGCCAGCCGCCAAGAAAAGCCGCCCGGCCGCCAAGAAAAAGCCTGCAGATCGGCCGCCCGGCCTGGTTATGAACTTATGATGGACGATGGCTGAGTTTACTTGGTGGCTTTCTGAGTTTAAGACTTTAGGCAGCAGCAATGGGTGTCATTTAAACAAAATATGTTTATGCTTGTTCGATTGAACTTATACGTTGGCAAATAAAGCCTGCAGGCCGGCCGGCCGCCAAGAAAAAGCCTGCAGATCAGCCAGCCAGCCGCCAAGAAAAAGCCTGCAGGCCGGCCGCCCGGCTTGGGCCTGCAGATCGGCCGCCCGGCCGCCAAGAGAAAGCCTGCAGATCAGCCGCCCGGCCGCCAAGAAAAAGCCTGCAGGCCCGGCCCTCATTTAAAAGCCGCCGCTAAGGGCGGCCTGGCCGCTTAGGAACACTGGGAACAAGCATACACCTCCACTCTGGCCGGGTGATGATTTCTGCAAGGGAGAGCCGAATGGCTAGGCCATTGGTTCGGTATTAGAACACCTTAAACCGGTTGATGAATCGGAGGGTTTAGAAGTCACAATGCAAGTATAAACCATAGTCTTGGGCTTGCCATGGTGAGAAACGTGAATATCGACTGCAGCAAAGGTGGATTGAATGCCCTAAGAACGTGAAATGGATCGCAATGGGCGAAGATTCCAGAAACCGATCACACAAGTCCTCTGCGAGAACGCGGTACAGGAAACAAAAATCATAAGTCCTGCCACCGGATTCAAGCATCTCACAGCTAGCGCTGAAGTGGTCAAGGCATTTGCCATGTGACTTGGAGAATGTCAAGAGGTGGTGGGAGTATCACTGGAAGGTATCAGGGAAGGTGAGAGAAACCCACGGATGCTGAATGTGCGAGTAGGAGCAGTGGCGGTAGTTGTGGCGGACGAGTAACTCAGTGACGGTGCTTGAATGACTACTACTGGCTCGCCGACATACGATGGGTGAAACAGGTCAATCGGAGTGCTCTATTGTGATGAACCATCTGATCCAACAATCCCGGGACTCCTACCCATCTGCACACCGCCATAATTCAATGCTGAGAAACCTAATGAGAATACGAACAGACATAGTTAACCCGGAGATGGTATCAGCAGATGATGGGGGTTGTATCCGAGCACAATATCAAGAGTCTGTGGAGGTCGTATGCCCGTAAGATAGCTGGACTATGCAGACATATTCAGAAAAGATTTGGCCGAGAGTCGCTACCGCACAGGCCAGTTGTCCTCGTGATCGATCTGGAACCCGACTGCAAACTACCTTAGGTGCGGATCTACAACCTCTCAGAAGTCGAGTTAAAATCTCTCACGGCCTACATCTATGCAAACCTAGACAATCGATTTGGCCAGCGATCATCGTCTGCGGCAACTCCGGGCTTGGTTGGGAAGATGAAGGAACGCTGACTGCAGCTGCCTGTGGACAACTGAGCTCTCAATTATGCCATGGCGATGAACCGATGCCCTCTCCCAGTGATCTCGGAGATGCTAGACAGGATCTGAGGAATGCCAATCATCTCATCTGAATCAAGGAACATGACCAGACCAATACCGCTTTTCCCGCCTGCTACCAGGAGTTCGAGTACAGAGTCATGCCAGTCAGGTTGACCAACACACCATCTACCATACTACCCAGGTACATAACACATTGGAGAACAGGAGTTGTCGGCAGAGCAACGATGTTTAAAGAGAGGGATGACCCTACCAGATCCGAAATCCTCATGTATAGAATGATCTTACTGGAGCCGCCAGAATGAGGGACCAAAGTGCACTTAACGACAGCAAAGTTCCGCGGCGATATGTAAAGGCACATATGCGCAAGCGTGCCTATGTATGGAACTAGATAGTACATCCTTGCAAATGTGGACTCGAGTGATCTTACAGGTAGATTGAGTAGTAATATTTTGAGTACTGATCTAAATGCTGTAGCGGCGACCTATATACACTGGTGATTACCCGGCATCAGGTCACGAGTCGCCATTTGTAAGGGCACGTACGCCAGCGTTTGGCCTTATAGGCATACGTATGGTAATTATAGGTATACGATTGCAAACGTGGATGCGAGTGATAGTAGATATATATGTGTAGGTAAGATTATCGCTAGAGATCTAAGTCTCGTGGCGAGCCGACTATATAGAATGGCCGTTACCCGGACCTGGGTCACGTGCCGCCGTTACATTATCCCCCTCTTTAGGCGCAGACCTCCTGGGCTGCATAAACCGTACCAGAGAAAAGGACAGAAAGCATTATACATTCATGCTGCGTACGTACTCGTACGAAATCATAGGTCCCGCTACCGATTGGTATAGCTCAATGGCGACCTTTCGGCGGATCCGGCGCACGGGGAAACTCCACCTCCATTGGCAGGTGGTAAAAACCCGTGCCGACGCCATTTGTACTGGGCCGAGGTCCAAAGAAGAGATGAAGAGAAGAGAGAAACAAGAAAACATCCAAAAGTAATCCCGTCCTCCTTATCTCAACTTCCTAACCCATGCTCCAACGACCATCATTCCCGTAGCTCGTATCTCGGCGTAGGTCTTTGTCGGAATCATCAGGGTAAAAGGCCGCACCAAGTCACGGGAAGCCCATGAGCGCAATCAACAATTTGGAGAGAATGAAAGCACGGACATTAGGACGGACTATTAGGAACTCCATACAAATCTCTATCCTCATACAAAAACTATAACCGGTAGGCTGACGAACTCAGCCCTGAGCGGGTCAAGCCGCAGAAATGATGCTCGGGACGGGGCGGCCATGTCGGGCCACGAAAGACTGTACTTGCCCCGACACAAAGTGTTGCATACTGTCTGGGGTCGTCTATTATGCCATTGTATAAGGATTGCCTTCTATGAGGATATGGGCTTGTATCAGGATACGGGGTGATGCGTCTGACACGTGCGTATGCATCAGCAATGGGAGACCTTAAATATATGGTCCTTTTAGTCTCTATAGATATACACAATCAATCATCACTTGAACACAAAGTGTTGCAATATAAAAAGAACCGTGTACGTGTATTGACTAAGGTACAGAGAATCGAGAAGGAGAAAGTCTTGAGATATATCCAATAGTGTTACATCTCCGGGTACCTTACGGTCAGCCCCTCTTACAGTAAGCTCTTGTCAGGTCTATATATATAACAGACAGAATTGTTGGTAAAGGCCAGTACTGGTAGATTCTCCGCATACGACAATGTATGACAATCGGGGGAAAATGCGGTTGCTAGATGTGATGATAGAGATCATTGCTCGGGTCTATCTAATTGAGGCCATAAGGTCGGTATATATACGATATACCATAAGTATACGCATACGCACTTATCTGCGGCGCATCACCTTGAGTCTTGAGACAAACCGGCACTCTCTTGCATACTATATGCTTATACAAGACAGTAACAGATGATCCATGGATATATACAGCAGTGGCTGTTGAAATCACGATGCAAATGTAGTCTCTTGATCTCTCTGGAGGAGAAATCTACATCTTATATACAATGGGAGTCTGGAGGTCCCAGGCAGATCCCGCGGAGATAGTCGACGTGGTGGTCGGAGTGGTGTGTGGTGTTACTATCCGGTCTGGAAGGATGTCGCAGATACACTGGGATCGCCGAATTGACTCACCGTCTGTGGACTCATACTCGTTGACTCATCCACGAATCCTCACTCGCCACTGGAGTTTCCAATCATGATACAGGTGTTCATGTGCCGAAGACATGTTACAGATCTGATACAAGGTCACTGCTGCAGAGGCTGATGCCTCCTATATATATATCGAGTCTTTATCGTTCTCTCTTCTCTGTACCATAGTCTATGCACACGGTTCTCCCCATCTCATAACAAATCATGGAGCTTCTCCGGACAGGGGATAGTCCAATGGACAAAATCCGTTTTACCCGCGCAACTTGTGGGTTGCTGTAGTACTTAGGGGAGAACCGTGAGTGTAGATTCTATGATACAGAGAGAAAAGAGAAGGAGAAAGACTCGACTTATATACAGAGGACCATCAGAGACAATTTTGATGCGTCACCACTCTGAGTCACTTGCCACCGGATATGTAACATGTGGTGTTACTTTGTCTCTATAGATTCACTTGCTTAATCTCTCGAGGGCAGAAGGCCCGTATATGTACAGTATTCTCGTGTACCAGCTCTTCGTGCCGAGGCTCGTACCATCGAGGCTTCGGCCGAGTCCCATCAGCCCATTCTTTAGCAACAGCTTGTACTCTGCCATCAGTTCGTATCGGTCTCACAGAGGAGGAGACTTATGTTTCATGTATACATGCAACATGTGGAGTGGCGAGTGGAGTGAGCGACAATTTGTGCAGGGGTGTATCGGCGACTTCAATTAACTCCGAGAAACTTCTCTAGACTCGATCATATTGTAACAACTTTGCACAGAGGAAGAAGGGGATCGAAAGGGGAGCTCCCCCACCTAGCCGGCTATGCGGAGGAGGAGAAAGGGGTTCTGCCATACTCTAGACACAGTGAATGCAGTATGATTAAAATAAGCACAACAGCGGTTGTTACAATAGTGATAGAGAAGCTTGATTGATTCTATCTCAGACTCTACGAGAGCCTTCTATATATAAGGGAGTCTAAGTACGAATGCGTACATATTCATCTATGTATACGTACGGCTGAATACCATCAGCTCGTATTAGTTCTAGGCATGTAAGCCGCCATACGAGGTATCAGCTCGTACAGGTACTAGCTAGTAAGCCACCATACGAAGGCTGGGATCTATTTATGCAATAGCATTGCACACGTTGATCTGAGTGATAGTTTATGTGGAAGTTTATGGCAAGATTATCGCTACTGATTAAGACTCATCGCAAGACGTCTATATGAAGGTGTAGTTATCCGTTCCAGATCATCTTATGCGCAAGCAGCGGCAATCTTAACCACCCTCCCGTCACATTGTCCGAGCATCATTGTGCCTCGAGTGGATACCAGTCAATAGCGAGGTCGCTAATTGTTGAAGACAGGGTTTGGTGGGGTGGTTGAGTATGGGGTTGCACTACAAACCGCTTCTTACCAAGGTTTTAATAGCACTTGGAGAGGTAAGAAATGCGCTGTAAGTTGGCTCGTGCACGAACCGTCACCTACAAGTGCTTCTAGTATGATGTTTTCTGACAATGCATCTGGTTATTACCGCAGCTAAATAGCGGTCTCAATTATTGAAGGAGCAATGGGTGGGTTTCAAGGATCATCAGAACGAAGCGTAGCGAGTATCAGAGCAATTCAGAGCAATAATTGGAATTCAATGTAATAGAAATCCGTATGTACAAATGAAATTCGCTAGAATAGACTTGAGTGCATGAATACGGGTCACTGGAGAAACAGAACTGATAATGCGACGACGGGAAGAGAGCCGCGTTGACTTTCCGCCGTAGAATCAAATGAAATCACCAACAGGTGGAGATTGCTGGCAGATCGAACCTGATCTTAGATACGTGAAGTTAGTTACTAGGAAGTTACGTTAAGTTTAGTTTGATCTGGAATATGGCTTCACTTACAACCATGTGGTATTAACAAGTCAGGAGTCCCCAAGCAGAAGTTTCTTGAATACCGGCGAAGACGATTTCTCAGCACGGGCAACTGCAGACTCTCCGGTATCGTCGGCGTTGTGTTTGTCTGCCCCCATTTCCAGGAGCAATCGAACTACATCGTACTTGTGTGTAGCCATCGCATAATGTAGCGGAGTCTGGCCCTGAGCCTGGCGAGCTTCCATATTCGCACCTCTCTTAACCAACAGCCTGGTAGTCTCCACCCGTCCTCCCCAAGTTGCCTCTCCGAGGGGTGTCGCGCCATTCCAGCCTACACCTTCGATTTGGGCCCCTCGATCTAATAACAACTCGACCATTTTCACATGCACATTCACCGATGCAATTGCCAAGGAATCCTTATTATTGCTCGGTAATCTGGCGTGTATATTTGCTTTTCCATCCAGAAGGATTTCTGCAACTGATGTGTGATTGTGTGTAGCCGCCAAAATCAAAGGGGTATCCCCGCATTCTGTTCGTTCGTCAACACTTGCATTCTCGTCCAGAAGAATTTTGGCGACGTTCGAATGTCCGTTGCGGGCGGCCAGGGCGAGTGGCGTTTGTTTTTTCGATGTCTTTGCGTCAATTTCTGCTCGTGCCCGTAGAAGTGCCTGGACAGTGCTGGCGTCGCCCTTGTCGGCCATGAAATGTAGTGCTGTCCATCGTGCTGCATCTCTGAGGTCCGATGAAGCTTCAACCCTAACCACCAAATCGGCCATTGCAATTCGCTCTCCTTCAAGAATGGATAGCATGGCCTTCCATCCAAGTCTTTGAATCTCCTTCTTAAGAAACACTTTTACTATGTCCAGACGGTATTTCTGAATAGCAAAACCCAGTGGTGAGACAGAGGACTTGGGGTCTCTGTAAAAAGGATCTGAGCCAAGACTGACAAGCCCCTTCACTGTTGCCTCGTCGCCATTTCCTGCGGCAAGATGTAGAGCAGTCAGCCCGTCGTGGTTCAAGGCGTAAATATCGGCTCCATTATGTAACAATATTTGCACTAGCCCACTCTCATCTGCAAAGTTTTTCCGACGCCGTGCACCATCAACAACACAATGCAGCACAGTTCCAGGTCCACAGCGACCGGACGCTGATGCACCATTGTCAAATAGCGCCAAAAGTATATCTTCATACCCGTAGGCTGCAGCAAGGCACAAAGGAGTTTGCTGATTGTGATCCATCTGGTTTACATGGGGCTCTGGCGAATTATCTAAGAGATTGCCAATGGTGGAGGTGTGTTGGCTTATGATGGCCTTGTGCAGTGGGAATTCTACGGCTTTGGTCCGGTCGTATGGATGATGGGAATGCGTTCGGGGGTTGTACAGCCGAGGTACAAGCGTCTCAGAATGACTCGTATCAGGATTCTGTGTGACCATTTTGTTATGACTGTATGGCGGTGGCGGGGTGGAGCTCAAAATCATGCCGGTAGATGGGCTGGGTCTCCGACGCTCTGGTTTGCTCCCTGGCTCGCTGCATTCAATCCACATGAGTATGGTACTTGAGAATTTATAACGTCACCAAGCTGTACTTACCAAGCAGTTTGATCGTGAGAGGCCACTACAGGCTGACCACCTTCACAACTATTAGCATTGTATAACCATAACCTACCATGAAACGACATACCACGTGCCCTACGCTTCTGCATAATTCCTGGTGCTTTCTTAACCATATCTTGAATCTTCATAGATACCGTTTCGTAGTTCCGGTCATCCACTCCAGGAAACTTCACCAGATTTGAATGATCTGTGTCAATGGGTATCTGGTCGTGGAGAGCTTCGTGCGGGCAAAAGCAAGTCGCAGACTCTTTAGTTACCAACCGTATATAGTTACCGCTTCTGCACCATTGTCCATTTGGTAAGACCTGTCGCGAACAACAGTCAGTACTAGATATTAGAAACATGGTTGTTGTGCCAAGACCAGCGCATTCTGAAAGGTCCCTTTGTGGCTAATATTGGGCACGGACACATTTCAGATATGGTACGTCTGTGATCAACATTATCCCCGCAGGTGACCAAATGGTCATTGACCGATTGTCATTCTGTCCTTCCTTTCTCTCGGTATTATGAAAGGGGGATGGGGTGTGTACATTCACGGTCCTCGAATCCTTCGTTTCAAAAAAAGATATCACAACAGAATCCTTGTAGATGAAGCTGTTCCGGAACGCATCATCGATATGGTGCAGCAAATGGGATCCCTCTTTCAAGTCTGAAACCAGTTGTGCGTTCTTTTGTTCGCGAACCAGAGTTTCTAAATTACTCACATTGAGACCTCGATTTGGAACCCCGAAGAGAAGAAACCCAACACATGATTGAAGGATAGCTCGGTCGTCTTCGGACTGACCGAGTGCCGCCGTTGCTAGAGCCTGCTCTGGAGTTAATCATTGGCAAATCTAGAACACCAGTTGCTATCATCACAACGCAATCAATGTAACTGTACAGCCGAAAAACCAAATGCTTACGATAAGTGCATTGCAATTGGTCTTCAGCTGTATGCTGCCAATTCTGGGTCAATGGGCAGGTAATGGGCAGATCTGATAGATGTAGATGAAGCAGACAGTTGGTTACACACCTCCTTTATAAGAAGTCCACCCATGCTATGCCCCACAAAGATTATCGGTCGGTTTCTCTCCTAAATTTGCTCTGTATCAGAAGCAGAAGTACCATCAATTAATAATCATTAACCTACACCGACGTCATCGACTCGAGCAGTATGAATGGCGAGTAGAAGTTGTCGTGAATAGTCCGAAAAAGAACTCGTAGACGTGCTGTCTCTCAAAGCTGCATCATAACCGAATATGAATGTCCTAATCGTAGGAATATCATCTGGGAGAAAATCTCTCAGCCACATCTTATGTTCTGACGCCGGAGACTTCCATGAACCGAACGCATGTCCACCGACTCCCGACACAGCGATGATACTGACAAAACACTATAGTTAAATCCGCCAACCGAGCCAGGTTTGAGCGATTAGGAAGTAACTTACTCTACTATAACTTCCTGCCTCGGATGACAGTAAAGAGGTGTCTGGAGGGTAGTGAGTTGCAGAACTGTAGAATTCACATAAGGGCTATACAATTCCATAGAAATCTACGTCAATAGCCAACTCGACTTCATGACCCGCAATTTTGATTGTCAGATCCTGCCTACAACTGGGCAAACACTTTTGAAATTCCAGGGGTTCTCTAACGAAAGTAGCAGTTCCAACTTGCCATCTGCGACTTTTCGGGGCCAAACACAAAACCTTAACGTTAAGGTTTTTCTCGGTGCCAGGGAAAAGGGCTTCCAAGGATTCCAATAGCTGCGGTCTTTGGACTGCAATAGGTATAGACGACAAACGGAACGTGCGGGATTTTTGGAGCGGATCGACTCCAATTTGCTTCGGGGTATGGACTTCAGTTTGAGGAGGAGAGGACTCTGGATTATCGCGGCCGAATGGGTATGGCATCCATGAAAACATGTTCATTATGGAACTCCTGGATCAATAGGCTGAAAATCGGGAGTTATTGTCGAGGAGATATGACTGCGGCGGAGGTAAGTGCGGTGGAGTTATGAGTTTGGGGATGCCCTCATTTTATTCCGACGTAGCGTTAGGCGCGTAGCTGTGGTGTAGTGTTTCTACATCTGATAGGTTTGACGCACTGCCATCCATTTGCCAAGCTTTCAAGGATGATTCTTCTCGATCTCAAAAGTAGCGCTTGATCAGTGTTTGTATTCTTATTTATATGGATAAGGTGATTCTCAATGACAATTGGGAATATCACTCTGGCCACGACCGTACGGTTTGATGTGATTGGGTTTCATTCTTCATTGTGATCGATTATGGATCATTTATCAAATGGTTTTTCTCCACCTATATTCAAACCGTTTCAAATCTTCACTGCCAACGTCTTCTCCCCCGACACATAATTATTTATATCCGTAATTGTTCATTTCATCAAAGAAAATGATTATAGCTATCAAAAACCTATTCGTAGTAGAGTACATTCTAGGCATCAACTTTCTGTCACCAAATTGCCTCTATGCAGGTAAACTTGGTCGCCTTCCTAATTAATCCCGCATTGTAACTCAAATGCACGTCTCGGTTTCCAAGTTGCTGCCGATCCAGCACATCTCATTCCTCCTGCCATTATTGGACCACGTTGGTGGTAACTAGCATTCTCATTCGTTGGTGATAGGCATATAGCCTATATGTTGTTGTGTTTAGGGACCCTCAACTTGCCGTTTGCCTGTGTTGTTTTCAGCGCCAGAGTCGTCCAGCAATCAGATATTATCGCAGTTAATGCACTCTGAACTTAATGCACTCTGAACTGTATTGATCTTAGTTGCGACTCGCGAGGTAGACTATCGAAACCCATGGTACCGATCTTGCGCTGTTGGTTAACACTAGCGCACGATGAGTACAGAAGTACAATCGCTAAAAATAGTCCTCCACCAACCACCACACCATTAAATACCCCGGAAACATCCAATGACTGATCGTTGCCGGCCGGTATCTCGGCTCCAGTGAATTTGCGAGCGTCAGAGTAAACACGAAGGTTGTTAGAGTAACCCTACCGCCTGCAACTATGTAAGAGTGTCATAACATTAGGCCGCGCTAGAATATGTTAGAGTGTTGCTAAATGTGAAAACAAGGATGAATCGGTAGAGTTGAAGTTGCCGATTCATTACATTTACAGTGAATTGTACGATAAACAAATTAAAGTCCCATAGCAACACTGTTCGTGATGGTCACGGAAAGAGCCGCAACTGAGTACCGCATAAAAACGAAAAATCGCAATTTTACAACAACCACAGAATTGAGAGAGCTGTAATTGAAAAAATAAGCCCATTGGATGATGAAGAAATAGATGTTTAGTGCTTTGGAAAAATAGCCATGACATTACACAGCTCTGTAGCAACACAGCTCTGTAGCAAAAGATGAGCTTTTATATTGTACTATAGATTTTTATAATTGCAACTTCAAGTTATTGAAAGCGTGGCTGAAAGCATGGTTTTGGTGTATTGTTCGATTATTCAGGTTACTATAGCCTCATCTTCTATCACCAATAAATGGGATTAAAAGTGCTTATTCTTCGCCATCATAAATACTGAATCCCAAATTCTGAGGTCTCTCTGTTGTGTTGTGGTTGAGAGATCGAACAATTGGTGTTGAAGATACTTTCGTGGGGCGAGCGCCCGGACCCCTGTCACGAACACTTTTGCTACAGGACAGTAGAATGACACAAATACAGTTTATTTGTCAGTGTAGTCCATCGGATAATATTTGTGGAACTAAAGGTCACGTCAGCCATACCGCTGGGATAGGCATAAATAGTTTTACCAGGTCCAATTAGTACTCTTCCGGAACAACTACGCGGTGGTCCTAGCAAAGCTGTTCCTACGCCTGATCAATCGCAATATTCCCTGTCGGTGCTGTGGCATATATATTGTTGGAAACAAGTTGCAACGTTGGTTAGGGTTGAAACCGGAGCCTCGTGTGCATTCAATATCTGTGCGCTCATCATCTCAACCTCCCACAAATGCGCTACTCTGCGTCTAGACCCAAGCAGTGACGTAAACGGTGACGCTAGGAATAGTCAGGGTCGACTGGGTACCCTTGCCTCTGCCTCTTCTTCTTCCGACTCGTAAAAGTGCTCTCGCCCTACTCACCAATCCGGCAAGTCAGTCTCCGGGGAGATTCATAGATTAATCAGTATTGCTTTACTAGTACTAAAAGCAAGAAACTTGGAAGCAGAACAAGAGCTGCAATGACTCTATCAGCAAGATGAGATGAGGTAGGCTAAAATGTTCGGGGGAGTGGCTGCAGCCACGTTGGATCGTATGTTCGATATTCTGAAGTTTCATTGCAGGTAGACACTCAACTCTTTAGTTCAAACTACATGACGGTATTATTTCTAACCCAGGTATTTTATCAGCATCGATATTAGCTCGCCTAATATACAGTAATGGCTCCAGTGAGCAAAGATACGTATCCACAGAGAACCTTTAATAGACCAGAATATTGATGCCGAAAGACGGCAAGATGTGCAAATCAGAATTCACTCTAGGTTAACGGCGGCGGACTGCTATCGCTTGAAGGACTCATCTTTCTCGTATCCTACCTCTTGGTTCTGCACAAAATCCTTGGAACACTCTGTGGATACATTTCGCTACGATATCGATGGAAGGAACAGTTATAACTATGAAATAGCTCACCAATCACTCCACGCAAAAGAAGGATGGGATCCGAGTTGTCATCCACTCAATCAATGCCTCTCCTCATCATCTCCACATTTTTCCGCACCTTCTCTAATACAATTAACAAACGTCACTTTGTGGGAACCTTAGATTCTGAATTGGAATGATATTCATCCATAACCCAGCCTGTATACTGGAGTATTGCCAAGACGGTGATTTTTGTTTGATTTAATCATACTGCATTCACTCTAACTAACGTATGGCAGTACCCAATTCCCCTCCTCCTCCGGATAGCCGGCTAGGCGGGGGAGTTCCCATCCTTCTACCCTTCTTCCCCCTCCACAAACGACAACTGAATGAATGGTAGCATTGCCAAACAAATAACAAGAGAAAGAGACAGACTCTTAAGCTACACTCTCATCTGCTCAGCTTAGCCACATGGGAACTTCCCCACCTCCGTGGTCGTGAGGAAGTCCGTCACAGTTTGATCGTAAATCCCTAGGGAAAATAGCTCCGATGTTTGCACGTGCTTCTACCATCCTACTCACCAGTCGGCTGCCCGCCCGACTGGTTTCCACAGCTCACACTGCTGATTCTTCCTTTGCCTGCAGTGGCGCAAGAGGTGCTCCTGAGTCTGGGCTCCCGCTCCGCACCACCAGCACTGATCATCATCTCGCTGCCCGAAGAGTTTGACGTACGTTGCTGTGGGGGCATGCCCGAACTTGAGTTCGTTGGTGGCAACCAAAAGATGGGCTATCAACGAGTTTTCTCCCCCGCTCCAACAGCGCAGAAATGGCCTCTTCTCAATAACGGCGCCCCAGAATCCGGACCAGAGACAACGGCTTGATGCAGCTCGTCTAGTAGATCATTTAATGTGTAACCTGCATCCAGTGATTTCAAGCGGTCAGATCGACCTGCCCGTAATGTCAGATTCATGTGCAGAACTCGATAATCGTCACGGCTGCATTCTGCGTGGCAACGGCGTTGGCACATGAAAAGTACATCGCAGTATGGATTCTTTTCGCCTGTTTCGAACAAATTTGAATGGAAATCAACCCTTGCGCACATCTCAGCATATATTTTTTTCGCCCCCACACAATTCTCTTGCCATAGTACCTCTCTTCACGCCATCATTATCAAAACTAATTAAGATTTTTTGCAGCCAAGTAAACAGAACTGCCCTGACCTTAGAAATGCCCTCATGTAATCAACATCTGACAATTTAGAACTCGATCTGATGAGTTGTGGTTGAGTTACAGTTACCGAAGGAATCTTGTTACTGCGAAGTGAGATATGTTTACACGGGTGTGCACATGGAAGTAGACTCTGGTGTGCATATGGATACCGTCTGGGTGTGTACGTGGAGGACTGCCCGGGTGTGCACTTGCAGACAGCACTCGAGCACACTTGGAGGTGCACTGAGAAGCTACACCCGAGTGTACTTCGAGGTATTCAGCTCGCAGTATTTCAATCTCTGCCCTCACCAGCTAGCGCCCAGCTAGGTACCTCCTAGAAACTGCATCTCTTCCGTCTCCATATTAAATCTGGCTCGCCAGTCCGCAGTAAGTCCATCTCGACCGTCATCAGCATGCTTCCAGACCACACAGATCCACAATCTTCAAGTACACCTTGAAGTTCACCTCTGAATGTATCTTCAGGCGCGCCTCCAAATGTACCTCCGAGTGCACCTCCAGGTGTACCTCTACTTGTATCTCAGAGTGTATCTCTATGTATGCTCAAGTATAGCCTACAATTGCACGCTAGAGTACACCTCTAGATTCACTCCAATACTATATCCAAGTCCACTGGAGTGCAACTTCCCCGTGCTCCACCGAGTGTAGCACCCAGATCACTCTAACTGTACCTAACTGCAGATTCCTAGTGATTCCTCGAGTGAACCTCCAAGTACATTCTGCCAGCCCCGGTTAGTCTATCTCCACCGCTTCCAGTATGCTCCGTTTGAGTTCATATCACCTATCTCCAGCCAGTAACTGGCAAGGTAGCTCACGGTAAATACTACCGTTGCAGTCTCCGGTGTTTCTAAACGGCCGGGCCGGGCCAAGCCTGCAGGCCGCTAAAATACCGGCCGGCTGCAAGGCTTTTCGCGATGTAGGTTGTTCAATTGGAGGCTAGGCCTCGGATTTTGCGGGCGGGCCGCTTTGGAACACCGGCTGTCTCCGGGGCATATGGTGAGTTCATCTCTTTCGTCTCCATCATGTATATAGTGATTCAATCTCACCTGCCTCCAGTCAGTTTCAAGCTCACCATAAGCCAATCTCTGCCTTCGCGTGGCTATAAATAGAGGGAAGACGGGAGAGACGGATTCACAGAGAGCGTGCTGGAGACGGTAGATAAGAACCTGCTTGGAGCAAACAAGCTGGTAAACATGTTGGAGACAGGAGAGTTGGGCGAGTTGGAAGCACACTGCAGAAAGCAAACCTAGACATCCTGGGAAAATGATATAAATAACAAATATTGACTCCTGGTTGATGAGAAAAATAACTTCATACGAGAAGTTGTTGAATTGTCTGTCGTACACAAGCCACTGTCTTCAAGGAGCAAAAGCTATGTAAGGGAAAATCTATGCCTTACATACACGACATAGAGAGTGGCGAGTGAGAACCTGTGAATGAGCCTACAAAATGACTCAGAGCATTCGCAATCACACTCCTGTGCTTTCAAGCAGCCTCAGTCTATTAACAACAACGCTCCAGTCTTTTCCAGTAGCTTCCAGAGCCTTCAGCTAAATTCTGAGTCAGTACTGGTGAGCTGCGAAGTAGAGATCTGACAGGACACGCATAGAAAAGATTTTACCTGGAGCTGGCTGGAGACGGGAGATATGGATCTATATGGATCTGGCTGCAGAGTGTGTTCCGGTGCTTCAGACTGGAAACCTAACCCGAAACCAGGAACACCCTGTCTTCCTGGTTTGGGGCGAGCAGCTGTAATGACAAGCTGTACTCTACTAGTTACGCCAGCAACAACGCCGTCCATATAATTGAGTCTTGCTTTGCATATAATTGAGGACAGTATTGGTACCACTACCGCTGCTTTCTAGGAATGAAAGCCAACAGAAAGCGGTTCCCTAAAGATACCACTACCACTATAGCCAGTATTGCTAAGGCCGGCTTAACATATATGACGGCTGGCTTGCGTGGATCTTTGATGACTGCAGCAACCTGCACATATTGTCCAGGCCTGCATAAGACTTGGCGGCCTGCAGGCAATGTAGCGGCCGGCCCTCTGGAATCTGAGGCCTGCCGCTTAGGAACACTCAGTGACTATAATCATGCTTACTGTGGTAGGGCAACTTATGATTTGTGACTCTTCGTGATCCTCCGTATTGTCTATTGCGGCTCAAGCTGCAACATCTCTTACGGACGAACTAGTCATCAGTGGGACAAAAATTATTAAGGCGGAAGATTTGGAGAATAATTAATTACCTAGTCTCCTCTGGTCGTGAATCTTGCGGTGGCAGGGCCGAAAGGAGGGGAGCCATCGCATGGAGGCATTGGTATAATTACTTCAGCAGGGCGACGATTCTGATAGCAGTCAATGGAGGTATGGTGTTTAAGCAGGTAGTGGGCGTGTCTTGGAAAGATGCGATATATTATTGAAAACGGAAAAGGGTACGTGCCATTGCTACTGTGGACGGATATAATTGATTGTATTTAGTAAGGAGAGCTCGTCTGCGCTCCTGTGTACATATCCGTGCGAGAATCAATGACCATCTGTAGCAAACAGTCGCGTATAGAGTAGGCCGGGTTATCTACGTTTACCTACATAGTTATACTTTCATGTTCCGTTGCGGTTGCCACGCAGAATGCAGCCCCAACAGGCATTACTGAGTCATCACACAAATACAATTAGCGACCAGAATACCAGCAACTTAGCAGAGACAAAGAACTTATACTGACCAATGTTCCATGCTGGTGCGAGAATATTGGCTGGGAGGTGCGAAATGCCAACAGTAATCTCGGGTATACAGGCTGTGAATCTGAACAATACAGGAGCGGTCGTTGTGCTGCCAAGTCCACGAACGATTCTTGGCGTAGAGCATAACTCATGGAACGAATACGTACCGAAATTGCTTCGATCGCTCTACTTGACAACAAAGCAGCGGCACCGTTCGACGCGCATCCTCCGTCCTCTACCATCTACTCTGCATCACAACTTCAACGTCGAAGTCGATATCACACCTGTCCGCTACTCTCGATCGTTCACGTCTCTCGTTGATGTCTGTTCGCGTCTTCCACACGCACACGTGAATGCCTCTTAGTGTTCCTCTGTGCCTCGACTACGCTTCCGTCTGCTGCGTGTTCTCTATTCGGGTCCTTCACTGCGTGCGCACATCTACTCGGGTCCTTCACTACGGGCTACCATCGACGTACTCCCGCCAGCACTACCTACCCCTCCGATGTACTCACCACCACCGCTATCAGCTACCCCACTAGTGCCGTCGACTCACCCGCCATCACCACTATTCTGCGCTATCGTCTACTTGAGCGCCTACTGAGGTGATGGCCGCCCAACAAGCACTCGAGGTAGGCGTACTATCTGAAGCTATATACCGGCAGGGTCATGTAAGGAGTACGGTCGGTGCATGCCGGCTGACGGTACACAGTATCCGAATAACACGATAATAAGATGAGTTCGAGGCTACGCGGTAGTCAAGCTACACTCAGACCTAGACATTACTCTGTGTTCAGCATAATGGAAGCCATTAAGGAACACGTACTACATATCTATCTCGGCGACTAGTGAGAAGGATACACAACGAGATGCCTGCAGAGACCTGCAGATGAACCCACAGGGCAATGTGATCCGGGACAGAGGCCGGTAGAGCAGACCAACGGTTGCCATTCACTACAGGTCAGGGGCTGAGCCATTCGGGGAAAGTACCAGGCCGAGTATATGCTGCGGCTGCGGTGTGAGTTATTTGTGGCGATCGGGGGATGTTGTCAATTATGATTGTTTTGGAGGCCTTATTTTAGGATGGGAAGCTTTCTTAGATGAAGCGAGGTATAGGAATACGATCGGTACATGTCGGCTCGGTACCGCTATTGTATATACAGCTTGGCCAGCCCCAGAGAATAGACCTTATGCATCTTACGGATGAGCACACCCGACGTAGGACGGATTTTGCAGACAGCTGAAGGAACAGTCCGCACCACCCGACGCGCAGACGGCCACTGGGCTTCGAACTGCCATAACGTACTCTAAGGTGGGATTAGTGGGAGGTACGGAGTGCTGCTAGCAAACGGCTTAATTCGGCGGCTTCGAACTGAACCATTGGCGACGGCTCCGTCTCAGACTGGGAATGGTTGTTCTGTCCTTCGTGGCCAAGTGAGTTAATTCAGCCTCTCCCCACAATCACACATCATTTTCTGTACCACAATCGCGTGTATGCCATACTTCTTCGTACGAGTTTCATATGTATCCCACTGTTGTCACGTTTGGACTTTCGGCACTGCCGGATTAGTCACAGGCTAGAAATGTTACCGAATGCGTAGGAACATTGGAAGGGTTAGGGTTGAATAATAGATGCTGAGCGCTGCCGATGAGTCGGCAGGGTACGAGCGGTAGAGACACCTATCACCTATCCCACCCTTCTCACCGTCCCCTCTGTCCTGGCAAGATCTGGGACGGCACTACCGTCCCCGGCCGTCGGACGGGACGGTTGAGAACACTGAAAGACTCCATGGCCCCCAGACTATTGAGAACCCAGATATCCTCGAAAGCAATATTTGTTGGTCCTACACGGGTTTCGACGTATATAGTGCGACACTTATCAAAACAGCGGTTACCGATGGCCAGCGGCCGCTGGCTGTCAGTTGCCCATGAGTATTGTCAGAGTGGACATGATGCAAGCATAGGATATATTCCCACAACAAACACTGTATATGCAGCCCGCATTACTCTATCATGTTTGCGCGGAGTCCAGAGGTTGGACTTCAGACAAGGAAACTGTTTAGACTAGCCTAATTTGTCAAGCATTTCAATGCTGTCCATCCAACTGCAATCGGTAGCAGAAAAATAGTTAGGCGAGAAATAGGTTCAACTAACGAGGGGGACGGAAGTATGAGATCTGGTATCACAACAGTCCCCTGTTGAGATCCAGCCAGTGGAAAACAGTAGATAACGGTGACTGCACACCACAGTGCGATCATTTTAGAACCGACCTGGTAAACTGATTGTGCTGTATAAGCACTTATGGACTAATCGATAGTGCAATGTGCAAACGGTCTCAGATGAGTCGCACATTGGTTATGGGAAACCTGTATTAATCAGCTATCCTGCCTAAGTCTGGCACTAGCACATAAAGCCGACGATGTCATAGATTCCCAAGGGCTATAAACCAGGCAAATGGGAGCAAAATATTCTGTCTCGTATGCAAGCTTCACACACGTCAAAAGCAACACGCATGACTAGATTATACGGTAGTTGTGGAGTGTTATTCACCTGCCCAGGCCTTGCAGCAGGCCATCTGTGTGAGACAAACATTGATGTTAGATTTGAAGATCAGTCCCAATAGATACAGTTCTGCATGCAATTATTGGTATCATATGTCTTGATAGTCCCGAAACTATTGATCAATTCCACGCATCCACTGCCGAAAAAACGCAAGATACATTCGGTAGATTTTTCAAGTCTCACATTATGTGCAGCTGCGCATTGGTTTACTTTTCTTTGCGCTGTTCATCGCCGACAGGATGGTTTGTTTAAGTGTTAATTTATGTCTCAGATCGGATCTATTCAGTGGTAAGAGTTATGTCTTGTGATTAGCGGGATGCAAACTATCTCAATATCAACCAACCATGCACTGCTGCCAATGGCAACAATGCGGTGAACATATTGGTATGATGTCAGGTATGAATGCATTGTAGAAAACCACAAAAGCACATCGAAAGGAATCGCTATGGTGCTTGCATATTAGCGCTAAAAGCACCGGGACTGGGGATGTGAAATGATTCCAACAGTCCGGGTAGGGCTCAGTCCAGACAGGTACAGTCCTGGCCCACCCATTGAACGGGATCAGTAGTGCAAAATTATGCTACGGACCAGTCCAGACAAGCCGGTCCAAGTTCAGACTAGTTCAGCTTTACCTTCCCGTTGGACTTCCCCGTTGGCATCATTGGGGAGGTTTGTAAGACATAGACAGGTCAGACTCACTCTACGAGGAAACATATTCGCAGCCAATAGTCTCAGTTTCGGTGCGGTAGCTCTGCTCCTCTCATGGTTCTGCTCGGTCCCCGGGTTTACTTGCCTCAGGTTTGGCTACTCCCACTATAATACACTGCCCGAGGACTGTATCTTACTCTCGCATAAAAACACATCGTAAAAACCTTATAACCTTCGCCTCTGTTGGCACGGGATTTGGCCCGATGGCTTGTGTGGCTTTCGGCCTAAAGCTGCGGGCATGAGGCCGGTGGCTTGCGGCCCGCATGGTCCGCCACCAGCCCCCATGCCGAGGAGTAGGGTTAGCACCGCAAGTGATGCCCGGCATTGGTCTCCAGATGTGATACTCGGCTTTGCCGAGTCTGCCCTCCTTTCCCATATATATTTGCCTGTCTTTCTCTCTCTTTGCTCTTTAGGCAATCACTTTTGTATGATAGTCAATTCAATATCTCTATTCGTACTGGATTGATGTCAACAGGTTATGAGCCCGGCCCTTTCAGTTCTTTGGAATCAACATCTCCTAGTTGTATCATTTCTGAAGCGCCGCCAGATATTGAAGTCTCGCATTACCACCTTGTCCTTTTGGAGCCTGCCACTTTGAAGTTCTGTTGGAATCGACGCCTACTATTAGTATTTGTTACTGCCTCTCCTCTGCCCTGTTCCAGTGGATCGAGCCAACATCTCTTAGTCTTTGTTTATCGTTTCTCCTCTTCCTTGTGTTGCAGTGGATTGAATTGACGCCTAATAGTAGTACTTTTATCGTTTCAGAAACTCTGCCGCCTCCAAAAGCATCGAACATCGTCCACGCGCATTGGGTTGACTGCCTGTCCCCTCTTCATTGGCTTGACTCCCTGTCCCCTACATTTTTTGAGTCGACTGCGTGTCCACTACCTTCCTTGGGCTGTCTTCACGCCCCTTCCATCTTGCGTCGGCTGTGTGTCGACTACCTCTCCTCGTGCTGACACCCCGTCAACTACCTCTCCTCCTGCCGACTGCACGTCAATTACACCTGGAAGCCTCGAGGACCTCCGAAGTCTCGAGTACTGTGCAACCTCGAACAGCGTGTCTACCATCCCTCCTTGTGTCGATTTCTCGTTCCGTATCGACTACTCCACCTCCTACAGTTTCTGTGTCTACTACTCATTCGTGTCGACCACCTCTGCTCGCGTCGACTACATGTTGACGTCAGCTACTCCTTATATCAACATCTTCTGGAATTACAGTGTGCTGTTCGAAATATCTACGATGAGTACGGGTTATGGATCGCGGATACTTGCGCGATGTCGGCCGACGCGTAGCAATGCGATTCGAGACAGTGGACCCCAAGAGACCGGCGGTGGTAATCTGGCCATGCATCCACGAAGTCTGGACTCCTCATGGCGAGGATAGGAAGCTCTATTGTGAGCCGTAGATTGCGTACCTTCGACCCTGCAAACGGATGACAACAGCGATTTATGACCATCAGGATGTGAACACGGATTTTGACTTGGAGAGTTTGCGAAGGATCTGTGTCTTGGGTAGATTGTTTCGGGTATGGAATTTGGGCAGGACTTTATTGGATTGGTATGTTTGCTTTGGGTTTGGATTTGGGTTTGGATTTGGTCTCCGGGGAGTGTTTCTTTGTTAGGGTTCAGGTTTTTCCCTATCTTTCTTTCTCCTTGGTCAACAGGTTATTTGGGACTTGGAGGATTCAGGGCCTTCGTTGGTTTTCTCTTCTCTTCTGCCCTTTGTAATTGGTTTGTTCACTTCGTCTGGAATGCCTTGGGCCAAAGGGGGAGTGTTGGCACGGGATTTGGCCCGATGGCTTGTGTGGCTTACGGCCTAAAGCTGCGGGCATGAGGCCGGTGGCTTACGGCCCCCATGATCCTCCACCAGCCCCCATGCCGAGGAGTAGGGCCAGCCCCGGCAGTGATACCTGGCATTGGTCTCCGGATGTGATACTCGGCTTTGCCGAGTATGCCCTCCTTTCCCATATATATTTGCCTGTCTTTCTCTCTCTTTGCTCTTTAGACAATCACTTTTGTACGATAGTCAATTCAATATCTCTATTCGTACTCGATTGATCTCAACAGCCTCATAGTTATCACCGAGACGACGTAATTTGTCAGCCTCCCGTACCTTACACCCTTTGAAGTTACATTCCTCTGGCTCGCGGCTAGTACTGCAATCCCAATCACCGTCAATACAACATTTCTTCTTCTTGAAGGCGCCACAAATCACAGGGACCACAACATCCTCTGTACACCAGCTACTTGGGTAGATATTGCTTGTTGCTTCTCGTCAACTATGGTGCACATGCCGGTACGGTCAAATCTATGCCTGGGGAACAGAAGCGGGATATCATCTTCAATACATTATTAGTATTATGCTTCCCGCATTCGGGAATTGTATGAGGTCTTGCCGCGATTGCTCGACACGCCAATTTTGGGCAATGGAATGGGCTTCCAATGGCTGCCCGTGCAGGGGCGCTTTACGTTATTGCTTGTCCGAAGTCGCCCCAACCGGAGAAGCAATCGGAGGTAGCGGTGCAGGGATCGGCCCAACTAGAGAAAGATATCGGGAACGTATCTCCAACAGCGGTACAATCTGAGGACCTGGACGAACAGAGGTATGACTGCACCGAACACTCTATTTAGAATAATCGCTTATCAGCTTGGAATAATTGGCTTGCCGATTGTTAGTTTGGATACTTCTTTGCCTTGTCAATTGACTTGATTGATTCTATCTCGAGGGCCAATGGCCTGTATATGTACAATTGCTCATATGCGTACGCGTAAGCTCTGATATGAGATGCATCACCCTAGTCCTGATGCATATCCTCATACAGCCAACATCACCATGCAAGTCTTCATTCTCATACAAGACATCAGACGATGCTGAAACTCACGATTCAAGTACACATGCAACACCGATATTGACTGGTTGGGTCAGGACTTACAGTTGGCCCGTGATGTCAACAAAGGACGAAAGGTACATGGATCAAATAAACCACCAAAATGTTACGAATTTGCCATTCTGCCGTACAATGCAATGGTGTATGAACTTAATGATGAAATAAAAGTTCGGATCTCATCCTCCTACAATGTACCCAAGATCATCGTCGCCGTTGTCCAGACAGTTTCCTCTTGCATAGCGTTCTATAAATCACGCGGGTATCAGGTAGATCGGTACGGTTATGCGGCGTTTGGCCTTACCATTCTTCCGTACACCGTGATGTCTATTGTCAACCTCATCGGGAACCTTCTAACGCCAGACTATCCGACTCTTTATCTCGTCAGATCACCTGAAATGGCCGAAGCGGAGGCTGAAGCGGAGATGAAAAAAACAGAGGCCGAAGCGAAGATGATAGCGGAGACCCAAGCGGAGACCGAAGCGGAGATCCAAGGGGAGGCCCAAACGGAGACCCAAACGAAGACACAAGCCGAAACCCAATCACAGACCCAAGCTGAATCCCAAGCGGTAGGCAAGCCATTGTTTGATGGTGTCGTAGGGATAATTGAAAACCCACTATCCCCAAAGAAAGGGCGTCAAAATTCGGAAAATATACCCGGTGATCAATCAATACTCCTCTGAGATGATAACAAACCGCTTTTCAAACGAGGTCAGCATTATCGGGTTCCTATATTGGAACTTATGGATGGAATGAATAGTTTGCGACCTTTTCATGCTGATGCCTTTTGTCGCGATTAGCCGTCTAACAAACTTCAATGCTGGCAAAAGCACATTCTCTCAGCGCTTCTGGCTTATGTGTTGGTTGACTATGGCTGTTGGAGGAATTGAGCCATTTTACAGGACAGCTGGCCGGTTACTTATCTATTTTCTCGAGCCCACTCGCAAGTACATCAACTATCACAAGGGATCTAGCGAATGGTACCAGCCAAACAAAATTGAACTAGACAAGCTAATCGAGCTCAGCGAACACAATGTCCCCAAGTGGTTAATCCGTTCCCTCAATTGGCCATACGTGAACCCAGATAATAACCTAGCTCAGCCACGAGTGAACCAGGATGGCTTCTCACGCTGGGAACACGTAGGTCTGGAAAGCCGATTCATTCATCCCATCATCGAATTTCTCGCTCACAATCGCTCGTGAACCAACTGAATCTACCAGTTAGGCTAACAGGCTGTCGGGCAGCTAGGCTGGTTGGTAAATACTTGGATCCTTCCATTGCTTAACTCGAGGTTTGGTAAATCTATCATCCACCCGCTAGTGGAGTTCGTCAAAAGGATTGAGAAAGGGACAGATATTGATCTGGAAACTATCGTCCATTTTGCTACATACATAGTGTTAGCAATTCTTTCACCGATCGCTATTGGAGGTTTTGTTGTTGTTGGTCAGATGATAGATAATTACGGGTCCTGGAAAACAATCTAGGCATGTGAGCAGTGCAGGAGGTTCAAGTAACGATACCTCTGGTTGGCACCTTTGTTTTGGCGGTTGTGTATTTTCGGGTCATGCTGTGCGGTCATTCGTACTGCGTTGAGTGCTAGGTTAGAATTGATTCTTTCACTGTATGCAATGAGGTGTAATTGATTGACTTTGGGCGAAAGATTTTATCCTATCGCTTGCAAAACAGACAAGTCATAGTCATCTTGTCCAGATATATTTACTTTTTATGGCAGGCCTGCAGTAATATAAATAGACCCGTAGATTGCGGTGAAGTTGATCCCAGCCAATTGCGCACGGCCAAGAATGGCGATTAGAGCATACAGTTGCACACGTGGAACCGAGTGATAGTAGGTGTATGTGTGTAAGATTATCCCAAAGGATCTAAAACTCGTCGAGAGTCGACTACACAGAGTTGCTGTTCGACTCCTTCCAATTCTTCCGGTGGGCCTTTTATTCGACCTTACACTGGGCCTCTCCAAGAAACAGAAACCAGCAGACATTGTAACGAACCCGTGATCTTGGGCAAGAATTCTCCACTACACTAACGTTAACCATTCGGTGAGCTATTCGGTTGCATCGGTAAGACTCCCTTGAGCATTCGGGGGGTTTTGTTATTCTTTTAATCAGTCAGTATTCAATCTTTTACTCTATCTACAGTATGCCAGTGCCCGCTTCGCCTTTCCCATTGGATGGCCGCCTGTGTGGGGAGCTCAGGAACCGTCTTGATTGAGCGGCTTCGAACTGAACCATTGCCGACGGTTCCGTATATCGCTTAGCAAAGACCGCTCAAACGGTCCGAAGCCAAGCAACCGAACCGTTCAACTCCGTCTGTGTTGTCTCGAGCTCGGACGGAAGATGGTTGTTGTCAAAATGGTACTGAGTGTAGAGGAATATTCGAAGGGTTAGGGTTGCGTAATTTACCAGAATGCTTCTGATCAGCCAGCAGGGTGGGAGCTGTGGAGACGAATCCTCGAACTAAGTATCCAAAATACCGATATCGGTATTGTACACTCATCACTCATCATACCATAGTCCCATCCCACCTTTCCTTCCCCCCACACCGTAAAGCATCAGCCCCCCAACCTTAAAAGACGAGTACGTCGGAAAGCTCGTCGCACACCCTTCTCATAAGGGCAAGTCCCGTTACTGTTCGCGGTTCTTACCAAGCATACCACCAATTAATTAAGATGTCGAGTCGCTAAGCCTGGCAATTACTTTCGTAGGCCCCGGGATAACTTACACCATTGTGCAAAACCAAGTATTCCGCTGTGTCGCATATGGTACTAGCAGATGGTGAATCATATCCAATCGCTGCTAACTACGTGACCTTAAACTTAGGCTTAGGGTGTCCTCAGTGAATATTGGCTGCCGCTCTAACACCTATCAATGTGCAATCGCTGTTATGGTAAATGTTATGGCACACTTCGGCTCGCTAGAAATCGCTTTACCGGTACAGCTACTCGTAAGCTGCCCTGAACTTGCAACAGCTGGATCATTCTAGGCATACCATCCCCGACTACAACGCGACCGCAGGTAAGTCTGTCTTATGTATGGAAACCTTCATTTCCGCAGAGGAATATTCCTCGACCGAGCATGGACTGGCATTCTCCAACCATTGATTGGAAGGATTTTGAGGGTTTCGAAAATGCAGCACATTGGGGTCCAAGTTGGCGCCGGATCAAACTTAGGGCATTGTGGTAATCCTCCGAGCTACAATTAGCCTCATATCTCTGACCGCCAAAGGTGCATATTAATGTTTCGGGGAACGCAAAGACTTCTATAGTAGTATGGAATTTTGGCACCTTGCGTTAGTGATAACTGGACTATATAGGAACCAAAGTTTACTCTAATTCGTTATTATCTGCCTAATAAAGTCACTAAGTGGTAGCCAGTTAATGTTCTTGATGATTGGTTCTCTATATGTCAGAACCTTTCCGAGATTGTGCCGAAGGCGAGATTCCCACGGGATTTGCTGGAACACTAAATCGGCGGTCTCGACTCAGCAATAATCTCGAGCATACTGATTGCAATATTGCTGCCGGAACCCACTATTGTGAATATAAAATCATGATGGATTCCGCATGTTGGCTTCAGACAGCCTCAGCTAAAGCCTACACTCAATTAGATCCAAGGACTTTTTACTCAGTCGTGGTCCTTTTTCCTCATCCCACGTGGAGAAGCTTATTAACATGCACGCTCCGTTCCTTACGGCAATTGCCCTCCTTGTTACGGCAGGATACGTTGTCGCTGCACCTAGATCTGTTGGTAATTCTGTCTTCGAGCTAACATACTGCTCCATACATGTTTACTGTGTACGCTTCCGCCACTCCAGTAGCCGCCAATCCTGATCATGCAATCCCGCTACGTCGCCGCGGAGATGCGTGCACAACGTTCCAGATTCGGGCCTCCTCATCCAATATTCACATGCCTAATGAAGGTTGGGTGGGTACGTCGAGCTGCTGCTGCGATGAGATGTGCTATGTTATGGATAAGGCAGATGACATTGAGGCATCCGTAGATCTCGAAGTGATGGCGGAGGGAGGGCATTTTAATATCTGGATGAAGGGTGGGCAGTCAGGGAAGGACGGGTTAACTGTGGGAACGATCACGAACACCGTTGTGGATCTGGGCTGATGTGATTGATCAAGCGATGGACAATATGTGAGGGCGAGGTCTGACATTTGCGCACACATTTGTTCTCTTGTTCTATTCATTAGCTCAATCATTTGTTCGAGTAATGTATATAACTATATTTGTGGCTTATATAAGAAAACGATTTATGCATTGCATAAGTGGAATTGGCCAGGTCGTGGTAGAGTCATGGTATATTTGCCACGACTGGGAAAGGTTACCACGCTCATAACGCCAGACTAAGAAGAAGAAGAAATTGACAGCGTAAGGAAATCATGGAAATGAGCGCATAGGTGAGGAGACATTTTGTTGAGTATTGCATCGCAATCCCAACTTCAGGGAAAGTGCAAACCTACGTATGCACCAATTGGCCCAACCCTAGATTGCATATGCCCCGGCACCCCTATCACCGACCCCATTGTATAATTCACTCAACTGGCGTGGGTTCGGCGTGGTATAACATTTTGAGTATGTTATGCCATCCCTGGGGTAAGGTGCATGTGTTATCCTATTCCTGAAAGACTAAGCTGAATGGCAACAGAGATTATAATCTGCAGAGTGTGCTATCACTTTACTGGCGAGGCTGATATAACAAGCTCACTGGCAGCTGGGATTATGCTGGGAGTGTGTGAGGGGTTTTTGTTTACGGGGAGGGATTTTGCAACCAACACGACTACACTTGAGAACGTGCCCCTGTAGGTTAAATTACCGCAACCCACAATCGCAATGGGGTTGCGCTGCGCAGCTCACTCGCTTTTGATTGGGCATCAGGCAAAGTCTATTTTGTGAGGCGGAAATTATAGTATTCAGTTAGCGTGCAAGGCAAAAGTCAGCGCATGAGCGTCAGTCGCCCTACTAGAGTCTGGATCGAGGCACCAAATTTGCCGTTAAGACCATGGGGCTAGCCTAAGTAGAGTGTTGGAAACACAAGTGTACAATTCTCATGATATTCGTTCGGCTTTTTGGTGTCATCACGTTGCTGTTCAATGCTGTATACCTGCATGTCAGTGATTTGCGAAAACTATCTTCCGGAAGAAGATGGAAGTTAAGGCGCCAGTTGGGCTGGGGTATGCGTTGTGTGGGACTGTGGAGTATGCACAGGTGAAGCTGATCTGGAAGGGGGACGGAGACTGAGGAGCATGCAAAGCTGGATTAACCTGCCGTTGCTCGATGTTAATCGTATTGGTTTTACCTGTCTGGCATCTCTTATAGGAGCCCGCATGGAAGCTTGGCGGTAGATGTGGTGCAGTTTGTAAATTATCGGTTTAACGCGCTTAACCATGGCAAAACTCGATAGCCTTGGATTTAATTTGATCGAGAGGTACCATACTCGAGTACATGAAATGAGATTTGACCCATCAACCAATCGGAACTTAGCATGATTCTGCCAACCCTAGCCCTGCCTCATCTACGAAACGGGGTAGTGAGAGACATTACCCACCTCATTCTTATTGCACACCTTCGAACACTTATCATGGGCTCGGTGGTCTCTGTAGTCTGTAGAGAGGAATTCAGCTCAAAAGGCCACCGGAAACATAGAAATATACCTAGGCAGTTATCATGGCTGTTCATATGATCAACAGCGATCTCGCATCAACGAGCTTCAAAAAGCATCGTATGTGAAAGAAGAAACGAAGGTCCATGAGTCAAACGATATAGGCCTGGAGCGGAACTTCTAATAGTTGCCCCACTGTGATATGCACCGAGCGTAATCCCGAAAAACCAAAAGAAACAACAACATTTTAACGGCAGCACGTGAATAGGAGGCCTAGTAAGCGCCATTGTATATATATGCGGCCACAGCCCTGAGATTTGTACCAAAGCTGACCTTTACTGCTACAACTAAGAACACTCGAGTCCACGTGTGCAACTGTATCTTATCCATTCACATACCGAAATGTACATAGCGGTATCGGTATTTAGAAATCTCCAGCTGTATTTCGGTACCTCGCTCCTTCACCATCCTTTTTTCCTGCCTTCCTAAGATCCAATCACCCTCTCTATAACAAAATCCACCGCCCCCTCTTTATCATATCCTCACAAGCACTTCGGCCAATACTTCCACAATTCAAACAAACTCAGCTCTTCATCCTCCTCCAACATAGAAATCGTATTCAAGGCCTTGAAATACTCCCAGTACTCTGGATACACTCTACATACTCCTAATACACAACCCCGGTAATCATAATCTCTTCCCCAGTATCGTTAACGTTTGTATTCCTTGAGTGTAAGTTCCCATGCATCATCACAATCCTGGGATTGTCGCTCAACCTCAGCTGACCCACAGGGCGATATAATCCCCGATGCGTGGCAGTGATGCGGAAATTAGAAAATCGTTGAACTCTGAATCGGTAGTGATACACAACGACTTCCAAGAGATGCATAGGTCGTAATTATGTTTAAATGGGAGCTGGGTTTCATGGGGTCGCGATAATGTTATGAGCGCTGTGGCGCTGTCATCTGTAGTAGGCCCATGCTGAACTGTCTTGACGTGTGGCTGTCGGGTAACGGTAAAGGCGTTTTCCGCTTTGGAGTGGGATATGGTGATGGAGTAGATGTCAGTGTATCTTTCTCTACAGTTCATCAGGTCTAGTTGCAACACCAGGATAAGGCGTGGTTGCATTTGCAGTAGCATTTGTAGTAGGATATGTAGTGCCATTCATCGAGAGATATTATTGTGCCATCACACCCATGTAATCGGCCAATTGGTGGAATCATCTGATTTACACTATATGTTGTTAAAATCCGACTATTCTACTACACCTTGGTTATGAGGGGATAAGATTGGTTGGCGGTGAATATTATTTGGAGTGCGGTCATGACACACATGTGCATGCTGGTAGGACTTGGATAATTCTATGACTCTTACCGTGCGACACACTTACCGTCATCACTATCACCATCGCTACGCCCATCGTTATCATTATTGTGTACATATACACTGCATGCAATGTACACGGAATTTCAAGGAACTACATCAAGAGATTGCGGTCCAAATTGTAAGAGGTAACAGTATAAGGCTCGGAATTTGGAGGCTGTGATTTAGATAAAGAGGGCGGTTCTGGAGCAGTGGCGGTATCCTCATGGTTCGGCATGAATGCTGTATGCATTTTCATCAGGATAAGCGGTTGTGATCAGGTTGTGTCTGCGATAAATAATGCTAAAACATCCCTGCAGCCAAAGCGAGAGTAGGGGACGTTGGGTAGCAGGTGGGAGCTCCGCCATCTAGCCGGCTCGCCCGGAGGCGGAGGTGTGGTTAGACTCTGTCATACTCTAATTAGAGTGAATACAGTATGAATAAAACAAACAAAAACTAAGCGAGGGTTTGCTATCCTGATTTATATATGCACAGAAGCACTAGCGACTAAGCTCAAGCAGCAACACAGGACGCATTGCGGTTATATCAGGTCATCGATTCCATAACTATTTCGTGTTTCCATGACCAAAGGCATTCATTTGGTAATTCGGACAAACTCAACATGACCTTTGAGTTCTTCACCCGTCGAAACCTGAGTAAGCACCGCCTTCCACCAGCCACTGAATCAAAAATGGGATTGTTGAGACTCCGACGTTTCGGATGCGATAAAAACTGTATGCAAGTAATACATATTCTATTCCATTTACAGAGGTGGTTCCTCTGCGGATTACCCTCCGCCAATGTGGGATCCGTGCGCTCGCAAGCATTTCCTTGTGTATTTGCTTGACAGCGTTTTCATTGTGACTTGGCTCGGGTGGAGCTGTTGTGTTTTGTTCACGATTCAAAGCACCCGATGGCGCTGCAGAAGCTCCAGGATTTGTGCACTGTGCACCACCATCTCGGCCATGGCAATGAAAAGTGCACTCGAATTTCGCTTTGAAACAGTTGTGCTATGCTGAACATACGAAGCTACGCTGATCGAGTTTAGCTGGATAGAGCTAGCTGGGTGTACGTACATGCTAGTGCATGCGCACATATGCGTGCAGAGCAGAGTATTTGCAATGTTTGCTTGACACCGCGAACGAACCAGTCAGTTCATGGAGGTGGCTCTTGACTGCGCGAACGAATCAGTGAGTTCACCGAAGATAAGCTTCCGTCGACTGACTGGCTTCTCCGCGGTGGAACCGCCTGCGTGAATGGACTAGAACATTCAACAAAATCATTCAATTATCATGCATTACCGTCTACAGTGGTACTTACCAGGTTCAGCTTTGACGTCCCTCCATTTGAGTAGTTATGTTAAATAGCGTAGCGAACATAAGCCAACGATCAGTTAACATGATATTCCTCGTTCTTACAGCCAGTGAAAACGATTATCCAATGACAACAAATTCCACTCAGTAGTTGGAGTCTTGGCAAAATGGAAACAGTGTGATACGTCGACAACCACAGCTGTGATTGACAAACGGACTCCGGTCATCGACTCGGAGCATCGGATGGACACCAAGATGACATGTCCGGCAGCACTGGATAATTTGAGAAGGTCTTGCACTTCGACCACAAAGCATGCATGTGTCTGCAACAATATGACCAAAATAATATAGGCACGATGGCGACCCCGGGAAGAGAGAGCCCGATCAGGATATCAACTAATGTGATTGGAGCATCAACTCAGTGTGCAGACACAGATATGGAGAGAGCAGAAGGATTAGCGATGGTGAATGGCAATGCTGGCAAGGCGAGGACGACACACGCCACCCCTTCAATAGTAACCGCAGCCGAGATACTGGAACCCAAAACGAATGAACCGAGGTTCAGGATCGAGGGTTTGGAGGCCCTGGGACTCAAGAGGAGTGATGCTTCAAACGCAGCTGGAGATGGAATTAGCCACATGGAATGGATGGTTCGACAGCCAGCACAGGAGCCAGTCCAGCTCCAACAAACTGTTGGACACTCAGCGATATTGTTGGAAGCCCATGCAGCACAGAGGCGCAATTGCTAGGAGGGAGGGTGTGGGTGGAAGAAACAGAGGACAAGTGAAATGCCCGCCACGAGGAATGCAGAGTGTGGAAGGTGAGCATCACCAAGTTTAATTGAAAGGTTATGATAGAAACAAAACCAGGCCAGGAAGCAAGATGGAAAGAAAGAGACAACATGGCATGGTGGATGGCAGTGGTCTAGAGGGCTCACAACACACAGATACCATACAGAAAGCAGAATCAGAGGATTGCTGACAGCTGCAGCCGCAATCCTTGCCCAGACTGCAACCCAAACTCAAAGCAAGGCTGACACAAACACGCACCCAAACTCAGCAGTGGAAGACAGAGCCTCCGGAAAACCAGAATCAACCGGATGTGGCCCCAGGTGAAACTGACAGACCATGACTAATCTCACCCCCAATTGTTGCTGTGAGGATCATGGCGAGACATCTATTCCTCAGTAGGGTGCAGTCTGAGAAGTATCAGCTGCAGGTATTATCTGACGCCATTGGTGTTCTTCAATTGCACTTGGTTAGACTCCATTACCTGTATATCAACCAAGTCACCTACTTAGAGTTGGCAAAGATTATCAAGGTTATATTTTAGGGCAATTGGGGTGCTGCACAGTGCTTGCACTTGCTCTCTACAACATATTGTGCAGTGTGTACTAGGTAGTGGTCCAGATTGACTGACAGATACTGCTTTATTCAGCACTGGTCATTTGGAGTCCATGTGAGGGAACATTCTGCTGGCAGCACACTTACAGAAATCATAATGCTGCTGGGCAGCATCGCGATGTACATTTTGCATGCCATGTCTGGTAACAACACTAAGTCTCTCTCAGTTCACTGACTCAAACTGGACATTGCATTTGTTGCAACCATGTGATGTTAAAAGGATTGCTATGCTACTTGGTTACGGTGTGAATATGCCGTTGAAATCAACTCTATTGTATGGATGTTGTTATCGCATCAAATCTTCGTCCAAGTCATGGTGTGATGCTGCAAACTACATGTAATTTCTGTGTGATTTGAGATGAAGTCTCATGCAGCATTCCCTGCTTGCACGTGGATCATCCTGTTGGATTGCGTTATTCTCCATTTTTACAAGCGGGCCTCTGGCCACCAGAACTAGATCAACAACAACTCTAGTGTCCGTGAGAAACACCCGGGGGTTTCAGACGGCTCTGACGGCCCTGACGGAACCTCGTACACTCTGACGGAGACTTACACGCTTCCTCTCGCCCAGGCGACGGGTCCCGACCCGCGTTGCATACATTCCTCTCCCAGAGTTTACTGGACTGATGAAGTGGCCTTCAGGTGCACTTGGGAGCACCTGGGAGCACGTTGAATCACTGTAGAGCAGTCTGGGAAAAACATCTTTGGGAATGCTGCAGGTGGGCCTTGAAATCATAGCTACTACTTATTTTTGAATGATTTTCAAAACGTATGCATTCAGTGTGTATTCTCATCTATGCATCGATGGATCTATACAGCTACCAATCTACACACGGTATATCTGGACTGGCAGCATGCAGTGATTGAGAGCAATTCGAGGTGCACCTGAGGATAGCGATGGAGTGAACTCAGAGATACACTCCGAGGCCGTGATCGACCGAGTTTGGAGATGCAATTGGAGACCGAGATTGAGTGAACTTAGAGCGGCACTGGGAGGCAGTGATCGAGGGAGTTTGAAGATGCACTTGGAGACCGAGAGTGGGTGAGCTGAGTGATGAACTGGGAGGCGCTGATCGAGTCAGTATGGAAATGCACCTCGAGGCCGAGATCCAGTGAACTCAGAGATGCACTCCGACCTGTGATAGAGCGAGTTTAGAGATGCACTTGCAGCAGGCTATGATCAAGGGCGATTAGAGGAGTACTTGGAGGTGGTTGATCTAAAGGCGGTTGATGGGAGGCGCGCCAGGTGCTGAGACTCTATTCATTGGGAAGTTAACTTGAAAACATGGGAATGTGACCAGGTGACTTTAGCTTTGAAGCTCTTATGAAATCATGAGAATGAAGGGAGGACAGACAATCTTAGGTGTATGCTGCACTCGGTGTCTGCAGTACTGGGAGTATGCTGCACTCGGCGTGTGCTGCACTCGGCGTTTGCTGCACTCGGTGTTTGCTGCAGTCGGTGTTTGCTGCCCTCAGTGTTAACACTAGATGATGGCATGGAGAGATAGTGCGGGATGACTTAACTCGGTATTCTTGCAATGATGGTAGAGTTGTTGACGAGAAAGAGAGAGATTGGGGATGCAGATGAGAATGACATGGAGGATACGAGCAGACCTGTGAAATCAGGGGTACGACTTTCCTGACTGGATTTAGAAGAGCTCATATTGATGTTATTACCCACTGGATCGGGACTTGTACCCGCCACATCTGGGATGGTACATTGACTCGCACACACAATTCTCTTGAGTCCCAGTTTCTCATGATGATTTCCCCAATCTCCTCTGATCTCTCTCTTTCTTGTGCTCAACTCTACCATCACCTGAGAACACGACGTTAAGTCATCCCTCTGTATCTCTCCCTGCCACAATCATGACTTCTCACCAAGCACAGCCTACATCAAGTACAGCATCATCCGCAGATCGATAGTCTCCCGCTCCCAGTCAGTTTCCCATCTCTCAGTGGATGTTGTTGTACTCAACGTTCTACATTCCCGCAATGACAAGTTAACCAGTGAATAGAGTCACAGCTGCCGTGGCGCCTCCCTCCAAATCCACCGCTTCCAAGTACTGCTCAAATCTCGCTCCATGATAGCCTGCAAGTGCATTTCTAAACTTGCTCAATCACAGCCTCCCTGTGCATCTCTGAGTTCACTCAATCATGGTCTCCAAGTGCATCTCTGTGTTCACTCGAACCTGGCCTCCAAGTGCATCTCTGAGTTGACTCCATCTCAGCCTCCAAATCTATCACTCAACTCGCTCAATCATAGTCTCCAAGTACATCGTTAATGAGCGACGGCGGGTGTACGGAGATACAGTGGTTCCGGAGGTGGACTGAGCGACGGGGACATCATCTCATTTGCATCTCATCTTATCACACAACGAAAATACACACTCTATCTTTCCCAACTTTTGGTCTCACTCGCTTTTTCCGAGATGTCATGGATCCAAGCAATTGAGTGGATTTTCACCGCCAGGTAGTATCATATCTGCTCACTCTCTGCCTAGGCTACTTGAGCTAGAACCGCTCCAGATGCTCCTCTGATTATGCTCCACCACCATCTGTGGCGAGATTGACTGTATGTATATATATAGAGATACCTAAATAATGCATGCCATATTATGAGGTAACAAATCTAGTGACTGTAACAAAGATGAATATGATAGACGAAACGCCTTGTGCTTATGGACCCCTGCTGGTGGCTTCCGGTTGGAGTTATATTCTGCTGAGGTACCCTATGAACCCATTCCGACGTATGGTCACAGTTGGCTCCAATACCACAGTGTTTGTGTACAATTGGATACTGACAGAGCGAGAAGAAACGGCGAAACTGCGATCAGAGGGTTATATACAACGCGACGCATTATATTTGCACTGGGTGAGGAGTACTCTGCCACCGGGGTGTTTCTGACAGCTCTGACGGAGCTCGTGCACTCGGACGGAGACATTCCGCCCAGACAGACATGTTTTTCGCTGATGTGTGAATTATAGTAGTTATGGTGTTGTACGTGAGATCGCTATAACCGCAATATGAACCTCCGAATGAAATCTATACTTCCTGCATACACTATCCACTATTAGCTTGATTATTCTGCTGTAAATCACAATTGATCATCTTGCCTGAGTGTTTGCAGTTCCAGAAGTACTGACATATCTGGTGGGTAAACTTATATCTTCCACACACTGGGTGGACTCAGAGAGTTGCCTCCAGTGTACTTGTCTAATCTTGGGTGAGTACATCAGCAAATTGCGAATCGGTACGGAAGCTACACGCAAACCTCCCAGACACCCAGGTCGACCTCAACTGTGCTTCTAAGTACTTCCAGATGCTTCCAAGCCCCGCTGGAGCTAAGTAAAGTGCTCTCAGACTCTGCTAGAGTATTCTCAGGTGTTCCTAAAAGCACCTGCAGTGACCAAGGTACATTTAGGATGCTGAACGAATTGACTTGTAGGATAGTTGAATTTTGGAGCAGCTAAGACCTCTGCGCAGCTCTGCGGGAGACTTGGTGCCATATTCTGACAGCAGCGATTGTTATGGTTCCATAACCACAAGCTATTTCGTCAATCATATTCGTCTTTGTTACAGTCACAAGCTTTGCTACATCAAAACATGGCATGCATTATCAATCTAAGTATCTCTAGATATATACATACGGCCAATCTGGCTGCAAACTGGTTCTCGAGTGTAATCGGAGGAACACCTGGAGATGCCCATTGAGAGAACTCAGATGTGCACCTGGAGGCCGAGATCGAGTGAACTGAGAGATGCACTTGGAGGCCAAGATCGACCCAGTTTGGAGATGGACTTTGAGGCTGAGATCGAGTGAACTGAGTGATGCACTTGGAGGACGTGATGGAGCGAGTTAGATGATGCACTGAGAGCCCGAGATCAAGTGAACTGAGAGATGCACTTGGAGGCCGCAATCGAACGAGTTTGGAGGTGATTGATTGTGCGAATTTGGAGACAGTGATCAAGGGAGTTTGGAGATGCGCTTGGAGGCCATGATCATTCGAACTTTGAGGGGATGATTGAGCGAGTTTGCATATTCACATGGAGGCCGAGATCGGGTCAACTCGGCGATGCACCTGGAGGCCGTAATCGAGGGAGTTTGGTGATGCACTTTGAGGCCGTAAGCGAGCAAGTTTGGAGCTGCACTTGTAGGCCACAATCGAGCGAGATTGGCGATGCACATGGAGGTAGTCGATCTGGAGGCAGTATATCGGGAGAAAGGCGCGGAGGCATGCTGAGACTCTATTCATTGGTCAAACTCAAGATTGTGGCAATGTAGAGAGTTGAGTACAACAAGGTCCACCGATCGATGAGCGATGAGGGACTGGCTAGGAGCGGGAGAAAGTTGATCATTGAATGATGCAGTACTCAGCGTATGCTGTACTCAGTGTATGCTGTACTCGGTGTTAACTCATGATCATGGCATGGATAGATAGAGAGGGATGACTTAACTTTGTGTCGTCAGGTGATGGTAGAGTTGAGGACGAGAAAGAGAGAGATGAGAGGATATGGGGGAAATCATCATGAGAAACTGGGACATAAGAGAATTTCGTGTGCGAGTGAATCTACCATCCCTGATACAGCAGGTACAAGTCCCGATCCTGCATGCGATTACAGCGATACGAGGTCTTCCCAACCCAATTAGGCAAGTCGTACCCCCGATTTCTCACATCCGCTTGTATGCTCCATACCATTCCCATCTTCATCCCCCTTCTCTCGTTCTAGTCCTCAACTCTACCATCATCGCAGAACAGAAAGTTAAGTCATCCCTCTATATCTCTGCATGCCATGATCAGGAGTTAACATCGAGTACAGCATACACCGAGAGTACAGCATACACCGAGATTACAGTATCCACCCATTATTGGTTGTCTTCCCTTCATTCTCACGATTACGAGTTGACCCGTGAATATACCTTCAGCTTCCGCCGCGCCTCCCTACAACATCACCACCCAGCTCTCCATGAGAGCTCGAAGGTAGAGATACCTCATCCACATTCCCACGGTTGGGAATTGACTAACTGATGAATTGACTCTCACCACCAGGCGCGCCTCCCTTCGACCGCCTCCCATTGCCCGGCTCCAAGTACTCCTCCACTCTCGCACGCTCATGGCCTCCAAGTGCATCTCCAAACTCGCACGATCATGGCCTCCAAGTACATCTCCAAACGCGCTCGATCATGGCCTCCAAGTGCATCTTCCAAACTCGCACGATTATGTCCTCCTATTGCATCTCCAAAATCCCTCGATTACGGCCTGCAAGTGCTTCTCTGATTTCTCTCGATCTGTGCCTCCCAGTGTATATCCAAACTCGCTCGATCATGGCCTCCAAGTTCGCAAGAGAATGGCCTCCGGGCCTATCTCTGAGTTCACTCGATCGTCATCTTCAGGCGCAGCTCTAATTGGTCTCAACCACCGCCAGCAGCCAGTCGAGAGATACTGTATGTATATAGATGCATAGATACATGGATGAGAATACAAACTGAATACATGAGTTTAAAAAATCCTTGAACGATAAGAAGTAGCTATGATTTTCAGGTACAACAGCAGCGTTTCTGAAGATGATGTCATTCCCAGACTGCACTACGGTGATTTGACGTGCTCCCAGGCTCGTCGTTGGCGCTCCCAGGGTGTTGGTCGGCGCACCCAGATTTTGCGTCGGCGCACCCAGGTGCTCCCAGGCTTGTTTTCGGTGCACGCAGGCTTGCCGCCGGCGCACCCTGATGCTCCCAGGTGCATCTGAAGGCCACTGCATCGAGGCCGAACGCTGGCGTGCGTGCCCTTACACTATTATCGCTTTTTCAGTAAACGGATACGTTTCGCTCACGGGATTTACGAGTTTTACCCCTTTACCGACTCGCCACATCATAAAGTCTACAATTGAGATTATAGCCTTGAAAAATGACATATCGAAGCATGATTACTGCAAGCACGGATATCGAACGTTTCATCAATCAATTGAGAACCCTGATGGCAGCGGAGAAGAGTTCAGAGACCAACTGTCGCACGAGACCCGTCACCGGCGATGACTACAGGCCGCGACTATTCGATCTGGCCAATGAGAGAAACCGAACACGATCGAGATATTGAGTCGAACTTCATTGCTACGAGTCAATTGAGTGCGACCATCAGCAAGAGAAGCTACAATGGACGAAACGCGTCGCCGGCAAGGACGACGACAATCACGAGTACAGGATTCGACCCTACCAACGAGAGAAATCGAATATCATTCCTACAAGTCAATTGAGCGCGATCATCAGTCGGAGAACATACAATCCATGGCGCGATCTTACCCCTAAATCGGCAATACCGAGAACTGAAGGCGATGTCAACTGACGATTGCGAGTCAGCGCATCATGTATACCTACAACTCTAGCAATCTGGAAGAAGCCTGGAGGACAGCGAAAACAACAAAGGCAATTGGGAGAGTCTCTGAATGGCGGCGATATGAAATGCAACTTCCGACCATTCATCTCTGAACCTGCGGAAAACACTTCCGGCAATTCTAATAATTCCAACAATCCCGTCGAGACCCAAGTTCACGAGGAAGCCTGCGATTCTGACGATGAAGAGCAAGATGATTCAACCCTCCCAGAAACTGCGGATAATCGCGGCCGAGACGACATCTTGTCAAAGATCACCGAGGACGACCAAAAGGAGATGCTTCAGTAGAATCGGATGCTACTTAAACTCCTATTCGAACAACAAGCCGAATGGAAGAAGGAGAGAACCCGAATGCTTTCCGAAGTCGACCGCAACCGAGCCACCGACAGACCGGAGGATCCCGGAAATCTGTCCAAAAACTTACGATGGTTGACCCGTTACGGTACTGCGGCGGAGCGAAAGAGCTGGATAAGTTCCTCAAAACATTACGCTCAAACTTTGCTTCTCATATGCACCTAATCCCAAGAGGCGATCCCGATTAAGTCAAACGGAAAATACGGACCCATCCGAGTGGGCTAGCAACCTACGAGAGGCCAAGGACCCGTGTTTAGAGAATTTCGAACTCTTCACGAACGAGCTTCAAAGATGTACGGAGATAAAGATAGGCGCCTCAATTCATCGACAAAAGCCATGCAGGAGTAGCAGCAACTACCAAACGAATCAGTCCGAGTTTATGTCAACCGCTTGAAAGCAAATAGGAGGAGAACCGGCTGGAACCTTACAATGCACTTAAGACGAAAGCTAGACCTTGGATCTCAACCGGCAAAGACAGGTTCGACACACTCGACCAACTCTTCGACTGTGCGGCGGCCTCGGTGTTCAAACCGGATGACCAACAGCCCGCGGGACAGCAACAGCAAAGGCAAGCAGGGGAGTCTCAGAAAGGCGGCGATAAGAAACGTAATTTTCGACCATCCATCTCCGAATCTGCGGACAGTACTTCCACCAATTCCAATAATTCTAACAATTCCGGCACCGGTAATTCAAAATCGGTCAAGTCCAATAAGCCCAGTGGAGGCAGCCGTGCCAACTATATACAGCGCCGTGGCTTTCAAAGCAAGTCTACGAAAGCCGAAAGGCAAACCGGCAATGCACACGCTGCGGCAGCGGAGACCACTATACCTTATTTGCCACCTTGGATGAGATACAACCGCACCGAATCGCCTTAAAATCAAGAGTCACTCTGGAAGGTCAGGCACTGATGTGAAGCCAATATCTATGTGGCACACAGAGACCTGATTCGGCGCATATCATCCATGAAGTCCTTGTATGAGATATACACGGCAACATGCAGCGAGTCAAAGCACTAATCGACCGCGGTGCAATGAGCATCATTATATCGCCGAGCCTACTTAGGAAACTCGAGCCACCATATGACCCAGCATTCGCCTTCACCCTGGCCCGGTGATGATGTCTGCAAAGGAGAGCCGAAAGGCAAGTCTCTTGGTCCAGTTTTTTGAATACCTTAAACCGGTTGACGAATCGGAGGTTTTAGTCGTCCCAATGAAGGTATACGACCTAGCCTTGGGCTTGCCATGATTTATGGCGAGAAACCCGGAAATCAATCGCAGCAAGTCGATTGACAGCCCTACGAACGCCAAATGGATTGCAACGGGCGAAGATTCCAGAAGCAGATCGCACAAGTCCTCTGCCGGAACGCGGTGAGGGACACAAAAATCATAAGTCCCGCTACCGCATTCGATCATCTCTGAGCTAGTGAGGAAGTGGTCGAGGCATTCGCCATATGACTTGGAGAATGTCAAGGGTTGCTGGGAGCATCGCTGGAAGGCATCACCGTAGGTGAGAGAAACCCCAGGATGCTGAATGCGCGAGCAGGAGCAGCGGCGGTAGTTGCGGCAGAAGAGTGACACAGTGACGGTGCTTGAATGACTGCTACCGGCTCGCCGTGACACGAAGGGAGAAACTGGACAACGGGGGTGGTCTATTGCGACGAACCATCTGATCCAGCCAACCCGGGACCCCTACCCATCTCCACTCCGCCAGAGCATGCTACAATGCAGAATGTAGAAAAGGCTAACGAGAATAGGAATAGACATAGTTAACATGGAGATGGTAACAACAAATGATGGGGGTCGTATCCCAGCACAATATCAAGATTTCACAATATCAAGACTTGTCGTATCCTCGTGAGATACAAGGACTATGTGGACGTATGCAGCAAAGATATGGCAACTCTCGCACCGCACCTTTCAAGGCATCCGAAGGGAATTCGTGAGGAAGAGCGCCGTAGGAAGAGGGTGAGAGGAAATGACAGGGTACCCGGCCGTGAAGAACCACACAAATTGCGTGGATCTACGAAATCTCAGAAAGAGCCAGTGAGACCAAGAGCTGGGAAAGATAGAGTTCATCACCGCCTGCGGCAGCACCGAGCTCATTTGCGAAGCAGAAGGACGGCGGACTGCGGCTGTGTGTGGACTACCGGGCTCTCAATCAAGCCCTGGTGAAGAACTAAAATCCTCTCCCACTGATCTCGGAGATGCTCGACAGGACCTCAGGAATGGCTATCACCTAATCCAAATCAAGGAAGGCGACGAGTACAAAACCGCGTTTCGCACCCGGTACAGCCAGTTCGAGCACCCAGTCATGCCGTTCGGGTTGACGTACGCACCAGCTACCATATTCCCAAGCTACAATACCAATCAGAAGAGATAAGTCGTCGGCAGAGCAACGACCTTTAAAGAGAGGGATGACCCTACCGGAACCGAAATCCCCATATACTATGACCCTACAGGAGGTGCCGGAATAAAGGACCAGAGTACACTAAATGACAGAGAAGTCCAGCGGCACCCAGAGAGCGGGGAGAAGCGTACCTAGAGAAGAATCAACATATGCACCTAGCATCCGGGAGATGAGAAGCCCACCTGGAGAATTCATGGCCAGAGCCCAAAGTCAGAGACAACGAGAACAGACCAAGCAAAGTCCGAGAAGGTGAAAAGAAGTCGAAAGGTTAACACGAAGCTAGTCAAAACACGAAGCAAGTCGAAACACCAAGCTGGTCAATGACCAAAGCGAGTCAAAAAGCAAGGCCAATGCATGTGGAAAAACGAGACGAAAGCAAGTGCAAAAATTAGACGAAGCAAGTTGACCAAGCCCAGCCAAATGACAAGCGAAGTCGAAGACCTCCGAAATCCAGAGACGAAGGCTGCCGAAAGACGAGTCGGTCATCAAAGATCACCAAAAGTCTACCGAAGTTCATAAGTCTGCCGAACCACGATGGCAATCAACAACCGATCTGAGTCTAAGTCGTCGACGGAGCAACGAACTTCAAAAGGGGGGATGACCATGTCAAAAATGAGTCCTACCAACAAGCCAAAAGCTCACCGGGAGGCAGTCTATCGAGACACACACTGAGAAGTCGACCGAGAAGTCTAACGAGAAGTCAACCGGCAAAGTCTACCGAGAAGTCGACCAGTCAAGTCCTACCGACAAGCCTAAAGCCCACCAGGATGCAATCTACTGAGACGCACCGAGAAGTCGACCGAGAAATCAACTGAGAAGTCGACCGGCTAAGTCCAACATGTCGACCAAGATTCTACTGAAGCTGCCTATCGAAAGCGCAACCAGAAGTCGACCGTATAGTCTACCAAGTCAATCAAGATGCTTCTGAAGCTACCTATCAAGAGCAACAATGAAGTCGACCGGATGGTCACCGAAGCGGACATGCAAAGAAAATTACCGCGTCACGCAGCATCTAGGAGTCAATGCCATTTGCCGATGACTACCGGCCGCTAGATATACTCTACACAGCATGCGGAATCACTGCACAGAGCTCAGGAAGCGCTAGCGCGTTTGAACTTGGTAAGTATAACCATTTTAAAGGAACTTACGTATTAGATATCGACGAATAAAACGCGATTGACGTACACGATTGACGGCTACGACCGATGCCGGCAGCGGAAGCTCCCATCGATGCCGAGTCATGAGCGGAAGCTCTACCACCCTGACCAATTCCGACAATGACCTGAGCCGAGATATACGAGCAACGGGAATGATGGTCGTTGGAGCATGGGTTGGGAAGTCGAGATATGGAGACAGGATCACTTTTGGTTGTTTTCTTGTTTCTCTCTTCTCTTCTGCTCTTCTTTGGATCACGGCCCGGTACAAATGGCGTCGGCATGGGTTTTTACCACAAGCCAATGGAGGTGGAGTTTCCCCGTGCACCGGATCCGCCGAAAGGTTGCCATTGAGCTGTACCAATCGGTTGTGGGACTTATGGGTTCGTACGATTGCGTATGTAGGATGATTGTTTCATTCTTTGTTTCCCTTCCTTTCCTTTTCTCTTGTATGGTTATGCAGCCCAGGAGGTTTGCGCCTAAAGAGAGGGAAAATGTAACGGCGGCACGTAACCCAGGTCCGGGTAACGGCCATTCTATATAGTCAGCTCGCCACGAGACTTAGATCTCTAGCGATAATCTTACCAATACACCTATTGACTATCACTCGAGTCCACGTTTGCAACCGTATACCATAATTACCATACGTATGCCTATAAGGCCGAACGCTGGCGTATGTGCCCTTTCATGATATCAAATTTCTTACAACTAATATTGCTGGAAACATTCATGGTGGTTGTGCAGGCCAGGTAGATCTATTCCACCAGTAGGTAGCTCTGTGATATGAACCTGTTCTGGTGTTGGATGACCCTTGTAGATCATTGTATCCATACTCATTGTGTTGTATGTACAGGTTACACAGGGATCCTCCAGGCAGCAACGATGTTTTTCCACCTTGATCCCATTTTCTATAAGGACAAAGAATGATGTTATTCACTCCAGGGTGCTATATTGAATGTTATGGCATGGCACAGTTTTGACTTAGATTCAGATTGCACAAACTGATTGTGTTACATAGGGTGAAGAAGACTATCCCAGTGGCCAATGTCCATTTCTCATGGGAGATAAGATATCACATGACAATGTAGTTATGCTATATATCAGTCGGACATGAATCCATCTGTAGTGTACCATTCACCACACTGGATGGTCATGTTTCCACATAACTAATTAGGTGCTACTGAATTTGGTGGTGATGAAATGTAAAATCTTAAATACCTTCGTTGCTTCATATAGAAAAGTTTCGAAATTGTCTTCAATCTTCAACTATCCACCACTACTGCGGAATTGTGGTTCTCAGACAGTAGTCGTGTATCATGAACAGTCTCTCATTGAACTGGGTATATATCACTTTTGTCAGGAGCTGTCTCTGACCACTGGTATAGATACATTGATATGCACACAGTGGGTACAATGGAGGTCTGGACCAAAGTTGCAAAACACCGACCAATGAGCAGAACAGTGCTTGTCAGTCAAGTGATCTTTACTTGAGTTCCACTTGAGATACAGGTTGATCGATCAAGGACAATATATGCAGCCATTGCACAATTGACTGATGATGACAGAATTAGGTCGCTATAACTGGCAAGTTAAACAAGTATATCAGTAGTGCTCATAGTAGTTGACCTCACCTACCAGACAGATCAAGTGGGACACTACCAAGCTAAGTTGCGTCTATACAGAATGATGAATGCAGTGGTCATCACACAGTATGCGATGCTGCAGCTACATTGCGCCTGGTACTGAATCATTCGAATAAGCTGAGGTTTTCTTGTTCCTGAGATAGATACCAGCTAATTATGTAGTGTCGCAGACATCATCAATACTGGTGAAAGGGCAAGTACACCAGTGTTCGGCCTAATAGGCATACATATGGTGATGATAGTGATACAGTTGCAAACATGGACGCAAGCGATAATAAATCGGGGTATAGGTAAGATTATCGCTAGGGATCGAAGTCTCGTGGAGAGCCACATATATCGAATGGCTGTTATCCGTCCACACTCACTTATTGCAGTTGCATTATCCATCTCTGTCCGCGCAGACCTCCTGGGTAGCATACCCATTAGGAGAGAAAGGGAAAGGAAAGGAATGAAAGCAGTGTTCATTCCTGCCGGGTACGTACTCGTACACTATCATAAGTTCAGCTAACAATTGCTGCAGCTCAATGGGGAGCATCCATCATAATCGGCGCACAGGGAAGGACCATCCCCACTTGGCTGTGATCTGGAGGTGATAAACACCTGTGCTGACGCCATTCGTCCCAGGCCGAGATTGAATGGGGAGAAGTAGGGAAGAGAGAAACCAGAAAACATCCAAAAGTGATCTTGTCTCCATATCTCTACTTCTTAACCCATGCTCCTCTGACCAACCAATCGTGCAGCACGTATATCGAGGAGTAGGTCTTAGTCAGAATTGTCAGGCTTGGAGAGAGTTTCAACTGATTGATTAGCACGAATAGAAGCTATCACTGCCGGCAACGTGCGTAGCCCTCAATTGTGTACGTCAATCACGTCTCATTTGTCGATATCTAAAAAGTAAGCTTCTCTAAGATGGATAAACTTACCAAGTTTATCCGTGCTAGCGCTGTCAGATCTCTGCGCAATGCTTGCGCAAGCTCTGTAAAGAATATGTTGTATGCGGTAGTGGGATTGACTCATAGATGCTGAGTGATGCGGTAATTGCCTTTGAATGTCCACTTCGCTGACGATCACGTTGACTCCATTGTCACCCTCAATAGGTGCTATTGTTAACAAGCGTTCCAAATCTCCGGGTCGTTGTGGGTCCGGTTCCGCCCCCAAACCGAACCGTTGCAACGGGTCTCCATGCATGATAACCCGGACCGTTGCAATTGGGCCTGTTTCTCCACCAAAAACCCGACCTTTCAACATCACAAGTTAGGCTCCAATTAAATATCTGAGTTCTGGTCATAACCTGACGTGATCAATACATAAATTGTGCCGTTTCATGCGCTCTTTCAGGTCCCTCTTTCAGATATGCAATCAGACAAATATTCATTGAGTCGCAATTGAAAAGCCACAATCTTTGCTTTGCATTTCGCCTTGTTTCACAGTGATCCACCGAATATTTGTCGGATCGCAAATCCGAAAGTAGTAGATGTAACAGCACAAAGAACTGCACAATGTGCATATTGATCATGTCACATTATGATCAGAACTCAGATACCTAGGGCCAATGGTGAGTGAGAGTGGAAGGAACTGTAAAATCGAACTGAGGTGCAGTTTCACCCTAGCCAAAAACCCGCAGGTATATGTCCGGTCCGGGAAACAACCCTGCCAAGACAGAGCAGGTCGGCTTTTTGGCCGGGTTTGGAACCGAACCGAACCGAACTGGCAGCCAGTAATCGGATAGTTGGCAGGTTACCACGACCAGTTGTTAACAATAAGTGGTGCCTTCATTACAATCATTGTCGACTTCTTGGTAGACTTCATGGTGGAGTTCTGGGTGCGTTCTCGATAGGCGGATCAAGTTGAATCCAGGTCGACTTGTTGGACATTGCCAGTTGACATACCAGTTGATTTCTAGGTCGACCTCTTGGTGCGTGTCTCGGCAGTCTGCCTCCACCTGGGATTTTGGCTTGTAGGAATCTCGCTGTATCGTGGCATAGCCAGACGTCAATTGAACCACTCAGAATAATGGGTGCTTCAGATTCAACGATTTTTGGTCTTGTGAGTCTGATAATTCAACAGCGGATATCTTTTCAAATATTACCGATCGTGAGATGGCTTGTAGGTGGGACGCACTATTGACATGGTCATCCCCTCTTTGATAGTTTGTTGCACCATCGATGACATATACTTAAATTAGTTGTTCATTGCCGTCATGGTTAGTTAGACTTATGCACCTTGTTAGACTTTTTGTGATTGTTGGTGACCGACGCATCATCAGGCAGCATTCGTCTGTGGATTCCGGAGCCCTTTGACTTCGCTTGTCTTGTGGCTGCTCTTGTACGACTTGCTTTGCCTCATGTTTGCACCTGCTGTCATCACAACTGTTGCACTGGCATTCGTCTCATTTCTCCACGTCTTTCGGCCTTTCGGATTGACCTGCTCTGTGGTTCAACTTGCTTCGTGCTTCGACTAGCTCCGTTTAACAACTTGCTTCGCCATGACCTTTCGAAGTCGTATCACTCTTCTCCAACAGTTCGCTTGGTCTGTTGCCGTAATCTCTGACGTAGAGTTTTGGCATTGAATTCCCCAAGTGGGCTTAGCATCTTCCGGATGCTACATGTGTATGTTGATTCTTGGCCAGCTATGCATATACCGCTCTCTGGGTGAATTATCGGTGCAGGACCTCTCTGTCGGTAAGTGCACCCTGGTTTGTTATTTGCGCACCTGGGGTAAGATCATCGCCCTGTATAAACGTTGTTGCTCTCCCCACGACTTACCTCCTCTGATTGGTATTGCGGCTTGGTAGTATTGTAGCCGGTGCATTCCTCGACCCGAATGCCATGACTCGGTGCCCCGACAACTGATTTGTATTTGCCACCCTCTTTGAATCGGATTAGTTGATAGGCATTCGTGGGGCCCTGTTCAGCAATTCCGAGATCAGTGGGAGAGGATATCGGATCTTCACAAGGGCTTTATTGAGAGTTCAGGAGTCCACACACAGCCGCAGTCCGCGATGCTTCCTCTCGCCAAATGTGATCGGCGCAGCCGGAACCGATGATCGATTGAGGAATCCAATGGTTACTGTTGCTTCGATGGAGGCTCGCTGTATCCGAGATTTCTTCAATCCACCGAATTAGTGTGATTCCTCATGGCCGGCCACCATGTTATTTCCTCACACTCTATTCCAACTCTGCTCAAGCCAGAAACGCTCTTCCAAAGAAATTTATTTTGGATGCTGTGAAACGAGCGGTGCGAGAGTTGGCATATCTAGGCTACATACGTGCACATAGTGCTTGTATATCACGAGGATACGACAAACCTTGATATTGTGCTTGGATGTGACCTCATCCTCTCTGACCGTCTCCACGTTAAATAAGTCTGTTTCGATTCTCATTAGCGTTTTCTGAATTCTGCATTGTAGCATACAGAGGCGGAGTGGAGATGGGGAGGGGTCACAGGATAGGTGAATACGACGGTTCATCACAATAAGACTAAGTCACTTGAAGCAGTTTCTGCATTTGTGTACCGGCGAGGCGGTAGCAGGCATTCATGCACCATCACTGTGTCAGTCATCTGCCGCAGCTTCTTCCGCTCCTTCTCCTCGCCCATTCAGCGTCCTGGGATTACTCTCATATTCGGTGATGTCTTGCAGTCATGCTCCCAGCAACCCTTCACATTGGCCAAGTTATATGGCTAATGACTCGACCAATTCCTCACTAGCTCCGAGATGACCGAATGCGGTAGCCCTGAGTAGGTTTATCCCCTGAAGACTCACCATTTGGGTTACCTCACCGCGTTCCCAAAAAGAACGTGTCCAATCTGCTTCTGAAATCATTGCCCGTAACGGTCCATTTGGTGCTAACAGGCTGTCAATTGACTATTGCGGCAGTCGATTTCCGGGTATTCTGCCAGGGCAAGCCCAAGAGTAGGTTGAATGCTTTCTGTGGGATGATTAAAATCTCCGATTCGTCAACCAGTTTAAGGTGTTCAAAATCCTGAACCAAGAGAAGTGCCTCTCGGCACTCTACAGACAACATCACCTGGCCAGGAGTGAGGTGAATGAGTGTTCATATGGTACCCCGAGTTTCCTAAGTTGGCTCAGCGATATAATCATGCTCATTGCACCGGTGTCGATGAGTGCTTTGACTCGCTGCAGGTTGCCATTCATATTTCATACATGAGCTTCATGCATCATATGCGCCGAATCTGGTCTCCATGTGCGACACAGATACAAGCTTGACATCAGAGCCCAACCTTCCAGAATAAGTGTTGATTTTAAGGAGATTCGGTGCGGCAGTATCTCATCCATGGTTGCAAATAAGGTTCTGTACCCTCAGTTGCCCCAGGGAGTGCATTGCAGGTTTGCCTTTCAGCATTGGTAGACATCCTCTGGAAGCCACGGCGCCGGTGAGAAGTTGGCACGGCTGCCTCTGCTGTGCTTATTGGACTTTAAAGATTTTGAATACCCTGAAATAGGATTGTTGGCATTGATCCAATGTCGTTTTTGTTTCTTTTAATCATAAGGTATTCACTCTATTTAGAGTATGACAGTCCCTCACTGCCCTCCGCCTCTGGGCTAGCCGGCTGGATGGCGCAGCTCCGCTCCAACTCCCCGTCGTCCCCTTCCGACAAATGAAAGACAAGCACAGCATCTGATGATCTGTTTAAACTACCAAGGATATGTGATGGAGTCAGGGAGAGCCCGCCGGCTCATACTCCTCCTCCTTCCAAGCACGTTTGGGCGGGAACTTCCCGACGACACTAGCTGCAAGAAGGTCCATCACCACTTGTCGCACTTCTCCATGGGGAGCAGCTGAGAGTGTTGCCTGTGTTGGCATCTGCCTTCTCTCCATCCCGTAGCTTTCCGCATCATTTTCCAGAACGTACTCTGCCAGTCTCTTCATCACCTACAGTGGCAGAAGACGTGCTCCCGTATATGGGTTACCGTCCTGCCTTCTCTGACGCACCACCAGCATCTGGTGTCGTCTCGGTGTCCGAACAATTTTGGGGACGTTCCCACTGGCTTGTGTCCGGATTTCAGTCAGCAGAACCTGCCTGCCCGTGATTCCGCACTATTCATTGGGATGGCTCTATTGCTCCCAGCCTTGCCTTTTAGTCTGTAGCCATAATGTTTGCTGCATGTGTCAGCCTCCCATTGAGCCTGAGCCGCCATCTTTGCTTCTGAGAATCTCCTTGTCCTGTGCGCTGCTGAGGTGTATACTCTCTCTCGCACTGTGCCTGATCTGTGGCCCTCACTCCCAAGAGTCGCTTGGGGACCTGCCTCCTCATTTCCCGGGATGCTACAGTGCCTTGGCACCCAATGAATGTGTGTCTCTATGCCGGCTTTGCAAAGAGTTCTTGCACACCGGAAAATTCACCTGGCCAGAGGTTGCCCCGGCACCGGTTCCAGGTGCTCCGTTCGTCGAAAGGCTGCTTGCGAATCTCCGAAGACGGCTACCTTTGTCGCTGCGTGTGTCTGCACTGTGTCCCCCATCCTCACTTACTCCCGGAGTGCGAGTCTCATTGCCCACAGCGCTGCATCATGGACCTCCATTCGTCCGGTGCCAAGGTTGCTGCGGATGGCTTTCCAGCGGTCTCCTTGCTTGCATACTGTGGCGGCTCCCATTCTGCTGTCGTCGGATTGTGACCCGTAGGTCCACCACATCCTGACCCTTGCGCCCTCATTCGCATCTCTTTCTCTCGCCCAGTGGATCGCCTCTCTATTAGCCGCTGTGTCTTCGCTCGGTATGACCATCTTGACACCCGGCTTTTCGTCAGGGTTGGGCCGGCGCATGGTCTCCGCTTTCTGGGCTCCCTTGTGCTCCTGGGTGGTAACTCTGCATATCGGTGCGGCAGATGTGGGGTGGTCGTGCACTGCTTCTGGTTTTGAGCCTTCGCTTGTGCACGCGAGCCTTGCTGTGAATCGTTGGTGCGTGGCGTCCAGGGCTACTGGTGTGGGTGGTAGCCCTGACTCTGTCATAAGTGCTCCCATTGGCATTGTGGGGAGGGCACCGATGGGTGATCTAGCTTGCCGGTCGAGCAGGTGTTGAAGATCCTCTCGTCTGCCAATCTCTAGCGGGTCCCACCAGAGTTCGCTTCCATTCAGCACGACACCTTGAACGGAGGCTATTTGACCCGCTCGTGTTCTCTCTAGTACGATTTCTTGCATCCTCATGAGTGCATGCAGTGGGGCTTCTGCTGTGCTGGCCGTCTTCAGGCATCTGTTGTGATTGTCTGCGAACGTTAGGTGGGCATCCATCAAGACTCCAAGCCATCGCCTCGCCTCTTTGTTGACTCAGACGAAACCGTTCCCTACCTTCCATGTTGCCACCCATCCGAGGTCATCTCCCAAGGTGAGGCCTTCCACTCACACTCTCTCTTCCACCCAGTTTCTCAGTCCAGCGGTGTGTACCTCAAAGAGAATCGGTGATACGGGTGAGCTTTGCGGGACAGCTGCTTCCACAGGGTCACTCTGAAATTTATAACCTTCGATTGACATCTCTACCGGCCACTCTGAGAAAACACTCTCAGTCCATCGTATGAGATCTCCATCTATCTTCTTGGCCATGATTTCATGGATCAGCCTGCCTCTCGCTATGCTTGACAAAGCTGCCTTGATGTCCATCAGGAGGACACCCATGATGTTGTCCGCTTCCCACGCGGCGTGCGCTCCGTCGACCATGATGGCTGCAGCGTAGATCACCGACCTTTTCTTTGTGCAACCAAATCAGCCGTCGCTTAGCAGTGCTGTTCTCTCGGCCTCGTCGGAAAGCAGCTCTGCGACTACTTTTTCAACTACTATCACCATGCAACTGAGCAGTGAGATGGTTCGGTACAACTCCAGATGTGTAAAATCCAGCTTTTCTAGTTTTCGGATCACCACCCTGCTTGCGTGTTTCCAGATGGCTGGGTGACGACCTGTTTGGACTGCTTTGTTCGTTAGGCCTACAATTCTTGTTCTGTTGCACTTACAGAGTAGCCGTATGGCTCTGAACCACAGCTTGGCTGGGCCTGGCACCGTCGTAACCGATAGCGAAAACACAGCTTGTTAGCCTGACTGCACAGTTATGTGTTCGTGGGCGTATCCTGCGGAAGGTAGTCCGTAGTACTGGTTCCCGTTATTCACGTGGAATGGCTCTCCTTGGAGCATTTCCTTCTTTCGGCAATGGTATTGTCTTGCTTCCCATCGCTGTCAGTCAGCGCTTCCACTGTGGCTACTAGTTGGGGGTTGGGGAACCCTCGCTGCCCTGCAGACCACGCCTCCCCCAAGGTTCTGGATGTCGTCATCGCACATCCTGCACTTGGATTGTCGAATTGACCTCAGATGTTCTGCTTTCGCGTGTGCTGCCCCCTCTGACCTCCTTCCGCTTCTCATTTTTCTCCCCAGTGCGCTTCTCCTCTCCTTCAGATCGCCGTTCCACGAGCTCTTTGATCAAGTGCACATTCATACTTTGTTCGCTTCGCCATCCAGAACCTTGTTCAGTGTTGCTAGACACCATTCAGCCACTCTCTCTACATTGTCCCCAGTTCATTCATCTTCTAGATGGGCTTTTTCTCTATCCTGCTCCTTCCAAAGTTTCTCTGCTGCGTCCCCGTCCTCTTTGGACATGGCGGCCAGATTCCATCCTATGACTGGCACGTGGTCTGCCTCCTCCAGTCTGTCAATGTAAAACACCTACTGGATCACCTTCTGGTCAGAGCCTGTGGCGGGGCTTCCATCCAGTATGGGCCATCGCATGACCGGGCGGGTGGCCAGGGTCAGGTCTATGCTGGATTCGCCTTCTTGGCTGTGTCTCGCCCACTGGTGAGTGGGCCGGTGGTCATTTGCAATCTCCAGCCCCTACTCATCCATCAGCTCTTCCTAAAGGGTTGCATCGCATTGCTCCCAGCATCCCGGGTCACCCCATCGGCTGTGTGCATTCATGTCAGCCGCTATTATTGTGCCACCCACCTGTCGGATGTCTCGGTGCCAGTGGAGCTTCTTTGACGGTCTCTCACCAGCCTGTACGTCTCTTAGGTTGTAAACATTGATGACCCTCGTCATCTTTTCTTCTCTTCTTTTCACCTCAGTCTGGAAGGACATGTACAGCTACTTTTGACCGCGGATGTATGATCTGGTATACGGTTGCACACCAGAGCAAGTGAGTATAGACGGAGAGTATAGTGGTAAGATATCCGATACTGATATAAGTGTCGCAGCGGCAATCTGTAAACACCGTCGCCTACCCTCCCTCGGGTCACTTGTCACCGTTACATTATCCCTCTTTCTAGGCGCAGGCCTCCTCGGCTACCAAAGCCAGTATATAAAAGAAATGAAGGAACGGAAAATACAGAATGAAATAATCATCCTACGTACGCAATTGTACAAACCCATAAGTCCCACAACCGATCGGTTTGCCCAATGGCGACATTTTGGCGGATTCGGCGCACAGGGAATCTCCAACTCCATTGGTTGGTGGTACATCCCATGCCAACTCCATTTATACCAGGCAGAATCCAATCAAAAGAGAAGAGAAGGAAATGCAGAAACAAAGTACAATGAAACATCCAAACTGCTTCTGTGTCCTCCGTATCTCCGCCTCCGACTCTATACCACTACTTCCGTGGCCTATCCGGACACTCACAGTGAACGTCGTCAACAACATTTCAGGCATTGTTTAAAGAGTTCCGCCGCCTCCCACCTGGTGCGTACGTCGTTGTAACTGGCCCATTGGACGAGATAATGCACCTTCTGATAGCGCCGCCTAGAGTCTAGTATGAGGACGAATTCCCCCTCTGTTTCCTCGACCATCATTGGGTCAGGTTCTGAAGATGGCTAGCCTCCAACTGGCGGTGTGTAACGATCGAGAAGCAACACACGGAAAACTTTGTGGTTCCCCAATGTACTCGGTAAGTCTAGTTGGTGATAATTCTTATTGATGATCTGACTTACCGTATACGGTCTTATGCACTTGTAATCGAGCATGTTTGAAGGCCTGGATGTTTTCAAGTTCCTGGTCGATAGCCATACTTTGTCTCCAACCGCAAATGTCATCTCTTTCCCGCCTGCGTACTCTGTTTCTCACTCCTGAGCCTCTATTATGTTTCCCCGGAGAATTCAGTCAGTCTCTTCCACGCCTCCCATCCACAAGGGTGCCTCTAACTGTCATCTGAAACTGGGGTCTTTGGGAGGCCTAAACTGAATCGTAGGATGGTAATTGTAGTTCGCCCAGAAGGGTGTCATCAGTGTGGAATGGTGGATGTGGATGTTGTAGGCAAACTCCGGCAGCGGTAATAATTCGACCCAGCTGTCCTCCACGTAGTTGCAAATGGCTCGGCGGTACTGATCCATCGTTTGGTTCTGCCATTCGGTTTGACCTTCCGTCCGCAGGTGGATGGTGGTCGAGAGGCGGTGATCGATAAGGAGGTGGGAGTACACTCTATCCCAAAATCGACTTGTAAACTCTTTCCCAAAATCAGTGGTGATAGTGTCCGGTACTCCTCGTTTGCAGATCACTTGTTTGAACAACATTCGTGTTAGCTCTGTGGTTGTCGCCAAGGACATCGCTCACGTTGTCACCTAGGCCAACGCTCAGCGCATCTTCCATGTCGGCAGTGTTTCCTTTGTCGTTGTGATCGTCCTTGTAATGGATCTCATCTTCCGGAACAACAGAGGCTCCTCAGGTGGGGATAAGGGGTGATCGGCCGACAGGGGATCGTAGGTTTTCCGTGCTCGAACCTATACTAGCCAGGCGCAATTGACCTCTGTCACCTTTCTTAGGAGGCATAGTAGACGATTGAATATGGAATTGACCCGCAAGCTGTTCGTTTCCTGTCCATTGTGTCGGTTTTTGACAATTGGGGTAAAACTCGTATATCGCCGTGAGCGAAACGTATCGGATAACTGACAATCGAATATAATGTAAGGACACGTACGCCTATGTTTCACCACGGAAGAATGATATGGTATAAGGTTGCACACGAGAGCGAGTGAGTATTGATGGCGAGTATAGTGGTATGATATTGGATACTGATCCAAGTGTCACAGCGGCAATCCATATAAAAAGTCGCTTACCCGGCCAGGAGTCACGTGTCGCTGTTACACATTCACCGAGACATTGTCGATTGCGCCCCTGCTCAGGGCAGTCTGTTCGTCAGTCGGAGGGCCACATCCCGTGCGCACCGCCGTCCAAACTCTCTGTCTTGTTACATTTCATATGCCGGGTGGCTGATTTGGATTCTCTCCTGTTCCCACGGCCACTGCTGGAAAAGTACCAGATCTGCCTTTCGATCCACTCCCATCTCCAGCGGTGCCATGATCGACGCATAAGAGCTGGCACAATTGTGCTTGATTGCTCTGATCATTGGAAGCGGCGGCTCCCATTTCGATCTCTGGAGTGGTCTCGCTCATGGTCATGTGTTTCTCCACCTCCACAGATGCCAGCTCCCTCTCCCCGGTATCACATTCCGCTTCGTCAGCCATCGTCTCCCCTTCTCTGTTTCTTGTAATCCTATCCTGCCTGGTGATGAGCGCAACTGTATTGGCCCCCATCATCTGCCTTGTCTCTCGTCCATTAGGCTGCACTCTCCTGCTCCGTCGCGTCATTGTGATCGCCTTGATGTCCTTCCTGCACTTCCCGCTGAATGCAGTATGATTCACATTTCAGTTTAGGCATCCTACTTCTGTGTGGCTGCATACCGTCCCTTGTTTCGTTTCGCACCCAACCACGTTCCACCTCTGGTCGCTCAATCAGTGTGGTCTGGCGCAGTATCCGCACTTCCGTTTTTGGTGCGTGCACTTGCTCTCGATGTGGCCACAGCTACTGCAGAGGTCTCAGAGGCTGTAGCGGCAAAAATTCTTGTACGGTTCGATTTTGTATCCTACTCCTGCAGTAATTACACCTTTGCTCACTAGTCTCTGTGCCACCATCTTCCCCCTCACAATATAGACCACCAATGATGCCTCGATTTCTGCTCTCTGCTCTGTCTCCCTGATGCTTCGGGGGTTCCATAGCCATCTCACTTCAGTAGGAATTGCCACTCCCTCATTCTCTGCCTGATTCTCCACCCTGATTTTTTGTAGTCCTTCAGTGCCCTTGCCCATGTATCTCCCTAGCGGGACGGTGTGGATTTTCAGTCTTTCCCAAGATTCATTTCCTTCCACGTCAATGATTCCTTTGTCCACTGATCTGGCTGCCATAATATCGATAACTCGGTACAGGAGAGCAATCTCTGCAGTTTGGTTTATCTGCGCGGTCGCGGAGATTGTGCCTTTTGCATTCCTTTTCAAGGTCATGATTCGGACATGTGCCGGCGCCTGCTGCTGGAACAGTACTCTGTGGACAGCTGATGCGATTTCCTCATGCAACTTCTGGGGTAGAGGGATACTAGCATCCCTCCACGAAATCAGCCGTCTGTCTGCCAGGCTCAAGCTGGCAGTCCGAGCCGGGCCGGGGAGTGGTACAATCTCCCCTCTCTTTACAATCAGTTGTCTCTTTGCCCTGCTCAACCCACCCAGGCCGATGGGTGGCCTCTGGCTCTGGGTTCAGGGTGGGGTTGACTTTCGCTTTGGTTTGGGTTCGTGCTGCAATTTCGGCTGCACTTTGAGCGGCAGTCTGGGCTTCAGTTACTGCTGCAGCTCTTGGTGCTTCTCTGGTCCTGCTTTCTGCATTGTATCTGCAAGTTGCGAGGCCTCCAGCCCCCCTCCGTCCATCACCGCAGTCATGTCTCTTTCATTCTCTCTCGCTTCGTGGCCTCGTCCTACTCCTTGCATGATGTTAGGGATCATGTTGGTGATTCCCATCCCCCACAGCTTGTCGTCCTCGTGGCGTGCAACCCACTTCTGCTTTCTCTTTTGCATTCACCTCATCATTCCCAACCACTGAGCCACATCGCAGGCTGCCTCCGCTTGCAACAAGTTTGTTAGGTGTCCAACAGTTCGGTGCAGCTGTGTTGGCTCTAGTGTTAGCAACGGTTCCGGGTTACCCGGCTTCGGTCTGGGTCATTAACCGCTAAGCGACTGAACCGGCCAAGTATTAGAGGGTTGTGAACCGGACCAGACAGATCCCCAGGGCTTTGTGGGCGGTTTGGGACCGGACCGCGGTTCCATTTTCACGGTTCCAGCCAGTGTGGCTCTAATTCAGTATTAGAGCTCTGATCATATCATGACATGACCAGTACGTTGATTGTGCATTTCTTCCTGCTCTTTCACCTCCCGCTGTCAGATATGTGATCAGGTCAATTTTCGTTGAGTTGCAGTGAAAAAAATGACATTATTTACCAAACATCGCGGGTTTTCAAAAGGCACTCAACCAATAGTGGTCAGATTCGAGATCTGACAGCAGGAGGTGAAACAGCGGGTAGAAATGCACAATCTGCGTACTGATCATGTCATGATACAATCAGAACTGAAATACTTAATTGGGGCGAAACTTGTGAACTTGAAATGCTGGGTTTTTGCTGGTAAAACTGGCTCAATTGCAATGATCCGGGTTTTGGTGTGGTAAAACCCGTTGCCACGATTCGGTTCCGGTCCTAATCCTAACCTCGAACCGTACTACCGGGTTGGAACCGTTGCTAACACTTGTCAGCTCCTGCGCCTGCTGTCGCATTGTTCTCTCAATGTGGCTCCTCCAAGAGCCGGGGGCCACCGGGGACTCGCTCCTCCATCCCCGCTTTCGGATCTCATTTCTCTCCATCAGCTCACACATTGTTTCTCCTGGGGCGCCGGGTGTCGCTGCAGTCAATACCTCCTTCGCCTCGTCCAGATGCGCATCGCTCCTGCAATCTCCCGCTTCACCGTTGTCCAGGTCTCTCCTCCTGCACCCTCTGGCATCGCTCATTGTTTCTGTGATGCAAGCCACTTTCCCTGGGTAGTCCGCATTGGCGCTTGCTCGTTTCTTGACGAGTTGGGTTCAGCGGGGGTTTTACCAAGACTTGGCGTGATAATGTCACAATCGCGTGGATGCTTGTGCGCGGCCTCCTGCTGCGTACTCTCGTGTGCTGGGACAGTCACTCTGGAGTTGATTTGGCGTCCAGAATCAATGAACGCCGTTTTTTTTTTGATTGCTATAGTTGTAGTTCACTCATGAGGCTGGGTCTGTTTCCCCAAGACTTTGATTGCGTAACACTCGTCCGTATCTAATAGTTATCCAATTGCCCTTGTTGTTTCCGCTGTCCTCCAGGCTTCTTTGAGGTTGCGAGAGTCGCCTCTGCCTTTCAATGCGGCTAGCTATCATGCATGCAGGGATAGAATGGCAGTTCAGGAATCATGAAATTCAATGCTTGCCTGGCTGTCTGAACTTGTGTGGATTATTCATATGCTAGGCAAGAGAGGTAACATACGTGAAGTTCAGTGGTAAGCCCCAGCCATCGAACTGCAAACACAGCTGCACAATATCCTCCCACCACACTCGCATCGGGAGAGCACTTTCAGGATATGCTTCATGGGCTGGCTCTCGGGCCCAGAGCCTTGTGGATTGGTTGGTGAAGACAACCTTTCAGTAGGTTGCCGCTGGTATAATGATTGTAAATTTGCCACCCCCTTTGTCCATTATAGTGTTATGCGTTGTATTTTCCTTTGTCTGTATCTTTCTTGCCATGACTCCTGGTATTGTTGTTGAGGGTGGAGGTTGAGGGAATGGTAACTGCCTGGCATTGACTCTGAAGATCGAGGGATATCAGGGCATTCCATCACCTGGTCATGTTGCATGATGGTGTATGCTACATTATATTGTACCTTAATTCAACTTTACTCTGATAAATTTTAACTTCAAACACACTCCCACTGACATCGCATTCTGTTATTACATAACTGCTCTGATGTTGACAATTACATTCTATTCTGGGATACATGCACCCAGTCATCATTGTTGTTGATTCGGACTGATCAGATACCAACTGGAGGATGACACGACGAATATTACTTACTCCTATGAGAGGGCCGGTTGGATAGTTAAGCATCCACATACAATGTAACATCAGCACTGTCAGACACGCACCTAATCTGAACACAGACACTGCCTCTTTCCTGCCTGTCCAAATATTCAACACTTTTGGATTTTGTGAATTATTAATGGTTTTCTTGTCGTAGCGTCTTGGTGAAGATGTCGACCGCGGTCTGATTAGTGGAGATCAAAGAATAGTTAATAATTCCACATTCGTGATGATTTTGACTATTCTACTGTACCATCCCTGGTGTTGGGACGCCACTGCTAGGTAACAACTCAGGTGATATGGGCAGTTGATGGTAACAAGTGTTCAAACTGTGGACCAGATGGCTTAGAGAAAGGTTACAAAGCAAATTTGGATGTAGAATAAAAAAGGACATGTTCACAGCAGAGCCTGCAATATGCCACATGCAGGAATCAATGGTGAACCATTGGCAACTGCCAGTGTTTCCAAACTTTACTCTAGGGATAAATTTAAATATATTGATGCATACAAGGAATGTACTAATGACTCATTTTGTCTTCTGGTGATTCTGGGTTGACATGGAAAATCTTTCAAATGTATGGGTGTGGGATGGATACCCCCCAATGATTGGTAATGTCCCAAACACTGAAAAATGTGGAGTCATAGTAATTATGGATATATCTGATGTAGGGTATAATGATACTATCAGGAATCTGTGACAGAGCTTCCTGAGATTTGCAGGGGGGTTGGCAGTGACATGTCTAGATCCAGCATCACAATGGCGCACCAATTTGCACCAGTTCACTGCCGTAAAAAGATTTGCATGAATAGTTGGTTGCTTTACTTTTGAACGACATCAGCACTGTAGATTTTGCATGCACTGAAGTTCCATAGGAAAAATTGAACTTGTACAGGGTCATAATAAGCAATAGCAACTTGTGTGGGTAATTACGATATGTAACACGACCTATTGGTAGGAGCGGTTCTGGATGGTCATTCCGAATCCGGGTCCGGGCCAGGACTGAACCGGAGCCAAATTGGCGTTCCAGGTTGTCAATCAACCCAAATCGTCCATTGCGGTCCAGTTCAATAAGAATCAACTTACCAGTCTGTGTTGGGCGGGTACTCAGCGGGTAGTCCGGCAGGTCCATCTGCAAATAGGTATAATGTGTGTCCCATTCCTGAATGATACTGGTACTCGACAAAAATCTGTTGATTGACATCCACGAATCTCATTTTGCATGTATTGCAGGTTGCAATATCGATAGTATTTGAATTCATGTTTTTCCTTTAATAATCTGTATTCTTGACCATGGAGGAGGTCAATAATGCAATTATAATCTCAAATATCCATGGGATGCCTTCATTACCCAATATGCATTACCAGAAATTGATGACACTCAGTTGATAGTAGCTTGATGGTCGTTTTCAGAATGGGGCCGTGACCGTGTCACCTTCCCGAATGCCTACAATAGCTGTCGGTACGCTTGTTACGGCTAACCGCTACCTAATCACTTACCAATTATGTACCTTACAAGACCAAAATTATTCGAGGCTCCAATGAGTGTCATTTTGTGAATGGGGAAGAGAACATATTGCTTGCTGCTTTGCTGATAAACGCTGCCAATATGTTGGTTACGCATGGCATCAAGCATATCCCTATGCACATACCTTACCTATATTACCAAAAAGCATGAATGCTCTGTTGACGATGAGTTTAAGGCGGTACTGACATCGACTCTAACCTTACTGCACATTACAGCGGTCAAACTTCGACTATGGGTAAAAGTCATAGCACAACCCTTGGCTCATACAGGATGCAACACCCAAAATTGTCGATGGTCTGTTGATGCTCTGTTGACTCTCATTGTTAGGTGTAGCAATATTGACTGTAACAATATTTCCCATTGACTTCACAAATACTTCGATGATGGGTAAATTTCATTGCACATCCCTACGATTAAACACCATGCAGCACCCAAAATAGTTGACTCTCTGTTGACACTCTGTTGACGCTGTTTTGACTCTCCGTTTCCGCTCTGTTGACGCTTCTTCCCAGGCACAGCGACATCAATTGTAACGAGTTTGCTTATATCGCCGCCCAATATTTGGATCATGGGTATATGCGTTTGCACAGCCCTTGGTTTATACAGGTTGCAACGCCAAAATTCGTTGTCGCTCTGTTGCCCCTCATTCACAGAATGGGGCTGTGACCATTTCGCTTTCTCTTTTGCGCATAAAAGCTGCTAATGCATCGATTACTGGTTACTGCCCTAGCATTGCTCTTGGACCACACATAATGCAACACCCAAGATTGTTGACGCTTTGTTGATGCTCTGTTGATGCTCTGTTGACGGTCTGTTGATGCTGATTTCCTGAATGGGGCTGTGACCATGTCGCGTTCTCATTTCCGCATAAACTGTGCCGATATGACGATTATGGGTAAATGCCGTAACATAACCCTTGGATCATACAACATGCAATACCCTAGATTGTTGACCCTCTGTTGAGGTTCTGTTGATGCTCTGTTGACCCTCTGTTGAGGCTCTGTTGATGCTCTGTTGATGCTCTGTTGACGCTCTGTTGACGCTCTGTTGAGATTCTATTGACATTCATTTTCAGGTTATTGGATAGTAACATTGACGATATTGCTTATAAAGGCGGCCAATACTTCCATTATGGGTAAAAGCCGTAGCATACCCCTTGGGTTATACCAGATGCGACAGCTGAAATCGTTGACGCTTCTTCGACAGTAATTTTCACGATGCAGCTGTGACTATGTCGCTATCTCTGTTGCCCGTGAAAGCTGTCAATATGTTGATACTGAGTAAATGCCGTAGCGTAGCCCTTTGATTATTCAAGATACCCCACCCCACATTGTTGACGCTGTGTTGACGCTCAGTTGAGGCTATACTGACTATCTGTTGACGCTCTGTTGATGCTCTGTTGACACTCAGGTGGAGGTGAAGCGACATCAACATTATAGATATTGCCTATTAAGGCGGCCAATACTTCGATTATGCAGAAACGCCCTAGCACAGCCCTTGGATTATTCATCATTCAACACCCAGAATAGTTGATACTCTGTCAATGCTCTGTTGATGCTGGGTTGACACACTGTTGACGCTCATTGTTTGGGGTAGCGACAACCAGATTAACCATAATGTCTGCCACGGTGGCCAATACTTTGATTACAGGTAAAAGCCGTACCACAGCCTTTGGATTATACAAGATGCAACACCCAGAAGTGTTGGGGCTCTGTTGATGCTCATATTTAGGTGTAGCAAGATTGACATCAACCACATTGCCTATGAAGGAAGCTAATACTTTGATTATGGGTAAAAGCCATAGCACAGCCCTTGGATTATACAGGATGCAACATCCAAAATGTTTGACGCTCTGTTGACGCTTATTTTCCGGATGGGGCTGTTACTATGTGTATTCCTATTTTGCCCTTGATGACTGCCAATATGTTGCTTACGGATCGCAGTGAGCAAATCTTTTCCCAAACCACCTACAAGACCAAAACTCGTTGACGATCCGTTGACGCTCATTTCCAGAATGTGGCTGTTACCATCCTGCTGTCGCTTTTGCCGAGAAAGGCTGCCAATACGTTTTTTATGGATAACAGCAAGCAAGTCGCTTCCCAAACAACTGACTTACAAGACCAAATATACGTGATACTCAGTCTACGTTCATTATCAGCATGGGGCTGTTACCGTGTCGCTCTCTATGTTTGTAATAAATGCTGCCGATATGTTGGTGATGGATAACAGTGAGCCAATCGCTTCTCAATCAACTCACTTATTATACCAACAATCTTTGACACTCCATTGAGGATCAATCTAGCAATGCCGCTGTTTCAGTGTCGTTGTTTGGTTTGCCTATCAAGGCTGCCAATTGATTGATTACGGAGAACAACGAGGAAGTCGCTCAACAATTGAATAGCTAATAACTCCCAAGATCGTTGATGCACTGTTGACAGTCATTGTCAGAATGGGGCTGTTACCGTGCCACATGGTCTTTCGCTTATACTGGCTGCCAATACGTATGCTTGTGCATAACAGCGAGCAAATCGCTTCCCCATTGACTTACTTACCAGACCATCAATCTTTAACCCTCCGTTGACTCTCATGTTTAGCATTGCACTGTAACATCGTTAATGTTTCTTTTGCCTTTGAGGGCAGTGAATACGTGTGTTATGAATAACAGCGAGCAAATCGCTTCCCAAATAACTACCTCACAAGAACAAAAATAATTGACCCTCCATTGATGCTCACCATAACCAAGTTCTAACTGTTGTTGTATGGTCGATAATTTTGTACAAATAATCATATAGTCATTATTGACAGCCAATGTATAATCTGTATGAATCCTCAGTTGTACCTGAAAGCTTTGTGGCAGTTTTATTTCTGTTTCGCAGATGCACGTTATCTCCGACCAATGGATCACATAGCGCTGTCACATTCCAGCGCTTTCAGCTGGCAATTCACCGGATGTAGATCCATACACAGGTTTTTCATTCATACAGCCCCACTTCCTCACTTTGCCCTATGCAGTTCCTTCTCTTCAATTTCCATGACCTACCATGAGCAATTTTCAAAATGTTAACTATGTCCACCAGGTCTGAACGCACAGTGAGTTAGTTGGATGGGTGGATGAATGCAACATGATGGTGTTCAGTCATACAGATCCACGTTGCGCATTGACCGCTCCTTCCGTGACTTTGATGCAATCACTCACTCAAATATAGTGAGAAAATTTTGGCTTCAATTCAAATTGCACGTTCCCACTTTTCTGTTAGAGGCATGACGATAGCTGGTTGATTAATTGTAAATCAACTCGCTTTGTATTTTAGAACTTTCCTATGGCCTGGATGACCCTTGCACAAGCACAGACAAATTAACATGTCTCACAATTTGGTCCCTGAAATTAGAGAAAACCTGAAAAATAGCGAAATAGGCATGGCATGTAAATTTCGAGGAAATAAGTCGGCAATAATCAGTTACTTTGCAGGTAGTGTACCGATGACAAATGAGCCATTACAATCTGTTCATCTGAATCCTGTTCCTGTATGATGAGTAGCTAGGGAAGTAACATGCAGGAGTAAAAACTTACGGGTTTAACAGGCTTCAATTTATTCATTGGTGACAAATTGCATACCTCATTGGGCTTGAGAGTGGAGAAGCATATTTCATACTGTGGTTTCCTGGATGCCTATCTCAAATGACATTGTCTGCTAATGAAGTTCCTTTGGGCATTGCGATGATCAGCATTCACTATTGCCTATCTCCATCAGCTCTCCATATGTTGTAGGTGCAGCAGCAGATGCAAACCGATCCATTTGCAGTTCAATGACTGCCCCAACTGTTAATATGGCTGCTCTGTACCTCAGATCTTAATAATGATGCAAGACGAAAAATCGTTCACACTCAACTTCAGGATGCAGTAGGGACCATGTCTGTGCTTGTTTGGATCATAAAGGCAGCCTGTAAAAGGAACATACACAACGATGTACCAAACTTTATAGTATGCCCATGACAGTAGAATATCTGAATACGACCATCAATAGAAAAACCCGAAACCTAGAACCAGAGATTGCAACCGAGGGGTCTAGCAAAGCGCGGCAGAACCTGAGGGTTGACAGGTATGCGTACGAGTTTGGTCTCCCAAGAACCTCGTATTCGGATTGTTGGACAGGTCAGAAAGTGACTGGAAGTGTTTTTCCAGTTCCAACCCGAACTGCTGGCGGGTTACCCTGACCTGTTGCTAACACTGACGCTACCCTATAACAACAGCATCCCTTGTTTGTGATGTAAGACATGGCAAATATTGTACCATTCTATCGACATACATAGAGTGTCATGTTCAGCTACACCCAGACTGACTAGTTAATAGGAGTCCATTGTTATTCAATTTGATAAAAATACACTGATACATACATCTGAGCAAACCCTGAGCACCTCTGTCTGAAACAAAGCAAACCTTGTCCGGTGCAAGATATTCGCTGGGCGCTATAGATATCCAAGCAATCCAGGGTTTACACTCTGCTACAACGCCTATAACTTGAAATTGCCATTAGAGCTGAGGCAGTTGTGCGGTGAAGGGATGCTGTGAAGCATTTGGATGATTTCCACAACCATATGGGTGGAAAGCTTATTCATTGTATTTTGGGTGAGATATTAACTGGTTCACTTCTTCACTATCAGTTGTTATTTATTTATAGCACCAATTGGAATACAGTGCAGTCTAATAAATTAAACAGTTGGTTTTAAACAATGTAGTTCAGTTTAGCCCTTGCTTTTACACCAGTTTGTAATGTTGCGAGGCCTAGACTAGATGTCACTAACTCAAGATTCAACCCTGAGACTCCCAATGCCGGTGAAACTGACTACCTTCTTGACCCTCTGCCAAGGCTGACACAGTCCAATGTTTGCACAACCTGTGAAAAGCTGGTTGGTAAAAGTTGGTTTTCTGTGCATGTATACATGCACTTTAAACCGGTATCTAGAGAATTGATTTAACATGCAGATCCATAAAGTCCTTCATCGTCCCAGTTCCAACAAGCAGATCGGAAGAGGTTCAAAATCAGAGATCCTGAAATTCCTGTGAAGTTGTAGTAGCCAACAGCCTTGCCTTGTGGGTAGTGAACAGGAGATATTTTCGGCTTTGAGAGTGGAGGTGAGAGTGGAGGCGAGAGCGGAGGCGAGAGTGGGGTCAGGGATTGGATACTGTTTTCCAGTGTGGGAGTGTTCGCAACGGTTCCAAATTGGTGGTTCGGTTCCGTGACCGGGTTGGAACCGAACTGCACCCGGTGCAACTGGCTTTACCCCATCACAACACCGAACTGCACTGACCCTGCGGTTCTTTGGCTGGTTCCTCTTCGTCTCGAACTCACAACTTTCGATCCAACGAGGTATTGTAGTTGGGATAGTATCACCATATCATGTATACATAAATGATGCAGAGTGAGATGCTCTTTCACATCGCTTTCACCAAGGTGCAATCCGATGACTATTCGTTCGGTTGCTGCGAAGAACGCCTAAATTTCAGACTTATTTCACAGCAACTGAACAAATAGTGATTGGATCGCATTTTGGAGGATGGGAGGTGAAAGAGGATCTAAAACTGCATCTGTTACGTATATATCATATTGTGGTACAATCACAACTGAATCACGTATTTGGAACTAAAGCTCTGAGTTCGTGAAAATCAAGCTTTGCTGCATGATGAACCCGGCGGAAAAACCGCGGGTTCATTTCCGGTCCAGGTAGCGACCCCGCCAAGGCAAAGCGGGTCGGGTTTTGGCTGTATCTGAATCACGACCGAACCTAACTGCTGGTGAAAATCCGCATCTCTGGCGGGTTACACGGACCGGTTGTCAACACTACATTGTGCCATCATATTGGGCTGTTCAATATGAAAATAGGCCTGCTGTCAGATGTTCATTCAGTGCTGTCAAAGCCCATTTCGGATTTGGTGAATCGAACAACCCTGCTCTAGCCTGTATTATGAATTTACGAATTCTGGGTGGTATTGAGATATTGTAGCATCCGTTTAGTAGCTCTAACACAAGCTGTATAAGGCTGATAATTGTGTTGACTAAGGTCAGCTGCAGCAAAACATATTTCGTGCCCGGTGGGAAGTGCCATGTAATGAAACAATCAACAAGTGCTTGATATTACTTTCCATCAAGTTCCTCCGCATAAGCTTCCTCAATGTCTAGCTTGACATGATCATCAAGCAGAGTGGCGAAGCCATAGGCCGCTTCATGGTGGATTCATTTAGAATGGACTCGATGAAGATCTCAAGAGTAGTGTTAGCAACAGGTCCGGGCAGTGTTAGCAACGGGTCCAGGTAACCCCCCAGTGGTCCAGGTTCAGACTGCTAAAACAGATCTGTTAGGCTCCAAACCGATCATAAGACCCGACCTGCTGCATCTTTGCAGGCCACAACCGGACCCGAACCCGTCAACCCGCATGTTTGGTCGGGTTTGGCTAGACATGTCGGTCCCAATCTCTGGTTCCGGTATTCGGGGATCTCTATTTATGGTTGCATTCAGATTTCCTAGCGCTGATCGAAAAATATTGTCATTGGTATATCGTTGTTCTTATCTGATGTATTGGCCGGCTTTATTATCAAAAACCAGTGAGAACCGCTCCTGGCCCCATCCTGAAAATGACAGTCAACGGTGAGTCGATGATTTTTGGTCTTGCACCTTCGTTCATCTGAGTGGCAATTGAATGTAGACGTTCATAAAAGACGTATCAGCTGCCTTTATAAGCAAAAGAGAAAGTGACACACTGCCTGCCCCATTGTGAAAATCAGCGTCAATGGAGCGTCATTGATTTGTGGTGTTGCATGTTGGGGGATCAAAGCGGCGAATGATCGCAGACATCTATATACGGAGAATTGGCAGCGTTTATAAGCAGATAACAAGAAACTTGCTCGCGACAGCCTTCCGGACAACCACAATGTAGTTTATTTTCAATGCTGCAACCCAGTGATACTGAGCGTTTTAGCCTATAAAACCGGTCACAACTGTGTGTATAGCCATTAATGGCCACATGGCGCTTTGATTAACCATAATGCAAGGCTAACAATCCTTGACAGTCCGTTGACTCTCATTTTCATGATTGGGCAGGGAGCGTGTTACTTTCTTTCTGGGCGATAAAGGCGGCCAATGCTCACAGTATGCATCAAGTTAGCTAAGACTCTGATTAATCACCTGACTTATAAGAGCAAAAGTCGTGGACCCTCTGTTGACGCTCAGTCTCTGAATCGGGCAGGGAGCGTATCGATTTCTCTTTTTCCTATGAAGGTAGCCTGTACGTCATTTATGCATGTCTGCGACCAATCGCCATGCAGAGTAACCATGATGCCAAGCCAAACATTGTTGACGCTCCGTTGATGCTCATGTTGCCCAGGTGGTATCCGCGATATTGCACAGTTCACATTGGCATCGTATATTAAGAATGGTCTTTTGGCAGCCATTCTGTGCTATTCATGTACGTTCTTCTTTATTACTACATTGATCCTCAATGATGCCTATCTATATACCCTTTACAATATACTTTAAAGTGTCCGCTAATTGTAGATAATGATAATACTGAAAATTCCCATGCCCTTCAGTCAACTCTCGTCTTCGCTGTCAGATTCGCTCAAACGGCTGCCGTCGTCATCAAAATGGCTGTTAGCTGCATTACCACCCAGCTCATAGTGTACTAACCTGGGAATGGACCATCATGAGTCACCAGATCTGGAATAATATCTTGATCGCGCACGCGATCCTTCGTAAACTTGGAGCGTTCGCGAGGGGAGTATGTATATACACATACACGGGTGGCATACCTTCTATTTTGGAGCTCTCCTGGTCATCAGATGGCACGGGTGGTGATTGGGGCCGAGTTGGCACCGGTCAGGGTGGTGGTGCACTATTGCCATTGCGCCTCCAGTGTGTCTGTGGATTTTTTGCGGTGCCATTGTCGCAAGGCAGGCAGCCATCAGTTTGATGTCTGCGGACGATTGCCGGGTGTCTTTCGATCGCAGCCTTCACCTCGTTATGCCCGGGAAACTCAAGACGCCGCTTCTTCTCTTCTCGGGGTTCTGCGTGAGGTGTTTTAATTAGTTGAGGGGTTTCCTCTATAGCGGCGCGCGAAAACCCTCATTTGGCCATTTTGGCCGTGTTCAAGGCGAGACGCATGTTGGACTGTGCAAGCTGTACCCGACCTCCTTGTCTTGCAATAGTAGCTGACATGTTGAAACCCTCCGGGAACTTAGTTGCTGCTTCTACAGTGATATCGGGGTATTTCCTCAACCATATACGACTCAGTAGTCTCCGCTTGTGTTTTTAGTGCCTGTTTCGTCAGTTCCCAGGTACATTTATCACGATATACCTCTGTGAGAATCCCTGATCAGACAACATCGTGAGGTGAAATTTCGCGGACAGTGCAGGATAATGCCTTGGTGGACCATGGGGATTTGCCGTGACAGGAAGCGATACATTGGTCACATAGCTCTCTACATACGCCAGCTGTGCCTCATATTCTGAGTTGATCGTCATCTACACAAACATACACTGACTCACATCTGATCGCATGCTGCTTAGTATTCTTCTTGCTTCCGGTTTTCGGTACCTTTTTTGAATGTGGGTCCTGGGTCATATTTTCTCTGGCTACAATTGCAGCGTCGCGGTGGACTTACTGGTGTCTGGGATGCTGCTGTGTCACGCCAAGTTGCTCATTGCATGAAGCGCCTGCCTTTCGGCTTATGTTGGCTCCATTCACACATGGAGGACGTGTTTTGGCGGCCTTGGGTTGCTGATGTAGCAACGTGAGGAAGATGATCATGAAAAGAAGTGAGAAGTGCTGAAGATTATATAGTGAGCTACAAGTCAAAATGGAATGAGTGACAGCCAACTTGCAAATTCAATTCCAGCTGAATCCTGCTGGGTATAGCTGCAGGGGATTCCAACTGTCGCGCAACTTCAGTAAGTCGGTGCGACTTTGTTTGTTGGGTTACAGGGATATATCGAGATAAACGTCCGCTGACAACTCATCTTTGATCGATATAACAAGTTCATTCTTCGACCGATAAGAGGTCTGGTTATATTTGTTTCAAGACATAGCCGAGATTTTACATGAATCACACGTTAACTATCGAGTCATAATGTACAATTAGCATGACTATTCCCAATGAACTGACGTTCAAAACACTGATTTTGCGGTGTTCGAATTGATCAAACCTACCAATCTCGACATAAACGACGCAAAATACCTCGATGTGGTCCATTTCTTGCAACATCTAACCTCTCGCCAAACAACAAGGTCAACACAAGATACAATGGTCAATGCTCTGAAGAAGAACCTTTCGCCACTCCCTGCGGGCAAATATTGCAAATCAATGAAGCATTCCACATGACGACGTCATCAGCCGAATATAGGTAACAGTGGCTTGGAGGGACAAAGGATCCGAGCATTAGGAGCATTGCGCAGCTTAGAATCCAAAAAAAAGTTTGGGGCGGAGAAACGACCGGAAATGCACCATTTAAGCACAGAAGCGACAGGGAACTGGATTGAGGATTTTGGGGAGTGAGAGACTGTTGTTGCAAGACAGCGAGTTCAAGACTCAGAGACAGCGATTATGCAAGAGCAGGAACTGATTGGGAATGTTGAAAAGGGACGATCGACAACCACAAAGCCTGAAATAACATTTGAGGAAATGTTCAATACCATGAGGGACAGTGAGTGTTAGCAACCGGTCCACATTTCCGGGTCGGTTCCGGGTCCGGTTCAAACCAACACCGGACCATTGCAACGGGTCTTACCACGCGAAAAACCTGGACCACAGGAAATGGGCCAGTTTTACCACCAAAAACCAGGCATTTCAAGTCCCCAATTTTCGCTCCAATAGAGTATTTGAGATCTGATCATAATGTGACATCGTCAGTACGTAGAGTGTGCAGTTTTAGCAGGTCGTTAACCTCCCGCATTTAGATTTGCGATCGGACCAATATTCCTTGAGTTCCAATCAAAAACCTCCAAACTTTGCTGAAAATTCGCTGAAAATTCACGACCACTTAATGAATATCAGTCCAATCGCAAATCTGACATCGGGAGGTGAAAGCGCGCCCAACACTGCTTAATATACGTACTGATCATGCCACAATACGATCGGAAATCATACACTTGATGGGAGTGAACATTGCAGGAACTGTAAAATTGGATCGCGGTCCGGTCCGGGTAACAATCCCGCCAAGGCCAGCCGGGTCGGGTCGCTTGGCGGTTCCTGACCCGGACCGGAGGCTTCGGTTCGGTTCCAACCCGGACTGAAGCCGGGTAACCTGGAAACTTTGCTAACACTAGGGACAGTGTGAGTGATCTTCCAAGTTCCGAAAATGAGGAGGATGGGGAAGACAAGGATGATGATGAAGAACATACAGGGCATGGCAAAATGAGTGACCATGACGAACCGGGCTGGGTGATGGGCACAATCTGCAAAACGGTACATCACCGCACGGAGAGCTTTCAGCAGATGCATATGAGGCGTGACTTTCAGACGCTACCGGGATGGGTGAACGGGGCCAACTACATCCGTCAGAGAGATATGAAGTACGAGATGACTGAATTGAAGGTTCCTGCTGTTGGGAAGTCCCAAACAGACTCGACTGCAGCCACACCATCACCGACAACATGTGGAGAGCTGCTGCAGGCTCTTGATATCGTCCCTGGACAATCACAAATTGCGCAAGTGACGACTCAACAGGGAAGTTGCCAAATGAGACTGGGCTGGGATAAGCCTCAGGCAGACAATCACGTAGTACCGCCGATGCCCGCGGCGCGGCCCAAATATTCGCAGATAGAGATTGTGAAGCCAGTTCAACCTGAAAGCTTTTAACCCTGCATAGAGTATCCCAAGCTGATTACGATGTAGATATCGGATTCGGACGAAGACATGGTGACAGCACCTGCCCCACCGGAAGTGTAGATGGCCAAACCGGTGTTTTTGACAATGTATCTCGTGTAAAAGCAATTCGTGATCCTGTTTTGCTACTTGTCGGCGTTTTCTGGATTTCAGTGACCAAATTGTGAGATAGGATTATTTGTCAGTGTGTGTGCAAGGGTCGCACGGGCCAGCCGAATGTTCTAGACTGCAAATCAGCTTTATTGACGAACAACGATCTGTATATGATGTTGCCTGCTATGGATAAATGATAAAGCAAAACCTAAATCTGGGACGAAATTTACTCACTGAGTTTAAGTCTGAGCTGTCATATAATGCATAAAAGGAGGTGTCAAAGCACATGTGAAAGTCGGACAAATGGATGCCGACAGGATGCATTGATCGATGCCAACACTTATGTATCTCTTCATTCCAACCTCCCACATGTGGTCAAGGAATTGAAAACTGCATATGGTACGTCATGGAAATCGAGCAGAATAAGTTTGACAAGGAATGGTGAGTAAGTCAGGCTATAAATATGTAAAACTGATGCATCGAGTGTTATGGCATAAATTGCGGGCCGAAAGCATTGAAACGCTATGGACCTACGTCTCCAAACATGTAGATGACGTGTATAGTTGTGGCTCAGAAATGCAGATTTCTCGAAGATCTTGGATTCAAATGATATCACATAGAAACTCTATACTGGCTACCTATAGTGGCTGTATGCATGTTGTGTACAATTGTTGTGCACCCAATGACTGTAAGTAGGTCTCTGAGGTAAGCTCAAAGTTGAGCGTCAACCGAGCGTCAACGATTCATAGTTATATCTATCCAGCAATCACCCATCTGCATAGTCTCATCTATCCAAAGAAGAAGTATTGCCCGGCTCAGTAGGCAAAACGGAAAGCCACCCGCGCATTGTCTCGTCATAGAATTGAGCTTCAACGCAGTGTCAATGTTACGGCTTGGAGAAATTGATAGGTGACAGGTTACATTCGTTAAGGTACGCAAGAAGATGCGTAGGAATTAGGGGAAAAGCGGTCACTCGTTAAAGGGGAGCAAGGATGAAGGTTCTAGAAGAATATGAGGAACCGGTAATGGTGGGGGAATAATGTATGATGATAAGGATGAGATGAGGACGTAGGAAGAAGTGTTGCGACGTCGGATGATGTGGCGTGGTTGTACTGATAAGAAGAGTTTTCAGGTGTGTAAGATCATGGATGATTATTCGGTTGGTACATCGAAGCATGGAGGATGATTCGAAGGTAACGAACGGATTGTATATAAAGAGAGGTTGTTTGGCGTTGGAGGATTTCCTTTTCTTCTCTCTTTACTCGTTCTCTTGTATAGCAAGCAATAGTCCGACTTTGATAAACGTTCTCGATTCTTGTCCCTGTCCTTGTCTCTCGATACGAATTTCGAGTTCAGTCTTGCAACATCCCCATCACCTGCGCCCGACCCCGTCCGTTACAGTCAACCAGTTCTGGTCTTACATCCTGGATAATTACTGGGCTGTGCAACGGCATTTAGCCATAAACATAATTTTGGCGGCCTCTATATGTAACAATGCAACCGACAATATGGCTGCTACCTCCTCAACATGAGCGTCAATGGAGCCTCAACAATTTTTGTCATTGCATCATCGAAAATTCAGAAGGTTTCGCTGCATCGGTGACTCATAATTGAACTGTGGCCCACCGTTCTAGGCCAAACATTGTTGCGACAACGTCGGGATTATGTCCTAAATATGAGCGTCAACTGAGCATCCATGACTTTTGCCCTTGCACCATGGGGGATGCAATGGCTGGGTGGCAATATAGAACTATCATCGAACTACCGGCCGCCTTTCAAAGCGAAAATGATTGCGACAAAATCGCTACTATGTCCTAAAAATCAGCGTCAACTGAGCGTCAACCACTTCTGGCATTGCATCCTGGAAAAGGCAAGATTTGTACGGTGACATTGACTCAGAATCGAACTATTGGTCGCCTCTCTAGGCAAAAATGCTTCCAGTAGAATCGTAACCTTGGTCCAAAATCAGCGTCAACGGAGTGTTAAGGATTTCCGATCTTGCATCTTGGATAATCTAACGGTCATGGAATGCAGATAATCCACAATCAACTCATCGGCAGCATTGAATGGCACAAATGCTTGTGATGATATGGCGTCTGCCTCCGGCAGTTGAGGGCCTACACAACCTCAACAGTTTTGGTGGATGCTCGGATCGCTACACAGCGATGTACTGCATTGTGCTGTTCCTACATCGAGTTCTACCCGGTCAGTCTTCACACTCAATCCTTGTATACAATTTCACAAATATGCATGCAATGTTGTACAGATCGGAATTTTTTGCTTGTAGTTTTAGGGTCAATATTTATGAACTCGCAGCCTGCGGTACTGTATCGTGAGTTATGCCAGTCTTTCGAGTCGGATCAACTAGCGTTCTAATTCTTACAGCCATGTCCGATTCCAAATCTTTGAACACCTCTGTACCCAAGGTTATAATCTCTTCCAAAAAGGAACGTGTCTCTATTCGTGATTTGAGCGACGTTACCTTGCAAATCATTTTCGATGCGTGGTGGGATTCAATGAATGAAGGCTCCAAGCTGCCAAGAGCTTGGAATAATTCTAGAAATGCACCGTCGTGGCAATTCCATTTACACTGCGGAATTGAAGCGACCAGCAGCCCTGGCATCATATATATCGTTTCTCAGCAAGTTCTTCGCCATCCATCAGAACATGAGAGCAGCTCAATGGGGAAACACTTGCTTGCAAAAGCTCACATCACAAATTTAAACGTATTAACAGAGACAGAAGTTACTGATTTGACTAGTACGACAGTTGATGAAACAGCTTTGGCTAACTGGAAGAGGCAAGGAAGTCGAGGAATTTCAATAGTAAGTATGCAGAGAAAACTCAGATTTGACATCCAGTTTAATCCATATTAATTGAAATGCCAGACAAAACGTTCCAAATTGGCAGATATTGACTTTGACAGTTCTGGATTTCTCCAAGACACCTGGAAACGATACCTCACTTTAGGATTTGTTTCGGCTCATACTCCATTGAACGCAATATCAAATCCCGAGCTACGGCGGTCACACACAGCATTACGCGATGATCTTTTGCTGCCATCCACTACAACCCTGAGCAACATTTGCCATAGGGAATCTGCACTGACAGTGGATGCAATAATGGAGCAATTGCTATTACAAAACAAAGTTACTTTAGCTTTGGACGGATGGACATCAACAATCAAATTGGTCATCACGTAGGTCACTGCTTACTATGGGGATCGAAATTGGGTATTGGGTGAAGTTCAGCTCGCTTTCGATGATGTTGATCGCCTATTGTTTTCCAGTTTCGAAAGATATTAAGGATGATAGGTCAAGGGCTAACATACCGGAGCAAGGCTAGCAGTACATTTGAAGGTTGTGCTGCATCGTTGTGAGCTCACGGACGGCCGTTTGCTCTGTATTGAGAAGGATAATGCCTCCCCAAATTACTCGATGACACGCGAGCAGCACTCAACACTTGAGGCCGCTGGAATCGAGTGGCCTGCATTGAGCATACACATTCCGTGGATGGCACACGTCATACAGCTGGCTTCAGCTGCATTCATCTGCAGTCTCGGTGTAACAATCCGCACCAAGTGTTAGGAAGCCCATGAGCACAATCAGCAATTTGGAGAGGATGAAAGTATAGACATCGGAAACGGTCAAAGACTGCGAACAGAGTGCAATGCTAGAATCAACAAGTTGTCGGCCATGAGACCTGGATTGGCAAAGATAATTGAGAAAGTACGTATTTCATGATATTTTGAAAGTCCTGTAACTGACCTTCATAATGCAGTGAATTCTTGTGGTATTGATTGCTCTGAGACCTGGTGATTGAAACGAGTTTATTGACTGTCTAGCAGGCAAAGTCCGCGTTGCATTACTTCTGATTATGGATGTGAAGACATATTGGAACTGTACACTGGAGTTACTCGAGCGGGCCTACCAATCACGGGTATTCACACTTGAGTGGCTTCAAAATCCAAAATAAATGGAATACCGGCCTCTGTTCACAACTCATGATGGATGCACGATTGTGAAGTATGTCATGGAAGTATTGAGGCCATTCAGATATTGGACCCTTTGAATGTTGAAGAGGCATACAGTCACATTGCATCACATTGTCACAGTGTACAATGACATATTTGTTCAGATGGATGGTGTCATGCGAGCTTTGTCTGAAAAGAAAACTCCATGGAAAGAAGACTTGTTCTTCGCGGTGAAGTTAGCTGCACAGAATCTGTCAAAATACTACACGGAAGTCACTCCAATGATGGGCAAGCTTCTAATTTCTGCACATATCCTTGATTGTTTCCGGAAGTTGCGATCGTTCAGAATGTGGGACAAGGGAATGTTTATCAATCCTGAGCACGAGACATCCTAAACTACCCAATACCAAGAGGCCTTTCAGAAGTAGGTGGAGAATGAATATAGCGCCAATCATCGACGCGTGCTCATCCATAAACACCAAAGCTGACCATGCAGCGATCAGATCTCCTCAGCAACGGCTTCACGATCCTGTCAATCATCGTTTGATCCATATGATTTGTCCAGCGATAATGAAGAATACTCAACGCCTAACTATGTGGCTGAGTCGACACCAGGACAAAGTGATCGTGCTGCGCGCTGATTGACCGATGCCAGAACCTATTTGAATTCGCCGCCTGAAGCACCGAAGAACTGGGGGCATATCAATCCAAATCACAATGATTACCACTTCGACCCAATGGAGTTTAGCAGAACACTTTGGATACCGAACATCACCCCCTGGTGGCGTCAATATGGGAAAACTCACTCACAATAGGCCAATCTCTCCGATGAGGGGCGCGACATATTCTCTATCATACCACATGGTGTCGGAGTGGAGGCCAGTATTCCCTTGCGCGAGATGTAATCGGCTGTAAGCAGTCAACAACCACTGGCGAGACCGTTCGCGAAAAAGTCGTTGTAAGGAAGTTCCCTCAAGCCAATAAAGGGATTTTGCCAGGCACTGATCCAGAATTGGTTAATGCTAACACAGAAACCTACTCGGAAATGAGAAATGAGTCGGAGGAAAGGAAACTGTGCATAATGGCCAAGGTTCACAACTTTCCGGAGGTGTGGCAGGGCAGCCAAAACCTATGTGATACGAAGATGGAATCTCGTTCTAAAACAGGCACATGACTGCTGTGGGATGCATTTCGGACACAGAAGAGATCAACAAACCATCCCGCTCACTCTTCCAGAATGAGGGTGCGGCTGCATTCAAATTCTCAGAAAGAACTCCCTTGCCACCTCGTTTGTCTGCAAAGGACATCCCTGGAGGACGAACTCAAATCATAACTGCCCGCCAAATCCAGAGAATCAGCCGTCATCCAGTCGAATCTAATGAGGATAGCTTACCTAAAACCATTCTGGACATTAAAAATTGGCTTAACTGGAACGGGGATTTAGATAATCCAAATGACAGTGAAGATGATTGTGCGGCAGACGTTGAATCTAATATGGACCAAGACACTAGAATCCAGCATCCAGAATCGCAAAAGCAGCAGGATGTGAGCGCCGCGCCAAATCATCGCTGATTGATTAGGCCAACACGGAAGTCAAAGAGACAGCCTGAACAGGTGTTGGTCACGGTCAGTGCAATCGAAACAAGAAGGAACACAGAAGTGAAGAAAAAGTATGACAGAACGCGTCAATGTTTCACCAGCTTCTTTATGTATCTTGACTGAGTGTTTTAGTTAGAGATATATTAAGGGCGAATGGTCAGCAGAAGCTTCTAAATATCGGTTGATAAACAGATGTATACCAGGCGCAATGAAGCGTTGGGCAAGACACATAAATTATAGTCATGTGTGAGCGAACAGTGCAAGAATGTTACTGCGCTCGGATTTGCCACATGGCCAAGTCTCAATCAGGCAGAAAGACATCCAATAAGTTCAAATCACGATGAAAACTACTGCTGATGGCAGCGGATGTGGAATGGACAATACAGTAAAATGAGCATCAACGGAGCGTCAATGATTTGTCGTCATGTATGTACAGAAATTAAATAGTGCTTTTGTCGCCGTTAGGCATAACCGATGCATTGGCAGCTGTTATAGGCAAAAGAGACAGCAACACGGGCATCGCCCCATTCGGGGAATCAGCGTCAACGGAGCGTCCACGATTTGTCGTTATGAAAGTACAGTAATTAAACAGTGCTTTGGTCGCTATTAGGCATAATCGATGTATTGGCAGCTTGTATTGCCAGAAGAGACAGCAACAACACGGATATCGCCCCATTGTGAGAATGAGCATCTACGGAGCGTCAACGGTTTGTGGTTATGTAAGTACAGTAATCAAACAGTGCTTTGGTCGCTGTTGGACATAATCGATGCATCGGCAGCTTTGATAGCCAGAAGGGAACGCAACACTGTCATCGCCCCATTCTGAGAGTGAGCATCATCAGAAAGTCAACAACTTTTAGCGTCGCATCTTGGTTGATTTATGTTCCGATTGGTTGCATACATCCACTTATCAAATAGTGGCAGTCTCTACTGGCAGGAACCACAGCACAATGCTTCCTGCCGCATCCTGAAAACGAGCGTGAATGGAGCGTCAACAGTTTTAGTTATTGCCTATTTGGTAATCAAGTCATCGCGCTAATCTTCGCATTCATAACGGAATTATTGACTGCCATTATAGGTGACATTGCAATCTACCAACCGCAAAATACCGATTCCAAAATAATCTATATTGCAAGCTGCAAAGCATACAAAAACACATTATTGGTTGTCAAAAACGCCATTTACATAAGATACAATCAACAAACTCCAAAAACAAGAGCCTTATTTGAATCTATAGATGGACACGCTGGGCGACCCGCTGACAACCCACCCAATTCATACAGGTTCGGAGTATACCTTTGAACCGTACCTGAGTTGAAGAAGCGGGTGTTTCCACAACCCACAGAGGCGATTTTGCGACGGTTTGGTTTGGACACGCACCCGGACCCGAAGCGATGGTCTGGAACCGTTGCTATCACTAGGTCCTGGTAACCCGAGAGCGGTGTAAGTTTTGACTGGGAGTTCGGATCAGTTCAGTTGCAGACCCAGCCAAGCACCAGATGCACTCTGTCCTGGCAGGGTTGCCACCCAGACCGGACAGAAACCCACAGTTTATTGCCCAGTCTGGATCTGGCCCGTGGTTCCACCATTGTGGTTCCTAGAACCTTGTCTCCAATGGAAAGTTTGAGTTGTGATCGTATTGTAACATAATCAGTACGTAGATGGTGCAGTTCTACCTGCTCTTTGACCTCCCATGTTCAGATTTTCATTGTGACTGATCTTTGTTTACTGGTCATGACATATGTGCAAAAGTTAATCCAAATCAGCGGGTTTTCGATAGCCACTCAACAAATATTTGTTCTATCACCAATCCCACAACAGGAGGTGAAAGAGCGGCTAAAACTGGACGATCGACGTAGTGATCATTCCACGATGCGATCCGAACGCAATTACTTAACTGGAGCCAGTCTTGTGACGTTGAAATACCGGGTTTTTGGTGGTAAAACCGGCCCAATCGCAATTGTCCGGGTTTTTGTGTTGTAAAGCCCGTTGCAACGGTTTTGTTCTGGGTCCAACTGTAACCAGGATCTGTTCTAGCGGGTTTGAACTGTTGCAAACACTACTCAAGAGATATACCGTATTCCTGCAATCGTTAGGAACTGTCAGGCAGAGGATTTTTTTGTGATCTGATTGGTTTCCGAATGTTTCTCCTTCATATGTTGGGCATCTTTTGCCGCCGCCACTGTGTAGGAGAGCAAGATGTGGCCGATGGATTGCAGCAGGAGTCGACAGTTGAACTCCCTTTCTATGCCAATACCATAGCTACAGTGCATGCTCCAGGCCATGCAAGACCACATTTAGACTTATGATTTGTTTATGGTAGTCAGTGACATTACCTTGGACTCCATCCCATGGTCATGCTATGCCACTCCACAAGTTCAGCTGATGACTGTGTTACTGTGAAAACTCTTTGATAATGGAAGTTTCCAAATTGCTGTGTAGACACACATACTTTCCCACTTGACACTTGCCACTTGTCAGTGTTGCATAAATAGATTTGGCCAATGATGTAACCCATGATGTAACCAGTGAGGATGCCCTCTCAACACCACTCTCTTTCATATAGTTCGCGTCTTGTTTTGTTTTCCTCTCTCTACACTTAGTATCTTAATCTACAGACATGGTTCTCCCCACAGATTATTGAAACAGTCACAACGTCAAGATTCACAATCATCTAACCTCTGATTCTCCAGGCTGTCTCTGTTGAATATAATGGCATGGATTCTCCCGGTATTTAATGTAACAACTGAGTTCGGGTGGACAGTAGGTGCCAGATGTCATGCAATCTGTTGCCCATGGTCATTCATTGTCACTGAGTGATGTATCAAGTGGTATTGGTGTAATATGGAAGTGGAGAACCCTGTGTACAGATTAAGGTACTGAGTGTGCAGATAGAAAAGAGGAGAGAAAAGGAGAAAGACTAGAACTGTAATCAAGAGAGTAGTTGGTATTGCGCCCTGTGACTCATGGTCCGCTCATGTTAGGTCTATCAAAGCAACAGGCTTGATCCTGTATGGGGGGAATCGTTGATACAGACTACGGTACACAAGAGTGTGAAGAGAGGGACAGCAGGTGACAGACTCAGGGGTATATACAAGAGAGTGGTGTGCCCAGTTCAACTGAGTTCACAGGAAGTGTCAGTCGGTGAAGTGACTTGTCAGCAGGCCGAGTCCTACTTTCCATGAAACAACCTGTCAGATCACTAATTCATGCAGGGACCAGTGGTAAATATGCTCAATCAAAATTATCAGTTACGATGATCACACAATTCAGTCTACATGATATGTGCATAATTCTTTGCTCTTAGAATTCCTGGTTTCAAATTTACCATATGTTTAATAATGGTTGTTGAACAACGTCAATTTTGGGCCTTTTTTGACAATGTTTTCAAAGCTGCTATATCGATTTCAACGGTATCTTGAATGAATGTGGGTGAATTGAAAGGGGAATGTACGTTACATATTGCATATTGACATCTCTTGCTGATTGAACACATATTCGCAGACATAATTGGACTGAGCAGTTGTCATTTTTGCCAACGCCGCCATGGCAGTGTGATGTGACTAGTCAGTTGATACATTTGCGGTAGACTCCATGGACTGAAATCCCCTGTGAACCAAGTAGAACTTGCCTTAACCCATACAGGATACGCCATGTATCCCTTCCTCCTCTCGCTGTGTCCCATACACAACCAATACTCACAAAGTCAAGCAGCAAGAACTCCATAGCTTAGAATGCCAAATAAGAACGCCACGGACGATAGACCCATATTGCCAACTGATAGCCCTGGTTCAGGAAACTCCCCAGTCACCTGAACCATCCCATGAAATGAAGTAGTAGTACCAGTAGCAATAGTGCCAGTATCCAACAAAGAGAGACAAAGAATAGTGCCCAACACAGGTATATAATACTACTCAACAATCAATACTTCCCCCGGGCTAAGGTATGCAGTATTGGACAAGACAATTGACAAGACCATGGCACCTGGTTCGATATTGGTGACATAATGACTGACATCCGACAATTGACCATAGGCAAATAGATCCAGCCATTCCGGAGACAGATCTGCAACATGATACCACAAACGGGCTCATCAAAATGACTGACTGACAGACACACAGACAGAAGGTCGCATGCATGTAGTGCGACATGCATGACAGCAAGACACAACAGCACAACTCCCACTCACCGGCTACCCACTGGTTATTTTGGTGACCTGTCTCAATCAGCTTGGATGTCTAACATGATGGCTGCAACTTGTAAAAGACTGGAACTCAGATATACACATGCTGATCAGATGTGGTTAGTAGAGACAGTGGTAGATACACATGAATGGTATGGCGGATAGTTGGTAGACATGGTAATCGATATGGCAATAGATATAGAGATGGTAGTATGCACCAATCAGCCAGTATACAGTAATGAGTCAATCTTTTGAGTGAAGGGTTTGTCCCATTTAGAGATATACCGCTGGCACTGATAGGCTCCAGCGCAAGCTGGTTTTATGCCGAGGATAATGATGAGAACATTTGGACGATAAAGAGAACGTGTCAATAATGATAATGTTGTATTCAAGGTTGAACTGAGAGACAATTGACGTTGAGTTGTGGAACAATCTGATTGTAGGTGCAGAACACAGAGTTGGGGTTCAACTACATCATGAGATCTCGTGCTCGTGTAAGGATAGAATCAGAGGCTTTCATAATCACAGAAGCAGAGAGGCGACCACCTTGCTTATAAGCCGTTACAGTACAAGGGAGGACTGTGTGTATAGACTATGGATCAGATGAGAGTGAAGACAGAGAGACAAGGAGAAAGAGTCAGGGGTATATTCAGGGGAGTGATATGTCCTACGCCCTAGCGGACACTACATACAACATGGCAGTGCAAGGGCATGTCCAGCCCTCAAGCTGCTGAGAGTAATCGAGTACACTGAGGTTGATTAACTATTGTACGAAACTGTTCCTCGATTGACATAACTACAAAGGAAGTTAATGAGTTATATATTCAGGATAAATCTGCTACACAACCATCGTGAACATACATTGCAAATCATCCAGCTGTTGCATATTCGCATTTTTCCAAGTATTTGCAATCTTGTATGACGTCTATGGCATGCATGAGGTTTGTGGTGTGTTCCATCTTCATGGCTGGAATCGGGTTGATGGCTTGCATACAATGTCTATGCACGTCAGTTTTATACTCTATGTCATGCTGTATAAAGAACATAGATTTCTGCAGAGATTGCATAGAAATTGAAGCTTCTGTTCGAAATGACAAAGTAACACCTGCGCCGATGCCAGTGGTGAGTGACTTATCATGTATGAGTCTACACTGTGACTCATACCATCAGCAACCACTCTCCAGTCCAGTCCAGCAGCTTTGCTAGTTGCTTAGAAACTTGTAGGCCATTGGGGCAAAGTTCTGTGTCAATACAAACCATCGGGGCATTGAGCCTTTAAATGGGCTCTGAACACTTCCGGGGGGAATATTCTCACACCAGACACCGTCTATTGGCCCTGGAATGTTACTTCGCATTTACGGATACCTTCCTGTTCTCCATGTAAGGATTTTCTGAGGTGTAGTGATTAGTCCTGGTGTGGATATTACCTCTCTCCACAGCCAATACTAATCTAAATATGACTGGTAGGCCACCATAGATAATAACATTCAAGTAACCAGCACGCTCCATCTAAATGCAACACGTCTAGACCTTCACATGACCGGTGCAAACAATATCTAGGGCTACAGTTGGCAGCAGATGCTCATTTTCCCATACAAATCCAACTTTTTTGTGGCACATGCTTCTGCCCTACAAATCCAGCAGTGGATTGGATTACCTTTGACTATTCTCTGTACACAATTAGAAGGATCTCACTGTGCTCATTCTTGAGAGATAATGCTACTATGTTATCCAGATGCAAATATTCGGCTCTTATTTTTATGGTGACAACACCCAAACATGATTCTTTGACCACTAAAACGTGAACCTCGTCTCCTTAACACAGATAGGTTGTCAGGAGTGATCTTATCTGTTACCACATTCATAAGTCAAAGGGATCTGAACCGCCCAGGTTGGATTTCTATGGGAAAATGATCACTTTCCGTATAGGCCAAATTATAATTTGCAAAACTATCATCTATCTTTCACTTGCTGCTACCCATACCGCTGTTCTCTGATGTGGCATCTTTGCAGGCATATATTCGAGACTATAACTATGTCATGGGTAATCGCTACACTGCAGACATTAACTATATTGATTTCTCTTTTTCTTTGAACTTCAGGCTTTGTACAATACACAATCATATCACACTGCTCTGAAAAGGCACTGATGATATGGATGAGGAGAAGGAGGATTGGAAGGAGGAACAGGAGGAGAAGGAAGAGGCCAATGAGAAACAGCATATTATTTCAAGTCAGGATACGGAGCACAGTGTAATTCTCGTTGCAGCACAAAGTTGAGACATTCAACTGATCCTAGCAATTATGATGATCGTGTAAAGTGTAATTATGATTTTTAGTTTGGGTGTAGTTAGCACTGTGTATGTATGATCCGCGGATGAACCAGTCAAATGGCGGATGGTGAGGCTTCGTGCACTGACTGGTCACTCCGCGGAGAAACATCCTTTGTAAATTGACTAGCACATGTCCCTCAGTGCTGGTAGATTTCACTGTACTTTTGATGAACTGACTATGCAGCTAATTGTTATACAGAACGTTTACCAACATGAGTTTCCTAATCCACACACCTTATCCATCTAAAGTTTCCGTTACCATTTCCCATTCTAGGCAGGCTTCCAAATGGTCCGGGGCGGCTGGCGTCATTTAGGGCCAGGAATTGGCATCTTGTCTCGGGCATGGATTCCGATATCGTTTCCCTCCAGGTTCGTGATCTCAAATCCTAGGGTCCGGTATTGATGCCTGTATGTCTGGGATACGCAGTTGATGTGTTTGGGGACATGGATGGGCCTCATGAGATTGGTTGGTGGCCTGAATCAAACAACAATTATTTGAGACAAAGGTGAGCAGCATGAATCAATTCTAGTCACATCAAGGGAATGAATAGTATGGGAATACGAATGCCATAGAAATGAATCATGTGATCAGAATTAAATTGGCAACGACGGATATGAGTCAAAGTTGTAGAGTGAGGAGTACACTTGAGCTAGGAGTACACTTGAGCAAGGTGTACACTTGAGCAAAGTGTAGACTGGTGCGAGAGGTAGATTTGACCAAAGCACAAACTCGAGCAAGGAGTTGACTGGTCCGACAAGTAGACAGAAGCATGGAGTACACCCGGGAGGAGAGTTGACACGAGGGAGGAGTAGACTCAAGCATCGAGTGGAAATGAGCGAGGAGTCGACTCGAGCCAGGAAAAATCTGCAATCAGGAGTAGACTCGGGCCAGGAGCCGACTGGAGCAAGCGGTAGTTGGAAGAGAGGGGTAGACTGGACCAAGGAGGAGACGCAAGCAGGGAGTAGACTCGACTGAGGAGTAGAATTGACTGAGGAGTTGACCTGAGTGGGGAGTATCAAGGCCGTATATCCGTATACGGCCGCGTATGAGACTATATGAGAAGATACGGTTGCCCACGTGGATGTGGTAACATGATAGAGAAGTTGATAAGTAAGATTAGTGCTGGCGATCTCAGAGAGATCGCGAGTCGTCAATATAAGTTTGCGGTTACCCGGCCCTCAACATGTCTCGTGCCATCGCGGAGAATCTAATCATGACTGCCATTTCATAATCCCCCTGTTTAGGAGGAGACCCCTGGGCTGCCACATATGTGTATACACAAGAGAAAACCCAGACGAAAAGAAACAAAACCAATCCGTACGCCTCTGCACGACTTAACAAGTCCCACCACTGATGAGTGCCCTAAGAGCAGGCTCATGGTGGATTCGGTGCACAGGGAAACTCCCCCACCAATGGTAGGTGGTAAACATCCGGGCCGACGCCATTTTTACGGGTTCAAGATCCATAACAAAGTAAGCAAAGCAAATCCCCCGTGAACGTCCAATCCCACTCCTCCAGTCCAATCATCGTCGAGGCTTCCTCGGATGCTCTCGGTGGAACTGGTCAACCAATTCCTGCCCAGTCCCGAGATTCTCTGCCAGTTCCAAGCTAGTCCGTATATAGCTGTGACCCGCCCATTGTACTACATAATGGAGCTTCCGGTAGGGTCGCTGAGACCCGAGCATCCTGTTGATGTCCAATTCGCCAGAGTCATTGACGACTGTCGGCTGCAGTGCAGATGGCGCTTGGCCAGGGCTAGGAGGTGTTTCGCGGTCGAGGAAAGAGATGTGGAAAACGTTGTGCTTCTGGATCATATAGGGAAGGTCTGATTTGTAAGCATACTTATTGATGACCTTACATACAGTGTACGGTCCTGTCCATTTGTAATCCAACTTCATTCACGGTCTTGTTGTCCGGAAGTGCCACATTGACAGCCAGACCTTATCTCCAACCCCGAAAACAACCTCTTTGCCCCCGGTATACTTGGTGTGACTGGCTTGAGCCTCCTGTAAGTTTTCACGGAGAGTTTGGTGAGTCTCCTCCAGGCCAGCTGCGAAACTGTGTGGTTGGATTTCCGAATTCAGGCTGGATGGTTCCTTTGGGGCCTTAAACTGCATGACCGGATGGTAGTCGTAATTCGCCCAGAATGTAGTCATTCTCGTGGACCTGTGTATCGCGTTATTGTAAGTGAATTCGGCTAGCGTTAAGAGTTCGACCCAATTGTCCTGCTGGTAGTTGCAGAAAGCCCAGAGATACTGCACCATCGCCTTGTTTTGACGCTACGTCTGCCAGTCCATCTGATGATGGAAGGCTGTCGAAAGCCGATTGTCAGTACTCAAGTGAGATGATACCCGGGTCCAGGATCGGCTTATCAACTCGGGGCCGCGGTCTGTAACTATGTTGTCCCGGACTCCACGAGTGCAGATGACGTGTTCAAAGAAGAGCTTGGGCCACTTCGGGCAAGTCAATATCAATCCGGCATATTAAGTACATTGCCATCTTTGTCATTCGTTCCACGATAACAAGAATTCTGGTGTAGCCCGATGCCGTTGACCCTGGCCAGTCAGTGATGAAATCCATCGTGACGCTTTCCAATGGCCGTGATGGTGCCTGTAAGGGCATGTGAGTCCCATGCCTAGCGTGCTGAGGTGCTTTGATTCGGTGGCATACTTTGCAGCCGCTGACATACTTACGTACACGAGTGTCCATTACTGGCCGGTAGCAATCCCTAGATACCAGCTCAGTAGTCTCAAGAGCTCCAGAATGACCGGACACAGGGATTTCATGGCATAGACTTATCACTTTTCCACGTAGAGAATCGATTGCTGGAACTCATATCCTCCCCTCTTAAGTCAAGACTCCCACTGCGACTTTCCATTGGGTTTCCTCTTTCACGGTATCTGTGCTGTCTATCATTGAGTGGTCGACAGGCTTTGCCCAGACTTCGACCGCCAATGGGTAGGAAGCCTTGCCCGCGATGATTGCCAGCATGAGATCGTCGTATGGTTCCAATGTAACGCGTGCCAATACTCGTGCCTCAGTTCTTTCGTAGCCGATTGGGTAGTCGGGCCATCAGGATGGGCCTTCGGCCGGGCACTTGCTGCCTTCGAGGTGTTCAATGACAAAGTCATAAGCCGAAAGAGTTTCCGCCCACCTGGCTTGTCTTCTGGAGCACACTTTTGATATCTGGAAATATTCCAGATTCTTGTGGTCGCACTGAATTGAAACCCTGTGATTGGCGCCCTCAAGGTAGTGTCGCTACTGTTTTGGTGTTTCCACGACGGCCAATGGCTCCTGAACATAAGTGTCGTAATTCTGTTCGCCTGAAAAACACTTCCTGCAGTTGAAATTGATCGGCCTCTGATCCCCAAAACCGTCATACTGATTGAGAATGCCCCCAATCGCGAATCGTCTCCCATCCGTATGGAGTATGATCGGCTTGGCCAGATCGAAGAGCTGGAGGATCGGTGCTGCAATGAAGGTCCTTTTTAGTTTCCGGAACCCCAATTGGGCTTGCCGAGTCAATTCTCATATGACTTTCCCATGGTTTTCTGACTTCTGGCATCGAGGTCTTCCTTTTGGTGGCTCGCCATCCTTATCTGCCTCCTTTAGTAGTTCTGGAAGTGGAAGAGTCAAGTTGGTATATTGCCGGATTAACCTTCGTATAAGTTCATGAATCCGAGGAGCAACTGGACATCTCTAATTGATCTTGGTGTATGCCAGTGCTCGATTGTTGAGATCTGGTCCGATTCCATGCCACTCCATTGGGAGTGATAACAAACCCCCGGAAGCCGACTTTCAAAACTCCGCATTGGCAGTTCTCGGCTGTGCAATAGAAGCTGAATTCCTTAAGTCGTTGCAGCACTTGGTGCAGATGCTCATCGTGTTCCTTCTCGTTTGTCGAATAAATGGGTATGTCGTCGATGTAGCATACTGCGAAGTCGTCAATGTATGGCTGTAGGCAATCATCAATATAACACTGGAACGTAGCCGGTTCGGTTGATATGTCCAATGGCATGACCCAGTATTCGAATTGGCCGTAACGCGTTCCAAACACCGTCTTGTATTCATTGCCTTCCGTGATCCGGATGAGGTTATACGCACCTTGGAGGGCCAGCTCTGTGAATTTCTAGGCCTCCCGCACACTGTCAAGCATCTATGAAATCAACGGAAGGGGATACCTATTCGTCGCCGTCGCCTTGTTAAGCGCTCAATAGTCGACACAATGTCTTAGTCCTCCATTCTTCCTTTGTGAAAAGAGAATTGGCGCCGACGCTGGCGATGATGACCCTGAAAAAACACCTTGCCTTGGTTTGCCTCAATTTAAGCCATTAACGTCCTCAACTCAAACTTCAATTGGTTGAAAATCCGCATATATGGCAAGGTATAGCCGGGCTCCAAGTCAATTGCATGGTCGGTTGACCGATGCGGGGGAAGTGTCTCCGCCTTTGTTTTACTCAAAACCTCCACCAAATCTCAGTAGATGGCCGGGATATGTACTTCATCGTCTGTAGGCACCATCTTTGTCACTGTGCTGGCTGCATCTGCAAACGTTAGTTGACAATCGTGATTTATGTATGGCAAGGTAAGGAGGAATATCCAGGAGCCCGGATTCAAAACAGTTCACACATGGACGAGCCAAGCCCAACCGTCCAGTACTCCCTGTGTGGCTCGGCGAGCCGGCAATGTTTACCCGAGTAGACCCTTTGGAACCTTTCTCTAGCCGTTGCCACCTCTGCTCCCTCCTCGCCTGTCCAGTGCAAGGGGCCTATCTCACTCACCATCGTTGATGCCTTTCGCGATCACTCCCTGCAGCCCTGTACACTCTGCCACTCTTAGGAAGAATGTCCCGACGACCTGCTCTCTGGCCAGTAGATCGTCAAGCGCAGTGGCTCCAACTATTTGAATATGTGGGATATTGCCGGCTCCTTCGGAACACGCCTCCTCCCTAGCCGTACATCCTGGCACATTGCCGCGGCATTCCTGATGGTCTACCCAGTCCACTGCCACCACTTCCGCTCCACCTGCGGTTCGCAAAGCCAAAATTCGACCACGTTGCCAGTCGATGACAGGATTCCTGGACTGCAACCAAGGCAGTTCCAAAACCAAGTTGTAAGCCCGCATGGGCACAACTAGCAGCTCCAATTCTTGAACTGGTGATAAGTGCTCCATATACTGAACCGTGAACGCCATTTTTCGACTTTCACTTGTGTGTGCCAGTACCTAGCCATTGAGGCCTTGGGTCGTAACTTATGCTGGTTCATTCGCTAGACCAAGCCGTGTTCGCAGTCTGGGTGCCATGAAGATGCTTGTCGCGCCGCAATCGATGAGAGCTCAAACGTGTTGCATTTCCCTACTGCCATCTCATATAAAAACATTATGAATAGTATGGGACTTGTCCGGTCTGGAGGTGCCGCATATGTACTGACTTGACATGAGGTCTTTTGGGCTCTCCAACTACACCCTTGACTTCAAAGCGATCCGATGCGGTTGTATGCTGTCCATCGTCGCCATCAAAGTCGGAACTGCCAACCTCTCTAACCGCAACTGAGCCTCATGGAAGCTCTCCCGTCGAGCCAGATGCCGCTAGGGGCCGATGTGTTTTGTGCCTGTTGATCAGCGAAGGACTTCTGTCGTTTGATTTGGTGTCCTCCATCCCTGTTTGCAGCTAATGTTCAGTCCAGCTGTGGTGGGTTACATTCTCATTGGTATTTAGGGCAGAAGCTCACGGTGTGGTTATGGGATCTGCGGAGTGAGCATTTGCTGATAGAACGTCGGCTTTGGAACATTTCCGTTGAGACCGATGGTGCTGGTGGTAAACCTGACCATTGTCCTCCGCCACCGGATTTGCCATGTCTGCTTGATCCCTATTGGCCAGATTTGCCGCCGCCTGGGGTGGCGGTTGCCTCGGAGATGGATGGCCGATAGCCTTGTTTGCCGCCTTTGGAAGATGATTCTATAGGGTGTTTCTGCTGCTGTTGTTGCTGCAGCTGTTGTTGCCGCTGCTGTGGGTTCTGGTTTTTGACATGTGTAACTTCCGAGGCCGCGGCCTTGTTTAAGAATTCTTCCAAGGTGTCAAATCTGCTGCAGGCGGGCGTCATCGGTCCAACTTTGTTCTTGAGAGAGTTGCGGAGGCCTGCCCAGGCAATATTGTAGAGAACTTCCTCATGCTTCAGTAGATTCCACCCAGCCTGTCTGCGATTAGCTTTCCCATCATTCGCATTGGCTCTGACTGATCCTTTGGGAATTTGTATGTATTCCCGCATAAGCGTAATCACCACCACGGGATGTCGATCCTAATCTCCATAACCCTTGAACAACTCTTGGGAAGGGAGGTCGAAGTCATGTACGTATCGGCCAGGTTCCGCCAACAATTCCCCTGCCCAGTCCGAAGGGTCTGACATCGCTGTCTGTCTGAGTGCCCGCTTGCGATGTGAACTCCAGCAATCCAGAAGAGTGGTCGCGTATTTGACCTGATCGGGTCAACCCCGTGGGAATGAGTGGCCAAGGCAGTAGAAATTTGAGACTAACGAGTCCAGAAATCAGTCCGGCTCTTTCGCACCGCCGCATTACTGTACCGGGTCAACCATCTTGTAGAGATTCGGTCTTGGGCCTATGATGGTTCGTTTGGCAAGTTCTGCGCGTTCGGCAGCACATTGATCCCGGGCTGCAGCCAGTTGTTCCTGTTTGGCCGCCATCCTCTCCCATTCGTGTTTCTCTTCGGCTTTCCAATGGGCGTGGTTTTCCAGCAGCAATTCCAGCATCAACCGGTTTTGAGTCACCATGTCAAGATGATCCTCAACTGTAATTTGGGAACCGAGATCACCAATATCATTGTGGAGGGGGATATCTTTGTCTCCTTCATCTCCGAGAACTTCGTCGAGATTATTGTCATCAACAATTATGGGCTCCGGGGAAACTGCAGGAGCAGCGCGTTCAGCTATTGATGCCGATGTCCCTAGAGTTTCATCACTGTCGTGCATGTCAGCGACGCGAATTTGAGTTCTAGTGAACTTCTTTGGAGGTATGTTTTGTGATAAAACACGTTATGATATGGCTACGCCTCAAAAGAGGTAAATATTGACATCACGTGAGCGAAACATATGGAATTGATCAAGAGCTATAATCTCGGAAGGCCGTATATCCGCATATCGCCGCATATGAGAGTATATGAGAAGATATGGTTGCACATGTTGATGTGGTAATATAATAGAGTAGTTGATAGGTAAGATTACCGCTAGCAATTCCAGAGAGATCGCGAGTTGTCTCTATCAGGATGCGGTTACCCGCCACTGGACACGTCTCGTGCCACTGCTGAGAACGTAATCATGACTGCCATTACAGGAGTAATGACCAGCGAGGAGTCAACTTGGCACAGGAGGAGACATGAGCGGGCAGTAGACTCCTGTGAGGAGGCAAGAAGCATGAGACTCAAGAGCAGCACTTCTGCCCCAATGAAGATACCGCTCAGACTATATCATCCCCTGAACGTGCCTTTCAGTGACCATGGAGGACCAGCAAGAGACAATATTGAACTTTTGGACTCTATTGCTTTTTGCCCCGAAGAATATGCATCACAGCAGCTTCTTACCATTGAAGTCAGTGAATCTTTTTTGGACAGTACCGATGAAACACCTCAAGGTCCCTCCATTGGCAGTTCATTAACCAGAGCAACTTGTACACCGTCCGCAGATAGCTATCAATGACTTGGAAGCGGAACAATCAAGGAGAGACGCAACTTCGTCTCTGACAGTGAGAATGGTCAACAAGTGAAAGATTCAACAGGAAAGTTTCGTTGGAGGTGTAATTGTTGAACATACAAAGCACCATTGCTGGATAGGAGACCTGAAACTACCCAACTGACGGTCATACACAGGTCCAAATCCACATACTGCTGCTGTCTTTTCCACCCTTCTACAAAGAATGCAATTTCCCATCTGCAGGTTGCTCATCGCATTGGAAGGACTGGACCGATAACAGATGTTGAACTTCAGGAGCAACGACAATTCCAGGCTTCTGGCAATACACAGCCTCAGGTTACAGTAGATCTTAACTTATGTGTAAGGGTCCGTACGCCGGCGCTCGGCAGCATGAGGATATGGTATGCTAAATGGTTGAACACGGGCGCAAGTGAGATCAAGTGTAGAAGTAAGTGGTAAGATATCTGGTACGGAGCTAAGTCTCCTTCGCTATGTGAATATAAGGTTGGTGGTTACCTGCCACTGGACACCTCCAGTGACCCTCTGGCATCCCTAACCATGCATACTTGACAATGGCGTTACATCATCCCCCTCTTCGAGGGCAGAACTCCCGGACTGCTAACTACAGGTAGTAGCAAGGAAACCAGGCAAAGACCTGCAAACACCCTCGTACGATCTCATAAGTCCCACGACTGAGTAGTCCCCTCGAGTGTTACCTTCCAGTGTGTGGAGTAACTCCTTATCCAAGTGACTGGATTGCCGGAGCTGGTGATATCGGGGCCCAAGCCATTTGTACTGGACCGGGCTCGAACGCATGAAATAGAAACAAGGAAATGCCCAAATGACCTAAGCCTCCAAATCTCCATTTCGTCAATTCCTCCACTTCCAAAATCCGATTTCCTTCATCACCGGGGCTTGTTTGGGTGGTGTCGGTGTAACCCGTTGTCTAGTTCATGAGCATTCTCGAGGTTTTCAGGCAGCTCCCAGCTCGTGCGTATGTGGTTGTACCCAACCCAATGAATAAGGAAGTGTTGCGTCCGGTAACGCTATGTATAGTCAAGAATCTGTTCGACCTCCCATTCCCCCAAATCATCGACAAATCCTGGATGTTGTTACAAAGATGGTTGTCCTATGACCGGTGGTGTGTAGTGGGCGAACCGCGACACATGGAAGACTTTGTGATTGCGCAATGTTCTCGGCAAGTGAAGTTTGTAAGCATTCTTTTTGATTATCTAATTGACCGTATATGGTCCAGTGCGCATTTAGTTGAGCTGCTTTGAAGGTCTAGTCGTTTGGAAATGTCGAAAGGAGAGCCTCACTTTGTCCCCGACTTTGAAGGCCACGTTCTTTCCGCTAGAGTAATTTGATTGCCGTACCTGAGCTTCCAATCAGCTCTCCCGGAGAAGTGGGTGTGTCTCGTCCAATTCAGCCACTGTCACGTCCGCCAGTCTTTCAGACCTCAGATTTGATGGGGCTTTGCGTGGCTTGAACTGTGTTGGCGGGTGGTATTGGCAGTTGGCCCAGAATGGCATCATTCGCGTTGAGTGATGGACTGAATTGTTGTAAGCAAACTCTGCCAAAGGTAACAGTTCAACCCAATGATTCTGATCGCAGTTGCAGAAGGCCCGTAACTACTGTTTGATGGTCTGGTTTTGCCGTTCTGTCCGCCCCTCGGTCTGTTGATGGAAGGGGGTCGATTGTCTGTGGTTAATACTCCAGTGAGAGCAAACTCAATTCCAGAATTGCCTGGTAAACTCCTTTGCCTGATCAATAACAATGTTGTCTGGTAGATCGCGTTTGCAGAACATGTGTTCGACAACCATTCGTGCAAGCTCTGGTGAGTCGGTATCTTTGCTGCCGGGGAAGTACATTGGCATTTTGGCCAATCAATCGACGATTACAAAGATTCCCGTATACCCAGATGTAGTTGATTCAGGTAAATCCGGAATAATGTCCATGTTCACTCCTGCCGAAGGATCAGAGAGTGGTGCTTGTGGCATGTTCGTGCCACGATGGGCGTGTGGTTGAGCCTTTATTCTGTGGCATAGTTTGCATCTGGCAATGTATCTTTGTACGGTGGCGTCCATCACGGGCCATTGGAAATCCCGCGACACTAACTCAGTGGTTTGGAGGGCTCAAAAGTGACAGGATTCTGGGTTGTCGTGGAAAAGGCTTATGACCTTTTTGCGATGTAGGTCATCCTCTGGTACATATATTCTTCCTTCGTAGGTGAGAACTTGGGCAGTGACTTTCCATTCGTTGCTCACTTCTTCGGCAAATTCGTCTATTCTTTGCAGGTCAGGGATATCGGCGATGGCAGTGCCAACAATGCTGATTTCCAAGTCGGCAGCCACCGTGTTGATAGCCTAAGGTGTACAGATTCCTTACACGAGGTCATTGTAAGCTCCAAAGGTGGTTGCTGCGAAGGTTGCCATTAGTCGCGCGGTCGGCCTCTCGTAGCCTATTTTGTTGTCCGGTCTTCCTGACGCTCCATGTGGCGGGTTCTTCTTTCCTTCCAAGCGTTCGATGCCAAAGTCGAAAGAGGATAGGATCTCCGCCCACCTAGCCTGTCTTCGGGAGTGCACTTTGGAGATTTGGAAATACTCGAGATTCTTGTAGTAGCACTGGATAAGGACCTTGTGATTGGCACCCTCGAGATAGTGTCCCCATTGTCTCACTGTCTTCACAAATGCCAAAAGTACCCAATCGTATGTGTCGTAGTTCTGTTTAACGGCAGCGCATTCGCGGGAGTAGAAATTGTCTTCGCGAAGAGTTCTGAATCTGTCTATGTAGTTAAGGATGCCAGCGATAGCAAAGCCGCTTGCATCGGTCTGTGGAATGATCGGTTTTGGTTGGTTGAAATGCGGGAGGATTGGTGCTTGGGAAAAGACCTTTTTGGGCTTTCGAAATGCAAGTTTGGCATCCCAACTCCATTCCCACTTCCGTGAGCTTTGTGTGTTGGGCATGTTTGATATTGCAGCCCTCCCCTTTGTAGATTTCCGGATCAATCTCCGGTAGGAGTTTGTGAAATAATAAAGCACTTGAATATTCCGAACTGATTGCGGAGTCGGCCAGTCTTCGCTCGTGGATATGCGGTCTGACTCCATGGGTATTCCATCCGAATTGATGGCAAATCGAAGAAAGCCGACCTCCTGAACTCCGAATTGGCGCTATTCGTCTTTGAAATAGAGTCCAAATTCCTGTAGGGGATGCAGCACTCTTCGGACAGGGTCTTTGTGCTCCGTCACATTGGTCGAGTTGATGAGTTTATTGGCATGGTAACACGCCGTGAAGTTGTCGATATAAGGCCGTAGACAATCAACGATACAAGCCTGAGATGTGGACACTGGATTTGGCAACCCAAACGGCGTAGCTCGGTATTAGAACTGACCATAGTGGGGTGGGAATTCAGTCTTAGACTTGTCGCCTTCTTTGATTCGGATGAGATGGTAGGCGTTCAGAAGGTACAGTTTAGTAAAGATACGGGCTTTGCGAAGTCGATCGAGTAGTTCCGGGATTAGAGGAAGGGGGTATCTTTTGTTTACCGTGCCTGGGTTCAGAGCTCGATAGTCGACGCACAACCGTAATCCTCCATCTTTCTTCTTGGCAAACAGTATCAGCAATGCGGCCGAGGATGATGACTGTTGAATGAAGCCGTTCGCCAGGTTCGTTTGATTCTAGGCCTTAAGAGTCTTCAATTCGAAAACTGAGAGGTTGTAGACCCGCTGGTATGGTAGTTTGTAGTCAGGTTCCAGATCAATCGAGTGGTTATTTTACCTGGGCGGTGGGAGTGTCTCGGCCTTTTCGTTGCTGCAGACCTCGACACATTCTTCATATTGTGCCGGGATGCGACGACCATCCTCTGTTGTTACCATCTCCACGTTATCTATGTCTGTTCGTATTCTCATTAGCATTCTTGCATGGTAGCATGTTTGGCAGATTGGTGATGAGTAGGAGTCCCGGGATGGCTGGATTAGATGGTTCGTCGCAATAGACCACCCCCATTGTTCAGTTTCTCCCCTCATGTCTCGGCGAGCCGGAAGCTGTCATTCAAGCACCGTCACCAACGATTCCACTAGTCCGGGTTTAGTTCAGTCCAGTCCAAGAAGTTTTTGGACCGGGATCGGAACAGTCCCCAATTCTGTTGGACCAGGACTGGACTGGACTTGACTGGTGTGGATCAGGCCAGCGCTGTGTCCAGGGTTAGTGTATATTTCTCACTGTACCAGTCTTTCAATGTGAGAAATATATCTTGATGGTACCGAATATTCAGACAGAACTGTCATAATTTCGCCCAGAGTGGGTATTCAGAGCTGAGTGGTTATCAAACGTGAGGATGAGTCATGTTTTCAGTGATACCTGACATTGAAACAATGTCGAAATTGTAAGTGTGTGTGGACTGGTCCCGACCAAGCCCGTCCAGTCCAAGACTCGCAGTCTGTGGTCCAGTCCAGTCCAACCTTCCATTTGGACTGCACTGGACTGTGCCCTACCCCAGACTGGGTCCGTCAGGACTGGTGTAATCATTGACGGTCACTGTGTCATTCTTCTGCCTCAACGACCGCTGCTACTCCTCCTCGCGCCTTCAGCATCCTCGGCTTTGCCTCACCTTTGGTGATGCTTTCCCGAGATGCTCCAAGCATCCCTTGACATTGTCCAAGTCGGATGACGAATGCCTCTACCACTCCCTCGCAGGCTAAGTCTGACCGAATGCGGTACCCCCAAGTAGTTGATTATCCGGTTGAGGCTCCTCATTGGTGTTTCCTTCACCGGGTTCCAGCCGAGGGCTTGCACAGTCTGCTTCTGGAATCTTCGCCCGTTGCGGTCCATTTGGCGTTCGCAGGGTTGTCAATTGAACTTTGGTCCGGTCGATATCTGGGTTCCTCACCCTAAACCAAGGCAAGCCCAGAATTAGATGGTATGCCTTCATTGGGACCACTGCAACCTCCGATTCATTAACGGGTTTAAGGTGTTCAAATAACTGAACCAAGAGACTTGCCTTTCGAGTCTCCATTGCGGACATTAACACTTGGCCATTGAGACCCTGGGTCGAGGTGAATGCTGGTTCATTGGGCAATTCGAGTTTGTTGAGTAGGCTGAGTGATACAAGGATGCTTGTTGTCCCACAGTCTCGATCAGTGCTTGGACTCGCTGCATGTAGCCGTGTATGTTTCGTACAAGGCGTTCATGGGTGATAAGCGCCCAATCCGGGCTCTCTGTGCAGCATAGGGATTGGCTTCTCATGACAGCCCGACCTTCCAGAATGACTGTTTATTTTACGGGGAGTCGGTGCGGTTGTATCATAATGACAGTTGTACATACTACTCGGTTTCCTACTTTCTGCAATGTTGACTCCGTATCGTCCAGCCTCTCCTGTCGAGTCAGATACTAAGAGAGGTAGATTAGATTTTTTGTTGTTGCGTGTCGAATGACCTTTGGCGCTTGATTTGTTCCCGGTCATAGCCGCTGTTATTGCTGGAGTTCTGTGCAGGTGGGTTAGACTTGGCATATTTGGTACATAGGTAGGTTTAGTGGTCGTCGCTGCCTCAGCGAGTGTATTGCCGGCTTCCCTTGCGGCTTTCTTAGACTTCCTTTGAAATCCACGGCACTGGTGCTAAGTTGGGACTGCTGCCTCCACTGGATATAATGAACGTACCCAATTTTGAATTACCAGAATGGTTGGAATTATTGGAATTACCGGAAGTATGTTCCGCAGGTTCGGAGCTGGATCGTCGACAATTATGTTTCTTATCGCGGCCCTTCTGAGACTCCATCAGCACAATGCAATGATGTCTCTGGGAGCCTCTGGGAGTGTCGGAGGGTGGTCGGACCAGAATCCAAGGGTGGACAACTCCCAGAGTTTACTGGACCAACGCAGTGGCCTTCAGGTGCACCTGGGAGCACCTGGGAGCGCTGGCGACAAGACTGGGTGCGCCAATGACAACCCTGTGAGCATAGGCGACAACCCTGGGAGCACCTCGAATCACTGTAGAGCAGTCTGGGAGAAACAACATCTTCTTTGGGAACACTGCTGGTGCGCTTGGAAATCATAGCTACTACTTATTGTTCAACAATTTTTAAACCTCATGTATTCATTCTCATCTATTTTTTGTTTGTAATCATTTTGCATTCTCCCCGAAGGGGTGCCCAGGTAAGATACCATAATCCGGCCAACCACTGGTGGTCATCGCGTTTAATTAACATTTTTCTATACCCCTGTCAATCGGAAACTGCCTGTCCATCCGTCGGCTAAACTACGGCCAAACTAGCTCACGCAGCACCTTCTTCTGACTCAGGCAACGTCATTCCCTCCCACTTCCCGCTACCCGGTGGAGGGCACAAGGCCATTGAAACCCCACCTAGCCCACCCCCTTTACTAATCTCTCGTATGCTCGACCTGTGGTGAGTTTGACACTGGGAACTCGCTTCGTGCGACATCAACCTGTAATTGCCAGGCAATCTGCTCGGGATGGGGGAGTGGCGTGATTCAATTCTGTAAAGAACAGCATAGTGGTGGCAAGGCCATACCACTACACTAGGGGGCCACTCCCCCCATTCTCATCTATGTGTCTATGTATCTATATAGCTACCCATCTACACATGGTATGTCTAGACTGGCTGAAGGCAGTGCTTGAAAGCAAGGTGAGGTACGCCTGAAGATGACGATCGGGTGAACCCAGGGATACACTTGGAGGCGGTTGTTGTGTGAAGTTTGAGATGCATGTGGAGGCCGTGCTCAAGCGAGATTGGAGATACACTGGGAGGCCGTGATCATCTCAACTCAGAGATGCCCGTGTAGGTCATAATCGGGCGAGCTTGATGATACACCGGGAGGACTTCATCGAGCAAGTTTGGTGATGCACATGGAGGCCTTGATCAAGCGAGTTTGAAGATGCACTGGGAAGCCGTGATCAAGTGAACACAGAGATGCACTTGCAGGCCGTAATGTAGCGAGTTTGAGGATGCACAGGGACGCCGTGATTGACTGAGTTCGGAGATGCACTTGGGGGCCGTAATCGAGCAAGTTTGGAGATGCATTTGCAGGCCGTAATCGAGCAAGTTTGGAGATTCACTTGGGGGCCATGATTGTGCGAGCTTGGAAGACGTGAGCGGTCGAGTTTGGAGATTCCTTTGCAGACCATGATTCAGTGAACTCAGAGATACACTTGGAGGCGGTCGATAGAAGGCGTGCCGGGTGTTGAGACTCTATCCATCAGTTGGTTAACTCGCAACGGTGGGAATGTAATGAGGTGACTTCTCCCTTTGAGCTCTCTCATGGGGAGCTGGCTGGTGACGGTTGATCTTGTAGGGAGGTACACCAGAAGCTGAAGATACATTCAGGGGTTAACTGATACTCGTGAGAATGAAGGCAAGACAGACAATCTTGGGTTGGTGCTTTACTCGGTCTATGCTGTACTCAGTGTTAACTCATGATTCTGGCATGTAGAGATAGATAGGGATGACTTAACTTTGTGTTCTGCGATGATGGTAGTGAAAGAGAGATGGGGGATCATCATGGGAACGATATAAAGCATACGAGAGGGTATGAGAAGTCAGGGATACGAGCTGCCGTATTGGTTTCTGACGACCTCGTATCGGTGTTCTCAGCTCCCTGGTCGGGTGTACTTCCTGCCGTATCAGGAACGGTAAATTGACTCACACATGAAATTCTGTTAAGTCCCAGTTTCTCATGAAGATATCCTCCCCTTTCCTCCTATCCCTCTCTTTCTCTACCATCACCTAAGTACACGAGGTTAAGTCATCCCTATCAATCTCTCGATGCAATGATGATAAGTTAACACCGAGTAAAGCTTACACCGAGTACAGCATATCCCTAGTAAAGCATACACCGAGTAGGGCATACACCAAGTACAGCATACACCAAGTACAGCATACACCCAGCACCACATCCACCAAGTACTGCATACACGGAGTACCTTATCATTCTAACATCCACTGTCTCAGCACCCAGGCAGTCTCACATCTCTCGGCGGACATTATTGTACTCAACTCTCCACATTCCCATGATTATGAGTTAACCAATGATTAGAGTCTCAGCTGCTGACCCACCTCCCGCCCAAAATACCGCCTGCAGATCGACGACCTCCAAGTACTCCACCAAGCTCGATCGATCACGGCCACACTGTACATCCACAAACTCGCTCCAGAACGGGCTGCAAACGCATCACAGAGTTCGACGAGATCTCGGCCTCCAAGTGCATCACCAAACTCGCTCAATCATGGCCTCCAAGTGCATCTCTCAGTTCAACTTGACCTCGGCCTCCAAGTGCATCTCAAGTTACTCGATCCCAGCCTCCAAAACAATCTCCAAACTTGCTCGATCACGGTCTCCAAGTGCATCTCGGGGTTCAACCTGATCTCGGCCTCCAAGGGCATTTCTAAAGTTGCTCAATCACAGCTTCGAAGTGCATCTCTGGGTTAGAAGATCTCAGCCTCCTAATGAATCTCCAAACTAGATCGATCACGGCCTCCTAGTGCATGTGTGAGTTCAACCTGATCTCGGCCTCCAAGTGCATCTCTGCGTTACTCAATCTCGGTCTCCAAATGCATCTCCAAACCCGCTCCATCACGGCCTCCAAGTGCATCTCTGAGTTCAACTCAATCACGCCCTCCAAGTGCATCTCTGAGTTGCTAGATCTCAGCCTCCAGATGTGTCTCCATACCGGTCGATCACGGCCTTGAAGTGCATCTTTAAGTTCTCTCAATCAGAGTCTCCAGATGCTCGTACGATTACGCTGCGATACCGTCTGCCGCATGATTAGACGTATGTATTTATATAGCAAGACTTAGATTGATACTACATGCCATATTATTATGTAGCAAATCTTGTGACTGTAATAACGACCAATCTGATACACAGAATGCCTTGTGGTTATGGAACCCGAAGAACCGCTGCTGGGAGGATACGGCACTAAGTCTCCCGCAGTGCTGCGCAGCGGTGTGAATCTGCACTTGAAGTCTCCCCCGGATATATGCAGATGTCTGAGCTGCTTTGAAATTTGACTATCCTATATGTCAAATCTCGTAGCATTCTGAATGCCACCTCCATAACTGCAGGTACTTCCAGGAGCACCTGAGAATGCTCTTGCAAAGTCTGCGAGCACTTTGCTTAGCTCCAGGGTAGCCTGGGAGCATCTGTAAATACTTGGCAGCACGAGTGGGGTCTACCGGAGTGTCTGGAGACTGGGAGGTGTGAGTGTGGCTTCCGGACCGATTTACGTTTTGCTGATGTCCCTGGCTTGCCTGTGTCGTTGCTGTTGATGTCCCCCGGGTTTTTTGTCGTCCGGTTCAAACTCAGAGACCGCCGCACAGTCGAAGAGTTGGTCGTGTGTGTCTAACCCGTCTTTGCCGCTTGTGATCCAAGGTCCGACATCCGGCCTAGGTGCTTGCTGCAGGCTCGCCCATGCCATGTCGTATAGGACCACTTCGTGCGGTACAAGGTTCCAGCCGGCTCCCTACCAATGTGCATTCAAGCAGTTGGCAAAAACTCTGACTGATTCATTTGGTAGTTGCTGGTACTCCTGCATCGCTTTGGTGACTGAATTGAGGGGCCAATCTTGATCTCAGTACATCTTTGGAAGCTCGTTAGTGAAGGATTCGAAGTACTCCAAACACAGGTCCCGGGCCTCTCGTATGTTGTTAGCCCAGTCGGATGGGTCGGTATTTTCCGTTAGTTGCTGAGTCGGATTTTGGGGGTTATCCTAGGTGTCAAAAAGTGAGATTGCATACTTGACTTGATCGGGATCACCTTCTGGGAATAGTTGCTTCTGAGATGCAAAGTTGCATCCTAATGTTTCCAGCAACTTATGCAGCTCTTCCGTCCCGCTCTAGTACCGTAAGGGCTCAACCAGCTTATAGATTCTGGACTGATTGCCGGGATTCTCCGGTCTGTCGATGGTCCATCTACTGTCGAGTTGGGTGACCATTCCGGTTCTCTCCTATTTCGATTCGGGTTGTTGTTCGAATAGGAGTTTAAGTAGCATCCGGTTCTGTTCAAGCCTCCTCTTTTTGGTTGTCTTCGGTGATGTTTGACAAGATGTCGTCTCTTTGTTCATTATCCTCGCCCTCTGGTTAGGTTGAATCATCTTTGTGCTCGTCTTCGTCTTCATCGTCAGGATGGTGAGCTGCCTCCTGAACATGAGTCTCGGCGGGATCGTCATCTTTGACTTCGTCTTCTAGTAGTACTGAGACGCGGCCTGTAGGAATAGGTGTGATTTGGCTGAGCGATGCTAGAAGGGATTGAATGCTCATACACGCGGTAGGCACACCCGATCGGCATCTCTGTATTCTCTTTCGAGGCATGGAGAGTAATTCGGTGTAACTGTTCATTTCGCGTCAGTAGCGACGTGTCATTCAAGTAGTGTTAGCAGCGGTTGCGGGTCACCCGGCTCCGGCCAGGGTTGGAACCAAACTGAAGCCTCCGGTCCAGGTCAGGAACTGCCAAGCAACCTGTCCAGGCTTGGCTTTGCGGATTTGTTACCTGGACCGGACATAATCCCTCAGATTTTTCGCTGGTTTTGAACCTGGACCGCAGTTACATTTTACGTTTCCTGCGACTTTCTCTTCAATTCAATATATGAGTTCTGATTGTAATGTCTCCTGATCAGCACATCGATTGGGCAGTTTTGGTCGCACTTTTCACCTCCCGCTGTCAGATTCGCGAATGGACTGATATTGGTTCAGTGATGTGAAATGGAGGGGTCATTCAAGTGAAATTCGTGGGTTTTCTAAACCAGCTCAACTATTATTGGTCCGATCGCATATCTGAACACGGGAGGTGACAGAGAGGCTAAAACTGCCGAATCTAGGTACTGATTATGTCACGATACGATCAGAACTCAAATACTTAATTGGAGTGACAAATGTGGACTTGAAATGCTGGGTTTTTGTTGGTAAAACCAGCCCATCTGCTACTGACCAGGTTTTTGGTGTGGTAAGACCCGTTGCACTGGTCTAGATTTGAGTGGAACCGGACCCGGAACTGACCCGCGAATTTGGACTCGTTGCTAACACTTCGTGCAGGCGGTAAATTCACGTGATCTCATGAGCGAAACATATCCAATTACTGAAAAACCGAATATAGTGTAAGGGCTCGTACGCCGGCGCTCGGCAGTATAGGGATATGGTATGGTATATGGTTGCACACCGGCGCTACTGACATCTAGTGTGGAAGCAAGTGGTAAGATATTCAGTACAGAGCTAAGTCTCCGTCTGGATGTCAATATATGTTTGGCATTTATCCGGCACCGGACACCACCCATGACCGTCCGGCAACACCAACTACGCATACTTGACCACGCTGAGACATTATGTTGAATGATTCTCGTAAGATGGTTTGTTGTTTGGAACATTCCATTCAATAGCACTGATCACTGTCGATTCTGTCTCCTGCTTGCATACTTGGCTGCCTGTGTATGTTCTCTATATTTCCGTTTTATAATCCTGTTGCTAATAGACCAAAGAGTGCCAATCCCACAGCCATTCCTTGTGGCCTACCAGTCTCAGGTGATACTGTCCAGTCATGGTCGCTAGAGACATACCGGACAGCCCGAGAACTCCTTCGCTACAGCATCCTCTTGTGCAACACTGCAATTCATATCTCATTTGATCTTTGGACCTCTCCAAATCACTGTACATTCATGGCAATTGTGGTCATTAGGTGAATGTCTCGACTATCCTGGTACAAGCTGTACTGTCAGGCTTTCAGCGACTTCGTTGACTGCACTCAGGAGAGAATCAGGCTGCCATAATTTGGTCGATTGCAAAGGACATGCAACTTACTACAGGTCTTGGATATTTCACTCTCGATAATCCAACTAGTAATGACAGTGCTTTGGAACATGTTGCACATTGGTCCAGAGCAATTTGAGTCCCTTTTGAACCAAAACCACATCGCATTGGATGTCTTGTACATGTTATCAATCGTATTGTCAAATCTCTGATTTGCGGAGACCATTCTGTTACCATTGACATTGACCTTCTCGAGGAGTACAACGATGTAGGAGAGACTGACAAAACGGGGCAGTGGCGAAGATATTGACCATTGTGAAAGCTAGACAACTGCATACATTGCATTATGAGGAAACCACAAAGACGTAAACATATCGAGGACAAGTACCGGAATTACATAACGGATTGCGAACCGGCAACCTTGATTCATGGAAATGATAATTGAGGGATTGGAGAGATTGCTGCTAGTTCCTGAGCAATCAACCACCGGGAACCATTAGAAGACTTCATTGCAGCTTCAATTCGAGCGGACAATGAGAGTACTTTAACTCATCATCAGTGGAGTCCAGGTGAATGGCAGATGCTTCGAACATTACTTGAGATTGTTCAGCCATTTACAAAGTGGACACTCATGCTCCAACAAAGAAATACCCCTGCCACGTTGGCAAATGTACGCATATGATGAGCCAATTACTCATCTGGAGGACCAGCGAGTTCATCAGTGCAGTCTTGACCATCCCACCGCACATCTTGTGGGGGCAATTACAAGTGCATGGACCAAGCTACACAAGTAACTGCTTCCGAAAGACACTGTGACAGCTCTGTGCGCTATCAGTGTACAGGTACTACTCTTTATTGGATGGTACACCTGCATACGATGCTGCAGGTGCTGTGCACCCGGATATGAAATTCGAATTCTTCCAAGACGAATGGTCAGACGTTATTGAATGGATCAACAATGCCATTGATAATACTTGGAAGTTGTGGGTACAGAATTAGAAGTGCTCAATTGATTGCAGTCCGACTGGAATCTCACCCGGTGCTAGAGATTGTGATAATACATTTGATATTGGTGAGAGTCCAGTGTGAAATCGGAAAGAGCGAGCCAGGATAGCCAAGGAAGGAGTTGATACCCTGCAGTTGTTCCAGCAAACAGAATTCAATCAGGGTATGATGGAATACTGGTTCCAGGTGTCGAAAGGGCGTGATTCTAATGGGGGGGATCGGGCACGAATGGGTCTTGAGATGGGAAGCATCCCCGCAATGCTATCTAAAGCAGTGCATATATTCAGTAGGTCTGCCACTGCACAGTTACCCTTGGCAAGAATAATCTAACCCCATGATGCAGTGGAAGATACACAATCTCAGATTGTCGGGCTCGCCTGGGAGATGACATTGTCAAGGAAATTGAGTGTCTAGAATAGTCATTCAAGGAAGAGATTTCTTGCGGAGATTCGAAGGACATTGTGGATGCAGAGAAGATGTTGTTGGACTTGCAGATGAGAGCAGATGAGCTGCAGTTGTGAGTGAAGGAGATGTGGTTGAGTGCAAAGGGTCTTGATTGTATGTTATTGTTTGTGTTGTAGAGTGAAGCCTCAAGCACAGTATTTGTTTTTGTTTTATTCATACTGTGTGCACTCGGATTAGAGTATGACAGGACCCAATATCCCTTCCGCCTCCGGGCGAGCCGGCTAGATGGCGGAGCTCCCCCCCCCTACCCTTCATCCCCGCTGACAAATGGAGAGACTGAATGATAGACCACCCCACGCCCGAACAGAAAGGAAAAGAAAAGAAAAGAAGGTATACGCCCCCGCCCC
>Ga0307515_10000388_pt1 | contig 106744 bp, 99 predicted proteins | sample 17_EM_MG_FD_194513 | JGI IMG/M metagenome (GOLD analysis project Ga0307515, IMG submission 194513) | Populus trichocarpa ectomycorrhiza microbial communities from riparian zone in the Pacific Northwest, United States - 17_EM | ecosystem: Host-associated > Plants > Roots > Unclassified | place...
TGTATTATTAAAGAACAATGTAGTGATAAAGGAGATAGTACATGAAGAAGACAGAAAGGCTGTCAAAACATTGTTAATGATATTTTCCGCCAAATGAAATCATGATATATTGTGAATATGCCCATGGTAAAATGAGCGTCAACGGAGCGTCAACGATTTTTGGTGCTGTAAGTCGGGTAATAAAAACGCATTTTGGTTGTGAATATACATATTAGAAGTTTTGGCATCCCGTATAGGGAAAAAAGAACGCAACACGCTCCCTGCCCCATCTTGAAAATGAGCGTCAGCGGAGCATCAACGATTTTTGGTCCTGTAAGTCGGGTAATAAAAACGCGACTTGGTAGTGAATACACATAATCAAAGTATTGGCATCCTTTATAGGCAAAAGAGTAAGAAACACGCTCCCTGCCCCATCGTGTAAATGAGCGTCAACGGAGCGTCAACAATTTTTGGTCCTATATGTCGGGTAATAAAAAACGCGATTTGATAGTGAATACACATAATCGATGTGTTGGCATCCTCTATAGGCAAAACAGAATGCAACACGCTCCCTGCCACCTCTTCAAAATGAGCGTCAATGGAGCGTCAACAATTTTTGGTCCTGTAAGTAGGGTAATAAAACCGCAACCTGGTAGTGAATACACATAATCGAACCGTTGGCGTCCTTCATAGGCAAAGGAGAATGAAACACGCTCCCTGCCCCATCTTCAAATGAGCGTCAACAGAGCGTCAACGATTTTTGGTCTTGCATCTCGGGCAATCTAAATGGCTCTTGATCGCAGACACCTATAAACGAGGAATTGGCCTCCATGATAGGCAGCTAAGCAAGAGTTATTTGTGCGACAGCCTCCCGCCAGTCACAACTCGTTTCATTTACAATGCCGCAACCAAGAGTTCATGAGCGTTTCAGCCTACAGAAACGGTCAAAACATCGTATACAGACAATAACGGCCACATCACACTTTGATTGCCCATTATGAAACGCCAAATATCGTTGACGCTCCGTTGACGCTCATTTTCAAAATGGGGCCGGGAGCATGCGGCTTGCTTTTTTGCCAATAAAGGCAGCCAGTGTGTCGATTATGGATAGCAATGACCAAATCACATTTTAATTACTTGACTTGCAAGACCTAAAATCATTGACGCTCTGTTGACGCTCAGTTTTAGAATTGGGCCGGAAGGGTGTCTCTCCTGTTTTTGAGTATAAAGGCAGTCAATACAACTCAAACAGTCTATGATATCCCAAAGTCAATATTTTGCAATTAACAGTAGGATATCTGAATGCGACCATAAATAGAAAAACCTGAAATGCAGAACCGGACATTGGAACCGACGGGTCTAGCCAAACCCGGCACAACCTGCGGGTTGACGGGTATGGGTCCGGGTCTGGCCTGCCAAGACTCACCGGGTTGGATTTCTGGACGGTTCTGGAACCAAACCGACCCGTTTTTGTGGGCCAAACCCGGAAAGCTGGCCTGGTTACCCGGACTGGTTGCTAACACTAATTATACAGAACCTTAGGCGTTATATATTGAAGAATAAGACGCAATGGACGTATCAAATTGATGGCTATTATGTATGCCAGCAGCGAAAGCTCCCATCGTTGCCAACATAGGAGCGGACCATCTACTATCTTGACATCCTCGAAAATGACCTACACTGATATATATAGGCCATGGGTATGGATGGGTGGTGGAGTATAGGTTGGAAAGTGGAGACATGGAGGATGGGATCACTTTTGGATATGTTTATGTTCCTATCTTCCCTTTGTACATAGCCAAAATCTCGGCCTGGTACAAATGGTGTCGGCACAGGTTTTACGACCTCTACATATCACTGAATTGGGGGTTGAGTTTCCCAATGTGCGGGATATGCCGAATGGTCACAGTCGAGCATTTCCCATGAGTTGTGAGAGTTATGGGTTTGTACAATTACGTATGTCAAACATTGATTGATTACTACCTGTCATCCACTTCCATTCCTTTTCGTTGTGCTGGCACTTGCAGCCAAGGAGGTCTGTGCAAAAAGAGAGGGATAATGTAGTGGCGGCACATGACCTGGGGCCGGATATCTGCCATTCTCTATAGGCGGCTCCCCACGAGGTGCAGATCTTTAGCAATAATCTTACCAATCAATCTACATGTGATCATATATAGTCACTCAAGTCCACATGTGCAACCATATTTCTATAAGGCTGGATGCTGGCATATGGGGTCTTAGAACCATCCTTCACCGATAATCCCAGACTAGCATTCTGCGCTGTGTTCACTCACTGCTCAATTCCATTCACCCACAACATTGACAGTGGCAACCCCATAACAACCTGCTTAGTCAGCAATTTGCACATCATAGCTGCTGCCACTGACATAAAGGTCTTGCCAAGACCCATTACATCTGCCACCAGCCCTCCTGGCATATCTGAATCCCAAACCCATCTCCTCACATTGAACCATATTGCCCAACGCTGGCGCCCTAGAAATATGGTTCCAGGCCGACTAGGAACTAAATACTGTTCGCCAGCGACTTGGTCGGCTTTCAATTTCCGGATTGCCCGGGCGTTCAGCTGCCTGACTGCCTCATCATCATGCTTGTGCTGATATTCATTGTTCATTGTATTGAGAATAGTAATCAATATTGAACAGATACTATCTGGATCAAGGACCTCCTCACCATCCTCCACTTGCTCTTGAAACTCCCTGGCATCTTTGTCTGTTTTCATTTCGTCCTTAATAATCTCATTCAGTTGGTCCAATGTACAATGCGCAGATGGGCTCATACTGCAGCACTTCAGAAATTCATTGCAATGGTAAGTATCTGACTGACAAGCAACCATTGGAAAGAATTTATATGGATGGAATACAGTGAATTCTATTCTTTCAATCAGAACTTACATTAATACAAGTATTGTTCTCCGGCCCACAATCCTCCTCTCCCTCCTCTCTTCCACCATCTGTGGAATCTTCTCATGTCTCTGAATCGTGATTAGCAGTTGCCCACAGCTAGCCTTGACATGGCTAGCTGGGATTACTGTTGCTGGTCTAATTATGTGCTCGGCAATCACCTGCCCTGTTGCTCTCTTCATACATAGCAAACATTGGTTCAGATTTTGTCCAAGTTTCAACTTCGAAGTATTTGAATGGCAACAGTTCTACGAAATCTGGGCATCTATGGGGTCATTCATGATTTGCCCATGTGTATGATCCAATCTATTCTTTGTCCAATTCATACTCCTCCAACATTTGCTTGAATATAACTGTTGGAATGTAAGGCTATATTGGGCCTCCATTTGTGTTGATGAAATTCATCTGCTCCTCCCAGTCACTCAAATCTGTATACGAGGCTTGCCGTAGTGTGGGGATTATAATCATATCGTTACCATTCAACACCCAGCGAATCCCAACTATGAACATTGTCTTTGGCAACTCTAGGAAGATACCTCTCACCTGTTGCCCCACACACTCTCCCCAATCCATCACCGTTTGCTCTGTGTCTTGCCTTCCCTTTTTACGCTCCTCCCAAATATCGCTGTCAAATTTCTTCAAAATCGTATTTCCAAACTGCAACCGAATCCATCCAGCATTATCGAAACTACCAAATTGCAGCTAGTTCTCCAATGTCACCAAAAATTCTGCAACTGCTGTCTCCCGGTGGAGGGGTCCAATTGAAGCTTTTTCAAACAGTTCTGCCCCCGCATAATAGACTGATCTTTCTTCTCCACAAGCCCAGCCACCAATACTTTCTTCCACTGGTTGAACACACTGTAGTTGGCCTTCCTCACGCCATTGGTAAATTGCTTCAAGGAGAATTCGCTTTGTTTGAGGCCAGTTGGGAGTTTGCCTTCAGTATCGCTCAAGTCCTACGGATCATTGCTTTCATCATCTGCATCATGTTTGTTGTAGAATATCTCCCGCAATGGAGGCCATTCTGCAATCCCTGCAACATGTGTTTTCTGCGATGCCGCTGGCAACTGGAAACTTTTCATTGTGTAGCTTATGGAGGGTCTCCTATGTACACCGAAAGGAGGTCCAGGTGGAGGAGTGGAGCTGGATGATGTTGGCAGATTGACTGGATTGTTTCCTCGAAGTTGTGGAGGCAATGCTGGTGCGCCTGGAGATGATGGCCCTTGTCCTGGAATCTGCGGATGGGGTAACATTTGAGACCCACCATAACCACCTTGGTGGAGGTCATATCCTTGCCACTGTGGCCCATAACTTGGAAATCCTTGGCTTGGGCTGGTGGTTGGTTGGGAACATTGTGTCATGTTGAATTGCGAATTGTGATGAAACTACAAGGCACCCGGAAATGGCTACTGTGTATGCGGGTAACCATACTCATTTGGCAGACGATATAGATTGGTCCCTTTCTCCAATCAACTCTCTTTGCCCATGTCAGAACATGAACCAATATCCAATGATTCTGAATTGTCGTTGCGCAATTGTTGCGAGCTAAAACAGCTACCTGGTGGGGCGATATTTGCTGTGTTTGGTGGAAATCTGTTCATTGGCATGCTCTGTGAATATAGATGGTAGTAAACTACGATGTATGTGAGATGAAATGTAGAATAAATCGTTATATAGTTGGGTATATTGCAGGTAGCAGTGACCTTTGGTGGAATGAAGGGCTTCATATATCCCATTGTGTTGTCACAAACAGTGGTGTTTCATGACACCTGTTATTCATGAAATCAACCTGGCTGTGAAAAAGAAAAGTTAATGACACATATCTCACATTTCTTTGGTACATACTCGAATTCATGTACGATGATATTGGATAGATGCTCACGTTTGTACGCTTCCATGACTTGAAAGGTTGAAGACGGGATATGATATCTTATCTCCAGGAATGCAACAAAGACTATATCCAGAATAAAGGGCAGCACCACAAAAGATATTACGCATATGTTGAATATGTACGACCATGCAAGCACATCAGCAAAGTGTATTTTAGTCTCTGGAAGACTCCAGGAGTGTCTGAGAGGATGTGGAGTGCAAACTTAGAAGCGTCAATTTCAGGAGAGTATCAGACCCTAGGAGGGTATTCCGGCCGGCCTTCAGAGTAACTGGGATCTCTGACGACAGGTACAGGAGTCACTGGGATCTCTGATGACTGATACAGGAGTACGATGGGAGTGATTGTGATAAGTTTGGGAGCACCTTGGAGCGCCGGAGAGTACTTTGGGTGCACCTGGGAGTGTCGCTGAACCAACGTGGGAATCACAAACAAACTCTGAGAGATGCCTGGGTTCGTATGGATATTCATTCGGAGAACTGCAGGCGTTATCTGAGACTCTTCGGATGTACATGAGCAATCGACTTCCCTCAACAGTGAATATGATGCATGGATTATTGTTCATTATCACTTCTGAATCATACTATTGGTCATCTTCTTCAACGTTGTATTTTGTGCGTCGCTACATCAAGGAAATGAAAGAAAAAGGCGAGATTCAAACATAAACACAGGTACCCCGAAACAATACCCCAACTTAGCGATCGAAAAATATCAATCAAACATGGTGTCGATGTCATCCACTCCATCTCCCATCCCATCAGGGCTAACGAAAGCAGGAACACACAATTCATCAACGGCGGAAACAAGCTGGAGGCGCTCCATGTATTTGCTGATTATTCGTTCCTAGTGAGTGGATGAAATGGAATTCCAATGTCGTTTGGCTCGATTTGTGATATCTAACAAAGGTGTAATGAGATGTTAGCTAACTGCGGATCTGAATGGGCGTTTGAAAGGCAATGATTATTCGGATGAAAAAGGGGAGCAACCACCAAGGAAAAGAGGAGCGCCAGATGGGGAGTGCTGTGTGGAAAAGAGGAGTACACTGAAGGTGTTGAAGGAGCGTAGAATGAAAAAGAGCGCCAAATCTAGGCTGAGGAGCGCCGATGGGGATTGAGGAGCGCCAAATCTAGGCTGAGAAGCGCCGACGGGTATTGAGGAGCACCTGTACTAGCGGAGGAGCGTCGAAAGGGGGTGTGGGGTGTGGGGGTAAGAAGTGCGGAATTCAATATGGAAACGACAATCCAGCCCGAGGTGCGCCGGTGGGAATTGAGAAGCCCCGAAAGGGGGGGTGGGGAATTGAGTGCGGAATGAAATAGAAGACTGTCAATCTTGGCTAAGGAGTGCTGACGGGAATTGAGGAGTGGGGAAAGGGGAATCGAGTGCGGAATGAAATAGAAGAGTGTCAATCATGGCTGAGGAGCGCCGACGGGAATTGAGGAGCGCGGAAAGGGGAATCGAGTGCGGAATGAAATTGAAGAGCGTCAATCCAGGCTAAGGAGCGCAGACCGGAATTGAGGAGCGCCTATTCACGCGGCGTTGCACCGCACGGGGTATCAAGCGGCCCACTGATGTGTGATTGATGAGTGCAGCGGCTTTTGGAGTAAAATATATCATAGGGGATGGGCAAAATGTACCTCGATATTCATCTTGAGAAAACATAACTGTTGCCTCCTTTCCACTGGCATATTCTGAGAGCGCACAATGAATAGCTGCAGCTGCTAGCGCTAATGTCTGCAGAGTGAGAGGTTGGAAATACTGGGATGTCATAGGCTGGCGCCCCAAGCTATTTGCGGTGAAGAAAAATTGGTGGTAAATTAGATCAAGCACTTCCATTCGCGTGAACCATGACTTCTTATCATCAATGACCATGGAGAGATATGCATCGTCAAACAGGAGCTCCTTACCCTGGATCCGAAGCTCAGTCTCAGAGCGCCAATCCAACTGGTAACTACGGACAACAGTTCGACTTGCCCCATCCGCCAACCGTCCCCGAATGGTACTTATTTCCGGTTTCAACTATGTATATTTTGGGGCGTAGTCAATATCCGACATCTGATAGAGGAGCATTGAACAGAATTGAAGACTTACAGCTTCTCGTGTTTGCGGATCAATTTTGAGAGATGGACCGCCGGGCAATTGACACACAGATGGTGTACCTACAGGAGCACCTGCTAATGCCCGCTGACAATCCTGAGCTTCAATGGCGAGTTTCCAAGCTTCATTAACCATCGAGTACTTGTCATCGGATATTATTGGCCAAGGAGTCTTTGTGAATACTATTGCCTCCATGAACCTTTTCGCCACCTCAAAAGTAGCCTTTTGGTGTTGGGGAACGTTCTGATCTGCACTGGCCTTGGGTTGTGGAACATTCTGGTCTCCACTAGACATGCGTAGCGGCAGCACCTGGGTGGATGGTGCACGGTCAGACTCGGATAATTTGTTGAGGAGGGTTGACTTTTGGCATTTGAGCAGTGGTGGCGCCATTACCCCAGCTGCATTTCGGGGATTTGGAAGCGGAGGGCGTGCAATAACAGTATTGGCACAGCTCCGTTTCTTTGGCAATGGAACCCTTGTAGTTCGTAACGACTTGTCCCGGTGCGCCTGGCCTAGAAGCAGGACCTCCTGTTGGTGATCTAAATCGTCTTCTTTGATGTCAGACAATAAGGTGGACTCTCCGGGGTATTCACTTTCGTCATCACTGAGCTCCTGATCGGTATCGTCACCGTGCTTCAATAATAGAATCAGAGACATTGGTCATCTGTAACACAAAGCACGATGCAAGCTGGAAGGCAAACATTCGATGGACAACGAAGATTGGCTCCTTTCTTGAATGCCAGTGCTCTCTCACGGTGTGCTTCTTGATTCTTCTGTGAATAGTGATTCCTCACCTGGCTGGGTGTAGGTTCCATTTGGGATAATGATGATAGAAAGTTGGGGAATATGGGAGAGAATGTATAAGCAGTAAATATAGGATTAAGTGCAATAGAATATCTGGAGAAATGGAGCAAGAAGTTGCACATAGTGGAGGAGGATGCAATTCGAGGCGCGCCTTGAAGGGTCCAGAAGAAATGACTTCAATGGTTCATATTTATATCGAGGACGGCAGTCCAGTGTTGCGATATAGGATGTTGTTAGGTGCACCGGAATAGATGGGATTCCTTGTCAGGTGTGCCAGAAAAGATGGATTCCTAAGGCCGAATGTTAGCAACTTCTATCAACAACACTCTGTATCGATGCAAGAATTGGAGGTTGGCTAAAGCCAATGCACATAGAATAGAACCAGACGCACCGGAAGAAAACTCACGACATTAACTAACCCTTAGTGCTGGGCAAATGGGGCACTGAGAACCTGAATGAAAACATGTGCCCCTGCATATGACTCTCTAAACGTAGTCATTATGTGTGAACGTTCGAGGATTTGAGGTGACCGCATTGCATAGAATTGGTGCAGCATTTTGGATCTGCAGAACTCGATAGATTTGGGACCTTGAGAGTGACTGCTGAGTTGCAAGGGTTCATACTGAGTGTGTTATCAATCAAGGAAAAATATGGATCTCCGTATATGGTATATCCGCCGGAAGGACACACGAATTTTCACGATATTCTATTCTATTAGGATGCTGCAGGCAAGTTAGCGGTCGATAAGGCAATATCGTAAGCATAACTTCCCTTTCATGCGTTCATCTTGGCCGTGTCTGCAGAATAACCTTCACAACAATGTTGTAGTTAATGGAGGAGAGACAGAATTTGGTATCCCAAGAAGAGATACAGGCGCAGAGAATGAATGGTAAGGTACGATGGATGATTCAGGGGTAATCGTATTGATTCAAGCACTTGGTGATGCCAAGATTGCTAACAAATCGGTCATGAATACTCACTCACATTCTGATTTTGCGCCTAATATCTAGTGAGTTGCACACCATTAAATCACATATTCATTGTGAGTCTCACCGCTACAATGTTGACTTCAATCAATGCTGGGGTTGAAAGCTATACGCTACAATGGTATGAATGTATAGTGAGACGTCACCTCACAGCGGGCAGAAGACTGATGATTGCATGCATATGCATACAGTTCCGGAAATTGAGGTGCACCGAAGTTTAAATGGTTATGTTTGGATTCAATGGCTGGAGATTGCAAGCTTGCCTTACTCTGACAGTTAATTGCACTCTTCGAAGCTGTCTTTTCTTAACGTGAGCTTTCAAGATTCTCTCTCTTCGCACTTCACTCTTGATGGAAATCGGTTCACATAATCTATTTTCAGATACGAGTTTTAGTGGCCCAAACATACAAGTTAGTCAGAATCGAGTTAAGTCGGCATGCAAAGCATTGAGAACTTGGGCCTGATTGAGTAAGTACGGTACATGAGTGAGCGGGAGTTGCCGGCCATCTTGCAGAGTTGCTGAACAGAATCTTTCTTTTGAGATTCTCGCTCTGGAGCTCCAGCTCTTTTGACAGAGCCTGAACATGCAGAAGCTATTATAGGATTTCGAAGCATAGGTCCAAGCATACTACTTAGTCGATATCGAGTTAAGTGGGTTACTAATTGGCTTGGTCTTTGCATTTATGGTTTAGTTGTACAGTGCGACCTTCCTCCAACTGACAAGTTGACACAGAGCTGACAGTTCAAGGGATTTTAGCGACGGCCTTCATATCCCGATCAAGCATAGATTGATATATCAGCAGAGGCCGAGCCAGATGAGCCGCCTGCACCTAAACGTGAATTGTCTTGATAGATCACAATCTGTGTGCACTTCATCAACTGATTCAAAGTCAAAGAACACATGATGAGAATGAAGGAAACTAAAATATACAGTGCACTACAGGCTGGGATACATGCGCTTCGGTGGCGTATTTGTCGCTCTCGAGGCGTGTCTGGGCCGTAATTATGCATCCATAATGAGTCGAAGCTTGTCAAAGTTGGCTTCATACAAATCCAAGAACATCATTCTGGACTGGATGGTAGATTTTAGTTGTGCCAGAACTTCAATCAGAGGCCAGGAAATACCCGGCAGGGAAAGCTGCAGCTTAGCCATGGATACCTGAGCCGTGTCTCAGTATCCAACACACTGCGATGCGGATCTTGAGCCTGCCTGAACTTCAATGATATGCCAGCAAAAGCTGCAACTTTGCTACAAATATGTGAGCTAATGTCTTATATTCTGACAGAAGTACTCAATATCGCCTAGACTGACTTTATTGCCACTCTGATTGGCAAAAATGCAGTGATCGATCGGTCATATGGATATGGACTCGAGCCTTTCCGGTGCACCTGAACGTCGAACAAATCCCAGGAAAAGCTGCGGGTTTACCTCCAGTAAGCGAACAGTGTCTCATATTCTCACCGAAGTACTCCATATCGCTTAGAGTGTCTCAGTGCCAAATAGGATTGGCAAATATGCTGTGCTGGAGCTGTCATAACGGGACTCAAGATATATGCAGAGGATTCTCCGGCGCACCTGGATTTCGATCATATGCCAGGAAATGTTGCGGCAGTGATATGAATCTGCGAGCCGGTATCTCGTATTCTGACACAGCAACTCAATCTCGCCTCGCCTGACATTATTGCCATATGGAATTGGCAAATATGCAGGGCTTGATCTGTGGTCACGAGACTCATGACAGGTCCCGATGATTCCCCGGTGTACCTGAAAGTCGTTGAATTATGCGTTTTTCCATTGCTTTGACTTCGAAATGCGTATGTGGCCTCTAGCTTCCGGTCCACCACAAATTCGCAACGGACAAATGATTCGAAGCTCATTGCTGCATCATGCTCAATATTGAAGGTATGCCATTTATCGTGAGATAGGCCAGCCAGGAACGTGTAATGTAGCTTATCAATTGACTTCATCTCATATTCGTCATTATCAATAATCATGAACCCCAATGAAACCCCCCTCAAACAATTCAACCATCTGATCTTTGATTCCCCTCAAAAATGACAGAGAGAAAAGATTTATCTATGCAGTATAGTGTGCCTTACAAACGACTATTTTGACTATTTGTATCAGTTAAGATCATGTTGGGTGACTGTCTAAAGAGGCGTACCTTGATGAATCGTCCTAACAATGTAAGATGATGGTTCATCAGACTGCAACGTGTCTGCATTCTCTATCAGCCGCTTCGTCTGGTCCTCACGAGACTCCAGAATCCGGTAAATCATCGACGTCATGATGTTCGGTCGACTCATCAAGCCATGCAGGACTCTCATTTGCGCAACTCCAGAGAGTTGATGGAGATCACTCGCGCGGTTATCATAGCCACCAGGACCCGTATTCAGTAACCATGTGTGTGATACTCGGTTTTACCTTAGCTGTACAACTCGTGCAAATGCCTGCCGCTGCTCATTCAATACCCAGAACTTCTGAGTTATTACTGCATGGTTTGCTGCTGTAAGATTTAGGCCGGTCCCGCCCGCTTTGGGTGTGGTTATGAATATAGAGGGATTTCGTGAATCCTGGAATTTGAGCTGCATTTCTGTGCGTTCATCATTGCCCATTTCTGCATACATGTGGAATATATCCACATTATCCGCAAAAAACTTCGTTAGCCACCACTTCAAATGACGAACTTGGCCAGGAAGAGGACAAAATTGCACCGCCTTTTGTGGAGGAGGTGCACCGGGGTGTCCATTTTCATATCGGTCTTGTTCCGGAAGGAGCGCCTCTCATGTTTTGTCGTCCTGGTCAGGTTCAGGATACTCCGCAGGTTCATTGACAAGCATTGGCAGAAATGTCTCTTTCAGCCATCGGAAAATCGGAGAATCCACCCAAGTATCGAGTGGCAATTCATCGTACCATTGTCCAGAAACGTCGTTGCGATCCTCGGTGTCTCCCAGCACTAACGAGAAACATGCTAGCCACCATCTATGAACCCTGCATGCTGCTGAAGCACCCCGCGAAGTGTGTCTCTCCACAAGAGTCTTCAGTTTTGCATGTTCGTCCTCAGTCCACTCGAGATCAATGAGGTGTGCATTCTCTTTCGGCATCCGAACGAGTGGTTTTCCATTGGCTAGTTTCGATTCCGATCACCTCCTTATCGTCCATGGCTTTGCAATTTGTATCATCCGGTGCGCCGCATCCTGTTGAGCTTCTTTGTTTTCAGTTCGGATAGCATGCATCAAACTCTTCACAGTCGAATTCAACGCCTCAGCACCATGCTTCTCCATCACAGTATCATCCTCTGGATTGTCAGGCGCACCTGAAAACAGCCACATCGTCTGAAAATACCAGTCATAGAGTAAATGGAATCCCGGTGTAGCTGTGACTTGAAGTTTGAATCCAATTTTCGCATTCATCATAATTTGCCAGCCCACACTGTTCTTAGTCTTGTACCGATGGGACTCATCGAAAATGCCAAAACTCCAGGCACAGTTGGAGAGTTGGCCGTTACTTGATGGTTTCGCTCTGGATGTTAAGGTATCATACGACACAAGGTGGATATTCCATCGGTTTTCCGGCTCATCAATACTGGTGTTCAGATTCTGGTGGGTGAGATTCGCATTTTCAGCGTGCAACAAGATGACGAGTTTGAAATCAGTTCCATGTGTCATCTCATCGATGACAGTCTTGAACGTCTCTGCCACTCCGGGCATTGTTACCACCAGGATAGGTTCAAGGGCTGATACAAGTGCTGGATGCCTGTGAAGTGGTGTTGTCTGGATCTCCAACAGCCGGCCGGGCACAGAATTCAATCTCTGGAGTGGATGCCACTCCCGGTCTTCACTGACAATGCCGGGAAAGTCGTTGTCCGCCAAAATCTCCCACTCTTCAAGGGTATTCCCCCATAAAATGGACAGTGGCAACCCAATTACGACTTTCTCAGTCACCAATTTACACAGCATTGCCGCTGCAACCGAGGTGAAAGTCTTTCCAAGGCCCATTTCATCCGCCACCAGTGCTCCTGGCATATCAGTATCCCAAGCCCATCGCCTCACGATGAACCAGATGGCCCAAACCTGGTGAGCCAGAAACTTAGATCCCGGCAGGCCTGGAATTGACTACTTGTGGCCTGGAACCCGGTCATCTGTTGATTGACGAATAGGATGGGCATTGAGTAGCCTGACTCCTTCATCAAGACACTCGTGTTCAAATTCGTTGTTGATTGTACTGAGAACGGTATTCAATACTGAGCCTGTATTTGCTCGATCGAGGACCTCCTCACCATCCTCCACTTGCTCCTGAACCTCCCTTGCACCTTTGTCTTTGTTCTTTTCGTCCTCAATGATCTCTTTCAGTTGCTCCAATGTAAGCGGGGCAGATGGGCTCATATTCCGGTGCTCCTGAAATTCATCACAATGTTAGGCATTTCACAGATAAGTAACCATTGGAATGTATATATATGGACGCAATACAATCAATTTCATTCTTTCAATCAGAACTTACATTAATACAAGCATCATTCTCTTGCCCACCATCCTCCTCTCCCTCCTCTCTTCCACCCTCTTCAGAACCTTCCAAAGTCTATGTATAATGATTAGCAGTTGCGCACATCTAGCCTTAACACGGCTAGCGGGGATTACCTTTGTCGGTCTAATTACGTGCTCGGCAATCTCCTCTTCTGTCGCTCTCTTAATTTCGACCAAAAATATTTTCGGATTGTGTCCAAGTTTCAACTTGAAAGCCTTTGAAAGCCAACAGTTGTACAAAATCTGGCCCTATATGGGGTCCATTATCATTTGCTCATGTGTATATAATCCCATATACTCTTCTTGCAATTTGTCCTGCTCCAAGGGGCACTTGAACATCGATGTCATAATGTATGGCTCTTTCGGGCCTCCGTTTTTGTCGATGAAATCAATCAGCTCCTCCCAGTTCCTCACATCTGTATACGAGGCTTGGAGTTGTTTGGGGGCTAGAACCATAGCCTTCCCATTTGACACCCAGCTAATAACAACCATGAACGTTGTATTTGGCAACTCGGGGAGGGTACTTCTCGCCTCATTGCTCGCGCGCTTGCCCAAATCCGTCGCTGGTCGCTTGTTTCCTCGCCTTCCTTTTTTCCTCGCCTCCCGGATTTCGCTTGCACATTTCTTTAAAAACATCTCCACCCACCGCCGGCGAATCCACTCAGCATTATCGGAATTATCCACCGGCCGCCAGACCTTGAATGTCTCCAAACAATCTGCAACCGCCATCTCCCATTGCAGGGGTCCATCTCGAACCTGCTTCAAGCGGTTCTGCGCCCGGATCATGGACCGATGCTTCTTCTCCAAGACCCCAGCCACCCATACTTTCTTCCACTTGTTGAACGCACTATAGTTGACCTGCCCCATCCTTTTACCAAATTGCTTCAAGGAGAATTCGGTTTGCTTCAAGCTGACTGGTGGTTTGCCTTCTGCACCGCCCAAGTCCAACGAATCGTCGCTCTCATCATCTGCATCATACTTGTTGTAGGACAACTCCGGCAATGGGGGCAATTCTGTAAACCTGGCGACATCTGTTGTCAGCAATTCCGCGGGCGGCTGGAATCGTTTCGTTGGGATGCTAATCGGGAGTCTTCTAGGTGCGCCAGAAGAGGTTCAGGTGGAGGATTAGAGCTGGAAGATGTTGGCTGATTGACTGGATGGTTTTCCGGCGGTCCTGGAGGTACTCTCGGTGCACCTGGAGATGACGGCCCTTGTCCTGGAATCTGCAGAGGGGGGAACATTTGAGACCCACCATAACCACCTTGGTGGAGGTCATATCCTTGCCACGGTGGCCCATAACTTTGATATCCTTGCCGTGCGCTGGTAGTTGGTTGCGAACTGTTTGTCATGTTGAATGGAGAGTGCTGATATAACTGCGGAGCGCCTGGAAATGGCTGCTGTGAAGGCGGGAAACCATACCCATGTGGCGGTTGATATTGATTGGTTTGTGTCCCAAATGGACTGTCTTTGGCAGTGGCAGTTCGTGAACTGTTTTCCAATGATTCTGAATTGTCTTCATGCTGTTGTTGCGTGCTAAATAGACCACCTGGACGAGAGGTGTTCACTGTCTTCAGTGGAGATCCGTTCGTCGACATGTTCTGTGAACAACGATCGTGGTAAACTACTATAGATGCGAGAAATGATATAGAATGAAACAGAGTATGGTTGTGTATATTGCTGGTAGCAGTGACCTTCGGCGGAATGAAGGGCTTCCAATATCCCATTCTGTTGTCGCGATATGTGGTGTTTCTCTCCACCTTTGATCTATGAAACCAACCCGGTTGAGAGAAAGAAACCTTAATCACACACATCCCGCCTTTCTTTGTTATATGCTCGAATCCATATACTAGGAGATTGGATAGGTGCTCACCTTCGTACGCTTCCATGACTTTACAGATCACAGAAGGGATATGATATGATATCTCCAGGAACCCAACAAGAACTATGTCCAGTATGAAGGTTAGCACGACTAGGAATATTGCACATAAGTTGTGTGTGTATGACCTTGCAAACTCACTCAATACGAGGCCTGTGAGTCGAGCAGCAACAGTGCTTGCTTCCTATTGAGCTCCTTGTCGAAACATCATTGTTCTCCTCAGGATCGTGACTGAAGCAACCATCTTATCAGTTCTGGATGATCATTGCGTGGGCATACGGCTAGCTAGGAAGCTCACCTATTACTTGTTGTAAGATGATATACCTTCATTATCAGCTGCTCGGAGGCTCTAGGGTATGTATAAACTCACAATGCCGCAATGACGTAGTATAATGTAAGGCCCATCATGGTGATTGCAGTGATGACAAAAGAAACCTTCTCTTCTCTGCTAACGACTTTCAACAGATGATGTGTATGATCATTGTGCAGGATATGATATATATATCCTGGTTAATGAAGAAAGCTGATCGTAAGGTGACTGTATTTTACCCCGCATTTGGCGGGGTGAAATGCGGCTGTGATACGCTAAATTGAGTTAGCTCGCTTTCAAACCAATATCCCTGAGGCCGTAAATCACCCCCTGAAGCATCATCGAGATTCATCCGAATACGTGTTCACTGACCATTCTTCGAATATGGTCAACACTCGCCGGAAACATGTCAAGTGCTGTATCTGTAAAAAGAAATCATTCGACGAGAACCGACTCGAGGCTCAATATCAACAATGTCACCCAATATCGATGAATGAAGGGCTATTACCTGCCGGGATTTTACCTCCTGCACGCTGGGATCGACCCGAGCCATCATGGTTTGACTTCAGTCGGTGCACCAGAATGGCCATTGATGAACTAGTCAACTAATGATCTAACCACAGACAATGTACCTGGTGCGCCACCACCTGAAGATACTCCCGACGATGAAACCATAGACCCCCAGATGCCTAATCTGACTTGTACCCCTGATGCAACAAAGACGAAGGCTCATAGGCAGGTAGTTGGAGTGGATAATGCGGGAGGGATAGCATATTGCAAAGCAACTGGATTGTACAACAAGCATCGCATGTACTCAGAACAATGGAATCCATGGCATCCATTTCAGTCAGCACACGACTTTCAACAGGCTCAATCATTTAGCCAGCAAACGAAAATGTGGATAGATCAACATCTGGAGCGTGGTCTGGACAACTTCAAAATCGAATCATTCCAATCAGCGGATGCCCTGAGAAACCTCCTCTCTCAACTCGATTTCGGGCTCAGCGATGATAGTTGGATTGAAGATGACTCACATATCCTCGGAACATTATACTACAGCGATATTTTCAAATGTGTCCAGTTCATTTTGGCACATCTCCCATTTCAGGCGCACCTCAATTTTAAACCGGTGTGCCTCGCAGACTCGGAAAATCGCCGAGTATACAGTGAGATGAACACAGGCGATTGGTGGTGGGATACGCAAGATCAGCTACGTGCCGGAGCGACAATTGTGCCAGTCATATGTGCATCCAACAAGACTCACTTGACCAATGATTCGGGCGATCAGCATGCCTGGCCGCTGTATCTCACAATTGGTAATATTCGAAAAGATATCCGCCGTACACCTACAAAGTGCGCCTTGATTCTCGTTGGACTGATCCCCTGTCCCCCGAAAGGTGCCAACAATACTGACGAGGCATGGCATTCTGCGGTTGGAACCATGCTGTCCCCACTCCGGAATCTTGACATAACTGGTCCCGGCTTGAAATGGAATTGTGCTGATGGATTCCAGCGACAATGTTACCCTCTGTTGGCGGCCTGGGTTGGGGATTATCCAGAACAAGTCATGATTGCTCAAGTCTCATATGGCTCATGCCCGATGTGTGAAATTCCTACAGGTGCACTGATGGAACATTCCACTATTCGACCACTCGATGACACAAGAGATCAGGATGTTTACTTGGAGCTTCTGGACGAAACTAATATCGATATTCTGCACAATCTTGGTGTTCATCCAATCCGCAACCAGTTCTGGCAATACCCTCTCTGCAATGTATATCGCCTTTGGCAGCCTGCTGAATTGCATCAGCTGCTCCTGGGTTTAGTTAAAGACTTATTGCACTGGCTGCTCAAATACCTGAAAGCTAGAAATATCAAGGATCAATTTGACAATCGATTCACGTCGGTACCACGATATCCGGGCCTCCAGCTCTTCTCTAAACCATTCGATTCGATGAAAAGCAGCTCCTGGCAGGGAAAAGAGATCCGGGCCATGATCAGATCACTGGCAGTGAATTGCGCTCCAATTCTTGACTGCTGCAAGGATGACGGGAAAACTCCAGCGGAAACAGCCTCTGATGAAATAGTGATGGGAGCAGTGCGGGCATTATGTGAATTCTCTCTACTTGTCAGCCAACAAAATCTCTCTGACCTATCCCTCACAGCACAAGATTATGCGCTGAACCGATGTTACAGGAAGAAGGGTGCTTTTCGAGAACTGAAAATGTCGAAGTCTGGGAAGGCACAAGTGGATGAACTGTTGGCAAGAGAATCCCATCAGTTACGAGAACAAAAGATTCATAAAATCCATGCTGCAATGGTGGTTCAGGTGTACGGGGCTGAAAAGGTTACAACAACAAAACAAAGGCAATTTCAGGTGCGACTGAATAGAGCCCGACAAGCGGCAACCATATGGTCAGATGCTGATCGGCAGAGTGCAAAAGAGCGATTGGAGCGCGAAATCCATCAGGTGACACCTGATAAACGCAAGCTTTTCGATAAATTATTCCAACATCATAAGCGACAACGATTGCAGGAAGTTGGGACTAAAGCAACCAGTCCCAGAAGCACATTCGCCAAAAAACTTGCTCAAATGACAACTGCTGCAGAAGAAGAGGTTTATGAAGCGGCAAACATGACAGCCAACAAGCGTGTGAAATTTCAGATCCGTCTATCCGATGCTGAGACTGAAGCCACCTCCTTGAGTATCGCTGATACGGACCGCATTGCGAATCAGCTGGAGAGAGAGATTTATGGTGTCACTTCGAATGAGCAGATGCGTTTCAAGATGGAATTCTGCATCCGCTTGATCGCATTTGAAGCTTGCTGGCAGGCAATTGGCGTTCAGGAGCTCCGGAGAACCATCAAACAGCATGTAATCCATGTCGGATATCCAACGATGCATCTTGTGAGCCATATATCAGAGTCAATTCAGCGAATGGGTTCTGGGGACAATTTCACCACTGATATTCCTGAACGGGTACATATTGCCAATGTGAAAGAGGCATATCCATCTACAAATAAAGTCAATTACATTTGACAGATGCTCAAGCACAATGACCGGTGTACCGGTCTTGACTATATGGAGGACAGTCTGTCTCATCTTGCCCTCCAAGGCTGGTATGATATTGACTCTGCAGAAGTATTCAACCTCCTATCAGCTGCCGATAAACGGCAAAATACTGGCAGAGCCCATCTTTTACGTGTCCAATATTGTCAGGAAGAGCCATTTTTCCGCCCCGTATCACAACAGGTACATCATTTGAGAGAAACCCATGTCCGCGGCGTGTGCAGAAGTATCAAACCAACCTTACTCACAGATGCATCAGAAGATTTCGGAATTCCCAACTTTGGTCAGCTATTCCGTGCACAAATTGAAGAGGACTGGGGACACGAGGTTTGTGGACTGGTGCTCGGATATGATCAGAATGTACTCATAGACAGTATATTTATTAAACTTCACAATGGGCTGTTGTACTACTGTCAACCATTTCACTGCCCTACATCTGTTGAGCATCTACGACTTGATTGCAAGGTAGAATATACCAATGCCAACCAAGGGATCATGCCTGAATCTCATAACATCTGAGTCCAATATATGGAAAGTGACCTCGATAACACCTTCCAAGGCCGTGTTCCTTCTTTCCCTGTATTATACTTTAGCTGGACTCCACCGAATCAGATCCTCCAATTTCAGGAGCGCCTGCCCGCCGGAAAAATGATACTGACCTTTTCTAAGAGGTGCAAGAAGACTGAACAATGGATATTACGTCCTCAACCTCAAGAATATGCAGTGGTGATTCCAACAAAGTACCAAGATCCGCATGGTTGGGCTGATTGTGTTGACGGGTTCATCCGGGTTGTCAAACAGACTGATATGATGGATATTGTACCTGTCGGAGCAATGGTTGGACCGGCACATTTGGTGCGAGAGAATGCTGCATCTGATAGAATCGATAGCGTATGGCTAGTAAATAATCATGTGGATTTAGATACCTACTGGACTGTATATTAAACTTACATGCCTGGATCATGGTGTGCAGGAGGAAGATTGTTAATCGAATTGAACTATTTGACTTAAACATTATAATAATCACTCCCGGAGAGTATGCCTCCAGGTTCGAGATGCACCGGAATAGTCTTGGAGACGCGGCCAATTCTCCCAATACTCCCAATGGCTCTGGAATTTGCACATTCTACTACTTTGATTTGGTAGCATTTTGAAGACACCTATACAGTCTTCAGGATATTCTTGTATTCTGTTCCACAACTTCCGGAGTATTCAGGAGCACCGGTGAAGCAGTCTCGGAGCACCTGGGAGCACATCGCTTTGCATTCAACTTATGTGGGAGCACCTGGGAGCATCTAGAAGGATCAGTGTGGCTGTTCAGAGTTGCTGAGTTGTTCGGTTATGACTTCCAAACCATTTTACATTTTGCTGATGCATACTCATCAAGAGGCCTGTGAGTCGAGCGGCAACAGTGATTGCATCATATTGAGCTCCTTGTCTTGTCACCATTGTTTTCGTCAGGATCTACGCTCCATTCCATGATCATTACTGATGTAACCATCCTACCTGCTAATCAGTTCTCCATGATGATTGCGCAGGCCTACAGCTGGATAGAAGACTCGCCGAAAGATTGTATTATGACAATCGAGCTGAATTGGCAGCTACTCAGAGGCTCAATTGTAGGTCAAGCTCGCAATGCCTTAGTAATGTAATATAAGGCCCATTGTAGTAATTGCAGTGATGAGAAAAGAAATTTTCTCATCGCTGCTCACAAGTTTGAGCAGATGAGGTGCATTACTCTTGTGCGGGTGATAATATCGATATCCTGGATCATGAGGAAAAGGGATCATGAGGTGAATTTAATTCATCCCTCATATGCACTTGGCGAGATGCAACGTGGCTGTGAATGTGCTATGCTTACCAGAGTTAGCTCACTTTCAACCCAATATCCCTGCGCCTCTTGTTCACCGGCTGAAGTATCATCAAAAGTCATCCAAATACCTCATAACTGATAATATCTTGAATGTGGTCCACACTCGCCAGGTTCATGTTAAGTGCTTAGTCTGCAAATAGAAATTATTTGATGAGAATCAACCAAAGGCTCACTATCAACGATATCTCCCAACATTACTAAATGAATGGATGTTACCTGATGGGATTTTACCACCTGCAGGCTTGGATCGACTGGAGCCATCATCTTTTGACTTCAGTCAGTGCACCCGAATGGCCATTGATGAGCTAGTGTACTAATGATATACCTATGGAAAATATACCTGGTGCTCCACCACCTAAAGATACTCTGGATGAAGAAACTAGTGACTCCCAGCATCCTGACCTGATCTGTACTGCTGATCCAACAGCGACACAAGCTCAGAGGCAGGTAGTTGGAGTAGCAAATGCATTGGGAAAAGCATATTGCAAACCAACTGGTTTGCACAACTAGCATTGCAAGTACTCACAACAATGGAATACATGGCATCCATTTCATTCAGCACTCAATGTTCATCAGGCTCAATTATTTTGTCTGCAAACGAAAACATGGATGGATCAACATCTGAGATGTGGACAGGAAATCATCAAAAATCAGTCATTTCAATCGGCAGATGCCTTGCGAAAGCTCCTTGCTGAACTCGATTTCAGGCTCAGCAATGATAGTTGGATTGATGATCATTCACACATCTTCGGAACATTATACTTCAGGGATATTCTCAAATGTATACAGTTCCTTTTGGTACATCTCACATGGCCGGTGGAGCGACGATTGTGCAAGTTGATTGTGCATCCAACAAGACTCACTTGACCAACTTTTCAGGTGATAAGTATGCCTGGCCAATGAATCTCAAAATTGGTAATATTTGAAAAGATATCCACTGAACACCTATAATGCACAGCTGGATTCTCGTTGGGCTGAACCCCTGTGCCCCGAAAGGCGCTAAAAATACTGACGAAGCATGGCAATCCACAGTTGGAAGTGTGCTGTCCCCACACCAGAATGTTAACATAACTGGTCCCGGCTCACACTGGGACTGTGCTGACGGATTCCAGACATACTGTCATCCTCTTTCGGCTGCCTTGGTCAGGGATTATCCAGAACAAGTCACGGTTGCTCAACTGTCATATGGCTTATGCCTGATCTGTGAAAATCCTGAAGGTGTGCTGATGGGGCATTCAATGTTTTAACCACTCAATCACTCTGGAGATCAGTATATTTACCAGGAGCTTCTGGACACAACTAACATTGATGTTCTGCACACTCTTGGTGTTCATCGAATCCCAAACTAGTTCTGGCAATACCCTCTCTGCAATGTTGATCGACTCTGGCAGCCTGATGAATTGCATCCGCTGCTCGTGTGTTTAGTTCAAGACTAATTGCATTGGCTGCTCAAATACCTGGAAGCTAGAAATGTCAAGAATCAATTTGACAATCGATTCACATCGGTACTACGATTGACATTGGTACCATGATATCCAGGCCTCCAGCACTTCTCCGAACTGTTTTGATTCACTGAAACGCAGCTCCTGGAAGGGAGACGAGATCCGGTACATGATCTGAACACTGGCAGTGAACTTCACTCTAATTATTGACTGCTCCAAGGATAACCGGACAACTATGGGGGATACAGCCTCTGATGCAATGGTAAAGGGAACAGTGTGGACATTATGTGAATTCTCTCTACTTGTTAGCCAAGAAAATCACTTTGATCTATCCCTCACAGCACTAGACGATGCAGTGATGCGATTATACAACAAGAAGGGCGATTTCAAGAACAGAACATGTCGTAGCCTTTGAACTCCAAAGTTGACGAAGAGTTGGTATGAGAATTGTGTCAGTTACGAGTGCAAAAGATTAATACAATCCGTACTGCAATGGCAGTTCAGGTGTATGATGCTGAAATGGTTAGTGCAACAATCCGAAAGCAATTTCAGGTGCACCTGAATAGAGCCCCACAAGCGGCAACAAAATGGTCAGATGCTGATCTGCAGAGGGCAAAGAGTAATTGAAGTGCGAAATCCATCAGGTGACAGCTGATGAAGGCAGGCTTTTCGATGGATTATTCCAACATCATGAGTGACAACTATCGCAGGAAGTTGGGACTAAGGCAACTGGCCCCAGAAGCACATTTGCCAACACCCCAGCTCGAATAGAGACTGCTGCAGAAGAAGAGGTTAATGGGGCGGCAAACATAACCACCAACAAGTGGATGGAATTTTTGCTCCACCTATCGAATGCTGAGACTGAAACTACCACCTGGGGTGTCGCTGATACAGACCATGTTGTGAATCAGTGGGAGAGAGAGATTTTTGATATCACTTTCAATGAGCAGATGCAGTTCAAGAAGGAATTCTCCATCTACTTGATCGAGTGTGAAGCTTGGTGGCATGCAACTGGCATTTAGATGCTTCGGAAAACCATGCCACAGTGTGCAATACATTTCAAATTTCCAAAGAAGAATCTTGTGAGCCATATATCAGAGTCAATTCAGTGAATGAGTTCTGCTGACAATTTCACCACCAATATTTCTAAATGGCTACATATCAGCAATGTGACTGAGGCCTATCAAAATACCAACAGAGTCAATTACATGCCACAGATGCTCACATACAATGACCGGTGTACCAGTTTTGACTATATGGGGGAGACACTGTCTTATCTTGCCTTTCAAGGCTGGTATGATATTGACTGTGCAGAAGTTTTCAACCAACTATCTGCTGCCAATGAAAAGTGAAATACCTGCTCTGCCCATCCTTTACACCTTCAGCATTGTCAGGCAGAGTCATTTTTCTTCCACGTATCACATCAGCTGAATCAATTGAGACAATCTCTTGTTTGTGGAGCATGCGGATGTATCAAAGTAACCTTTGCTCAGAGATGCATCAAAACATTTCGGAATTGCGAATTTTGGATGTTGAGTTCATGTACGCATTGAAGACAACTGTGGGCTTGAAGTTAGCGGACAGGTACTTGGATATAGGCAGAATGTTCTCCTCGACAGTATATTTAGTATACTTCAGAATGGGCTGTTGTACTACCATCAACCATCTCACTGCCCTACATCTGTTGAGTGTCTGGAACTTGTTTCAAGGTAGGATATACCAATGCCAACCAAGGGATCATGCCTGAAACTCATAACATTAGGGTCCAACATACGGAGAGCGATGAGAATCGCCCTGATAACACCTTCCAAGCGTCAGTTCCATCCGTCCATCTATTATGCCATCCCTGGTCTCCACGGAATCAGATCCTCCCATTTCAGGACCACCTACCTGTTGTCAAAATGATATTGACCATTTCTAAAAGCTGCAAGACAACTCAAAATGGATAGTATGTCCTCAAGGTCCAGAATATGTGGCGGTGATTCCAACAAAGTACAACAATCAGCATGGTTGGGCTAATTGTGTTGACAGGTTCATCCAGGTTGTCAAACAGACTGATAAGATGCATATTATACCTGTCAGAGCAATTGTTAAACCAGTACATTTGGTGTGAGGGAATGCTGCATCAGACAGAATGGATAACTTATGCCATGTAATCAATCCTGTGTAATTAGATACCAACTGGACTGAATATTAAGTTACAATGCCTGAATGAAGGTGTGCCGGAGGAAGATAGTTGATCAAATTGCACTATATAATATGAAAATTGTAGAAATTACTCCCGGAGATCATGGCTCCAGCATCGAGGTGCCCTGAAATCTTCTTGGCGACATTGTCAATACTCCTAACAGCTTTGAAATTTGCACATCCTAATAGTGTAATTGCATACCATTTTGAAGACAACTGTACACTCTTCAGGATATTCTTATATTCTATTCAACAATTTCCGGAGTATTAAAGCGCATTGGTGAAGTTGTCTTGGAGCACCTCAGAGCACATCGCTGTGCATTCTGCCCATCTGGGAGCATCTGGTAGCTTCCGTAAGCATCAGCGTGGCTGTTCAGAGTTGCTGAGTTGTGCATTTATGACTTTCAAACCATTTTACATTTTGCTGATGTACCAGTTGAATGCAAAGTGATGTTTTTACAGATTCACCAAAGTACTTTCAGGTATTTTTCAATGCTCCTGAATAGGTGGAACAAAATGCAAGAATATTCTACTGAGAGTAAAGTTGCATCCACAATACTATATAATTCTACCTTTCTGCTAGTATAATTTCAAAGCCACTGTGACTGTGACACTCATCTTCAAGAACCTTCTAATATACTTTCAATGTCAAGCCAGACTCTCTGGGTGTGAAAATATACTGTTTATATCATGTAGTACAATTTGATATACTCTCTTACAATGGCACACCTGATTCTGACATTGTAATTAATATACAGTCACATGGATAGCTGAACCCACATTAATATTTACGAGCCATATACTTTTAATACCATCTGATGCAATTCTCGATACCATGAATTGTACCAGTGCAATACAGATCCAATATATAGTTTATTAATCTGAATTGCAATGTAAATGAAGCAGTCAACAAAATCAGCTCAACTTTGAAGATCTTTCAAAGTTGTTGGAAATACCACTACATATTCATGAACTTGGTGATGTAATATACATTTTTCAGTCTTCTTGCGATTTCTATACAAGGTCAATCTGTTTTTGCCTGCTGGAAGACAGATCTGAAATTGGAGAATCTAATATAGTGGAGTGCAGCTGAAGTATAATCTCTGAAAACAAAGATGCTCATCCTTGCAAAGAGTTAACCAGGTTGTTCTCTTCAATTTGCCATGATTGGTCACATAAGATTTGAGCTTCAGACATGATCCCTTAGTTGGTAATGGTATATTGAATCTTACAATCATGTCAGATGCTCAACTACTGTACAGTTGTGGAAGGGTTAATGGCCGAATCCAGAGTTTGATAAATATAGTGTCCATGGATACATTCTAATTATATCCAAAAGCCTATCTGCTGACATGATGTCCATATTCCTATTCAATTTCTGTATGGAATAGGTGTCCAAAGTTGTAAATTCTGAAATCTACTGATACATGTTGGAGTATTGTGAATTTGATACTACTGTATACTCTATGGATATCCATTTCTCTCAAATGATGTATCTGTAGTTATACAGGGTGAACAACTGACATGTTCTGACAATGCTGCAGATATAGATAATGGGCTCAATACGTATTTCACTGTATTTAGGTCGCAGACAGTATCATCACAACTTATTCAGAGTTATTATTGTCCCAGTATTAATGCATAACACATAATTGAATCTCACTCACAAAGTTAAAATGACTACACCACTCATTCTGCTTAAGAATCTGACTTATGCTATTGACTTTGTTGCATGATCAATATGCCTCATTCATAATGTCGATTTGATGCTGTTCAGAAATATCTATTGTAGTAATTTCAACCGATTCAATCTGGCAACTTGACTTTCATAGATGGCTTACCAGATTCATCGTTGCATATCCACAATCGATTATACACTGTTTAGTGGTTCACTAGAGCTTCTGAAAAACCATATGTCCAGAACTATTCTCAATCACAATTGAGCAGATAGACAATTTGTTCTTGATCTGCTTATTCTCATTCAAGGTATTGCTATAAATAACCCTCTCCTGCTGATTAGAATTATGCTCTGAATTTGCAAGTCTCTGGATAGTGACTTTAGTCTCCAATATGGATTGGCTAATTTGAATTTGAATACTCTTGTTAGGACTTATGTCTACTGCTACACAAGGCTGTTCTTTCAATCATCTTTCATGTTCACAAGTTTTTAGGTGAAAATGCTATAGGGTCCACTTTCTCTAGTCCCAACTTCCTGCCATATTTATTACTCATTATATTGTGCTAGCTAAGTAATATGCTAACACCAAACTGATATCACTGTATGAATTTTCCACTCCCCTTATAGTATTATCAGATGTTGATAAGCATCAGACCATTTGGTTGCTACTTCATGGGCTCTATTCAGGTGCATCAGAAATAGCTTACGTTTTGTTATTGCAATCTTTTTAACCCCATATACAAGCTCCTCCATTACAGCACAGATTGCATGTATCATAGTTCCAGTAATACATGGGCTTCTGTTGCCAACAAATCATCCACTTTGACATTTCCCGACTTCACTATGTGCAGTTCCTGAAAAACACTGTGCTTTTGTTTCAATTTCTTGAGTGACTAGTTCAGTACTTTGTAGAATAGATTAACTTGATTTTTTTTGGCTAACTAGTAGAGAAAATTAACAAGATTCTCATGCTGCTTGCATTACACTAATGTCACAGATAGTGTGTGACCCACTATTCCGTTCAATGTGCAAATGCAGAGGAATTGATACAGAATCCCCAGGACATATGATGATGAGTTCCCAGATCCTGTTTAATATCTAGGTACCACCTTTCCACAATGTGATTGGTTTAGAGATCTGTCAAATGCCCAGATATTCTGGTACCAATGTGAATTGATTGTCAATTTGATTTTGGACATTGCTACCTTTCAGGTATGCCATCAGGTAGTTCAATGAGTCCTTGACTAATCTGAAGACATCTGATGTAATAGATCTGGTTGTCATAGCTGGTAGACATCACAGAGAGAATATGATCAGAACTGGTTGCGGATTGAGTAAATACCTACAGTGTGCAGTACATCACTATTAGTCACCTCCTGCAGCTGTTGTTACATTGACTAATCACTGGAGTTATTGAATCGTGTAAGATATCAATGCTCTACAAGCTCAACTTCGGTATTCCTCACATCAGTTATCTTCTATATAATGCTTGCCCAAACATGTCTTGTTCAGGAAAATCCCCAAACCTGGCAGCCTGAAGATAGTAACATCGTTGCTGCAATGCATCAACACAATGCCATATTAAGCCAGTACCAGTAATGTCAAGATGCTTTAGTTGGAACAACACAGTGTCAATAGTATTATTATATAGTTTGTCGGTGTATTTCACACCATTCAGTGTGTTATGGGATCAGCTAGACAAGAACCGAGGTGTGCTTTTGACCAACAATGTAGATATTGCTTCAAATATTGCCATTTGTAAACCAGACCAGCTAGGTATGCTGATCTTATAAACATTATTCAAATAAGTCTTAAAGAATACAGCAATAACTAGCACAATCATTACTGTGACAGAAAGTTCATTCTACCCATCCAGCTACCAATCACCCATGTTTATATCACTGCATATTCCTCCACATTTCAAATAAGCAAAATACATTAGTGCAAAATAACTTTGTACCTGAAATGGGTGATATACTAGGAGAAACTGAGTTATTTTGAAAATGTCCCAGTAGAATAATTTCCAAAGATATGTAAATGATCTTCATTCCAACTAATCTTTCCAAGCCTAAATCGACTTCACAGAGGTGCTTCTGAAATGCTACTGTAGTAAGGAATGATTTCATTTTGAAGTTGCCCAGTCCGCACTACAAGTGTTAATCAGTCTATATTGTTGTGTGCTGGCTGAACAGAATATTACAACCAGTTGAAAGTCATGTAATATCTGAATCGGGTGCACTGGTTATCATTGTTCAGAGTACATGTGATACCTGTTGGATAATCCAGTTGGTTTGTTATTCACTTATTGGTTATAATTTTTGACTCCAGGTAGCTCTACGTACACCTATATATTTATTCAATCGGTTGTGCATATTGTCTTAGAATGTTGGACAGCTATATGTTTTTTATCAGGAGCAACTTCTTGTGGTGGTATACCATCCACATTGTCTATGATTAGTTCATTACTTGATTACCTTATTGATGGCCATTGCCACAGCACAGGAATTCTAGAAATAATGGGAAAGGTTAGAGATAGTTGTTACTAGAAATTATTCAAGGAAGTTGATGTGATGAGGTGTAGGTATAGCATAAGATGTAGAGATAGCAGTGGCAGTATCATTTAGAATGATAAGATAGTGGTCTGAAGTATTGTGATGCCGGACCATGTCCCAAGATTGAGTTGATAGGAGTTTGGTAGGTGGGTGTATGATAGATGTTGAGGATTTGGACAGTACATGGACTCATGCAAGATAATTAGAGGGTTGCAGATATGCTGTATCCAAAGAGAGGTTGTGTTAATTGGAACAATGTCCTTGTTGTCTTTCGAAGCATGTTCATATATATTGTGACACGAATGACGTCTTTATTAAACATTTCAAATTGTTGGGTTGTTCTCCATATGCTCTTTCAGTTGCAAGTTAGCACTCAATTACATTTTGCAGTCAATATCATCTTCATCATATCCCACTAGTTACCGTAGCATTAGTACGACCAAGGCTTACTCAATATGGAATGAACTTGTTCGCAAATTTGTACAATCCATTTTGTGTTTCAGCTGTTTCACAGTAGGTCAAATTGTGAAGATCAATTATATGAATTTGCATTTCTGATTACTGCATTCAAGATTGTTCTTTTTGAATGTGCTTGTACACAGTATCTGGGTGTGATTATTATACCAAATGTTGCTGAATTTTCTGTTGGGTTGTGTCAGAACCCAATCACAGTTGAATTTATATTTACAATGAGTCAGTTGACCAGTAGTAACCGCTTACAGTACTTGGTATCTGTCAGTGATACAGATTACCCTAGATTGATGCAAGTGTACTATATTACATGTGCTTTACAACCGGATTGGTTTAATCTTCCCAGGACCCCTTGTTTGCAATCTGAACCAGAACTTCTAAATGAGATTGAGAGCTCAGACAATGTTCACAAAAAATTCCAGGATCCAATCAAACATGAAATTTGTGAACAGTCAGAAATCCCTTCTCCTGTCTATATACACTGGATGAAGGCCACGAGAGAACATGGTGGGAGTAGTGATAACTATCCTGAGTTCCCAATTTCCTAGACGAAACATTCAGGTTTGTATCTGTGTTGGTATAGTCAGTGTGATCTGGGGTAACCCTGTGAGTGCGAGGGACATAATTGTGTAGGAATTCCCACAACCCATTGACATGTACCAGCCACAGCACTAACAACAAACCTGGCAGAAGTACATTTAATTGCTACTCCCTATGTAAGTCTGAACCTCTCAGATTTCACACAGTGCAATTCAGGCTGGTAATTGAACCTGGCCTTTTCTGATCTCATTATCTGGAGACCCCATCTGTTGTGTAATGCTGTTGTCCAAAACGAACCAAGTGATCATCGGAGAGCTAAAGACAGTTGCAAAAGACGTTATCAAGTTGAAAGAGATCTCACAATAGTTCCCACCGTACTAGTAGGTACAACTGCTTGTGGCAGTGTACACAGGACAAGTAGCTGCTGTACAGAGGATATGTAATCACGTGGACTAAATAATTCTACTACAGAATGATATTCCAGATTGTGAGGACCACCACCACCTCCCTACCTCCTGCAAGAATATGTCATTCGTAACCGTAATACAATCCACAAGAACCAAGATAACTCTAGATGAGCATCATCCAATGTCTGCATTGGGGTTGAAACCTGAAAAGGAAAGATTAGTGGAAATGACATATAACTCATGCGAATCAGGGGAAGAAGTGATTAACATCCAATACAAATCTTCGAACACGTTGAGCTTAGCAGCACAAGCGGCACCAGCGGCTCCCCAGAGTGGCAAGGATACAGGACAGAAATACGCAGACTCACCAGACTGTTTATGCACATTTCAAACTCATCTAATGGGTAGTCTTGCACGACACCAAATGGTTTTCCAATATAATCTCAAGAGCTTCCAACATAAGCTTTTGAAGATGAGGTACATCATTACTTTGTTGAGATGAGTCGCCTTGAGCCAGGTTTGCCACACTTCTAGAAAGATGTGACCATCAGGCTGGGATACCAACCAGCATGTATTTACCAACTGGAAGAAAATTTTGTGGTCCCTGACCAGGTAGCAACAGCAACAAGGGAAATTTGGGATAGTGAGCAATAGAAGAGTGAGTATGCTTAGCATTATACTGATTTTCAGGTGATTGCTGCTGATTTGGACTGGAACCCCGCGGCACTGAGAAATGACATCAGAATTGACCTGTTGGGAAATTTGAAGATTCGTTCAAGAATAGAGAGAGGCTGGACAAACAATCTACGGTCAGCGAGCTGTGCTAATCTCAGCATACCCAGACATCGATTGCCTGAGGCGGGACTGTGGCAGGAACACCATGTATAGATTTCCCGTAATACTTCAGTTCCCATTCACCCCTAAATGACCCAACAGTGGCCCTGGGCAAAAATATAGCAGGATATTCAGGACTGGTGCCAATGGATTTGACAGCAGATGGAATGAAAATATCTGCAGAAGAGTGGGCAAAATGGTGTGCAGATGGGAGATGGCTGCATTGTGGGCATAGGGTAGTGCAATGTGGGGCAAGGAAATAATCTCAAATATTCAAACCCACAGGAAGAGAGATAAAGACAGAACAGGAGAGCATGTCCCCTGAAGTGTCCAGGAAAGATTTAGTCAATTAAAGAAGGATCGGTGTTCAGTGAACATGAAAAGTTTTGCTTGACAAATACTTGAATGTATTGGAATTTCTTGGGTTTCAAAAAGCTAGATACATGTTCTGGTAGATTCAATACAGGGAAAATCTTCCGTTATCACCTTCTTATTGACCATTAAAGATCAAGTGATACAGACACTGGTAATGATTAATTGTGGAACAACTGACATTGTATATCTGTATCAAGAATTTCCTTTCCAGGATCAAATACCATTACAGGAATTAGAGGAAACAAGACTGGTAGAAGTTACTGACAAGAGACCAACAAATCTGTGGATAGTATACATCTTGCCAATATTGCCATGACTATTCAGCATTACATAGAACAAAGTCCAATATTAGTCACAAAACTCTGACTTTACCCTAATGTCTCCAGAATGCCTTTGTTAAAACTTAATGGATTTATGGTTCAATTTTGCTCCAATACAGTCACATTTAGCTCCCAGTATTGTAAAACACATTCTCACAATGCTCCATTGACCATTCACACAGTATCTGATGAATCACTGGAGTCTGTCTATTATACATATAGGGAGGTCATAGAGGAATAAATATCTCCTTCTCAAATATTTTGAGGAACTATTGCAATGTTGAATGGATTATTTGTTTTCAAAAATGAGGAAATGGGCCATTGGACTGTCATCCCAGGATCATTATATGATCTTAATGCAGCTGTTGAAAATATGGATTTGAAATAACACCCTCCCAAAGAAGTCATCCCAACACAGGATTATGCATATTTCAACACATTCTGTAAGATATTTGTGAATCAGGTACCAAAGCCTAGGCCCTGTGTTGATGATGAAGAGCAATTGAAGGAGTGAGAAATCGTCAGTCATGGACTGTAATATTCGTTGTCACAGGAGGAGTTGGGGGTTATGAAAGAAAGGTGTCAAAATATAATGTCAAAGGAGTTTGTTCGAATGTCATCATAGGCATTTACAACAAGTATTCAGTTAGCCAAGCACCCTTACAGTGGGTTACATTTCAACCTTTACTATAGTGAAATCAACTGTCAGACATATGAAAATAAGGATTGGTTACCATTAATATGAGAGCTATTGAATCTCTTCATAAAAGCTAACAGATATACACAGCTTGCTCTACTAGTGTGAAGCTTATATCCATTTATGAGTAAAGGAAGGTGATGAATATATATTAGCTGGTTGAGTGACATTTGGCCTTTTGGAGCCAATAGTTTTGGACATTGGAATGCAGAATGCACTAGCAGATTTCCCAGAGTATATTGATATTTCCATTTGGAATAAACAGATTCAGTTTGAATGGGCATATCTTGATGATGTATTGATATGTAGTAACTCCAAGAAGGAACATGTCCAATGGGTAATGAAATCTCATTCAAACGCAGGGTAATATTTGCAACCAGAGAAGTGCAAGTTCCATCAGCAAATGGTATATTACCAAGGGCAAATTATATCTCCAAATGGCATATTTATACACAAGCATAATGTATAGACAGTTCAGAATTGGAGCCAGGAGAAGACAACACCCTTGAATGGAGGACTAAATAACCTCATCATAGTACAACAGATGTTAGAGTTTTGCAATTATTACTACCAGTTCATATCTACATACTCCAAAGAGGCAGAATCATTACCAAGTCATACAAAGATGGAAGAACCATTCATAAAGAAATCAGATTAACAACTGACATGGAAGCAAATCATAACTGTATTTACAATGCATCCATTCTTCAAAATTTCAATTCTGGTCAGGAGAACACTATGAACATATTTTTTTTCTATTATACTTTCACACGAGGATTATCCCAATGTGACATTGAGGGAGTATAGTACCTGGTAGCATATTGTTCTTTGAAACACTCACCAGCAGAGTAATATGATGATATTTACAATACACAGTCAACATCAAGTGCAAATACTTGGGAGGAGTGGAGATCAGAGTGTGAAGGGGCTTTGGATCCTCTGCAGTTATTATCAAACAACAAAAATTTTGAGTATTGGAGTACCAAAACACTCTTGAATTGACAGCAGGCTCCATGGTTTGAATTCGTGTCACATGTTAGGAATACTGTTGACTATCCACCTGGGCAATCGATTTGGACATTGGATGCATTGACCAGGAGACTGGGAAAGTTCATTGTGGGAGGGGATGAAAGATGACAGTACATAGTACAGGTGATTCGAAAGCCATAGAATATCCTGGCACAATTGCATTCATTTGTGGATAATCTGTGCGCACAACACTGTCAAACCATTTCGAATCACTGTTCAGAAGCACAATTGACTGAGATGTTTCGAAGAAAAGTTATTTGAGCAGGACAAAGTCAATATAGCCTAAACAAAATAGAAGTCTCAGAATGTGCAGACAAGGAGGAGCAATTGAATGTCTGAGCAAAGTGGTGTATCTGCAATGTTCAAAAGTGATTGCTGCAGTTGGTTCATGAGTTTCGCAAAACAGCTCTTGCAAGACATCCAGCTCGACCAAATACCTGTGCCCATCTTGACACAGTGTACATCTAAAAGGTAGTGCAGAATGATGCAGATGCATATACCCAAAATTGCCAAGTTGCCAGGAATGAAAGAGTTTTCGGCATGGGACTTTCAGAGTTCAACAATAATTTCCAGTACCTGAGACAGCTTGTAAGGGTATACCAACTGGCATAGTGGTGGGACAAGTGTAGTATACAGTGTATGATGTGGATTGGGCTGTCATTGATTGAGATTGAAAATTGGGAGATTTTTTCTCATGTCATATATGTCGTGTAATGACTGTGGACTTGGGGAGCTCTTCCTCCAACAGGCGGTTCGCCTGCATGGGTTACAATTGGACATTGGATGGGACAGAGCCCTTCAGTTTGCTTCTGGATATTGGAGACAGCTGTGTGAATAATCTGGGATAGAAATAACAGCAAAAGTACAAATCAACTATAGGCTGCACTAGAGGCAGACGGGGACATGCGCAGCTTATAGCATGTTTGTAAACATTCTTCAGAGCTTGATTGAGAAAGCCACCCTTGCGAGAACTGTGATTGAGTGAGCCACGCTTCAGGACAAGTGGAGTTTTCCATAGGAAGCTTTCGGTCGATGGAAAACTCTGTGTTTGTGGAATCTTTAACCAATAGACGGCTGTAGGTCTGGTGACGCTTTGGCTAGTGAAAGGCTCAAAGTCTGTTGAAGCTTTGATGCTGACACTGATGTAGTCAACCTACTAGTTTAAGCACTTTTGGTACTATGATCACCATTACCAACATCATCACCATTGCCATTGCCATTGCCATTGCGATCATCTCCATCAGCCCCAGACTGAGAGCACACACATAAGCTCACAATTGATGGGGACCAGGCACTAGATTGAGCTGGAAAGTCGAAGTCAGAGATCTACTTTCTCCATCGTCAAATTGTCTACATTTCCTGCTGAACATAAGGCTGATATTGACACTACGATGACAATGACGCATTGTGAGATCTTGGCTTCGTGGGAACTGTAGAGATAAGGTTCAGACTATGATATCGACTAATGTTCTGATTTTGGCTACCATAAGCTGCCTGCCATCGGCCACACACTACATGCCTCACACTGCACACCGAATACTGCCACCATATGCCACCTGCCTCATGCCTCCCAGTGCCTGTTGGCTACAACTCACCCCATCCAGTGCCTAGTGGCTACATCTCGCGCCTCCTGGTGCCTGGCGTCCGCCACTCAGCAAGTCGCTGGATCGAGCATGCAGGAGAGTAAATGTAAACATATAGTCGAATAGAAATGGGAGTGTAGAGCCAAATAGGCAAGGAATGTCCAATCAAGTGCAATTGGGAGAATTGTTCAGGCCCTGACTGGAAGTATACTTCGGAGCATACTCCGAGTGTGCTTAGGAGCATCTTGAGAGCATCTTGAGATGTTTCTTTAGAGCATAGAGTCAACCAGGGTAGGAATGTATCATCGAGTGCAATTGGGAGCGTTATTCGGTGCGTGCCTGGGAGTGGACGTGAGAATGTACTTAATGTTCTTTGGAGCGTACTTGGAGTGTACTTGGGAGTGTCCTGAGAGCTTACTTTGCTGCGTATATCAAGTATGCTGGGAGTGTGTCATCGAGATTAATCGGCAGTGTATATGAGAGTGTGCTCAGGAGAATGCATCAGAGCATCTTGAGAGCTTACTTGCGAGCATATGGTCAAGCAGGCTGTGAGGGTGCCATCGAGTGCAATTGGGAGCGTCCTGAGTGTCTGCCTGGGAGTATACTTGAGAACATACATGGAGGTGGACTTGGGAGCGCACTTCGAGTCTACTTGAGACTGTCTTGAGAGCCTATGTCACGCAGGCTGGGAGTGTACAATCGAGTGCAATCAGGAGTGTACTTCAGAGTGTATTTGGGAGGGTTTAAAGAAATGCAATCAGCAGTTTAGTTTTTAGTTTGTTGAATGCAGCATGATGTATAGTATCAAGTGCACATCATTGCATGTGTGTGATAGTAATGTAGTCAACATGAAGGTCCATAGGACCTCATAATGGCAGGCATCAAATATGCTATGAATCACTGTCTGAGTAACAGTTTGTCTATGAGTTATGCATTGTGTATGGGCATTTTTCCTGGGGAAGGAGGTTATCAATGGCATTTCATCTTCAGGCAGATTGACAGACAGAGCCAATGAATACCAGAATGGAACATTATGTTCAGGTATTGGCAAACCAGCAAAAGAATGACTGGGTTAGATGGCAACCCATTGTGAAATTTGTTGTGAATAATAGAGCATTAAAGAGGACTAACTGTACCCCCTATTTTTCACTTTGTGGAACATATCCATGGATGACATTCACAAATCTACAAGAATACAATCAGGACCATCAACGAGTGGATGCTGATTTGGTATTACAAATAATGGAATACATACATGAACAACTTGATGTAGAAATGAGGCAAAGTCAAGACAGAAAGAGAGAATGGGAAAATCATTCCCAAGTACCACTACAAAATATCGAAGTAGGTTTGATGCTATAGGTTGGCCCGCGATATATAAGAACCACTCACTCCTCATGAAAGCTTAACTGGAAGCACCTTGCAATATACACAGAGACCGGGCAGATAGGTCCATATGCTGATGGATTGGATCTTCCTCTGATGGTTCAAATTAATGTGGCTTAACCAGTGCCATTGGTCAATCCTGTTACAGATGGTGAACCCCTCAGACAACATCTGGCCCTAGTCCCATCAGTGGAAGTTTACTACTTGGAAGAATATTTGTTATGCACAGTAAGGAGTTCCTGCATCAATAAGCAACAACTGCAGTACCTGGTTTATTGGACCAGCAATTATGCCTTGATGTGTAAGCCTGCGAAATATGATAACAGACTACAAATAATAAATGAATTTCATCGATGTAATCCGAACAAGATTGGACAATTGGTAATTGCTCGGGGAGGACCTTTAATCCGTGAAGATAATACTATCTCTGTGCAGGCATTGCAAGATTCATTGTGAATTGTATGATCAACTGATGGCAGATATTCAAAATACTAGGTGATGTTGCAAGACAAAGGCATGGCCTGAGCTGCAATGATATAGAGGTTGGTAGAATGTGGTGTGACAATGAAGTGGTCTGAAGTATTGCGATGTTGGCAAATGTGAAATGGTTTTGTTGGCATCACTGTTGATGGTGTTGTGTAAGATTGAAGTTGAGAAATTGAACTGTGTATTGGAGGATGGGAGATAAATCAATGGTGGAGGATGAACTGAATGGAAAGAGAGGAAACCCTGGTGATTTACAAGTAACACCCTGGTAACATATCTGCAATACTCCCCCAGCATTTCCATACATCATTAGAAACATCTCTGCAATATGCAGTTATTCATGATATAGACTATATATTCATCTGGTTATTCAATACACTGTGATTGGCAACTATGATATATACTCAGATTCTCACAATTGCAACTTTGTACTGCTCGCTCTCCCAACTTTCAAATGGTTGATCTTGCAACTCCAATATAATCATTACCCAATCTCTCATTTGTTTGCTCACACCACTCTGACATTGTAGCTGTCACAACTCTGGCATGCTTGCTGTGACAACTGTAACATGCTTGCTCTCCCTGACTCTGACATGCTTGCTCTCACAACTCTGACATGCGCAAGCTTTCCATTCTGACAAGCCTTGGTCTTGCAACTCTGATATGCTCGCTATTACAACTCTGACATACTCCCTCTCACCACTCTGACATGCTTGCTCTCACAATTCTCACATACTCTTGCAACTGCTATGTTCACTCTTTCAACTTGGAAACTAATTGTTAGTGCTTGCTGGGAGCTGCGATTAATTGAATGAAGTGGAGTTAAAGAGGGCAGATATTGATCAATCATTGCAGGCTGGTTAGGATAATGCAAAGCCTACACAAAGCTGTACGGAGTTGGTCAAGTGGAGTGAACCTGGAGAGGGCTGATGACCAAGTGATGCCGAGTAAAAGGGGAGAGTAAGTATCAAAGCAAAGATGGCTGGTGGCGATCAAGTGAAGCAGGGTAGAGTGAAGCGGGGTAGATTGAAGCAGGGTAGAGTCAGGCAGTTATGCGCTGAACAAAGCTGGGTCATTGACCAGACTGAGGTGGGTGCTGGCAGCCATAGATTGCTGACATTGAAGAAAGCTAGATATGGGATGGGGAGTGTAGATGGTATCGGTTGAGCGAAGCTGGGTAGTAGCTGGTGGCAGTTGATCTAGCAAAGATAGCTGGTGGTGATTGAGTGATGCTAGGCAGAGGTTGGCAAATATAGAGGGTTTTAATTCGACGAATCTCGGGCGGAGATGGACGCTGTCAATTGAACCAAGCTGGTGGGTAAAGATGATGGTGATTAATAGAGCGGGTAGAAGGTGACAGCTATCAATTAAACAGAAATTGGGGGTGGTGATTGAACGAAGCGAGGAAGGAGCTGGTGAGCACAGATGGTAGCAACCAACACAATGTAGGGAGGAGCTGGTGGGTATAGATTGCAGTGATTGATTGAAGCTAGGCCTGAGCTGGCGAGTCCAGGTGGAGCTGTTGTGCAAAGAGCTGGCTGTTATGGATTGTGTGCAGCAGATTAGTTGTGATTGACCAAAAAGGGCAATTAAAAGAGGTGGTGAATAAGTGAAGCTGCTAGATGCCTGCAGTTATTAATGAAGCAAAGATGGCTGGTAGTGATTGAGAGAAGCTAGACAGGCACTGCTAAGCAAAGATGGAGGTAATTGAGCAACTATAGACAGGTTCTGACAAGCAGCAATCGGAGTGATGGAGCAAAGTAGGTAAGCAAAGATGGTGTTGATTGAACGTAGCTGGGTAGGAGCTAGCAGCTGTTGAGTAAGCGACACTGGCTGGTGGTGATTAAGTAATGCTAGATAGGAGATGGAGGAGGAAAGATGGTGGTGATTGAGTATGGATGGGTTGAAGCTGGTGGCTGTTGATAGAGTGAAGCCGGCTGGTAATGATTGAGTAAGGCAAGGTAGGTGGTGGTTAGAAAAGATTGAAGTGACTGAGCGAAGCTAGGTAGGTGCTGGTGAGCAAAGATAGTAGCCATTGAGCAAAGCTGGATAGGACATTATGCCTGTTGTTTATGCGAAGCTGGGTGGTAATGATTGTTCAAAGTGGCCGTTGAGCTGACAACTGTGGGTCAAGAGCTGCTGGGTGGCTACCTCGCAAACGTGGTTGTGATGGTGATAATGGCTATTGCAATGATGGCGATGGTAGTATTGTTGTTAGTCATAGTTTCGACAATGGGGATTGTGATGTTGGTGATGGTGATGATGGTGATGTGGATGGTGGTGATGGTGAATGTGGTGATGGTAATGGTAATGGTGGTGATGGTGGTGATTATAAACTGGGGGTAGCAACAGCAGAGGTGATATGAAAGATTTGCATTGTACTGCAATTGGTTATGACATACAGTAACACATAAATAACACTTTCATACCACTATCATTATGGTGCAAATACATTGTAGGTTACCATAATTTGTGGTGGTCTATGGTAACACACAGTTAACAGAGATAGGTGAGGTGAGGTATGATAGCATGGAAGTGTTTCCCGATGAATGAGAATTGTGGGAATCAATGTGATAGAACAAATGGAAAATTGGAAACATCTATTGGATGTACTAAAACAAGAAGAGTGGAAATAAAAGTGAAGAGTTAAAAGTTGAAGATATAAAAGCTACAAAAATGGGAGTATTTACAAGATCAAGGGGGAAGAAGTGTTTCTATTGGGTGAGTTGTACTCACATTATACCTAATATTCATACCAGTCTCACATAACACTCTGGATACTACAAAAGAAGTAAACTGATGGCTGTTACAGGATTGAGCAGAATATTCACCGCTGAAAGAAACCATACGAACAAAGTTATACCCAACTGCGGAATACAATGACAGAAGGAAGGTGTGAGAAAGGGAGAATGTTGTGATGGGATATGAAAATGCATCCAAAAAATGTATAATAGTCACTATAAGACACCACGATTGTGTGAGAGGAGCCAGAGTAAATAATTTGCAGTGTCAATTTTGGGACAGCATCAGCTCCTATAAGAGTATTTCAACTGCCATTCACAGTAGCTTGGACTTCTAATATCTAATGTAGGAGTTCAATTGGAGTGAGTGTGGAATATTTGGCAGCATGTCGGAGTGCCAGAGATTACTTTGTGTTCATCTGGCACTGTGACCCAACCAATGTAGAAATTCCAAACAAACTGTGGGAGATGGCTGTGCTCAGCTGGATATTCAGTCAGAGGACTGGGGGAATGATCTGTGACTCTCTGGAGGTTCATAAACAATAGATTACCCTCCACCAGGAATATGATGCATGGATTATTCTTCAACATCAAAAACCAATTCAGACTCTAATAGCTAACATCTTCTTTGACATTCAATTATCTCCACTGCTACTGTATGTAACCAAAGTAGAAGATCAGTGAGTCAATAATCACTACAGGTAAACTGAAGGAACCCTAACTCAGCAATTTTAGAATACCAATCGAACATGGGGTCAATGTCATGCACAATATCTTCCATCTCATCAGAGTCAATGAATGTTGGAACATACTATTGAGTGATACCACAATGATCCTGCAGAAGCGGATTGCATTTGCTGATGATTTGAACCTGATGAGGGGGTCACATTGAATTCTAATATCATTTGGCTCGATTTGTGATATCTAAAATCAGTTGTAACACAATGTTAGCTAGCTGCTGATCCAAACAGAGTACGAAAGGGAATCTGATATACTTTGGTGAAAAGGGGACGCGGGACATGAAATAGAGAAGTTCCCGATGGCATGTGCTGGGTGGACACGAGGAGTATAGGTGGTGATGTATGACAGCCAGGTGAAATTGAGGTGTGGAAAGGTAGTCCAAGGAGTACTGATGTCAATTGAGGAGTGTTTGGAGGGATCATGTAGGGTATATCTCAGGAGAAGGGTGTTCAGAGTAGCAGTGGAGTGCAGAAGTGTGGCTGTAAAGTAGACATTGAAATAGAGGAAATGCAATCTAGACCTAGGAGTGCTGATGGGGATTGAGGAGTGCCTATAGCAGCAGAAGAGTGCCCATCCAGGTGGGGGTATGCCAAGCAAAATGGTATAAAGTGCAGACTGAAATAGAGGAGTGCCAATCCAGGCCAAAGAGCACCAATGGGGATCAAGGGATGTCTATCACTGCTATGATGTGTTGAACAGCTGGTCAACAACTCTCAAATGAGCTTCAAAATCATGAAACCAGGTATCGGAGTGCAGAAAAAGAATGCGGATAGCAAATTTCAGCAGTGGAGCACCGATGTAGAGATAAGGTAGTGGAGCATTAGGTGAACCTGAGGAGAACCGATGTGGACCAAGCAGTTCCTATCTCAGCAGACACGCCGGAAAGGGGGGCATATCAAGCCACCTGGTAATTTGTGATTGATGAGTACATTGCCTTGATAGTAAAATCTACCCCAGCTGACGGGCAACATTTAATATTCATCCTGCGAAAACCTAACAGTTGCTATCATTCCAGTTGCCAATTCAATTTGTCTTCAATAAATGACAGCAGATACTAGCACTCTGGTCTTAGGAGCAAATAGTTGAAAAACTGACTGGTAGTAGGCTGGCATCCAAAGTATTTGGCAGTGAAAAAAGAAGCAACATCATTTAAATCTAGCACATCCATTGAGGCGAACCATGATTTCTTATCTTCCACAATGTATGAAAGGCATTGATAGTCAAACAGTAGATTCTGAACCTGGATCCAATGTTTAGTCTCTAAGCCAAATGCTATCCAGTAACTATTGACAACTATCTGATCAGCTGAATCTACCATATGATCTCAAATGGCACTAATTGTCAGCATTAATGATGTACAATGTGACACCTCGTCAATATTATATGTCGGATTGAGGAGGATTAAAATCAGTCCAGCACTGGAAGCATCTCCTGTTGATTAAGCAATACTAAGAAATCGACCACTGGTCAGCTGACAATTACACAGTGGTTATACAGAAGCACCTACTAATACCCGCTGACGATCCTAAGCTTCAATTGCTACTTTCTCAGCTCCTGTAAGCGTCGTGGATGTCTCATCTGATATTATCAGCCAAGAAGTCTTTATGAATACACTCGCCTCGATGAATATGTTCGAAATCTCCCAAGGATCCAATTTGTGTAGGAGTATATTGTGATCTTGAGTAGCTTTCAGATGAGGAACATCCTAGACTCCACTATACTTGGGTAGCAGGAGAGCCTGGAGGGCTGGATTGTTAGAGTGTAGAGGCATACAGCCGTGCATGGCTTCGTATGGCCATATATCAGTTGATCTGGGTGCAAATGTCGATGTCAATATGGCATAAAACTATACAGGTAGGTTAAGGTAGGATCATAGTTCAAGATTGAAGGCTTGTGGTGGGCCGACAGTTCAAAGTGGCTCTTACCCGCCCCTGGACATGACACATACAGCCAAGCCATTACATTATCCCCCTCTTTGGATTCCGACCTCCTGTGCTGAACAACCTTGTACAAGTGTAGCACGGAAAGGAAACAAACAAATAACTAGTCAATGTATCCAAACATACGAACCCATAAGTTTCACAACTAATCAGCACCCCTTAGGGCAACCTTTTGGCATATCCGGCACCAGGGGAATCTCCACCTCCACTTGACTAATCTCAGGAGATGATCAAATGCTGTGCTGACACCATTTGTACTGCGCATAGATCCAAAGAAGTCAAGAAATCAAGAGAAGAGATGAGAAGAGAAAGAAGTAACATTCATAGTGATGTCATCCACCATATCTCCACTTCCAGAATGTCCGGCAACTGACCATTCATGCTAGCACTTGTGACTCATACCAATGGCTGGTTTTCATTGAAATTAGATACAGTTATTCAGGCAGAATCACTAATTGTAGTGCCAGCCTCATTGTTACTTGGAAGCATCCTGCATGGCATCAGCTCACTGCTCATCATTGGCAATGGCATTTCCATTGCCATTGCCGCCAGCTGTTGCATTGCATCAGCAACAACCTTGGTTTCCATGAGAAACACCCGGGTGTTCCGGACGGCTGCGATGGGTCTGACAGAACTTCAAACCCTCTGACAGAGAATTACACACCTTCCGTCTCCCAGGCGACCGGTCGTATTCCATACATGCCTGCGTTACGTTGCCCCCGGTATGTGGTGACGTATACACACTATCAGACGCACATTTGTGTTACACTCTTCGCAGGGGCTGCAGTTATGCTGTTGCCGGTTACACAACACCTGGCGATGGTTATGGCTTGCTGTGGCCGAGTGCCACCTTTTCCCTCTCCGCGATTGCTATATATCGGATGCTGTAATCTCCCCATATATGTTAAGCTTTGAGATGTTGCCACTTACTACAATACAGTCTTTGCTTCGGATTCATCGCTTGCCGTTGCATTTGCTTCGCCATTATCGTACTTTACAGGTCTGAAATATACTGTCCAATCTTCGCACTCTCTAGTACTATGCCCTCAGTCCTCCACATTCTGTGTTCATTCATCATCGGCTTGCGATGCTTCTTCCTCCTCATCCGCATCGGCATCATCCCCATCCTCACCCCCATACCCATCGACATCACTGGTTCCCAGGTCAAACCTAGTATGCCCTCAGTCCCCTACATTTGGCGCTGATCCTTCATCGGCTTGTGATGCTTCTTCCTCGTCATCAGCATCCACATTGTTGCCATCCTTGCCCTCATCTGCTTCGACCTCACTGGTTCCCAGGTCAAACCTCTTGAGTCCAGTCGCAGTCTGTCGTCGCCAGCTGGCTGTGGGGTTGGCATTGCGCTTGTCGCTTTTGTCACCTTTATCTTTGTAAATCCCCACTGCCCCCTGTTATCCCGAAATGCAGTTCATCATCTGTGCAATTGATGTCTATTGGGATGTTTGGGTCAGTGCTTCCAATCTCAGCTTCCTCAAGCGCCACTTCAGAGGTCAAATACTCAAGAAAAATAGCATTGTCAACATGAGCTGCTTCCACACTGATGACCATGGCAGGGGTTGTGTTCTCCACCCATTGGATCTGACGCTTGACAGTAGCAAGAGTGTTTGCATACACCCTCTGTTGGTAGCTCTCCAGTAGTGTGTTCCAGGAATTCATCAAGAACGTATACCTCTCTGCAATGCCAGGCGAGGTTAACAACATGCGACCCATTGCAGTGCAGCAGGATGTGTCCTTACCACCGCCATTCTTGTAGTTGAAGTTGTTCATGCAATCAGGTCTGTCCGCTTTCAGCTCTGACTTGGAAGCTTTCAGATGAACACCGTTGTTCTTTTGCCACTACAGGAGAGCATGGTGAAATGCGGTGCATGTATACATGATCAGTGGCAAGGGTGCATGGCCATCGATTTCATCGATCATGGAAAGATACAACCCATCAGCATACCTACCACAGATGATTGCCCGATGATAAAAATTGATGTATATACAGTGTGGAATAGCTTTCACCTGGATGTACAGTGGACACTGGCCATTTGTTTGCAGCGTTGAACACTCTCTGCATTGGATTTGGACTGCGTACACCACCTTCCACATGCTCGGCTACAGGAAAAGATACTTATTCTCTGCTAGAAGGGAGACATTGGATTCCATACTCTCTGCGTCGGATTCAACGCGGTGGAGATCATAAAGCTCTGCTATGTTGTCCCTTGCCAATTGAAGAAAATGGGATTTAACTATATTGACATGTGCTTGAACCTGGGACTGGTTTGAGCGCGGAATATTCAATATGGGCCGTTGCTTCAGCATACCTGTTTCAAGATCTCCTTAGTGCGCGCCTCAAGTGCTATTGACCAAACGTTGTTTTGCTGCATAGCGCTGTTCCAATTCTTCTCTATTATCTGCCAGTGTGGGGCTTTAGCTAACGTATTCCCAACGCATTGCGTTGCATAACTTACTGTCTCCAAGACACTTGCACTCATAAATGGCCGTCTGTTCCACATGCTGAGCTCCACGATTCTGCCTGTTGCAAATACATGACGGGCCATGCCGGAGTGACCAAATCAATGGATGTTGCAACTGCCAGAGACCATCGATCAAGGTGTAGATACCACCGGCAGCCGCAATTGCCACTCCTTCTGTCTCTGATTCCTTTCTGCGGCACGCATTCGCAGTGGATTTCCAAAGATCGCGCAGGCTTCTGGATTCGGGATGGGGGTAGGCTGGTTTTCAAGACCGCTGAGAGGAGCGGGAGTGCTAGCAATGATGGATGGCGGGGCTGGATTCGACGCGATGCATTGAGTGTGTCTGTGAGGTTTCTCCAGGTGCTGGTTTGGTACAACTGCTTGTACGCGGCGCGGAGGTTGGAGTATGTATTGACGATCACTGTGTACCAGGCGCGGTGGAATCCACGTGTTAAGTGATATCTGCAACGCGTGAATTGCTCAGCGAAGATGAGGGGGTGGAGTTCTGACCTTGGATTGTAGACGCTATGGAACTCCCTCCTTGAGAGGAATCCCACTCACCAGCCAGTACAGAAACATGTCTCATCGCCGGGGGAAGTTGAGAATTCCCCTAAGGCCCACACTGTGGTTCATTCTGAGAAGTAGCGAGACATTGAACATTTCGTATGACCAGAGTCGTGTCAGGGTGAGGGCTTTGGAAAGGCATAGTCCCATAGAGATGTTCGACGTTCAGAATGTAGGAATAATTTCCTCTGCAGGCATATGCAACGGCAGGCGAGGGAGACTCCTATATGAGCGATCAGGGAGGGGTTAGACACAAATGGATGGCCCAGCGGACCGCGCATGACTCTGAACCGTGACAATACTTGAGCGTAAGATTCATTGAAATGCATTCAATTGTGGGGTTAACTGCCATCAGATTAAACTCAGCATTGATATTCACTGTTACAGCAATGTCTGAAGATGTATTTGCACTGCTTGAAGGGTGTTTATGCCGTCGTGGCGGGGTTATCATAGTATTGCACTTGTTCTTGGCAGAATACTTCGAAGCATCGATTGTGTATATCCTCAGATTGCAGGTTGAAATCCATCTTTGGCAGAGCTGAAAGCATCGCAAAGCGAATAATGATGTATTCTCTATTCTATGACATCAGTTGCGTGTGCTTTTCCCACCACTAGGCGTGTTGATAGCTGTGTTGGCCAGTTGCACCGTTGGGACAACCCAAGAACTACTCAGTTTGCTCTGAGATGCACAAGGTCTGAGCGGTAAACGTGGTGTCTGATGCAAAAACCACACCCGGAGTCGTAAACTTTCCTCTCCGCGAGGACCATATCTAGCCTTGAGGCTTCACATTCACGAGGCGCCTGGTGGTTGTGCAAGATGAAGGCTGGGTCATTCTGTGTTCCTTGGCCAACTGAACAAGTTGAACCAACAAATCTCAGGATCTCAAGTATATATATCCCTTCTTCCCGCCTTCACCTCCATTCTCTTTTCCTCCCATATTAAACACACTGCCAGCATCCTGGACTATCTCGACATTACATAACTTGCACAAAACAACCCTTCTTGTTCCAAAACACACCCGATAACCTACACATCTTTTTACATTCCCTCTGCGCTTTCTTCCACCACATGGCACTGTATCATGATCCGCATGCCTCAGAAGTAGATTCATTTTGAACTCCCAGCAATGGCACCAAACGGCAACCGCATAGAAAAAGAGCAGCCGACTGCTAGGGCAAATATGCCGAGATTGGTTATAAATCGGCGCCTGTCACTGGGTCGGGACCCTCTAACCGCATTTATCTCGGAACTAATCCATGGACTCAGACGGATATCCGACGTTTGTTGTGTCAAGGTTGAGAGGGTATGGGACCTCTTTTAGGATATAATCATTCTTCATCCAGTCACGACACGCCACTATTCACAACGCCAGCTAATGTTGCTGCACCGCAGGCGCAGGTGTTCGCCTTTTCGGGAGTGGTTGGCAGCCTCCCGCTGATATATGGGGCAAATGTTTCACAAAACCTGTCACCAAATGAGGAATTGGAGGTGAGACAACCCCCATGCCATCGGGGATGAAGTTGATCTCTCCAGTCCACAGGCAACCTGCTCAGGGAAGGTTAAACGCACCAGAGAGCATTGCCATTGGTATGGTAGTGATGATCTCAGGGCAACGATTGAGCCGCCAAGATGTTTGCAGTACAAGCCAGGCAACTTCCTGACCATCAGACCACTGAATTGGCATGAGTCAATCGATGAGAATGACGATGATGAGAACTGGGAGGATCCCGGGGTGGCGAGCTGTGGTAGGAGCTGTCGTGGCGATGGCAATGTCAATGACGACGGCGAGGGTGAGGAGGAGACGCAGGGCGGTGAGAATGTGTCCGAGACAGTGAAGTGAACGAAGGATGGGATGGGGAATGGCAACAGGAAAGGGATGGGGAAGGGAAGGCAATGGAGGAAGGGAAGGGGAAGGGGAAGGGAAATGGTAAAGGGAAAGGTATTGTGAAACAAACACCAGGGGTAGATGATATCTCTTGTGCCGTTGCTTTCCAGTTCCAGTAGGAAATGTATGAGGCAGACTCGGACATGGAGGGCCAACTGGAGCGGGTATATTTAGAGCTGGAAGCATTGCCCACCGTGTCAATTCCCTCAGATGATGATACCGATCCAACAGAGGAGTCGGACAGTGAGTATGACTCAGATCATGACTCTCGTGTGGATATGCGCACGGAGGATGATGAGGATGCACTGCACGGCGTTGATTTAGACGGTGATGTGGATATGGAAGAGATGTTGACCATGAGGAGGAAGATAAAGAGGAGGAAGATGAAGAGGAGGGAGATGAGGAGGAGGAGGATCAGGATGAGGAGGAGGATGAGGATGAGGATGATGGCAAAGAACCTCAAATGAGTGGCCAGGGACAGATGGTAAATTCATCTGCTGATGATGAAGATACCATGGTAGATGATCGGGCAATTGTGTTACCAGAGCAAGGCCAGGTGATTGGTGAGCATACCCCACAGCCACAACCTCATGCGCCTACCACAAGGCCAGATACCCTGGAGCCTCGCCCACAACCATGAACTCCGGAGACTCATCCCCTCAGTAGGCTGGAGTTTTGGGGCTTCTGACGGCGTAAAAACCTTGCCCAGAGGTGCCAACTCTTCGAGAAGATGAGGAAGCCGTAAACACCTCGCATGCGGATGTGGATAAGAAGCTGCTCAGCCAATCGGCAGGTGGCGACAGTCTCCCCGATATTCCTCTCCCCAATGTCCCCTTCTTAGAGGCACACCCGGATGACTCAGTAGGCGAGGAGCGAACCAGTCCTGGCATTGCAGAGGCAGCGATGGTTGCTGGGTTCAGGTTAGGGTCAGGTTCTTGTCATGTTCGTTTCCTTTGTTCTAATCTGTTTCTCTGGGGCATTGATCATTACACGCTCCGCCAGGTTTTTGGAGCGCTCAGGGTTTATTTTATTTATGGGTAGTGTATTGGTTCTATTTTATTCATATTAATAGGGGACATTGCGCATGCATCATTTTTGCAACTCCTGGCGTGTAACGAACACCCTGGTGATGGTGTTGAGGCACAATAAATCTCATATGTTAGCTGAAAGTATCATGAGCTTACACCCACACCAGGCTGCTCAGGCCTAGCACCAAGTTTCGTCCCTTTCTACAGTGTATACTCCACTCCGTGGGTGTTGTCCACAATGCCAGAGAAGACCCCATTCCATTGCCCCGAATTTTCATGCTGAAAGAAGTTCACCTCTGCCAGCTGGTGACCTAAACATATCAAATTACACCATCCTGAGCACATACAAGTTGAATGCCAGAACAATCTGACCTTTCTCAGCGCACCCTGACACGTGGAACCCTCTCAGCATCATGAATTCAACACTATCAAAGATTCAGTCGAAGACTGGGACGCGTTTCCCTGCATCGCACACGTTGGAAAGATAGCAGACACTGAGACTCTACCACCGCCACCACCACCGCCATGGATGGACACTAACCCCGCTGCCTGCGCTCCTCTGAGCGATTATATTGCTGAGGCGTGGGGATGCGACGCTGAAGGTTGCCTTGAGACGAACGTACAAAACGATCCCTACTACCCATTTGCAACACGTGATGTGTAGAAATATGTTCAGTGTGGGATCAGGAAGAAGGGCACGAAGACAAACCATGACAACGTGCTGAAGGAACAACACACCGCTCTGCGATTCCGAACCGTCAACAATGGGGATGGTGTCCTGAAACTCTAGGCTAGCATGCCAGACGATCAAGCACCCGGGGAGTGGGAACTACACACTCTCAAGGATATCAGATGGAATGACAATCACCAATGCCATATCAAATACTGGAGACGAGACATCACTAAAAGCATGAGATGGTTCATGTGGCAGCCAGCCTACGCCGATCATCTTCTTTGCACCCCTCAGCGTGGCTTTAACACTGATATGGCACCGAAATGCCTCAGTACCAAATTGCACACTGCTGACTGGTGGTGAGAGAAACAGGTAATGACAGATACTCGAGGATAATAACGTACTAATCGATGTCAAGTCAACGTTCACAGTGCGGCATACACTGGTTCGCTTGATCTTCATGTCCGATGGAACGCATCTCTCGAATTTTGCTGGCGACAAGACAGAGTGGCCTGACTATAAAACAATTGGCAATCTATCATCGAAGATCCGCCAGATGACATCAATGCGTAGATTCTTAATGGTCCCTCTCCTGCCGACTCCAGTCACTAACTGCAATATTCCTCAGAAGCGGCGGGATGAGCAGCGGCAAACCAACCAAGAGGTGCTGAATGAAGTACTCTGGCGGGTGCTCCAGCCTCTCCCCTATAAACAAAATCCCAGTGCTGAGAGCGGGTATTGAAACATGCTCTGTGCAGATGGCAACTTCAGGCATTCCAAACCGGTTTAAGCAGCATGGCTTGCAGATTACCCAGAGGATAGTGACCTACATCATCTCAAGCCACATGTCTGTTTTTGGTGATTCTCAGCAATGTCAACACCATGGCAGCAGGTGCCGAACTCTGGTCGTGCCATGTTCACCAAGGATTCAACGTGTTTCGACATATTCCCTTTGTCGTTAGCGACCTTCCGCAGCCTGACCTGCTCCATACAATGCGGATCAGCATGCTTGATCACCTCCAGGAGTGGATTTTCCACTTCATAGGGACGCACGAAGGGCTCGGCAACGAAAATGCAATCCTGTTTTCCGTTCCCCCTTACCACCACCTCACACCAACCAATAAGTCATATGAGGATGTTCCCCAATGGAATGGGAAGGAGATGAAGGAAATGCGCCGGAACCAGCTTGGAGTTGAACCCAGTCTCCACGAGGGCGAAGCCCCACCCAGTGTCCCATATTCATTCATCCAATTGAGTGAATACGGGCATTGTTAGAATTCTATATGTATGCTCGATATATATCTCACGATGATGCAACATTGAGCTACATGGAGGACGCCTTGTGTCGTTTTCACGCCTTGAAAGATATTTCCTTCCTCAGCCGAGCAGGTATAATGGTGAATGGCAAAGCCAATGTTCCTTGAATGGAACATGTGAAGAAGTGAACGGTAGAAGAGGAAAGACATGCTGAAAGCTGTGCACCGTGCAAGAAGCAGCGCGAAATGAATGCCTGGCGGGAATATATGAGCCACGAGATACATGTTTCCAAGGTGTTAGATGCCGACTTCAACTTTCTGACGATCCACTAGATGTCGCATTGGGTTGATCAGATTCGTTGATCCGGAGCCTTGCAACAGTATTTTGCCGAGAGACATACATCCGCACATATATCAAACCTCCAGGACGGCTGGAACTCCTCCAATCACAATCTCAACTACCTGGCACAACTAATCACCTTTCAGCTTTGCATTCTCAGCTTTGAAATCAGAGAGCTGAATCTCGAAGCCCTTGCTCGGCGTAAGGAGAACAGCGCTGCAGCCTACAATGTCCTCCCTTCCGGTGCTGATCTGGCAGCCCCCGTGATCCCGCAGTTATAAACGAAGCCCGAATTCATGGGACCCCAAAACCGCCAGGATGCAAAGCATCATGACGCTATGATCAAAGACTTCACAGCATTGCTCGACACTATGCAAGACGCAAAGCACAGCGTGGCAATATTCAGAGGCATGGGAGAGTATATCAAGCATAACAGTTGTAACATGACGTATATATGGGATGAACAACTGCACGCAATGGAGCTATGTATTCACCATGGGATTGATGTTCAAGTTCAGGGTTTAGAAGGTGAACGGATATGTCAAATGTGTCGATGGGCAGGATGCCAGAGCTAGTGCGGAGGGGATCAACGGAACAACTTGGTATCGGTAATGCAACCCCCAGGGATGTTTCATGGTGCACTGAGAGGGTGTCTCCCATGGCAACTGCAAAGACTTTTCAAAATCAACCTCCTAAACGTGGATGGAGCTTTCGTTGAGTACTGGTTAGCTCTGGCGCTGACCACAATACCGGATAACGTGGTAGCTTAGATCCCGTCTCGAAATTTGTACCAGTGACAAACTCACCGGCAGCCATTGCTTTGCAAGGTTTCAGCGTGGGAAACATCATCGGCTGTGGGCCTGTAATTCCAGAGATAGCAACCAGTAGTAAGACAGAAGACGGAAGGATCAAGCGATGGATTGTCAAGAGCCACATAGATCTGGCGACTTCGAGTAATGCGTATAATTAGTAAAGTGAGAATGGCATCATGCGCAGCAGTAGACGGAACACGAGGAGAGATTTTTGCAGCATCACCCGTCACATGGCAATCCGAATGAAAGCGCGTACCCATTGAACCCATTCCGACATGTGGTCACAATTGGCCACAATGCCTGAGTGGTCGTCTAACATTGGAGACTGAAAAAGCGAGAAGAAGCGGTGAAACTATGATCGGGGGGTGATATGCAATGCAACGTGTGGTATTCACGCCTGGCGCGGAGTAATCCACCACTGGGGTGTCTTGGACAGCTCTGACGGAGTGCGTCAACTGGGACGCAGCCATTCCACCCGGACGTATATGTTTTTGCTTATGTGGTATATCTTAATTGTAAGCATTCCAGTCAGCAGTTATACTCACTCTATGTTCAACTGTGCAAGGCCTTGATCTTTCCTAATTCCCGAGAAACAACCTCGCAGGCCCAGCACATCTGTGATCATGGTTGCCGCTTCTGCCACTCTGCTCTCCGTCTCATAGCTGTCAGTGATTGTCAATCATATCTGACCTTGTATCTCTCTTGTAAACCTCTCATTAAATGGTTATTTAAAAGAGTATCTATACAAGCATGTTTGCACTCCCCCACACCCTTGTGTATAGCTTGGTCGGCCAGTCATGATATATCTGAGCTTATGCCTTGCAACCAGTAACTTGCGCAACAGCTCCATACTTGTCAGTAGCTGTATTCATACTCCATTAGCTTATACCAAGAAGGCTAACAGGCCTGCAATATGGTGGTCCCACACTTGTGTCAGTATGTCATTGGGACAACATTCTAGTCAGTGGGTTTGGCAGGTATAGCGTCTGATAATCTCCTTAATCCAACTCAAACTGGTGTCAATTGGCCATGATCATGGTCGCTATGCTCAGTTACCGTATCTCGGCAGTTGTTTCACCGGCCTCTCCTGATGCCATTAGGTGGCAGTCTCTCGTGGTTGCATTATGTGACTATTCAGTCTGTTCCGGACTGCATTGGTTGACATATTTGCATCTGTTTGGCACAGAGCAAGCGAACTTGATCCTCTCATCATATCTCTGGTGTTCTTGGAGTGGCACTGCTCATCCTCCTTGTCATTGCACTTGTAGGTATACTGGACTTCCACCCTGTACTCAGTAAGCTGATCATCTCCAAATGCTGGGTGGACAAGCCAGCTCTTTCCGGGGTATGCTATCCGCCCCTGATACAGGTGTGTTCATTGTCACTTGTCTGGTTATCAATAGCATCGTTCTCTGAGTTCGCTTGGCATTTCATCTCCTGGCATTCAGATTATAATTCTCCACATAATCTTGCTGACTGCTGGAGATCTCCTCCAAGGTCCCCGCTTTGACTGAACTGCAGCTAAGATTTGCGGTTGGTGAGATTTATCGGAGGTACATTCTTCCTGCTCTTCTGGTGCGGTGATTGCATGGAGTAGGGATTGATATTAATTCCAGTATGGTCATCCCTCATTTGTATATTGTAACTCCACCAATGAGTAATCCATTATGGCTTCTTCCAGTGCCATAATAGTTACTTAGGCGAGATTTTGAAGTTGAGTTCAGGAAGCTGCTGTGTATTTCGGAATTGTGGAGACTGAATCAGGATTGACAATAATGAATCATGATTGTGGTGATCGAATCAGGCTCATCAAGAATGAGTCTCGGTCTCATTTGGATGTGTAACTTGTGTGTGCGGCTTCACAATCCATTTGATGATGCATTGGGCATAATGTCCTTGTGTGCAATGTTCGCAGGTTTCGTTGTGCAATTGTTGTGTCTTATCCAGCGGAATATGCCACAGCCAGCCTGCTCTATTGGGGAATATAGTTCGTGGGACTTTACTTCTGCTCATGCGATATGGGACATGCTTATGGAAACGGTTGTTAACATTCCGGGAGTGTCATCCTCTCTGTAATGATTGTTACTGCACGAAAGACTGATCTCATACAGCTTTACGAGTACAGATTTCAGCATTTTATCAGTGTGGTTCCGTATCTTATAAGCGAATATATTCTACTTTGAAACTGGTATATCTGGCTGTTTAGTTTGGCATCTCTGAATGATGCTGTGAGGAGCGCTCTGAGTACAGCACTGAATAGCACTCAAAAAAGAGCTTAGTAGCATACTTGATAGTGCCATGTTGCAGTTATATTCGTACCCCTACACATTCATGCCCAATTGTAAATGAGAAACTTGAAATCAAAGTCAGTTATCTCAAGAAGAGTTGAACTTTAAGTATCCTCCATATCTGTATATCGGAAAAGAGAGTGATTGTCCTCTGTCTCACATGATTGATCCTCTGAGAACCATCTCCTGTCAGCCAAGTCCCGTCATCAATACATATCATGTTGCAATCCATATCCAGGCATGGTTCTATTTCTGGACTGGATCCTTCTCTTGTGATTCATAGCTGGCTGCAATCCCTCTTTGGCCATGATCCATCTGGGTACAATCCAGCTAGCTTGAGCTATAGGTTTCCACTGTTGGCATAATTGTGCTCATATAGGCCACAATCCATGTCTTCACCTGTCGATGTAGACGCTCTCTGAAGGTCATCACTGTTGATCTCCATAATGTCCATCTTCAATTCACTCCATTTTGTACTCCCATAATGCATCTGGCAACATCGTTGATCATAAGAAAGTACCCACACATTGGTCCACCCATATGGTATGGTATCCTAAAGTCCAAATGCATTATCCAAGCTCATGAACACAAGGTATTATTCCACACGATGTAATGAATATTACCCCATTCATTTGCGATCAATTGTACATTCACCCATACTGCTAATTATCACTGGGCTCGAAGTCAATTAGATGGTCATTTGACCAATGTGGCACAAGTGCCTTGGCTCTGGCTTTGCCGACATCCTACAAGAAATCTCCTTATAATGTTTGGATCTGGATAAGACCTGCATTGTCTGTAGGCACCATCATTATTGTTGTGCTGGCTCCATTGGCACAGGTTAGTTCTAAGTTCATAAGAAATATGGAGTGGTAGCGTTATATCCTGCAGTCCAGATTTGGAATGATTCACCACAATAGTCCCGAGCCCTGCCATGCAGTACTTCCTTGGTGTCTCGGTGAGCCAGCTGAAGTCATTCAAGGTCTGGTTTGAGCATATGCTCTTCTGTTGTAAATCCCACCGTTGCTCACTGCTCACTCATCTAGTGGCTTGTAATCATCCCAGTATCTGACATGGGTTCAATGGTCACTGCAAGGAGCCCTGAACAAACTCTCACTGTTAGGACAAATGTCCGATGACAACCTCATCAATCTCCAACAGATTGTCACTAGCAGTAGCTCCAGCTATGTGGCTATATGATGTATGGCCACCTTCCGAACCCACCTCCACCCATTCTGTGATCCAGGTACATTCCCATTACATATCTGATGGCCTGTCAAGTGCACTGCCACCGCTTCCGCTTACCCTGGGGTTGTGGAGTCAAATGTCAAACGGTTTGCAAGTCCACACTAGGATTCCTGCACCGGTACCACAGCAGCTCCAATCAGTCTCCAGCGTACATGGTGTGTCCACCGCGGCAGCCACCATGTTGGAAGAATACACTCACTCTGCAAATCAGGTTCATGTTTCACCCAATTGGGACTGTCTGACAACTCTGTAACTGTCCATTCCCACACAGGGATATGACACATCAAATGATTCTCTTTGCTCTTCAATATGATGCCGAATCCACTGGTCTCCTGAGAGTTCCCCAACTGTCTGTATCTTCCAGCAGCCTCACAGACCCTCAGAATCCCCCCCACAAATTCACTCATCTCCATTGTATATCCAAAAACCCGCTTCAGATGCCATAGGATGGGCACACCAACTCTCACTTATGGTCTATCAGCTTTCATTAACTAGTATGCTGAACTGGAAAAGAGTAGGTAAAGATCGTTTTCTCTCTTCACAATAATCTGATTCAGTTGTTCACTATGGTGCCAACTGTGATAACTTGATAATGGAACTTGCAAAACATACTTGGTAGCTACTTTAGCATAGTCTGGGTTATTATACTTTCCATTATGAGCTGTCACATGATCTGTAATTGCAGCTTCACTATCCTGCAATCTGCCAATTGATTGATGAGAAATAGAGATAATCATGGTTGTATCATTGCATATGTGCTGTGGGAACTCCTCACAACATTCATAACCTAGACAGCTCCATTGAGTTACATAGAAGGGAATTGCAATTGGAGTTGCCATTAGTGGCATCAACAGATCTGGATCATTTGAAATGTGTAAATCTGCCATGATCCTTGATAGGTGTACTTCATTGGTGACATGGGCACATTTTCACTCACTGTAGCTTCCCTCTGCTCAGCTGAAGATAATTATATGTGCACTTGGGTGTGTCATTGTTGTCTGTGTTGACTCAATAGATTGCATGCAATTGCGCTTGTCAGATTAGATCAAAGGAAATCTCTCATGTGCAGCCAGCTTTTACATTGCCATTCACATGGAATTTTGAGAACCATGGGCTTGGAAATGATTCCTGTAACTGTCAATTGACTCAATTGGATTGTAACCGATCGAATCTCATAGATTTTATGAATGATTGCCTTCAAGTTCTCTTCAGAAGTATCCACTTCAATTAACATAACCTAACTTAGTTGATGATCTGTCTCCAGAGGGTGTACTTATCAAGCCACTAGGCTTCAAGAATCTTTCGCAGTTGAATGCAGATGATTTCTCCTTCTACTATGTCACAACCTGTCTCTTGCACTTTCTGCACTGGAACTAACATTGAATCGTCTCACCCACTGTTAACCTCAAATGGATGTACTTATTGAGATACATTGCCTCTATGTGCCCAAATTTGTATCATATCTCACAAATAGATCACATGTTGTGATGTGTCACAAAGGGGTCATTCATGAAATCTTTTATGGGCAACATATCAGACATTGTAGGATCAATAGTTGTGTACAGGCATGGACCTGTGTATGGCCATGATTGAAGGCATATTGGCAGATTAAATTGGAAATGTGGATGTTAATATTGCAGAGTAGTATAAAGGTGAGGAATGGTAAGATTAATGCTAAAATCTCAGCCTTGTGGCGGGCCAACTATATTACACTGGTGTTACACTTCACAGGATATGTCACCCTCAGCCACACAATTACATTAACCTACAAGCTACGTTGATGGTTAACTCTAAGTATTTGTTCACTCCGGGTACCATAGCCCCAACTCAATTTCGGGAATTTGGAAACTGTGGGCTTTCTGTTATGACAGAATTGGCATGGCTCCATTGCAATGGCAGTCGATCAGCTTTAGTTTACAATGATCTGTCATAGTATGCACAGCCTACAAGTTGGACAGCTCATTCACAACTGAAATTGTCTTCTTTGATATTGGATGGCACGGTGCAATCTCAGTTGTCATCACCTTGGCCATTACCAAACTCCAGAGCGGCATCTTCAATTTCTGGCCCCAGATACAATTATTTCACAGACTTTTGTCATCTCCATCAAAATAGTTGAAGGCAGGCTTTCATGTCAATCAGTTGATTTACAGAGACAATTGGCTGTCTCTTTCAATATGAATGCTCTGGGATGGTTTCCTTCTTGATTGCTCTGTGGATTGTGATTCCTCACCGAGCTGGCCATAGGTTCCATTTCTTACAGTTGATCATTAAACTGGGGGAGATTATGATGGGAAATATACATATGGGTTAATATGGAAAAATATTGTAAAGTGTAACAGAAGCACAGTAAAATAGGGAAAGGAACTGGCACTCGGTTGAGGAGGATGCAATTTATGGTGAGCTATCAAAGTGTGTAGAAGATATTTTTTTTGCAATTGATATTGATGTTGTGAATAGCAGTCAGTTGTTGAAGATTGAGAAGTGTCAGGCGCACGACTATAGATGGATTTGTAATGCCCAATGTAAAATGATAGCATCCCTATCAACAACGTTATGGATGCAAGGATTGGAGGTTGGTTTAGGCCAATGTACATAGAGTTAAACTGGCCATACCGGAACAGATATACCTGAGATTGGAGTGAGATTTGGCTGGGTGGCCTCAGCAGCAGTCGGGGGCTTGCAGCCCCTATCTCACTACAGCTGTGGCTAGGAGGCTGTTGGCCTGTAGCTCCTATGGGTATTGCCAGCCCCCATACCGAGGAAGAGGTGTAGATCTCACACTGTTACTCATGTTCAGCTCTAGATGTTATACACTCCTTCACTGAGTATAATCTTTTCTCTGAATAATCTCCTGCTGTTTTCCCTCTCTTTAGATGCATTCACAGCAGAGCTGCTTTGTTGTTCTCTTTTGCTCTCAACAGGTTTTGAGCCAAGCACTTCGTCTCTAGTTAACCTCTCTGACTTGATCAGTTGATATGCCCTGTGACAATCATCTCCTAGGGATGACTTTGTGTACCCTTCCTCCTTGGATTGACTTGGTGTCCCCACTCTTGGGTTACCTTCATGTCCCCTATCTCCTTCGGTTAACTTAGCATCCCAGCTCCTAGGAATATGTTGGAGTGCAATTCACAATTTGGTTAACTGTGAGATGGCCATGTTTTGACTTGGTGATGATGTCCTCTTCCTGCTGACATGGTGATGGCGACTACATTGGTTGAATGTGTAATGACCTGTTGTCAACATGGTGATGACAGTTCCTTTGGTCGACTCTGTGATGATGTTTTGTTGAGTTGGTTAATACACACCCTCTGGTACACTGCATGCTAACCTGTTGTTAATTTGGTGTCTACAACCCCTTTAGTCGGCAGTGTGATAACCTGTTCATGATGTGTTGACAACAAACATCTCCACTTGACTGTGTGATCACCTCTTGTCAATGTGGTGACAACAAAGCCCTTCAGAGAATAGTGTGACTGCCACTCATCTACCTGTTGATGACAATTCTTGGTTGGTCAAATTGGTCACCTCAATTCCCTTGGTGCCAACTAGGTGATTACCATTCCCTTGGTGTTGACTCAGTGATGGTATTGCCTTCTTGTTTACTGTGTGACAACAACTCCCCTATCATAGACATTGTGACAACTCCTTTGGCCAATTGTGTAATAACATCATTTGGTCGACTGTGATGACCTTCCATTGATGTCTCCTACCCCTTTTGGTTGACTCAGTGTCCCCAATTATCCTGGGGAGGACATTGTATCTCCTTCAGGCCTTGTATCAACTATGTGTAGACTACCTCCCATAGTTGATATTGCTTGTGTTGTATCTCATTCAATCTGGATTGATGACCCAGTGAGACGCAGAACTCGTTATTCATCTGAAGCTTGGTCATCCGAGCACTGAGTGGTCGCATCTGCTCTCACTATGGTCCCTGGGGTACTCATACTCTGGGAGCTTGTGCAATACATTTGGGTTGGGTAGAATCCCATGGCTTCAGGCTTAAGTAGAATAATTGCACTCACATAGCATCTTAAGCTGGATGTGGAACATATCCCTTCTGTCTTGGATATGGATTTGGATATCCGATTGGATCCGATGGAATTTACAGTGAAATTATTCGGTTTTTCTTTTGTTAATTGGTTGTATTTTGGCTTTGTCTTTTAGTTTATACTGTTCACTTTACTTGGAAAGCTTCGGGCCAAAGGGAGAGAGTTGGCAGGAGGTTTGGCCTGGTCGCTTTGGAGGAATTCTGAGGCATACAACCCCCATCAATCTAATGCTGTTCGCATGAGGCCAGTGGCTTAGAGCCTCCATGGGGCTTACCTGGCCTCATGACAGGGAGCAGCCCTAGCTCTGGCACTGGTACTCAGCATTGGACTCTGGTTGGGATAATCCCCTTCACCAGTTATGAACTGTTTGCTGTATATATGACTTCCATGGTATCTATCGTTAGATGGATAGCCAGTCGAACATTCCTTATTCTTTCTCTTTTGCTTGCAGTGCCTGAATAAGTACACCTGGTCAGACACACCTTAACTGAAGCAGCTGAACAGACCCACCTGCAGAGACCAACCTGAACAGACCCACCTGAACACACCCACCTGAACACACCCACCTTAACAGACACACCTGAACAGACACACCTGAACAGACACACCTGAACAGACACACCTGAACAGACACACCTGAACAGACACACCTGAACAGACACACCTGAACAGATGGACATGAAGAACTTATGACATTCATATGGTTGTAACATAAACTAACCCTGGGTGATGGCAATTTGGAGAACTGACAACCTGAATGAGAATGAGTGCCCCTGTATGTAACTCCTATGATCATAGTAATTATGTGCATAGTTCAAACAGTTGAGGTTATGGCATGTTATTGAACTGTTGCAGCATTAAGAATCTGCAAAACTCGATAGAATTGGGGCTTTGTGATTGACAGTTGAGTTACCAGGGTTAATACTGAGTTAGATATTAATAGGGGACATTAATGAATCTCGGAATATGGTATATCCATCATCAGGATACACTTATTTTCACCACATTCTGTTGAACTGTTTGGATACAGCAGTAGTGTTTGCAGTTGAAGCAATATCATGAATGTAACTTGACTTTCATATGTTCATCAGAGACTTCACTGCTGAATACGATGACAATATTATTACACATACTACCAGTGGGATTGACTTTGGGTGCAGAAAGGAGAGATGCAAGTATTGTGAAAGAATGGTAAGGTATGCTGAGAATAATTCAGGGTTACTTTTATTGATTCAAGCTCTCATGGAGACCAAGATTGGTACCAAATAAGTCAAGAATACTTGCTCACATTCCAATTTTGAGTCTAGTTTCTAGGATATTGCACACTGTCAAATCTATAATTCATTATTAGTCTCACTACTACAAAGTTGACTTCCAATAAATGTTGGGGTTGAGAGCTGTATACAATGGTATCAAGGCATAGTAAGACATCATTGCAGAGCTGGCATAGGAATGATTGCATGCAGTTCCTGCGAATTGAAGTGTACCAAGACTTGAATTGCTATGTTGAATTCCATGCAATGGATGGGATTGCAGAATTGCCTTAATTTTACAGTCAATTGCACTCTTCAAAGCTTCCTTGTCTTCCTGTTCTTAACTCACACTATTATGACAATTTGATCTTTGTGCAATCTTGGAATCAGGAAAGTTGACAGAAACCTGATATGTCATTTCAGAATTGATCATGAAGTTAATCATTTGAAAATATGTAGTACCCAGGCAGTTACTGGTCACCTACTCAGTTACTCAGCAGAGATGGCCATTCAAGATTATCTATATTTGAACTTTCTTGATACATATCAGACCCCACCGTCTATTGTAAGATACCATCTTTCGCTGCCCAAATATACATTGAGTTAGAATTCAGTTCAATCTGAGCCAAATATATCGTGTACTTTTGCCTGTTTGAGTAAGTGTGGTATATGGAGTGAGTGGGAGTTACCAGTAATCTGCAGAGTTTCTGAGCAGAATGTGCATTGTGAAATTCTCTCCCATAAGCTCCCACCATTTCAACAAAGCCCCAACTTATAGAAGCAATTTTAGGATATGGGTTGGGAATGGCTACATATCTATGGCTTAGTGTGGAGGGCAATCTTGCTCCAACAAACAGTTAATACATAGCTTGACAGTTGACATCGTTTAGCAGTGGCCTCCATATGCCATACAAACATTGAATCCAATAGCATTCCAGGCCGAGTTGGAGGTGCCGCCTGGAATCTACATGTGTATGGTCTCAAGAGATGACAGTTAGTGTTAGCTGCTTTCCCCCATTTTAAAGCATCCAGAGACGCAGAAAGCATGCTGGGGACGAAGCCAATGATATATTTCAATTGCACTATGGACTGGAAATAGCCGCTGCTGTCGCTGAATTGTCGCTCTGAGGCAAGTCTGGGCTGGGATAATGAATTGTGGCTTGTCAAAGTTGGCTTTCTACCAATCCTAACAGATCATACTTGAATGCATTGTGGATTTGAGGTGTGCCTGATATTGAATTTTAGAGCAGGTAATACCCAGCTGGAAAGCTTCAGCTTAGCCATAAGTACATGAGCCATGTCTCATTGTCTAATTTTCTGCACTGCAGAAGTGAGGGGAACCTCAACTTCAATCATACATAAGAGCAATAGCTGCTGTCTTGCCACCAATACAGAAGCTGTGTCTTATGTTCTGACACAGGTGATACAGGGGTACTAAGGTCCCATTCGCTGATTCAACATTTTCGTATTCAATGCACCGCTGCCTAATCAATCCCTGTTCTCTTGGTTTGCCTCATCATTCCCATGACTCAGGATCTTGTCAACCAAAGCATGAATGAATAAGTAACCATCATCATGCCACTGATGAGCAGCTTCCGATACGTTCTCACTGCCTTAATTGCAGGGGAGAATATCAGTTCGATGATATCTGTAGAGATTGCGTTCTGCCCTGGAAGGACGTGTGTCACATGTAACCTGGTTGGTGTTGGAGAATTATCCCCAGTAATGGAGATTAAAATATTCTTCCCCCCAATGCTGTATTGGGGTGACCATATACTCTCTTCTGTACTCTCGATCCAGACACTGATTTATATGGTGTACCTTTATAAAGAATGTGTCACATTGTGGCACAGGAGTAAAAGTGATTGAAGTTATACTGAGCAGAATTCATAAGAATGTGTCAAGGTGTTCTTTGCAGGTAATATCTGACAGCGGAGTACTGCTAGAGCTTGGTTCTGCTTATTGCCATAATAATGTGAACTCTTTACAGTTCAATTCTCAGCATGAGACTCCTTTAGACATTCTGGCTATAATTGTTATCATTGTGTGATAGCTTATCACTATAGAACATGTTTTTCTACAACTCCCACAATTAATGTAACCACAACTTCCTATCATGGTCGTATTCGTCCATTTGTGGTTTTGAAGGTTGACTCTACTGACTGGGACCATTCTCAGCAGGATATAAAACACAAAAGATGACAGCATAGAACAGCAAGTGTGTTATCTCGCTTTTCATTCATTTCGTCATTGGAACATCTGCCATCATGGAACCAGACAGAGCATTTTCACAAAGGTATTAATGTCTTATCTTTGATTATATTTATTGACAATTGAGTCAGAGATTTAGTCAGCAAACAACCAGTACTCTATCAATGTAGACTATACCATTGCAGTTCACACTTGCCTGACTGAATGACTAGATTCTCACTCTGGCCTTGTAGGGTCAGCCAATGTCATTTTTGGTCTGATACTGCAATTCTCAGTTTTGACTCTTCACTGCGAGAGAAATGCCATCTGTTGATTCCGCTTCTCTCCATTCTAGGCTCGCAGGTTCCTCTTAATAACACATTGGAAGATTTCAGCTGCACACATAATTCATGGTAATCACAATGCAACTGTGTGTGGTCCCACAAGCTGAGATACAGCAGGTGTTTTTGATAATAATGCATAGTGCTGATGTTGTTGTGACGAAGCTGTCGAGACAATTGATTGATTGAGTCTATATCTATGATGACACGTAGCCTATATCATAGCTACCAGCCCTAACCCATAGCCACATGATGATGTACTATATGAAGACTGGGTCTACCACTCCTCCAGGGCGTTATCACGTCCGTCAAACAGTAAGCCATTGGAAAAACAGACAGAATCCAACAGAAGACAGAAGACAGAAGACAGAAGACAGAAGACAGAAGCCAAACCACGCCATGCTCTGAGCTCCTCCCAAACAACCGCTGATGCCTTTGGAGGCGTCGAACATAGGCCTATGCCAAAACTCCGTAGTCGATTCTGCTGCCGGGTTCAACTCTCTTGACTTCCAGTCAACCACTCCTCCGAAGGTGACACACAGTCCTGTTGTATCGTGATTGCAGCTTGAACATCATTGATTCCCATATGCAGCTTCTCGGTCCAAATCATGGGTTCTGCTATCAGTGTCGGGGTCGGAATTGGAGAGGCTTCTCCGTGGCGATGTTACCTTCCGCTTTACAAACAAAGTGGAAGTGTTGATCTTCGTTTCCCATTTTAAACACAAGTGGTCATAACCTGTAGTACAGTTGCAGATGCTCGAGTAGTCGAGCGTGTGCTTGCTTATGCAAAGGTGTGTCTGTGTCGGTATCGAAATTGGAGACTCTTCTCCATGGCAATGTTGACTTCCGCGCGACAAACAAAGTGGAAGTGTTGAACGTTGGTTCCCTTTGCAAACGCAAGGGCTCATAGCCAGTTGTGCAGTGGTGGATGCTCAATTAGTCGAGTATGTGTTGGTGTCGGTGTTGACATTGGAGACGCTGGTCCAGCGCTGCAACTCGAATTGGAGATGCTTCTCCATAGGTCGCTGTTCCTCGGCTAGCTCAGGAAACTCATTCCGGTAGATTGTGAATCCCCATACACAGCCTCCCGCGTGGAGGAGGGGTCGTCGTCGTTGCAGGTGTAGGGTGATGGTACACACTGTACAGCTCCTAGTGGTTCTTCCTCGTCCTCACAGTAGAGGAGTCCACAGACTTCGTGGATTCTTGGACACAATTGCCCCCGCCGGTCTGTCGAGTTGCTCACCAATTCCAAACCCAGCGCACTGTAGCGGACCAACCCACGCGCTCCCCGGGGGTTTCGTGTGCATGTGTCGACACTTCCAAACTATCTGTGGTCCATTACCTACCCACTTCACCTAGACTGCCCAAGCCATACAGTATGTCCATCTGCTCGGCGGTGACACAGTATGCCCTGTTCGCAAAATCACTTCAAACATACTGACAACACGTCATTCGGTAATTTGCCGTCCCTGGAGGAGTAGTCCATTACTCCTCAGAGGGTTTAGACCCGATATTGACCGGAACTCATCCTGATGATGCTGATGTTGAGCTGACCTCATCCTGCACTCCTACCAAACTGCTCTCCATACATGTCCCGAATGTGTCCTGCCGAGGTCATGTTCGGTTGCCGTACTCTCGTATACCCACAGAACTGATCACCGTGGCCATCCCAGCCATCGAAGCCATCCCAGCCATCCCAGCCGTCGCCGCCATCGCAGGCCTATGAGCGGTTGGGTGTGACATATTCTCGAGAGGAGGCATCTGGCTCCTTTGAATCATTGAATTGTCATCCTAAGTCCGTAGGGTGTTTTGATCCCAGACGGGTTCGCAACGCATCTGGGACCCTGCGACTTCGCTCATATGAATGTTCGCTATTCGACTGTTATCGCGTGATAGTTGTCGAAATCGGTGTCCAGATCGTGGTCGCACCTGGGCTCATCAGCACAAAATGAAATGGCATTCTTAGTATTCTGAGCATTTTGAAATTCAAGTTCGCCTTTTCTCAATTATGCAGTGTACTCTGGCTGGAAATATACTCAATAAAATTGTTTTCATATCTTTGCGGGATTTTCAAACTTGGTATAGTATTCCCAAAGGGGTATAGCTTAGTATATTGCATTGTTTTATAGTTGAAAGTTAGTCTATTTTTAAAAATGAAATATGTAATAGACGTACTATTGGTTGCTTAGTAATATTATGAAACTTTTGGTTTATATATCTTCATGACAAATCATAATGTAACTAACCATATTTGGAATACCTCCAGCTATAATCAACAAATAACTGAATATCTTTAATAATATTTCCTATTTGAGTTAGTTTGTTTTTGATTTGTCATTTCGAAATAGTAATGTCAAGTTTCATGTCATGACTCAGCAAAGTATTCTATGTTCATTACATTTTTCAAAAATAAAAGTAGCTGACTTTAATCAATTAAGAAATGTATCGAACTAGGCTATACCTATTTTGGAACACTATACCAAGTTTGAAAATCCCGTCATGTTATGGATGCAATATTGCTGAGTTTGATTCGTATAGCTGCACCCGACAAAATCGACTAAACGCGAACTTGACTTTCAAAAACCTTCAAAATGCTCAGAATGCTCAGAATACCTGTTCCACTTTTTGCTGATGCTCATCACCAGTTGTGACAAACCTGTCGAGATGATCGATTGAATTAGTCTAAGTCCATGATAACACGTAGCTGTATCATAGCTGCCAGCCCAAACCCATAGCCACATGATGACGTACTCTACAAAGACTTGGTCTGACAGATGATTCTTAAACGAAACACCCCAGTCATGCCAATATCCTTGCATCACCAGACTTGAATCTACTAGTGGCACATGGGCTGATACTAATCCATTGAGATGCAGCTGCAGTGTAATCCCACTAAAGATCAGTGGACTGGCAAACGTAGGGATATTACAAATTCATGTTATGCATTAACAGTCTTGTAAAGATTTCAATGTATTTGCTATGCAATTCCCTATACACTATTTCCACTGCTGAGGGAGAACCCCTATAAAAATGTATTCAACATTGCCTAGACTGTCTGTATTGCCCATTGCAATTGGAGACTACGCAGTGTACTATCAGTCATAACCAAACTCGAAACATATATTGGGTTCTCTAATGCACCTTCCTGTGATTTAGTGTTAGCAATGGGTCCAGGTGTCCTACAAGTGGTCTGGGTTTGGACCCCAAAATAGGGTTGGTTCGGTTCCAGACCTGTCCCAAAACCCGACCCGCTGCCTCTTGGTGGGCCAAACCCAGACCGGGACCCGGCAACCGCAGGGTTGTGCTGGGTTTGGTGAGACTGGTCAGTTCCAATCTCTGGTTCCGGTTTCGGGTTTCACCATTCATCATCGCATTCTGATATGCTACTGTTAATCTCAAAATATTGACATTGGTACATCACTGTTTGTTTTCGATGTATTGGCCGCGTTGATGATTATCATACTCAGAGACATACGCCCTACGACATACTGACAATGAGCGTCAAAGGAGTGTCAACAATTGTTGGTAGTCTATTTTGGGTCATCTGGGGGGCGACAGGTTGTACACTGTCATAAACAAAGTATTGGCAGCCTTTAATGTGAAAAAAGAAACTGAAACGCTCCCTACCGCATCTTGAAAATGAGCGTCAACGGAATGTCAATGATTTGTGGTCTTGCATCCACAGTAATCACACCGCCGAAACGTTGCTGATACTCATTAAAGAATCTCTGGCCGCCTTTATTTTCAAAACAGACTGCAATTCCCTTCCTACCCCATCTTGAAAATGAGCGTCAACAGAGTGTCGATGATTTTTGGTCTTGCATCTTCGGTAATATGAGTGGTACTTGAGCAAAAGCATCCATAAACACGGATATAGCAGCCTTTATATGCAAATATGTATGGGATATTCCCGCCACATCCTCCAGGACAGTAACAACTCATTTCATTTACAGAGGTAACACTAAGTGTTCTTGAGCCTCTTGACATACAAAAACAATCAAAACAATGTATACAGAAAATAACACCAACATCGAGCTGTGATTAACTATGATGCAAGGCCAACAATCGTTGACGCTCCGTTGACACTCATTTTCAAGATGGGGCAGGGTGCATGTTGCTTTCTCTTTTTCCTCCAAAGGCAGCCAATACATTGTATATGACTGTCTGCAACCTGGTGCCTTACAAATTACCCAAGATACACGTCCAACATTCGTTGAGGCTCTGTTGACGCTCGTTAGCAAGATGGCGCAGGGAGGGTATTGGAGTCTGTTTTAGCTATTCAGGCGGCGAGACATTTGCTTATGACTGACTGCAATCTATCGGCGGTGTAATTACCCAGGATGCAAGACCAAAAATCGTTGATGCTCCGTTGACATTCATTTTAATGTATTGTGTAGTCAATATCTGCTGCCATAGAAAATAATATAGATATATTTCTGGACTGATTGCATACCATTCTGTCCGATTGAGACTCAACCTGTTGGCAAAGCCGAGCCCAGTGGTATTCTTGCACAGGCCTCTCTCAGTCTACCAAAATTGATATATTTCTCTGAATATTACATTTCGCTGGCTATAGTTTGATTTATGAACAATTATCTTCATCTGACTGCTCACTATTATCCCATAATATTCCTATCAGTGAAATTCTTGGTCAAGCAACATATAGAACCTGGTGACAACATATTGACCCAATCTGTCCTACTTTTTTCTTGTTTCCCTTATTCCTCCATGTTTCCATTGCACTGACAGTCATCAACCCCTTTTCAGCCATTGTCATTGACCTCCATGTTGGCCGAATCAATCCAAGAACGTTTGGGGTGGCACTCACAACCCAGTGTTTGGGGCTTCCCAAAGCCTTGATGCCATTGTCTGGCTCTATACCAGATTCATTGTTGGCTTCGCAGTTCTCGTTGCTGTCGTTTGGATTGTCCAAGTCACCATTCCTGATAAGCCAATGTGCGGTGTCGGAAGGGGTTTCAGGTGCACTATGATGATCAGTTTCGGCTGGATGGTGGTCGATTCATTTGATTTTGCAGACCATTAATGCTTGAATTCGTCCTCCAGGGAGGTCCTTTGCAGACAAAGCTGGTGGCAAAGGTGATCTTTCTGATAATGTAAATGCAGCCACACCATCATGGTGAAAGTTTGACCAGAATGCTTTGATGATTTCGTCGATATCCGAAATGGATTCAACGGCTGTTGTTTGCTTGTCTTGAGCCTGGGATTCCTTCTGTGTAGCAAATAGGGTTTGGCTGCCCTGCCACATCTCCAAAAAGTCATGGACCTTGGGCATTCTGTGCAATTTTCTTTGCTCTGCCTCTTTCTTCGATTCCAAGTCGTTTTCAGTGTCCATGTTATCTGATGCTGCGCAATCGCCCGCCAATATTCTGTTAATGGCTGGAGCAAACTGCCTTACTACGACATTTTCCCGTAGCGTCTCACCAGCGGTTTTCGACTGTCCCCAGCCAATAACATCTCGCCCAAGGGAAATACTGGCCTGGACTCTGACACCATGTGGTATAATGGAGAGTGTGTCGCGCGCAATATTGGAGAGATTGGCGTACTTTGAGTGCGCTTCCTGTTGCTGGCGCCACCAGCCGGTGATATCCCGTAACCAAAATGTACTGCTAATCTCCATCGGACCAGTTTGGTAATCATTAAGATTGGGATTAATTTGCCCCCAGTTCTTTGGTGCTTCAGGGGGTGAATTCAAATGGAGCCTTGCGGCTGCCAATAAGCATGCAGCATGATCGCTTCGTCCAGGTGTCATTTCAGCCATGCTTCTAGTTGTTACATAGTCCTCATCATCGCTGGACAAATCATATGGATCAAAAGATGATTGACCAAATCCAGAAGCCTGTGCTCAGCGGAAGATATTGCCGTGCGGAACATTTTCGTGTTTGGTGATGTACATTCATCGATGTTTGCCCCAGTATTCGTTCTCCAAATACTTCAGAATGGCCTCCTGGTAATGAGTAGTATAAGAGGTCTCGTCCTTCGGATTAATATCAATCGCCTTGTCCAACCTACTGAATGATCGCACGTTCCGGAAAGGATCGAGGATATGTGCCGACATGAGAAGCAGACTGGTCATTGGAGTGACTTCAGCATGATATGTGGACAGCTTCTGGCGCGCAACCTTTACAGGAAAGTATAAGTCTTCCTTCCATTCTGTCTTCTTCGTATCCAAAGCTCGCATAACGCCATCCATGTGATCCAACATGTCATTGTACACAGTGATAACTTGATGCAGAGTAACTGTATGGCTTTTCAACATCCACAGGGTCCAGTATCGGAATGGCCTCAATACTTCCATGACGTACCTGACAATTATCCATTCATCCTGTGTGGTGAAGAGTGGCCCGTAATCGCTGTATTTTGGATTCTTCAGCCACCCCCATGTGAATTCTCGGAATCAGTAGGGTCCCTCAAGCAACTCCTGTGTCGAAATCCACCATGTTTTCACATCCATAATAGGTAGTACTGCTAATCATACTTTTGCCTTTGGACTGTCAATGACCGTGTTTTGACGACCAGGTGTCAGCGTAATCAACTCAGCAAGCATTCTCTGCTATATGAAAGTTAGTTTCAGGTCTTTCAAAATGTCTTGAAATATGTACTTTCTCAATTTTCTTTGCCAAACCCCGTCGCATAGCCTGACACCTTGTTGAATCTAGCATTGCCCTCTTTTCGCAGTCTTAGACTCTACCCAATGTTTGTTCTTTGATTCTCTCCAAATTAATGATCGTGCTCATGGGCTTCCGAAGACTTTGTGCAGCCTGGGAAACCGAGATCGCTCATGAACGCACTCAAAGCAAGCTCAATGACATGCGCCATGCATGGTATGTGGTTTCTCATTGCAGGCCGAGTGATTCCCGAGGCCTCAAGGGCTCATTCTAGTTCCCGAGTCATCGAGTAATTTGAAGAAGCATTGTCTCTCGTAATTCCAAGCAAGCGGCAGTCGGTAAGCTCGAAACGATCCAGAACCTCTTTCAAATGTATGGCCAGCCTTGCTCCAGTATGTTGACCCTTGACTGAATATTGTCAATTAGCATTCGAAATAGGAAAAGAACAGGCTATCAACCTCGTTGAATGAGAGTTGTACTTCTCGCAATGGGCAGTTTTGATCCATATAGTAAGCTATGACCAATGTTATCGCTAATTTGTTCGTCAATGTCCACCCATCTAAATCTAAGCCAACTTCATATCTTGATGGCAGTTGCGTCTTAATTGCACCCACTGTCGGTGAGTATTCCCTGCAGCAAATGTCGCTAAGGGTGCTGGCAGATGGCAGCACCAGCTGGCCGCGTAATGCCTCGGATGACCGTCGCAGCTCAAGGTTCGATACATCATTCCATGAAATGTGAGCCAAGCAGTTCCTGACATGAGGTAGCGATTCCAGTTATCGTGGTAAAATTCGGCGGTCAGGTAGTCCTTTGCTGCCAGTTTACAGTGTTCTCTGTGTCAATTGTGTTGATATACGTAAGATCTAACTGTCGAATCTCAATTTCTTTCGCGAGCTTACAATTGTAATTCCACAACTGCCTTTTCTGTCCAATATGGCCAGAGCAGTTTCATCAACGGTTGTACTGGTCAATTCAGAAACCTCCAACTCTGTTGATTCATTTAACTTTCCAATATGCCCTTTGGCCAGGAAGTGTTTCCCCATTGAGCTGGTCCCATGTTTTGATGGAGGGCAAAGAACTTGATGACAAATGATACATATGATGCGTGAGCTGCCAGTCTCCTCAATTCTGCAGTGCAAATAGAACAGCCATGAACAAAAATGTCTAGAATTACTCCATGCAATAGGACATTTCGAGCGAACATTCTTTGAAGCCCACAAAGCATCACATATGATTTGAAAAGTTAGGTCACTCAAATCATGAATAAAGACACATTCATTTTTGCAAGATATCACAACCTCTAACAATGAGGTATTTATAGATTCGGAATCTGGCATGGTTGTAGGAATTTGAAAGCTGTCTAATTCCAGTTGAGAGACTGTCACAAGTGACATTATTGTTGAGTGGAACGCTGGTGCTTAAATATTGACTCTTGAGCTACACAAAAGACAAAAGTAAGCCCTGTGAGACATTGCATGCATAGTTGTGATGTTGTGTACAGGGTCATACTGACAAGACTGACCGTTGAAAACTCCATTTACCAAAGATGGAAGGCATTTCGTTGCTGTGAAGCTTACTGAGCCCCACATGAGCTGTTGCCGCTCCGCTGACACTTATTTTTATGGGGCAGAAGCAGAATTGTTACTGGCCTTTTTGCCCACAAAGGTGGCCTAAACATTGATTGTGGGTGTATGTCAATGCACAGCCCGTAGTTTGATCATGGGTCAATGTCGCCGCACAGCCCTTAGATTTTCCAACATGGAAGGCCAAAAATCGTTGACGCTCTGTTGACGCTCATTTTTATGTCATAGTAGCGATGTTTTCCCAAGCATTGTTGCCTAGGAAGGCACAGGATATTATGTTTATGGAATATTCTCGCCGCACAGCCCGGGGATTTTCCAACATGCAAGGCCAAAATCTGTTGATGCTCCGCTGACGCTCATTTTCATGACACAGTATCGAAGTTGCCCCATGCATTTTTGCCTAGAGAGGCGGCTGATAGTTCGCTTATGGGTTACCGTCACTGCACAGCCCTTGCATTTGGTAGAATGCTAGGCCAAAAATTGTTAATGCTCCATTGACGCTCATTTTTAGGACATTGTAGCGATGTTGTCGCAAGCATGTTTGCCTAGAAAGGCGGCCGACAGTTCGATTGATAAGTCAATATCGCCGCACAACCTGTGGGTTGTACAAGATGCAAAGCCATAAATCGTTGATGCTACATTGACCCTCATTTTCAGGACATCCTAGCGATGTTGTTGCAGCATGTGTGCCTAGAAACGCAGCCAAAATATTGATTATGGGTCAATGTTGCCGCACAGCCCTTGGATTTTGCAAGATGCCAGCCTAGAAACCGTTGACACTCGGTTGAAGCTGAATTCAGGATGGTGCAACGAGCGTGTCATCTGCCTTTATAGCCATAATGATGACCAAAAGATTAACTCTGGTAGGTGGTGACAATGCAGCCCTGTGATTGTTGAATGGGTAAGACTGAAAATCGTTGACACTCCGTTGATGTTGGGGTTTATGATAGTGCAAAACGCATGCCATTCGCCTTTTTGGCTATAACACTGACTAACACATTCACTTCGGATGGATGAGACAATGGAGCCCTTTGTTTGTGGAATGTGTAAGACTAAACATTGTTGATGCTCTGTTGATGCTCACATTAGACACATCGAAAAAGCCTTAGTACACTTAATCATTGTATGCAATGAATCGCATATTCATTACTGACATCCAATATTGGGTTTATAAGTATTATCAATTGCATCCTGAAGCGTTGTGGCCTCTCAATTTCTGATCAACCTCATTTCACGTTATCGGAGTGAGTAATGACGTTGCCCCATCACATTCCTGCGGTTTCAGCCCACAATTGACATCATGCAGATCATTTCACCTGTTTTTGATTATTATCACTCGACTTCCTCACCAGTCCTCATCCAGCTCCTCCTCCTCGATTTGCGTGAAGTACCGTAAGCAATTTCAAAGATCTCAACCATGTGCACCAGGTCTGCACGGAGAGTTATGCAGTTGGATGTCTGGATAAATGCAGCATGACGGTTGTCATTCAGACTGATTCGTATTGAGCACGGACTACTCCTTCTATGGCTTGTACGACATCACTCACTTAAATTATGTTAGTATATTTCCTCACTAATATAGCTTTTGCTTTCTCACTTAACAGTAATGGGCAAACTGAAATTGAGCTTCTTGGCCATCTTAGAAGATGATTTGGGTTCTGGAACATTTGCATGGTGCGTTTGACCCATGCATATTCACAGACGAATTATCGTGTCTTACAATTTGGTCACTGAAATCAAGATAACGCTAACACATAGCAAAATTGGTACAACAATTGCTTTTCAGAGAGATATGACGTCAAAAATACCACTTTGCCCTTCTATTTCTCCGATGACGAACGAGCCGTCACCATGTTTTCGTCTGAATCCGATTTCTATATAGTAATTATCTGTGGTGGCTCTATCCAGGGGAAAATGCTTATGGGTTCAACAGCCTTCGCATTCGGAATAGGTGATGAACCAGCCTTTACTGCAGTCGCAAGACCGGCTATATCTCTATCCGACTGTGGCTTCCCAGAATCTAGCCAAATATGACTACTCCCTGGTCAAGAAGTCCCATGTGGCATTTGCAATATTCCGGGGACAATATCATGACACTCCATACCCTCTCAATATATTGTGGGTGCAGGTGGAACTGCATTATCATCCGTTTGCGGTTCAATAACTGCCGGAATGATTAATGTGGATGTGCTGTACTTGTGATCTGTTTCATGGATGTCGTCGGCTGCCCACCCCCATCCTGGTTGTGTCAATTCCAGAAGCATCATCTGCTTCTACCGAAATCTCTCCATGCATTGTTGGACTGTTTCGGAGATAGTGCCCATCACCCCACCAGGTTTGGCATCTTCACTCGGCTTGCCATTCTCTGTCTGTTCATCATCCTCATCTTCCCCATCCTCCCCATCGTTGGAACTTGCAAGATCACTTAGACTGTCTCCGATTGCTACAATAATCTCCTCACCCATATTTGCTGGCTCTCTGGGCGTCGATTCCCTGTTTTCAGCTGTCCCCGTGTCTTCCTGCTCCTGCCGAATCGCTGCCACTGCATCTTCAACTCGCTTTTATGCCACAGCGGTTTCTCTCTCAACATAATCGTTGATCCATTATTCTGTTCTCTTCATTCCTTAATAGGTGCATTTCTCGTCGTTTCTCGGCCGCAAGCATCGTTTATGATCGCAAGCTGCGCAATGCACCCACGGCTCGGACTCTTTCTGCATCCAAGCCGCTCTTGCCTTCATTCGCTTGATGACGTCCTCATGTGGACTGCTTCGTCGATTTGCCGTATTTGCCCGCAGGAAGTGGCAAAACGTTGTTCTTCAGAGTATTGACCATTGTAGTTGGTGATGACTTTGTTGTTGGGCGAGATAGTGGATGTTGCAAGATATGGACAATATGGAGGCAAGCTGCGTCTTGTATGTCAAGGTTGGTACGTTTACTCAACTTGAACAAAGCAAAATTTGGCTTTTGACTGCCAATAAAACGGGAATAGTTAGGCTAACCATACAACATGACTGCATTGTTAGCCTCAGTTCCATGTCCTATTTATATCAGCCAATCATGAGATTGCAGCTGTCATACGCCTCAATTTGGCCCTGGAAATAAACAAATGACATCGGATCGACTGATTGCAATTCATGAGACGGTGGGAAACCCCTTCAACTTGCTGTCATACACAGCACGATCTATGTTGAGTAATACAAACAAGTTGGCTACTACATATTCCATTCTGACATGAAGCTCACTATATATTCCTCAGGACTTTCCGCTTCTTTTCATTATCATCATCCTCTCCTATTCCACAGCAGCGACTCATGGAGACACAACCACCTCATCCAGGTGGCGAAGGATCCAAAGTAAGCCGATGGACAGGCGCCTCATCCAATATGTCACTCCTTGGCGCACAGCACGAACGCAGACACCAGTTAGTCTACCGTAATGCTGCCAATGAAGCCACCAAAAATATGCCCCTGGATGCACATTTAAACATTGTCCGCAAGACCAGAGGCAGCAGGAAGAAGCAACAGCATACAATTCAATGGGAGTATATTCATACTATGGTGAACGGCCGTCAATTGACTGTGTGATGTACAGCGGGTGAATGCAGAGAGCTACGTGACTACTGTATCACCCCTCGTAATGGGAAACCTCCATGGTCGACCATGGCAGTTGTCCGCACAGTCCACAAAATCAAACATCATGATGTGGTCGGCTCAGGGATCATTGCGAATGAAACCTGTCATAAGCATCCCCGGGAGTGTACAAAACAAGCTTCAATCACCTTTGAGCAGGCTACAGAAGCATATATTGTTGAGGCAATAGCTAAATCTCATTGTTCGAGCAGCAACTGATTTCTTGTAGGTTTTCAACATGTCTGCTACTATGGCAAGGCAAGGAGGTCGGGTACAGCTGGAACAGTCCGACATGCTCTTCGCCTTGAATATGACCAGAATGGCCAAAGGCGGGTTTTCGTGCGCTGCGATACAGGAAACGCAATATATGATCAAGAAACCCTGCGCTGAAGTCCGAGAAGAGCAGAAGCGGGGTGTTGAGTTTCCAGGTAATAATGAGGTGAAGGCTGCGATAGAAAGACACCCGGTCATGCTTTATTGAAACCAGACGGACAGATTCCTTCCTTGCCAAAATGGCACTGCGAAGAATCTGCAGACACGCTGGAGACCCAAAGAGACAGGTGAATCATCACCCGACTGATTCAGACAGCTGACTCTAAAGCCGACGCCCCGCCTGCCCATGTCGCCTCCTTTGCCCAAAACGCCACCCGCGCCACCTGGTAACAATGCTAGAACACAACGCTCCCCAACTGTCGATGTGCTGGGTGGATATATGTATTCACCTAGTTCATTTCCCTGCGCTGAGTTTTTACACTTGATGCATATGCCCAGAATAGCCAGCACGATGAAGATTTTGATCCAGATAGGCTGACTGATGAAGGAACATCCACTGGTTAGTACACTATCTGCTGTGTGGTAATGCAGCTAACATCCATTTTGAAGACCAGAGCAGCCTATTGAACGAACCTGCAAGTGATAACGAGCATTGATTGAAAGGAACTGGATTTTGGATCGTACTATTATCTTAAATTAGCGGAAACTGTAAAGTATACTTTAAAGAATATATTTATATGTATTATTAAAGAACAATGTAGTGATCAACAAGAAAGTGAATTAAAATGCTTGAAAGGCTGCTAGAACAAAATGAATGATAGATTACGCCAGATCAACTGATTGAATATTGCGGATACACCCATGGCAAAATGAGCGTCACTGGAGCATCAACAATTTAAGGTCAAGTAAGAATGCCAATCAAAAATTGACTTGGTCGTGGTTATACACAATCGAAGTATCGGGCGCCTTTGTAGGCAAAAATTATAGCAACAAGCTCCCTACCTCATCTTGAAAATGAGCGTCAATGGAGCATCAACGATTTTTCATCTTGGAAACAAGGAAATTGTAAAGTGATTTAATTGCGGTGTAGCACAACTATTGTATTGGCTGCCTTTATAGGCACAACAGCAAGCGACACAGTCACTGCCCCAGTCTGAAAGTGACTGTCAACCGAGCATCAACGATGTATGGCTTTGCATCCTGAGTAATCCAAGTGTCGATGTGTGATAGTAATTCATATAGGATGTTTTGGCGGCCTTTTCAGGCAACACAGTGCATGCAATGTTTGTTACCCCATCATGAAAACGACCGTCAACCAAGTGTCAACAATTTTTAGTCTTCTAACTCAGGTAATTACTAAGTGATCAGGTAGTGATTAGGCTTAATCGATGTATTGGCTGCCTTTATAGGCGAAAAAGACAGCGACATGGTCATTGCCCCATTCTGAAAATGAGCGTCAACTGAGCATCAATGATTTTTGGCTTTGCATCTTGGTTCATCTCAGTGGCGATTGGTTGCAGACATCCATAAATAAGATATTAGCCGCCTTTAGTGTCAAAAACAACAGCGGCACGCTTCATGCCCCATCCTGAATATGACCATCAACAGTGCCTCAACAATTTCTGGTCATGTACATTGGGTAATCCTGGCATTGTGTGGATATACGAGATCATAACAGTACTATAGACTGTCTTAGTACTCCTAAATACAGAACACAAAAGGCATAACATTGATTCCAAAATAACCGATGTCGCAACCCGCAAAGTGATCAAAATGGAATTTCTGGACATTACTTCTCTGATTTTGATCAAGTACTATCATCAAGAAGCAAAAGCAACAGCATTATGTAAATCTACAAATGGACCCGCTGAACAACCCGCTGACTATCCACCCAATGCTGATGGGTTGGGATATGTCTGTCGAACTGTACCTGAATTGACCGTTTGGGTGTATTGACGACCTGGACTGCGTATTTGGAGATGGTTTGGCTCTGGCAAGGACGCGTACCCGAAGCGGCCATCCGGAACCATTGCAAATACTACCGTAATTGAATCATCCCACCGGAGCTATTGTATTTTGAGATTTGTGCTTGGTGTTTAGTTTGTAGTGGTACTCAAATGTAGAATTAAATAATCATTCAGATCACTTCACCAAACCAATTATCACAATTCAATTGTGACCAATTATCAACACATGAGGTGATCCTGGCAGTTCACATTGCAGCCCATGGCTCAGCACATTTTCAGCATTCGGATAATGATCGATCAATTTCCCAGCAAGGATTGAATTATTTAATTAGTGTACACAAAACATGTGACGAACAATTCTCCACCATTTGACCAGTATACCTACAACCACACTGAATGGGTTGTTCAAATGCGACTGGTTTTGCTTTACTGCTCAAGGGTAGCTCACTTGAGTTTATCTCAATTTTATCACTGCTAAGGATGAATGGCAATGACATCCCACACTAACACATACTTACTTTAGAAACAATAATTCCAACATCAACACTTGATCCAGTCCAATTCAAAAGAAAAATGGGTTATATATACACAGGAGTACCTTACAAACAGATATTTTTTGGCTAATTGTATCCATTGATGACATTGGGTTGGTTGAATATTTCAAGAGGCATACCTTCATTGCACTGTGCTGATTATCTCAGACTATTGTTCACACTCTCAATCTGACCATGGGGTTTCTCAGTTCTCTGTGGGTGACTCGGTAAAATTCTCACTATACTGCAGGATATGACAAATCATGAAAGTTGTGATGTTCAGTCAACTTATGTAATTGCAGGACACCTATTTCGGCCACTCCAGAGTATTGGAGGAGATCACTTGCTGCGATCAGAGCTACCAGACCAACTGTGTAATTGCTCTGTATGTGGAGCTCCATTTTGCCCTTGCCGGACAACATGTGTGAATGCCTGCAGCTACCCAGTCGATCCCCAGAACATCTGGGTGATTATGACTTGCTTTGCTGCTGACTCATGAAGGTCTGTGTTGAACATTTTGGGTATACTTACAAATACAGAGGGATAAAAGCAGATTTCGGAATTTGAGCTGCATTTCCTTATATTTATTTTTGCCCATGTCTGCATCAATGTGGACAATATCCACATTTTCTGTAAAATACTTCATTAGCCACCACTTCAGATGACCATCCTGGCGAGGATGATATCAAAAGAAATGCGCCTTTTCTGGACAAGGTGCACCAACGGCGGCATTTTCTAATCCTTCCGGATTGTCAAGGAGCACCTCAGATGAACCTTAGTCTTTGTCAGGTTTGGGATACTGCCTGGGATAATTGATCAGTATTGCCACCTTCATCTCTAGCAGACATCCAAAATCAGAGTATACACCAAAGTATTAGTTGGCCATTCATTATACTGTTTTCCTGAATTGTTAGTCTGATCTTCAGTTTCTTCCAACACTAATTAGCACAATGCTGGCTGCTTACTGTCAAACCTCCATGTTGCTGAAGCACCTTGTAGTGGGTACATATCCTCATCGGTCTGCAGATTGACTCGCTCTGCTTCAGTCATCTTCGGATGAATGAGGGGTGTATTCTCCTTGAGAATCAGAACTTGTTGTTTCCTAATTGCGAATTTCAATTTGGAGCACCTTGTAATTGTCATTGGCTGTGTGATGTTTATCATTTGGTATGCAGTATGATTGAGGGCTTTGTTATCTTCAGTCCAGATGGCATGCACCAACCCCTATACTGCAGAATACACCTCCTCTACACCATACATTCCCAACACAATATTGCACTGTGGATCATCAGACCAACTTAATATCAGTCACATTATCTGAATACACCAATCAAAGTGTGAATGAAATCCCGGTGTTCCTGCAACATGGAGCATTAATTCAATTATAGCATTCCTTCCAATTGGGGAGCACACACTCAGTTTGGTGATGTACTAATGAAACTACTTATATTTCCCAATACTGTGTGAACAGTATCAGCATTCGCCATTGCTTCTTGGATTCACTTGGGATGTGAAGGTATCATATGAAAGGAGGTGGATATACCATGAGGTTTCAGGATATTCAATACTGGTATTCAGATCATCATGGGTGAGATGTGCATTGTCTGCATCCAATACCCTCAGAAGAGTGAAATTGATTGCCAATGTTCTAATAATGATGATACAAATGAATGTCTGCCTCTCCAGGAATTCTTACCACCAAGATTGGTTCATGTGTGGAAGAATCCACAGGACACTCCAGTGCTAAAGTGGTCCGGATATGGTCAAAGTGGCAGTGTACTGAATTCGGTCTCTGCAACAGATACCACTCTCATTGTTCACAGATACACCCAGGATAGTCAATCTGTAACATATTCACTCAGTTATCAATGTTATTCCCCCACATAATTGCCATCGGCAATGCCACAACAACCTTCTCTGGCTGCAACTTGCACATCATTGCCACTGCCACTGAGGTATCTGTGTTGTCAAGATGCAAGGTATCTGCTGCCAGTGCCCCAGGTACATTTCAATCCCAAACCCATCTCCTTATAATGAACCATATTGCCCAAACCTGTTGCACCAGAAACTTGATTACAGGTAGGCTTGGTATTAATTACTTGTTGCAAGCAACTTCAACAGTACTCTATGTTCTTATCTGAAGGGAATACACAAACCTAACCGCCTCATTGAAAAACTAATATTTCAACTGTTAGTTTATAGAATTGACAGCAGTGTTCAATTTTGAAATTCTATTATCTGAGTCAAGGACATGCTTACCATGTACTTTCATCTGAACTTCCTTTGCACTTTTGTCTGTTTTAGATTGATTCTCGATGATCCAGTTCAGTTTTTTTTGTTTGTTTTAATCATTCTGTATTCACTCCACTCAGAGTGTGAGAGTACCTAAATCACCTCCCCCTCCAGGTAAACCGGCTTGATGGGGAGCTCCCCAACGTCTGCCCTGGCGTCCACTTTCCACCATGCCCGTATCATGTCTACCACAACCCCTACATTCCTCTTGATGTCTGATTAAGGATGTAACAGACTTATCGTTGGTGTGATGGCACTGGGATTTGAACCCACTGGATACAGCCGGTAGTACAGCAGCAATACTACTACACCACGGGGGCCATCCCTGATACAGCTCAGTTGTACTGAAATATGTAGGGGAGATGGGCTGATGCTCTAGTACTTCTAAAATTGATCACTATTATAGGTATTTCACAGAGAAGAGTTGAAATGAATCAGTATCTGTAGAATATAATAAATTCATTTCTTTCAATCAGAACTGATATCAATTCAACTACTTATTTCTTGCCAATAGTCCTCCTCACCTACCAGTTATTGATTTTTCTGAGAAATGTCCAAACTCTATGTCACATGATGAAAGGTTGGGCATATCTAGCCTTAACATAATCAGTGTCGGAATAACCTTGGCTAGATCAAGTACGTACTCCACATCCTCCTTCCCTGTAACTGCCTGTAAATGCACATATGTCTATATATTACTGTAGATGTATGGTATAGTGGTACAGTTGCACAGAAGTATGAGTGAGTATATGTGGAGCAGAATGTGGTAAGATGAATCAGGATGTTGTTGGTACAGAGCTATGTGCCATACAGGCGACCAATATTGTTTGGCTCTTATTCTGCCTTGGGTTACATTTCATGGTAACATTATCCCCCACATTCTACGTGGACATTCTGAAGTGCCAAAGTGTATTCAAGATATACAAATCAAAGAGAATCAATGGGCGCTAAGTACTAACTATTTGTCATATAACTTAGTACAAACCAGTAAGTCACATATCTGATTGATACAGCTCACCAGCGACCCTTCAGTAAATCCGGCATATGGAGATACTCCACCTCCAGTGGCAGGCTGGGGAACCCCATTCCAATACCATTTGTAGCATGCTAAGGTTCTAAGCAGAGAACAGAAGAGAGGAAGAAGAGGTAGTCAAAAGTGGTCCCATCGTGATATTTTGACTTTGTTACACATGCTCCAATGGCCATGATTTCTGTAGCTACTATGTTGGCAAATGTCTTCACCAGAATCATCAAGGACTGCTCTGGCTCTGGGTGTCATTCATAGCCTTTGGGAATCATTGAATATCTATGTCCACTGCCTAGCATATAGTTGTGTCTCATCCATTGACATTTATCATGTAAGCTTTTCAAACATGGTATACTTACCAAATTACAGTGCACCATGGAGTGTTTCAACATCCTTTGTAAACAATATCATTCATCGGGCAGTCATCAGTATGTGCCACAGGCGTAACGATACAAGTTGACATGGTGATCATTATTCATCGTCCACTCAATTGACTGTGTTGATCACCTCATGGTTGTGCTCTTGATCAGAGGCTTCGGTAGGATGTTGACTGAGTATGTAATTTTGCAGTATAACTTTGTGTTATACATTGCTGTAGACTTTGCAACATGTGTCTTAGTAGGCTCTCTCTTAGTGGGTATTTGAGTTGTTGGTTGGACTAGATTTTATAGACATGGCCATTTCCCCATTTTGGAGTTGGTTGCTCTGCCAACAACTTTGACTCAAATCAGTGTTAATTGCCATTGTGGCTCTGTAGACTTAGTCTTCAATAGATATTTTGTATTCCCCTTCTGTCAATTGCTCTGTACACTGACATGTCTCTCTGCAGCGATCATCTGGGTACTTTAGTGGTCTTCCACTGTGGTGGTGTTTTGTTTGATCATGGTCAACCTGCTTTGTCTCATTTTCCCACTTGGGTTCAATTCATTTGCCACTTGGGATGTCCTTGTTGTGACATACTATGGTCATTGACTTACTTAGTGCTTGATCTATCATTGTGATTTGACTTGCTTTATCCTTAACCCTTTGACTTCTTTTCACACATGTTGACTTTTCTTGGTCTGTTCTTGTTGCCTCAGACATTAGGTTTTGGCTGTGAGATGACTGACACATTTAGACATATACATATCATGTGGAAGTTGACAATGCATTATCAATGTAGCTGTCGGTAATTGGACTTGTTTCAATCACTCATATGCAATTGAACTTATCCTTTGACGTACTTCAGAGTCATGTCTTGAGATCTTGGAAGCAATGTGTTCAATGGAGGTACAGCTGGTACTCCCATGAGCAAAACTGGTCTGATCTCTTAAAGACTCATAGCAATGAAAAAGATCGTACTAACAAGGGTGCTGAATACGCGCAAATAGATACGATACGGTTGCTTATGTGGACTCGAGTTATCTGCAAGATGCTTGTTCCCCAGTAGGAGCCATTCTGCTACACTGCAATGTGCTTTGATTAGATTGGCACCGACTCTCTCTGGTTCAATCTCACCTTCCACAATTTCAGTCGTATAGTTCATTGTCACATTGAGTTTTCTGTTGTCATTGCCATACATCTTCTGCAATTCTTCTGAGATGGCAGCAATGTTGTCCAAACAAGGCTCTGAGATTCTCCTGAGGTCCTGCAGCCACTGTTTGGGATCAGTTATTTGTATTTGACTCTGTTCTGTATCCAGCTTGTGGTTCCATGTGTTGAGAAGACTTACTACATATTTTACCTTGTTGGGATCTCTGCATGGGAATAAGTTTTGAAGCAACTGGAAGTTAGTCAATAATATGTCAAGGGAGTTATCAAGCTCCATTGCTCCACAGCTGTACCCTTCTGGACAAGGTATATCAGAGATTTTTGTTTTTATTTCATTGGAATTCCCATTTTGCTTCCATCAGTTTAGTGATCCACAGACAGAGTTGGGTAGTCCATTGGATGGCATTGTTGAATGTCTCTTGCAGTCTCTCCATGATCTTGGATTGTATGGTATGCTCTGGGTTAGGCTTGCTCAGGATTTCACCCAGACTGCCACTCCAGTCACTATGTACGTATGTACTGATTTCCTCAAGACTCTGATTACTCACATTGTCATTTTCATTGTTTGAGTATATGGAGACTTGTTTGTTGAGAATAGGGGTTAACTGATGAAAAGGAGATTATATGTTGTTCACATGTGAATCTGCACTAGCCAGGTGCAATTGACTTCTGCCAGTTGTCTTAGTAGGCATAATAGATATTTGACAATAAATTTGGCATGTAGGCTATTTGTTTCTGTTGTTTGTGTCATTTTGGCAACAGGGGTATATGGTGCACATCGTCATATGCAATATATTTCTGATAATCAAGAAATGCAGTATATTTGAAAGGCATGTACTCATATGCTGTACTAGAGACATAAGCAATATCAGTACGGTTAAATACTACAGCTAGTGAGTATATATAGGGATGTAAGTGGTAGGTGGAATAGAAATAATCTTAGTACAGGTTTAAGTACTACAGCTGTGAGATAGATGTACTGGCACTCACTCTAACTTGGGTTGCGTGTTGCCATTTCACTTTTCTCATTTCTCCCAAATATCATTTCAAATTGTGTCTCAGTTTCAACTTCAAAGCATTTGAAAGGCAACAGTTGTACAAAACCAGGCCATATATCAGGTTCATTCATCAGCTGGCTGTATATATAAAATCCCGAATATTCTTTCTGGAAGTGTTCCTCCTCTACCATTAACTTCATTGTCACTATGAGACTGCATGGCTCTTTCAGACATCAATTTGGTTGGATCAAATCAATCAGCCCCTCCCTGTGCCTCAATCTGTCTACAAAGCTTGGGTTTGATTTGGGGATATACGGTTCGCATTTGGCATCCAGTTAATCACAACCATGACAGTTGAAATTGTCAACATGGGAAAATACTTCTTAGTGTGACATCAGCAAACTCTCCCGAATCTGTCACCAGTTTCTTGTTGCCTCCCCTATTCTTCAACCACTCAATCTAAACTTCCCTTGAACTTTTATCCAGACCCATCTTGATCGATGGTCAATGAATCTTTTCAGCATTGCAAGTCTTCTCCAATGGCTGCCAGTTCTGTAATAGCGCCTGTAGGTGGATGGCTCTGGTTATGTCAAGGTGCAGCTCCGCAGGAGGCTCAAATAGTAGTCAGTTCAAGCGAAAGGGTAGCTCGAGCATCAATCAGATTCACTTCTATACCTACGGTGAGGCTATTTGCCCACAGGAGTAGCAACACTCCACTTGTGATGGCGTCACACGCATCAGATGCTATCGAAACAGAATGCACAATGGCTGGTTTGTTTTGTTCATTTTCGAACAGGTGGACTGCTGGCGGCTCAGAGACATTGCACATGTTCTCCTACTTCCCAGCCCTTTCTGCTACACACGACCAACCTGACATGCACAATGTGTAGGATGTCAGTGTTACTGATGCACTCCACAAGGCCGAGTTAATCAGGTTTAGCAGCAGGGATAAGACCTCCCTCACTGTGGGCTTCCAATCTACAGAACTTCGTACAACAGCATACATCTCAATTCCAATGAAGGTCATTGACGATGGCCCTGGGCCTTTGTCTGATCGTGCAATTTGCTGGATCTGGGCTATGGAGGATGTCCAACTGGAGATTATTGATGCAAACCTCTGTGAGAGCCTTGAACAAGCCGAGAAATCTCCAAGATTTGCGACCTCAACAAGTGCTTCGCCATAAATGTCAATCACTTGGAGCCAACTGAGCCCGTCCAAGAAGGCCTGAGCATGGAGTTAGTGGCCACTCAGCAAGAAATTGAGGAGTTGGAAGATGAACTCCAGATTGAGAAATAGCGAGTGGCCAAGTTGAAGAGATGTCTTGACAAGCGCAAGTTGGAGTCGGAGACAACGGAGCAGACAAACATTGTACAGCTCCAGCTGTAGAAAAACATGCTGCTGCACCAAGTAAACAATCTCTCGTCAGAGAATAGCGGCCTTGAAACCAAATTGAGAGCATTGGAACTTGTCATTCAACAACTTACAACTAACAAAGTGTATACAACTGCGGCGCCAAATACCTCTTAACCAACCCCTGGCCCATCCTGGTTCCATGGCACGTCTGACTCGACCCCTGGCCTGCCTGGACGCGATGGGTTCTCAGACAGGTTGTCGAACCTTCCAACGTATGATGGCAAATGAACCCTGGGTGATTGCACCGCTGTCATCTATGCTTTGGAACTACCCTCCAGGAATGCAGCCCGAGCCATTGGATGGGTCGGCACAACTGGTTGGGGTGAACAAGCAGTGCAACAGCTAACAGTCGATGCAGCAGTCTAGGCCATGCACTGGTACCCGCTGAGTACACCAATCAAATGGAGTACCTGTTGCACGTGGTTGAACCCTGAGTATATTCCATCCAACACCTTCGACCTGGTAAAATGCTGATGGGACGAATTGAGCCTACAGAATTTGAAATGTGTCATAGTGTATAATGAGCAATTCCATCGCCTCTGGTTGAGATTGGACACGCACCAGCCACTGCCAACCGAAAGTTAGCCGACGCTTATCAGTATATGATCCAAAGGGGCAACCCCGGAGTTCATAAAGACTTGGTCCACTGTATTGGCATGCGCGAAAGGACTCCAACTCTTCAGCAGTGCATGGAACATCCTGTGGCATTGGACATGTCCCTCAACACATCTCAACCTGGTAGTGGCTCCAGCATGAACACCAGTACAAAGGTTTCAGCTAGGAAAATGAACTCCAAGAAGGGTGGTACAGCTGGCGTAGCTGGCAGGGCCAAAGATGACAGTATAACCTGCTGTCATTGTGGCCAGGAAGGTCATATATCTGGCATTTGCCCAAACAGCGACTTGATGAAGAAGCTACTCGAACAAGTTTAGGCCTTCAAGGATACCTTACAAGCCCAGCCTGGAAGCCCACCCAAGGACAAGAAAAAGGGAGGTGCACTAACAGGTCGAAAAGAGAGTGGATGGTTTGCCAAGGGGAAAGAGACTTAGCCGGAGACAGACAGCGAGGAAGAGAGCGAGGAAGAGAGTCTCTCAGACTCGGACCCTGAGGGGGGAAAAGGGAAAGGAGGTCAGTAGCTGTGGCTGTACCTCCTATATAAACACCATCATGTATGGTATTGTCCAAAATGGGTGGCAAATTGGTCCCAGATAGTCAATTCAAGTTTTTCACCCATTACCACCACTTGAAAGTGAGTAAAGTAGCTGACTCAGTGTTCGACCCACTAAGGTTCTATGGAAAGTTACGATACCAAACTGAAGAGGGAGGGTGGTTCAGGAAAGAGGCAAGAGTAGTACAGGACGATGGTGTGTCCGAGAACTATGTGAGTTGGCAGCTCCTTGATGAACCAAATCATGAGGTAGCCATTCTGAGTGCAAACGAGGTGGGATGGATGGTTGTGGAGATCGCAAATTTCAACCTGGAGGATGACATAGAAAAGCGCCAACGAGACAAATCGAAACTATGACTTGGTGCATCATATGTCTATATGGAAGAAATTACGGCCTATGACGTCAAACGATTTGATGTGGTGCTTAGCAAACCATGGATGGTTGATACAAACCGTCCATATCAAGTTGACCATGACAGCAACGAAATTTGGATTGCCAACAACCGATGGGAAGAATGAAAGCAAGGCCAAGTACACTACTTGCCCAGACTACGCCCCTTGGACGTCAACGATGGAATTGTGGAGCAGGCCATAATTATGGGCATCCACATGATACAGAAGGCAGAGCTTAAAAATGTATCTGCCCACTTGCGGAAATGGGCCTTCTTCATTAAAGTGCACCACCCCGGTGATGGTGATAAACTTCTAACAGATGAACTGCCAGGTGAGTTTCAAGAGATATTGACAGAGTTCCAGCGCCTCTTCAGCGAGCCATCTGATGCAAATTTGCAGAAAGGAAGGTATACCATGTTCGAAATTACAATGGATCTGAATAGTAAAATACCACTCCACGTACCATGACGAATCTCTCCGCGGTAAGATCATAAGCTTCAGAGGCAGATAGGTTCAAGCGATTTGCTGAAGTTGGATTCAGCCCATGCGAAGCAACTTCCGCTCACCAGTATTATTCACACCAAAGCCTGATGGCTCGCTGTATATGTGCATGGATTATGCATCAGCAACAACCCTAGTTTCCGTCAGAAACACCCGGGTGTTCCGGACGGCTCTGATGGCTCTGACGGGACCTCGTACCCTCTGACGGAGAATTACACGCTACTCGTCGCTTTGCACATGTACCTCCTTTACTTCTTGCTGACGTATACGCACCATCAGAACGACACGTGTGTTACGCTCTTCGCAGTGGCAGCAGTTATGCTGAAGCCGTTTACACAATGCCTGGCAATGTTTAGGCCTTTCTCTGGCCGCCGCTTCTTTGGGAATGCTGCTGGTGCGCCTGGAAATCATAGCTACTACTTATCGTTCAACGCTTTTCAAAACTTATGCATTCAGTTTGTATTCTCATCTATGTATCTATGTATCTATATAGCTACCTATCTACACACGGTATATCTAGACTGGCAGCACGCACCTCCGTTACCCCTGTATCTCCATACACCCGCCGTCGGTCATTATGATGTACTTGGAGGCTGTGATCGAGCGGGTTGAGAGATGCACTTGGAGGCCGAGATCGAGCAAGTTGAGAGATGCACTTGGAGGCCGAGATCGAGTGAACTCCAAGATGCACTTGGAGGCCAGAATCGACTGAACTCAGAGATGCACTTGGAGGCCGTAATGGTGCGAGTTTGGAGATACACTTGGAGGCTGTGATTGAGCGAGTTTGGAGATGCACTTGGAGGCCGTGATCGAGCGAGTTTGGATATACACTTGGAGGTCGTGATGGAGCGAGATTGGACGAGTACTAGGAGGCGGTCGATGGACTGCGCGCCGGTTGCTGTGACTGTATTTCATCAGTTAGTTAACTCGCAACCGTGGGAATGTGACAAGGTGACTTTACCTTTGAGCTCTCATGGAGAGCTGGCTGATGGCGGTCGATCGTATATGGAGGCACGCCAGAAGCTGAAGCTACATGCCGGGGTCAACTCGTAATAATGGGAATGAAGGGAAGACAAACAACCTTTGAATGCTGCACTCAGTGTATGCTGTACTCGGTGTATGCTGTACTCGGTGTATGCTGTACTCGGTGTCAACTCATGATCATGCCATGGAGAGATAGTGAGGGATGACTTAACTTTGTGTTCTGCGATGATGGTTGAGATGTGGATGAGACAGAGAGAGATGAGGGATGAAGATGAGAACAATATGGAGGATACAAGCGGATTGGAGAAATCAGGGGTACGACTTGCCTAACGAGGCTAGGAAGACCTCGTATCGGTGATATTACACGCCGGATCGGGACTCGTACCTGCCGTATAGGGGATCGTCAATTGACTGGCACACGAAATTCTCTTAAGTCCCAGTTTCTCATGATGCTTTGTCCCATCTCCTCTACCATCACCTAAGAACACGAAGTTAAGTCATCCCTCTCCATCTCTCCATGCCATGATCAAGAGTCAACACCGAGTACAGCATACACCGAGTACAGTATACACCGAGTACTGCATCATCCCAACATCAACTGTTTCCCGCTCGCAGCCAGTCTCTCATCTCTCGGCAGGCCATGTTGTACTCAATTCTCTACATTCCCACAAGTACGAGTTAACCAATGAATAAAGTCTCAGCTCCCGTTGCGCCTCCCTCCTGAACTACCGCCTCCAGATTGACTGCCTCCAAGTACTCCTCCAATTTCGCTCCATCATGGCCTCCAAGTGCATCTTCAATCTCGCTCGATCACGGCCTCCAAGTACGTCTCCAAACTTGCTCGATCACGGTCTCCAAGTGCATCTCCAAACTCGCTCGATCACGGCCTCGGAGTGCATCTCTGAGCTCACTCCATCACAATGTGGTGAAACGGTGGAGCTAGAAGGCAGACAGCCCATCATCAACATTCCGCCGCACCTCGCATGGCATCTGAATGGAATTCTTGAGGCAGAGCGGTTCTGGCTCGAGGAGCGTAGCATGTGGGTGAGAAGATATGATACTACCCGGCCGCGAGGCTCCACGCAATTGCGCGGATCCATGAAATCGTGGAAAGAGCTCGTGAGATCAAAAGATGGGAACGATAGAATCTTTCTACTCCGGGGTCTCCCAAATATATACTCCCTGTCGCTGAGTCCATTTCCATTATTCCTGTATCTTCGTATGTATATATGTATGTATGTATATAAAGAGACTTAGATAATACATGCCGTATTAAAATGTAGCGAGATTTCGTGGATCCTCACCGCCGTGTAGTGTCATATCTTCTCACCTTCCTACCCTCCTCGAGCTAAATGTAGAAGGAACGCGAGCAGAGATTTTCGCAGCGTCACCCATTGCATTGCAATCCCGATCCAAGCGTGTACCCAATGAACCCATTCTGACGTATGGTCACAGTTGGCCACAACGCCAGAGTGTTTGTTTGAAATAGGAGACCGACCGAGCGAGAAGAAACAGCGAAACGGCGATCGGACGGTGATATGCAATGCGACATGTCGTAATGACGCTGGGCGCGGAGTAATCCGCCACCGGGGTGCCTGTGACGGCTCTGCCGGAGCGCGTCCACTCTGATGGAGCCATTCCGCCCGGACGGAAATGTTTTTTGCTGATGTGGTGCAATAATTGCTATAACCGTTACGGATTGTAATCCTCTCCCTCCCTTCGAGGACTTACTCACCTCCATGCACAGATCTTGCTGGTTCACAAAATTGGACTTGGCAGCTGGTTTCCATCAAATTTGCATTGCAACAGCTGCCAGGCAAAAGACAGCCTTCACCACCAAATTTGGTTTATACAGGTTGCGAGTCCTGCCATTGGGCCTGGCGAACACACCCAGACAGTTCATGCGCATAATGAACAGAATCATAGAGCCAATGAAACAAAGATTCATCATCTTATAGCTCGATGACATTATGATTCGCAGCCGTAATGTGATGGAAAACATTGTACATGTCAGAGAAGTGCTTACCTCACTGACAGAACATGGTCTCACGACCAAACATGCAAAATGTGCCTGGGCTTGTCAGCAAGTTGACATTTGCGGATATGACATTTACAAGGACAGCATCCCCGCCCAGGAACATACAACCCATGCAGTAATGGATTGGCCTCAACCTGAGAATAGTAAGGACATCAGAGGCTTCCTGGGGCTCAACAGTTACTATAGAAAATTCATTGAACACTACGTTCGCATTGCAATCGCATTGAACGCCATTCACACCCCTCCAAATGGGACAGGGGACATTAGGCGGTGATGTGGAGAGCCAAGGATGATCAGGCGCACTCCATTTGCCTGTGACAGAAAATGCCAGCATGAGTTCAATACCCTCAAAATGGCACTTGGCAATGTTCCAGTCCTGGCTCTACCGGACCCCGAAGCCGAATATTGTCTGCACCTCAATCCTAGCCAATATGCATTGGGCGCGGTACTCCCCTAGGTGCAAGACAAGGCAGAGAAGGTACTGGGTTATTTTGGACAAAACTTACATGATGCAGAGACACGTTACCTTGCACATGACAGAGAACTATTGGGCATCCAAGATGCGATATCATACTGCAAATTCAACCTACATGGAGCCGACCAACCATTTTTGGTACACATGGATCTTGCCACTATGCATTTGTTCTTTACTCAGCCACACCTCACTGTGCGTAAGATGGATATCGTGACAGTTGTCCATGATTCGGAGTGGGAAGTCAAGCACCTCCCAAGTGTCAAGAATCACGTAATAAACGTTGCCTCGCTGTCCGGATTTCCGACCGGAGCGATGCCATTGAATGGCACTGTGAGTCACTGAGGCCACGGAATGGATTGAGGATATCAAGGCAGGCATAATCGATGACCAATCGTTTGGGTCTATTGCATATTCCTTGGCCAACCCAAGTCCCCGCCCCCTGCCATCCACTGCATCTGGTGGAGAACGGAAATTATTGGTGCCAGTGCAACGGTTCTATGTGGGAGAAAATGGCCTACTGTTGTTAGACATGGATTTGGGAAAGAAACAGGTTGAGAAGAATATATGGTCAAAAGAGAAGGAGGATGAAGGAAAGGAAGAGAAGAAGGCAGAAGGAAAGGAATAGAAGGAGGATGAAGGAAAGGCAGAGAAGAGAGGACAGTTGTGTACTCCAAAGACAATGCAGCGGTGACTCCTCCATGAGGCCCATGACACTCCATCAGGGGGGACACTTCGGTGCAGACGGAACATACTAATTCATGAAAGACTGGTATGTCTCCAAGCAGATGTGGCATGACACCCAGCCATCCCTCGGTGGCAGTGACTTAGCCATCGAACGAACCACCGGCTCGGGAAACCCTACAGCCTCCAACAGCCACTTACTATAGCCAAAGGCCACTGGCAAAGAATCGATATCGACTTCATAACCAATGTCCCGGTCTCGGGAAATTGCCACTGCTGCATCGTAATTTTTGTCGACCACATGACAAATAGAGCACATTGGCGAATCTGCAAGAACACAATCGACACCCCGGCCATTGCACGCATATTGATCGACAACCTCGTCCGCCTACAGTGAGTGCCTCAAGTGGTTGTATCGGACTGCAATGTACACTCACATTATATCATCGGAGAGATGTCGCTAGAATTCTGCTGACGAAGCTGCTCATGTCTACAGTGGTCCATCCAGAAATGGATGGTCTTTCCCAGAACTCGAACAAGACAGTCACACACTATTTGTATAGCTTCTCCACTCACGATCAAGCCAATTTGGACAACTACCTCCCATTAGTGCAGTATGCTTTCAATTCCTCAGTACACCATTGGTTGAAGCAGATGCCATTTGAACTTGATCTTGGTTATGAGCCACCTTTGCTGCTCGACTCGATTCCAGACCTCCAGTGGCTGCAGGCCAATGCATCAGCGAAAACCATACAAGGCCGTGAATTCATCAAACGATTGCAGCGCAATTTGGGAGTCGCCAGGGATGAGCTGTGCAACCCTCAGGATCAACAGATGGCTGAGACTAATAAGTTGTGGGGACCAATGGACCCTGCTATCACCGCCGGTGCGAAGGCATTTCGAGATACTAAGGATCTGTGAATCACCTACACCAATGTCAACCCTACATGATGCATACTGGAATATCATCATATTGGCCTGTATGAGATCCTCCAAATACATGGGAATGCTGTCCAGCTAGACCTCCCACACAACATGACGATCTACCACGTGGTCAATGTCAGTATGCTCAAAGTTGATCGCATGGATGATCATAGCATCACCTGGCTGCCAGCGCCTCCGCCAGCATGGACAATCTGCGCGGGCACATGTTATGAGGTCCAATCAATTGCCAATCACCAACAAAACTCTGAGAGACCCAGTTTGCAATATAAATTGAAATGCGATGGTTGGGATGAGAAGTATATCACATGGAAGCCGGAGGAGAATATGGCAGAAGCATATGAGATGGTGATGCAGTAATGGAAGTAAATCGGCAGGCGGCCAAATGCAAGAAAAAAATGAGATGGAAGACAGTGGGAGAGGCAAGATTATTTTCTTTCGATTGTTGAGAGACATCGCGGAGGCATGTTTGTGTTAGATCAAGGTGTATTGTTTCTTCGATACGTTGCTCGAAGATGATTGGAGAAGAATGTGACATGGGTGGACGGCTCTGGTCATCTTTCTGTGCGGCTCTGCACAAGGCTCGCGTAGTTGTTAGTTCAAGCGACAGGTTAGCTCAAGCATGAATAACACTCACTCCTGTACATACAGAGTGGCTATTTGCCCACAGTACCTGAAAATCGAAAACTGCTTTCTTGCACGGCAGTGGTCCATATTGAAGCTGTGCCAAATCACTATAACCATGAACAATTTCTGGTTGCATTTTCTCACAAAACCCAGCAACTCATAATTTCTGCCTTCGGTTGAATATACTGAAGTTGGGTTGTCCATTCTTGTGGCATATTGCATTATGGGGAATTTGGTTTGCCCCAGCCCGATGGGGGCATCATCCTCTGCACAGCATGAAACAAAGAACACTTCACTCATGGGGTCTGAATCATTCTCGTTGTCTGACCGCTCCTGTGACGTAGGCAAGTCAGCAATCACAGCATTGACAGGTTTCAACATTTCTGCTGCCAACTGGATTCACACATTGCGAGGCTTCAGGGGTCTCCCAGGTGTACCAAATGAAGGTTATGGTGGAGAATAGCTTGCAGATATCAGCAACCTGACTGGATTGTTTCCAGGTGGTACTGTATGCTCATGAGGTGCACCTGGAGATGACAGCTGTGGGGGGAAAATCCGTGTCTCAGCACCACCACCGCCACTCAACTTGGCAGAGGACTGCGCTACGCCGGGTATACGGATATACAGGGATGACGGAGATGGAATGGGCGATTGGGGCGGACAGAAAGACAGGGGTAACAGTGGTGGACAGAGCAATGGAGAGTATATATTCGGGAGACCCAAGGGTAGATAGCAACTCATCTCATCTTGCATCATCTTATCATACAATGAATTACACACTCTATCTTACCCAACTTTTGATCTCACTCACTATTTTTGGGGTTTTTTGGATCCTCACGGCCGGGTAGTATCATATCAGTTAACCCTCTTCATATGCTCCTCGAGCCAGAAACGCTCTTTCTCACTAATTCCATTTGGAATGCCACGGGAGGTACTGCAGAGTGTTTATGATGGGCACTCTGCCTTCTAGCTCCGCCATTTCACCATACAGCCCTTTTTCTGTAAACTGTGTAGGGAGGAATATTTAAGTGACACCATAACCTCCTTGGGGGATTTCATATTCTTGTTATGGTGGCCCGTAACATGCAAAAATTGAGGTTACACTAGAGCTGGGGTACGAAGTCAGTGCAATGTTAAATAGAGAATAGTGCTAGAACTGGGGAGTGTCTGGAAATGTCACTGGATAAGGAGGGAAACCATAGCGATGCAGCAGATATAAGAGCTTGATGGGTTATCTTGATAGACTGCCATTGTGAGGGGCATTTCGAGAACAATTATCCAATTATCCCAAATTGGTACCAGGGTGTTGTTGAAACTCGAACATGCCACCAGGTGGAGCAATATTGGTTGTCCGCTGTGGAGATTCATTTGTCAAAGTGCTCTGGGAAAATGTAATATTGGTACAGGAATATTAAAGAAATATACAATTCCAAATTCAATAGGAGTATTGTTGACAATATTGCAGATGACTGTGCCCATTGCCGGAATATGGGCCTCTGATCTCCCCGTCTGTTGTCACAAACTGTGATGTATCCCTGCACCATTGATCTATGAAACCTGGCTGATAAAACCAAATTTTGATTGTATGCAACTGACCTTTCTTTGTTATATTCTCAAATTGGTCAACTAGGATATTGGATTGAAGTTTTCCTTCATATATTTCATGGCTGCGACGGTCACAGAAGGGATAAGAAATGATATCTCCAGAAACCGAACAACAGCGATATAAAGTTGTGTGGTCAGCATAATTCTGGATAAATGAACTTAGAAACAGTGCATCATGTTTACAAGGCACCAAATGCGACCCCATCAAGTCTGTTCATTTTCTGGTCTGTCCATTCGATGCTGAGATGGAAGCTACAACCTAGAGTGTTACCGATACAGACTGCACCTCAAACAGTCTGGAGAGAGAGATTTCAAGTATCACAATGAATAAGGTAAAGTTATTCAACAAGAAATAATCCATGAGCCTGCTCGAGTTCGAAGTTCCATTGGAGGCCATTCTCATTCACGATCTCTGGAACACCATCCAACAAGCTGTATTGCATTCCCAATATCCAATAATACATCTTTTAAGCAATATATCAGTGTCAATTCTGTCAATGAGTTCTGGTGATAATCTTACCACCAATATTTCTGAACTGCTACATATTGGCAATGTTAAAGAGGTATAAAGATATAACAATACAGTCAATTACATTGGACAGAAGCTCAAGTAAAATGTCTGGTGTACCAGCTTGGACAATAGGGAGGTGACTCTGTCATATGTTGCCCGTCAAGGCTGGTTCGCTGTAAACTCTGCAAATGATTTCAACATACTGTCCATTCCTGATAGAAGGTGATATACACACAGTGTCCACTGTATCCATCTCCAACGTTGGTGGGACAAGCCTCTATTCCACCACATGGCAAAATATTGATACGATTTGTGAGAAATCCCAGTCTACGGAGTGCCCAGAAGTATCAACCATACATCACTCATACCTGGGACTGTTGATTTTGCAATTCATCACTTTCGACAGCTATTCCGCATAGATGTTGACCAGATGTAGGGACACAAAGTCTAGGCATTGGTGTTGGGATATCATCAGAATCTACTCCTAGACCATATATTTATCTAATATCAACATGGACTGATATACTACTATCAACCGTTTGACAGCTCCACCTCTGTTGAGCATCTGGTACTGTATTGCAAGGTAGAATATTGCGATGTGAATCATGGGATCAGACCAGAATATCAAAACATCTGGGAACAATATACAGAAAGTGAAGAGAATCACCTCCATCTAGTGTTAGCAACGGTTCCATATTTGGAACCAGCCAGTTTTATATGTCCGTGTGCCAACAGCCTTACCACATCAAAAATCGACGATTTTCTAAGTGAACTGCCCAATTAAGTTCACCATTATTCATCCGACAATTTAGAGCTTGGTATGTGAAATATGCAGCTTTTTATGGCGCGTCTTGTGGTGGGCTCCGATTTTCGATATCATCAAAACTCGGCAAGCGGTGGGGCAAAAACTTCGTTTTTGGACCAAAAATGACTGTATTTTCAAAGCCACTTGCTGAGTTTTAAAGATATCAAACATTGGAGACCACCAGAAGATGCACCATGGAAAGCTGCATACTTCAGATACCAAGCTCTAAATTGTCTGACCAATATTGGTGGACTGAATTGAGGGAACCATTTGGCAAAGACCGGAACCAAACCGGCCAGTACTGGGTTTTCTTGGAACCAGTATAGTAGAAACGGTCCGAAAATGGAACCGTTGCTAACACTACCTCCATCGTACTATCCAAGGTCATTTTCTGTCTTTTCTGTTATTATGTCCCAGCCGGACCCCACTGGGTGATATCCTCCACTTTCAGGAGTATCTGCCAGGTGGATTAATGCTATCCACCATTGTTATGTGGTGCAAGATGACTCAACGATGGAAATTACATCCTCAATCACAAGAATTTGTAGTAGTAATTCTGATAAAGTTCAAAGATCTGCACAGTTGGGCTGATTCTATTGACAGTTCAATTCAGGTCATCAAATAAAATAATAAGCTGCATCTTGCAACTTTCAGAGGAATGGTTCACCTGGAATATTTGACACAAGACAATGCTATATAACATTGAACAGATACCATTTCGCTTGGAAATAATTATGTCAATATAATTACCTACTATATTGTATAATAATTAAAATGCCTGAATTGATGTGTACATGAGTAGATGTAAAAACATTTATCAAATGTTTGACTCTGGTACTGACAAGAAAAAAATCACTGTTGTAATGAATGGCAGAAGGTTCAATGTCGACTGGAACAGTCCTGGCAATGTAGCCTATACTTCTGATAGCTCTGAAAACTGAGCAACCTCATGGCTTGGTGTTGTAACCTTCTAAGGACAACAATACACTATTCAAGACATTCATAGATCCGGTTGAACAATGTTAGAATTATTCAGGAGCACATGAAAGTTCCCTCAGTACACCTAAAAGCACTTTGCATTGCATTCAGTCTGTCTGGGAGTATCAGGACGCATCGCACAGAATCAGTGTAGCTGTTCAGGAGTACTGAGTTGTTCATATTAAATCTTCAAACCATCGGACAGTTTGCTGATGAGGCTACTAGGAATCCAGGGGACAACATAGAGACTGAATAATGTAAAAATTAGCACAAGATACCCCTCCAGGTGTTAAAGGAGCATTCTTCTCCCAGTTTCCAAAGGAAAGAGAGTTACCATGCTGTACAATTCAACCCACTTTACACACCAAATTATGTGTCCAATATCGCAATCTCCATCATAAAGAAAAGCCCATCACCTGGGAATATGTCATTTGTATTAATCAAAGAGATTGCAGCAGCACACAGCAAACCATAGATTTCCAACCATCCTCAGGTAATGCCACCGCCACTAGAATTCTCAACTATACCCCAGCCACCACCACTGCAGCCAAGACTGGAGTGACCACCACTACAGCTATCACCACTGCAGCCACCTCCACTGCAGCCAACTGCATACAGCCACCACCACTGGAGCCACCAAATCTGACATTCCTCTATAAGTCTCCTTGTCAATTAGCTGTACTCTATCTAGTGATCCTTTTCCACTGTCCATGTCATCAGAAACATTAGCACATCTGAGCAAGCACTATCTTCTCTAATAGACCTGCCCGATAATTCCTAACAATAGAGAATATTGTAACTTTCGAATTTACCCCCAAAGTCCAATTGGACTTCCTGCTTGAGATCAATGGCTGCCTGCTGATGTTAGCAATCCTGCCAATCGACAGGTTCCAAGACTATAAATCTTCCCAGAAGGTAACCTAGATTGGGAGAAGTCACAATACACACAGTACAATGACTACATATAGGCTCTTGATAGCACCAGTAAAGGACAGATAAAACTGAACTGCACCACTCTACCTGGAATCGGCAAATATCAGCAACAAAGTGGTTTGGAAACCTGTGGCTGTACTCCTGTAAACTCTGGGAAATCCAAGCCAATTACAATCACACTGAGAAGCAGTTGCTAATATCCCCAATTGCAATCCAAACATCCCTTGAACACAACTTGCCACAGAGATGTCTCAACTGTACATAACTTAACTGCCTGACCAAAATCTCTTGTTTATCAATCCCAATTGGTGGTATACTTCTGGTGACTTCCATGTAGTACATTTAGTACAGATTGAAAGAGAATCTTCCGCTGGGGAAATAACATGAATATGACACAATCGCCTTGAAAGGGTTCTGAGGGTTAATATTGATATTCAGTAAGTATACTGGTATGGTTGACTGTGAACACACTAATGAACTTCATATTATCTCACCATCAGTTTCACCTCTATTTCCTGACAACAGCTAGATACTTCTCTCGCCAATCTCACCACCCAAGGAAAAGCAAAAAGAAATGCAACTGGCTGGGTGTAATGTGAGAAAGCTGGTAATAAATCAGGTCAAGGACAGATCACATAATGGAGAGGAAACAGTATCATACCAGAAACACCCACCGATCACAAACAGAAGGGTATCCAAAGGCCATATAGGCAGGTGACTGCTATGAATAATGATAGCAGTTCCAACAATGATACAGGACAGGAAGAATATGTACACTGCAGTCTAAATTTGCTTAGTCTTGAACTTGACCCCAAGTGGACATTTAACAAGAAAATAACAATATTGAAATACGTTGTGAGAATGATATGGAACCAAGGTTTATCTATCTTCCAAATAGTAGCAAATGAAGATTCTGAAATATTTACAACGATTGGAGCTCAAATCCCAGCAGCCATATTTGCCTTACATGAGATGATTGTTCCATTCAACAAATAATTTGGCAACATCATATCCTTCAAATATGGCTTTGGATGTCAATACTGGACACAAATGAAGGTACAATGAAGCTAATGCACAAACAGAGAAGATCTTTATGAACTTATATTATATCTTTTGGGTTTTGTTTCTATAATATTCTTTGGATGTATGTTTTCTATGGTCTTGCAGGTATTTTTATTTTATTATAGCTTTAAATATATTCCACTTATCTGACAGCTATATATTCTTGTAACTGAACAAAGTGATTAATTTATTACTACTATGTCCAGAAAAACCTACATTACTATCAGGATTGATGAAGATATCAGGTATTTAAAATTTCTAACATCGTACTTCACAGCTATAAGGTTGTATTCCCCTCCATGTACTGTATAGACAGCTTTGGCAATAATAATAGTATACAGTTGTAGTACAAACATACTGATACAGTCTCAATTGATTGTAACTGTCTTAATTCACATTTACACTCTACTGAAATTCAATTACAGATTGCTAACATATATTGTTAACCATATACATCATAAACTTTGTTTCCTGGATGCACCTATTTATTACTTGAACTATTTATAATCAGCCATGGCATTTGAAGACAATCCTCAAGTTCAAATGAAATCATACTTGTAGACAGTACTATGGTATATTGAAATGTTCACTGGGAGATTCTATTCAAGTTATATTTGAAAATTTGCTTGCAAATTTACATGAAGTTGCTACTTACCTACACTTGAAGTCTGTGGTAGGCTGCACTACCACATTTGCATGGATATCACCAAAGTACATTATATTGAACAAAAGCCACTACACTGTTGGCAATTTTTGGGAGGATAAGCCAAAAATTGTATATGTGAAAGGTGATAGTACCATTGGTAGAGCCTCCCAGAAAGCCTCAATGCGATGTGTATCTCAGGTGTCAATTCACGATATAATGGCGTGAATGGGGACATGCTTGGAAGTACCTCGGAGCTGCATGGAGAGGTTTGCATGAATTTCACTGTTTAACTCCATCAGTATGGGAATATCAATATATTCATGATCAACTCCTGCATTCAGTGGAATGATCCAAAGGAACACTGTTGCCAGCACTTCAACTTTTGAACATTTATCAATAAATTAGCCCTTACGATAGTGTTATCTCCAAAGTCGAACTCTGAATATAAAGTTTTATAACTCTCTGGGTAAGTCCATAATCTGCATACATGGCCATGTGTCAGAATGTATGGGAAGATATGGATGCACATGTGGATATGGGAATATAGTTGAGGAGTATAGAGGTTAGTTTAACATAAAAGAACTAACATTTGTGGTGAGCTGACAATTCCAAACTGGCGTTATGTGGCCATGGACATGTCATGTGCAGCTAAGCCATTTCTTTATCCCCATCTTTAGATGCAGACTCTACAAGAGTAAGAAAGGAAAGGAAACAATGAAACAACAGTTCCACGTATGCAACTGTATGAACCAACAAGTTCTACAACTGGTCACTACTGTACAGTAGCCATTCATCGGATCCCGTGCACAGCGAAACCCCACCTCAACTTGAGTTATCGCTGGAGGAGGTAAAATCTTATGCCAGCACCATTTGGACTGGTCCGAGATCCAATGTAGCGAACAAGAAATGAGAACTGAAGAGTAGAGAAGAGAAGAGAGGAGAAGAGAAATAAGGAATATCCAAAGTAACACCGTTCTCCTTATCTCCACTTCCAGAATATCCGGCATCTGACCATCCAATGTTACACCCATACCTCGTATCAAGTCTAAGTAAATGTGGGATTTCTACTTTGTAATCCCATTGCAATTGAGCATAGCAGTATGTGTCATGAACCTTTGGTATCAATGGTGGATTCTGCTTGCTGCTAATCATGCTCCACATTACAGCAGTGAAACTATCCGGTAATCATCGTAGTAACCGGTCCTACTCGGCATACTATCACGTGAACCAGAACCCCAGCTGTCCTAATCATTCGTGAACCACTTTGCGGGTCCAGTCAGTTAGTGATCATCGTTGCTACATTGGCAGCTTCTGGTCTCACTTTCAAAGCCAACTGTGATGGTCAATCATATATGTCCTTGTATCAATCTCTTAAGATTCTCATCGAAGTGTCATTCATACTGTATATACTCAATTTCATTTGTGCCCTCCCGAGCCCTTGCATATAGCTTTGTCGGCCAGGCTCAACATCTCTGAGGTCATCTCTGGCTGCCGGTAACTGGCACAACATCTTCAGATTTAGTCAGAGCTGAATTCATGCTCGTTCAGCATTCACCAAGGTAGCTTTTACACCTCCAGTATGGTCGTTCAGTATCCAGTTTGGCAAGTTCTTTGGTAATCATTCCAGATGGTGCTTTTGGTAGGTAGGGAACCACACAATCAGCTGGTTTAATCAAAATTTGGAGTTGTTTGGCCTCAATCTTGGTTGCGAAGGTCAGTTATCATCTCTCAGTAGTTGGCTGGACTGTCTATCACAATGTGATTCACTGACTGTTGTTCATGATGCCATTTGTAACAATATTCACTACCTTCAGAGAGCATTTTCAACCTTTTTGAGAACTCTTTCTGTAGCCATTTTTGCCCTTGTTCAGTATCGATCAAACTAACCATATCATCGCATCTTCTCTCTGGTGCGTTGGCTGTCACACCAATTCACTGCCTAGTTGGTGCATCTGTCGGTGCACTTGACATCTGCCCTGTACTTGGCACACTTATCATCCCCAATTGTGGGGAGTGCTTGCCAGCTGTCTTCCAAGTAAGCAATCTTCTCATTCGCCCAGTGTCCTTGCCATCATGCATCTGGGTATCCAAATTGTAAATCTCTGAGTTCCATTGTCATTCGAATCCTGGTGCACTTGTTGACTCTTCTCCACATGCTTGGTGACTGTACAGTTGATCTCTTCAGAGGTTCACTCATCAACTAATCTCCAGCTGTGTCTTTCAAGTCATCTGTAGCTGGATGCAAGCAATAATGCTACTTGCGTTCTCTGCTGGTAAGTATGCTCAAAGGTGCTTCCTTCCAGCGCTTCTGGCATGATAGTGTGTTCATATGTTTGACTCTCCTTCGGGTGGTTCTGGATTCATCAGTAGATGCAATTGCAACCGTGTCTCTCAGAGCTCTTTTCACCGTTCTTGGAGTGCAATTGATGGTTCTTCCTCATGTGCACTTGCTGCTGCGATCCTTCTCCATAGGTCAATGCTTGTCATTATGCTGTGTAGGTGCATTTCTAGTATGGTTGTTGTTAGCGATAGGTGTTGTTGCAATTCCTGCACTTTCATCCCTCCCTTTCAGGATTGTTGCTCCACCAAAGACTACTCTCATATGGCCTTACAATGTACAGAATCAGCATCGCAGCTGTGTGACTCAGGAACTGATTTGGGGTCATATTCGGAATGTAGCTCAGGTACCCAGCTGTATAATTTGGCATCTCCGAATAGTGCTCTGAGTACTGCACTGAGTAGTGCTCAGTATCATACTCAGCAGAGCCATGCAATTGGTACATAGTATACATGCAAATCTGCATTCCATTGACATTATGCTGTTTCACATGAAATTCATGATCTCAAAAATGGTATAACTTCACATAACCTCAATATCATCAAAAGGGGAAGGGAGATTGATTGTCATCGTTCTTCCATGATCAATTACCTGAGATCAATTTCCGGTCAGCAAGCACCTGTGGTCAGTTCAAGACCGGTCACAATCCATATCCTGCTAAGCTCCATCTCCCGATGCTACTGATCTGCAGGCATCCACCACTGATTTCAATAACTGTCTCGATGAGATCGAACTCCAGGTGCAATGAATTTCCGGCCGCAATCCTTCCCCAGGCACAAACTATCTCTAGCTGCGATCTGTCTGCTTTTAATCCATCTCACTGCAGCCATTTGTTTCCATCCAGTGCAGAATTGCACTCAGAAGGGCTGCATTCCATGACAGTTATTGAAGCTCTGTAAGCTCTCTAAAGGATATTGTTACTGACCTCCATAATATCTAACTTCTGTGTGACAATGGCTGTCATTGGCTCTTGATAGCACTCCTATGATTCATCCAGAAACATATCATCCATCAACAGAAAATCACAACTCATCGATCCATCCATATGAGCCAGGATCTTTGAGTATTCATTCATGATCTGGCTTAGTGCACATGTGTTCATATTCCACTCAATTGCAGGGATACCACTCCCCTCAGCTCAACTCAACTGTGCTCAATTGCAATCTGCCTCAGGGGCAACTTGGAGCCAGGCCCCAAGTCAATTGCATGGTCAATTGACTAATGCAGCAGGAGTGTCTCCACCTTGGCTTTGCTGAAAACCCCCACAAAATCTCCATCTATTGCTGGGATAAGGATAAGTCCTCCATCATCTGTAGGTACCATCTGTGTAGATGAGCTGCTTCCATCTGGAAACATTAGTTCTCAATTCATAATCAAGATGGACTGGTATGGAGGACAATATAACAGTCCAGATTCAAAATGGCTTGCCACCATGGAGCCAAGGCCTGATTTCCAGCACTCCCTGTCAATCTAAGCGAGCCGGCAGCAGTCATTTAAGGTCCACATTTTTGGTACACTCTTCTACTTTAACTACCACTCCTGTTCCCAGCTGGCCCATTCAGTGCCTAGTGACTATCTCACCTTCTGTGGCAATTCTTTCCACAGTCGATCCCAGCAGCCCAGTATGAACTCCCACGGTTCGAATGAATGTCCTACGATTACCTCGTCAGAGGCCAATACATGGCCAACAGCAGTAGCTCCATGTATTGGAACATATGGGGTACAGTCACCTATGGAACACACCTCCACTCTAGTCATGATCCAGGTACATTCCTGGGGCATACCTGTTGGCCTGCCCAATCCACTGCCACATCTTCTGCTCACACTGGTGTTGCAGAGGCAAAAGTCAAATGCTTTGCAAGTTGGCACTCTGATTCCTGGACTGGTTCCAAGGCAACCACTCTTAGTCTCCAGGGCAGTGTGTTTACTGTGACAGCCTTGACTTCGTACAAATACACTGACTCAGCAAACCACTAACTCCTTACACTCAATTAGAACGGTATGATGACAAAATACTGTCCAGTTTCTGGTAGGAAACCAGTGTTAGCACCGGTTCCAGACTGTCACTTCTGGTCTGGGCCTGGGTCCAAACCGAACCATTACCAAATTGTTTATCATTGGTGTCAATACACCCGAGACATCAACTCAGGTATGGTTCGATGGACATCTTCAAACCTGTCTGAATGTGGCGGTTTGTCAGCGGGTCCATCTATAGATTCGTATAAGGCTCTTGTTTTTGCAGATTGATAATAGTGTCTTATCAAATCATGCATTCAACAGCCAATAATTTGTTTTTACATGTTTTGAAGTTTGCGATATCGATTATTTTGGAATCTGTGTTTTTCCTTTGATAGATTGTAATTTTTCCAATCAAGGAGGTCAATAGTTCTGTTATGTACTCAAATATCTGCGCGATGCCTTGATTACCAGATAGGCAAGACCAACAATTGTTGATGCTCCATTGACGTTCATTTTCAGGATGGGGCAGGGAGCATGTTGCTGTTGTTTTTGCCTCTAAAGGCTGCCTATATCTCATCAATGGATGGCTGCAACCAATCAGATCGTAGATTACACAAGATACAAAGCCAGAAATCGTTGACCCTCTGTTGGTGTTCATTCTCAGGATGGGGCAGTGACCATGTTGCTTTCTCTTTTGCCTATACAGGTTGCCAATACGTCAGTTATGCATAACAGCGACCAAATCGTTTTTCAATAACCACACATACAAGACCTAAAATCGTTGACACTCTGTTGACGCTCATTGTAATTTATTGTCCATTCAACATCGGCTGCCATCACTAATTCTATTCATCATGATTTGAACTTATTGGTTGCTTTTCTGACAGATTGAGACACACTCCTGTGGCAAAGCTGAGCCCAGAAATATTCTTGCACTGTTTGCTCTCATACTACCAAAGTTTATATATCTTGCCAAAAGAATCATTGCGCCCGCTATACATCTGGTTATCAATGGATATTTGGAAGCGACTGCCCACCATTCGACCCATGATTCATCTCCCAAGAACACTCTTGGTCAAGCTACATAAATAAGCTGCTGAAACAAATTGACGCATTCTGTCCTACTTGTTCTTGATTGCCTTATTCCTCCTCGTTTCCATTGTATCAACTGTCACCAACACCCGTTCAGCCTGTCTCTAAGACATCCGTGTTGGCCGGATCGCTCTGGGGATATTTCGTGGGGCACTCACATCCGGCTGCTCTGTGCCTAGCGGATGCTCGATTCCATTGTCTTACTCTATATCTGATTCAAAGTGTGCGGTGCAATCGTCTTTGCTGTCATTTGGATTATCCAAGTCTCAATTCCAGTTTATGCAATTATCAGTCTCCGAAATGCTTTCAGGTGCGCTATCCTCATCGCTTTGGACAAGATGACGGTCGATTCAGCTGATTAGGTGGACATTTAGTATTTTAGTTCGTCCTCCAGGGAGGTTTTTTTTTACTGACAAAGCTGGTGGCAAAGGTGATCTTTCCGACAATTTAAATGCAGCCGCTCCATCATGTTGAAAGAGTAACCAGGATGCTTTGACAATCTCTTCAATGTCCGAAATGTATCCTACGGCTGTTATCTGCTTGTTCTGAGTGTTAGATTGCTTCTGTGTAGCACGTAGGATTTGGCTGCCCTGCCACATCTCCAATAAGTCATGGACCTTGGCCATTCTGTGCAATGTTCTTTCCTCTGCCTCTCTCTTCATTTCGGAGTAATTTTCTGTGTTCATTGTATCCAATGCTGGGTCATCGACTGGCAATATCCCATGATTGGCTTCAGGAAACTACCTTACAACGACTGGTTCAGCAAGGGTCTCGCCTGTGGTTTCTTGCTGCCTGCAGCCGATGTCATCTTGCGCAAGGGAAAAACTGGCCTCCACTCCGATGCCATGTGGTAAGATAGAGAATATGTCTCGTGCCCCAGTAGTGACATTGGCGTACTGTGAATGCGTATCGTCTCATTGTCGCCACCAGTCGGTGATATCCATTATCCAAACAGTCCTGCTGATCTCCATTGGGTCGGAGTAGTAAGCATTGAGATTTGGATTGACTTGCCCCCAGTTCCTTCGTGATTCAGGCGGTGAATTCAAATAGAGCCTGGTGGTAGTCAATATGTGTGCTGCGCGATTGTTCCGTCCGGGTGTCATTTCAGCCACATTGTCACTCGTTTGTATTGTTTATCATCGCTCCACAAACCATATGGATCAAAGGAAGATTCACCAGATCCTGATACTGTTGCGGAGGGGAAGAGAATGTTGCTCGGTATGCTGTCGGGTGTAATGACCGGCACACGTCTATGTTTGGAAGAGTATTCAGCCTCCACATACCTCAGAAATGCATCTTCGTATTGCGTAGTATACAAAGTCTCGTACTCAGGATTAATATCCATTCCCTTTTCCCACTTCCGAAACGATCACAACTTCCGAAAAGAATCAAGTGTAGTGTTAGCAACGGTTCCAACTCACTTGGATGGGTCCAGGTGAGGGTTGGTACCGAAACCGAACCGTTGCAACGGGTTCTATCCCAGGACAACCCTGACCATTCCAATTGCGTCGGTTTTACCAGCAAAAAACCGGCATTTCAACCTCACAACTTTGTCTGCAATTGAGTATTTCAGTTCTGATCGTATCGTGACATGATCAATACGTAGATTGTGCAGTGTCAGCCGCACTTTCACATCCCGCTGTCTGATTGCTGATCGAACCTACATTCGTGGAGTCGCCATCGAAAACCGGTGAATTTCGCATAATATTTTCCCTTGTTTCATAACCACTCAACGAATATCATTTGTATCCCAAATCTGAGTGCTGGAGGTGAAAGAGCTTGTAATACTACACAATCCGCGTATTCATCATCTCACAATTCAATAAGAACTCAAATACTGAATTGCACCCAAAGCTGTAGGAACCGTGAAGTTGGAACCGCAGTCCTGTTTCAACCCCACCAAAAACTCAGGGTTCTATGTCTGGTCAGGGTTACAACCCTGCCAGGAAAAATAGGGTCAGGTCTGTGGACCGGTTGGAAACCAAACCAAACCATTTTTCCGGTCCAAACAAGGACCGCTGGCAGCTTACCCAGACCAGTTGCTAACACTAATCCAGTGTATGTGCTGAAATGAGAATCATATCCATCATTGGAGTTACTTTTGCATAATATTTGACCAGCTACTGTCACACTAACTTCACGGCAGAGTGTAAGTCTTCATTCCACTGAGTCTTCTTCTTTGCTGAAGCTCACATAACGCCATCCATATGATCAAACATGTCATTTTAGACTGTGATAACGTGATGCACTGTGACCATACGCCTCCTTGACATCCACAGGGTCCAGTATCAGAATGGCCTCAAAACTTCCATGGCGTATTTGACAATGGTCCATTCATCCTGTGTTGTGAAGAGCGGCCGGAATTTACTGTACTTTGGATTCTGGAGCCACTCGCAGGTGAATTCTTGTAAACGGTAGGTTCGCTCAAGCAAATCCAGTGTCGAATCCCACCCTGTCTTCACATCTATAATTGGTAGTGCTGCGATGTGGTCTGTGGCTGTTTCACAGTCAATGAAATCGTTTCGACAACCAGGTGTCAGCCTATACAATCCAGCAAGAATTTTCTGCTAAATGGAGGTTAGTTTCAGGACTTTCAAAATATCTTGAGATACGTACTTTCTCAATTATATATGCTAAACCTGGTCTCATGGCCGACACCTTGTTGATTCTAGCATTGCCCTCTTTTCGAAGTCTTTGTCTCTTCCCAATGTCTATGCTTTCATTTTCTCCAAATTGCTGATCGCACTCATGGGCTTCCCAAGACTTAGTGTGGCATATTTCACTGAGACTGCTCAGGAATGCACCCAATGCCAGCTGTATGATGTGTGCCATGCATGGTAGGTGGTTCCTCAATGCAGGACACTCGATGTAACGGGCGGGGTCGAGCGCAGGTGATATGGATGTTGCAGAACTGAACTCGAAGTGCGTATCGAGGGACAAGAATCAGAATATCTTTCAAAGTCGTACTATTGCTTGCTATACAAGAGAACGA
>Ga0307515_10000389_pt1 | contig 106591 bp, 110 predicted proteins | sample 17_EM_MG_FD_194513 | JGI IMG/M metagenome (GOLD analysis project Ga0307515, IMG submission 194513) | Populus trichocarpa ectomycorrhiza microbial communities from riparian zone in the Pacific Northwest, United States - 17_EM | ecosystem: Host-associated > Plants > Roots > Unclassified...
ATCAGCAAGGTGGGAAGAGTAAAGTGCGGAGGGAGAAATTATTGATGAAAAATGAGAAACTCAACGAAGAGCGACAGCGTATCGCAACCGACAGAGTAAAGGAGAAGGCTGAGCGCCGTGCACAAGCCGAAGATGGAGAGAATGGAATGCATCCCAGTCGAAGGCGTCGTATACAGTAATTGCTTCCGCCTAATGCTTAGGATTCTCACATTTGCCCTTCCAACTAATAACTATTCGCGTGCTTTCAATGAGCATAAAACAAAGACTCGCTCAATAAGTAGGCAATTTTACATAAACATCTCAATGATGAAAAATCCAAAGGGGTATGAAATTGTGAGTGTAGCTATAAGAGAGATATCATGACACATATTTCATGCGTGAACGACCAAAGGAGCAGAAGCAAAAACCGAATAAAAACCACATATACTGTCGACCAGCATCGCACTCACTATCTATACAATAACGCAAGCCTTCTTGGCTCTGGGAGGCTTTTGTGCAGGCATCAAAACCGCCCTATCACGTTGGTTAGAATTAGATAGATGAAACAACCACCTAGGATAGTTAAGCGACCCACCTGATAGCTTCATCAAAGACATTCTTCAGTCCCTTCTGGGTCAGAGCCGAGCACTCGAGGTATCTAGCCAAGTTAGAACTGCCGACAGAAATTGGTATGAGGGTAACAACCTGACAGCGTTAATCTCCTTGGACCGCTGGATACCCTGCGGGTAAGTTATAGGCGACATCCGCTTCTCGCGCAAACCTCCAACAGTTTTGGGATCATCACGGAGATCGAGCTTCGTTCCCACAAGTATGATAGGGATGTTCGGTGCGTGATGCGAAATTTCTGGATACCACTATGTATGGCTGTCAGCTCATATACGGGTCATGGTTGAAAGCTCATGGTGTACCTTTGACAGAACATTGTCAAACGATGGTGGGCTGACAATTGAAAAACAGACAAGGAACACGTCCGTTTGAGGGTAGGACAAAGGACGAAGACGGTCGTAATCCTCTTGTCCTGCAGTATCCCACAGACCCAAGCTTATCGGTTTGTTATCGACCATGACATTTGCGGAGTAATTATCGAAGCTGTTAAGACTTGTGAGCTAGACGGTATATGTATGCGAAAAGGTACAATTCGAACATACACAGTAGGAATATATTCCCCAGGGAAGGCGTTTGTTGTGTAACTGATAAGAAGACAAGTCTGAGCAAGAATCAGACTTCAGTTTCCTGTCTAGAGCTCTATATGAAATAGGAGTCAAGAGCTTACCTTCCCCACAGCACCATCACCGGTAACAACACACTGCAAGTGACAGGATCGTGTTAGCTAGCGCATAGTCGAGGTTTCCCAGAGACGCGGAATGAAGTAGGGTCGAACCTTCAACGATCGTGTTGCTGCCATTTCGTGTCCTGACTGATGGGATGGGGATTGGGTCTTTCAGGGGGAGGATACGCGGGGAGGGAAACGGCGCGGGACAAGTTCCTCGTTACGGACGAGTACAGAGGAGATGAGCTCGGTCGGTCGGTCGGTTGGGTCGGTCGGTTTGTCGGTCGGCGTGTACGTAGGCAGTTGTGGGTGGTAGGTGGGTATGTTGGTAGGTTGGTAGGTGTAGTTGTGTGAGGTGAGTACCAACGCGGGAACTTCTTTCAGGGGGGTTGCGTTGCGTTCGGTCCGGGTAGGTGCGCTGTTCAGGGTAGGAGAACAGCCTGAACTTTGGCGGAATCGGCAGGCAGAAGCAGGGAGTCTTGTTGTATGAATAAGTGAATGAATGAAAGAAATGGGCGGGATCAGGATGTACCGCTGTGTTCTGAGACTCCAGTTTTAGCGCTTGGTCCGAGTTGGCAGGAAGAGCAGGAAGGGGCAGGAATGAGACATTCGATTGGCTTCATATCTCAGACCTAACCACCCAAACCACCCAGAAACTCGGCTAACTCCTGAAAGGGACCGCCGCTCCTTGCGTGCTTCTCGACGATATATAGACGCTGTCTACGATGCATCTGCAGGCGTCACACATGCTATGTTACAACTCCAAACGCTACCTCTGAGAACTATACAACAAATAAAACCTATTACGGCCATTGGAGTGGAACAATTTCTCGGAGATGTTGTCAACAGCATAAAGACACTACGTAAACCACCAGCTTCGTTGGTGTATAGACTACATGCTTTTTCTAGGTAGTAAAGAAGTAGCCCTTACCAAAAGATAAGCGGGAAAATGAGCATGAACAAGTAACTGCTTTTATCTACACACCTTCCCCTTCTCCACCCTCTCTTCGTTCTCTTCGTTCTCCTCACTCTCTCCCCTCCGTGATGCTACGAGACCAACATGCCTCGCAAAGTTGACGGCGGAAAAGAACGGTCCGCCAAACTCTATATCGTACCTAGCAATTCATTCATAATACGACTCAGCTTCGCTATTGCAACGACGAGGCCCTGTGATTGATATATACCAGTAATTCACAGCACAACACAAGCCCTCCTCAGAACAGGTACGCTGGGAAACCTTATGATACCTATCACCAACTCAACTTTTGGTCGGAAATCAAGGCCTTGGCGGGACTATCTACCACATTGCTGGTAGGTACAAGATCTGTATATGTCGTTAACCCAACGAGCTCGTCACAAAGAGCCCAAGGGTAGAGACATCACCAGGTTCCAGCTCGACGCGCAAAGGGTGACAGTACTCCCACCAAGGGTTATCGCCGCAAGGGTGATCCGGGTCTACTGTTGGCCAGAAAGGAACGTCTTCGGGTGGCTCCTCTAGTACAATGTTGAATTGGCCCTTACGTTCTGATGGTTGGTATTTTGAGCTCCGCAGCGTCTTCTCTTTCAGGCATACAGCTTCGAACGGAGATATCAGAACGAATTGCTTACGACCTGTGATTTGGACATAAAGATTTTCGTAGGGGTCTTTGTGGAGCGCAGATACACTGCGCTCATTACCCATCCACACATTCGTAGCGTCAGGGAGTTTTTCTAGCGCTTCTGAAGCCCATGATATATGACTTTCTACATCAGAGGCAATAGGGCCGAATTCCCTTTGCATGTTATCATCCTCTAGAGACCATGTTAGAACTGGTTACCTGCTATAATGTCACCAATGAAATCATTTTTTGCCGGATATTACGGACGGGACTGAGCATATCTCACGACTGTGGATTTTGAGTTGGCTTTTTGAAATCGTAGATCATCAAGAAAAACGGAGAAAGGCGTTTTTGACTGGTGGGGCTTCACAAAGTACGTGCAGCCATCTTCATTGAAAACAGCTGAATCTGCATTCCTAAATACATCCAGTTCAGTTACTGAAGTTTGCGTAGAGTACAGGGTATCAGTTGATAATTAACTTACCCAAGCGGTGTTTCTGCAACTACTATTGAACTAGATCCCATTTTGGCCCGTAGATACTCGGTATTCCAAGCACTTACTGCTTTCCAGTGCGACGCAGCGGCTTTGAACACAACGGGTCTATTTTTTTGCACGCATCGCAGGAACTCCAGTGTTGTGGGTGCCCCCTTCCTTTCTTCGACGAAGTTAACATTCAGTTCGTGATAGGAGGTAAGCAATTCCACTAGTGCTTCACGGAGAGTTGCTGGATGAGCCATATGTGTGCGAATGATGGAAGCTCAAAACCATGTTGTTAAAGGCTGCATTGCCGGGTAGCATTCGAGAAGCAAAACCCGCATGCTTCGATGATCACGGGCAAAGTGCATGCGGGGGTACATGATACCTAAGTAGGTACATACAGCATTGTTTCCAGACTAGAAATGATGGTTCACAAATTCAAATAATGGGCGTAAAAGCAATGATGATAGAAGAGGAACTAGAATGCGGCAATTTCAAACAAGTATTCGCTCTCATATTTGATATATTAGTCGTCATGCTGAGGTTTAGTTAGCATCAATTGAGATCAAAATAGGTTCAACAAACTCACAAATATGGAAAAACAATTTTGCAAAATGGTATCAATGGCTCGCACTTGCCAACCGGCATCAGCAATGTTGGGCTTTGCACTGGTTCCCATAAGGGTAGGCCTAATTCGCGCGCGCGTTAGTTAGGCACCAGGAATAATATACCTGAGTTGCATAATACCCAAAGCAAATTGCGAGGTTCCCGGAATTCATGCGGTTCATATTTGAGTGTTCTTGGACGCGATTAAGATGCAAAATTAGAAGACGCAGCGTTGCATAGTTAGAATCTGGCAACCGATTGATCAGGCCATGCAAAGAATCACGCCTGCTGATATCGTCGTCGATTGCTATAGCCATTATTAGCATGTACGCTCTCCGGGAAAGCATTGTCGGCTTACTCGAAGCGGCGATAATTTCGGGGTAGAGCTCGTTCGTTAATAGTGGTTCCGGCAGATCTCTCAAAAACTGTTTCAATATACTTGCAACACTATTTACGTCCTGAAAGAAGTCCTCCGGGCGTCGAAAGTCCAGGCATGAGGCATCATTATCAAACACGGCATTTAACCGATCAATATGTTTTTTCTCGCCCGAAACTCGATAAATACCCTCAACGTCCAGCCCATAGAGATCTACAGCTTGGATGCACTGGTACACTATGGCTGGAATTGAAGAATCCTCGCGTGCCAATAATTCATCTAAAGGTACCCCGAAAACAGGCTTCAGACGGGGGAGATCAGACATGCTATGTTGCGAAACTGGGCGCTGGACGGGTGCCTGACCACGCTGCATAACGATTGGGAACGTGGCTGGCTGCTGTACTATGGCACCAAAACCTTGTGACTGGGGTGGAAACTCTTGCTGGGGCCGAGTGATGTCTCGAGAAATAGGTAAGCTATGTCCGGTATGGGGGTGAACATCGTTTCCAGTTGTAGGAGGCACAGTGTGTTGAGTATATCTGAAGACGGGGGTCTGCTGTTGTGGCGTAAGACTCTGTAACCCAATAGATAAGCCTACTAAATCGATAAGGACCGGTGCTTGATAAACATACAGGGTGTTGCTCGAATTTAATCTCGGGCTCTTTTGGGCTGACCGGCAGTTTGGAAGAGAAGTCTGTTAAGAATGATTTGAAGTCTTTTTCATTATCGATGAGACTAACAATATCACGTAGACTACTTTGTTCTTCAACGGATATCAGAAATACCCCAACAATTTAGATATCGTGAACTTACGGGTGAAGCGAGCGTCCTTGAAAGGACTGATAGTCAAGCCATTACTGAGAACAAGCTTCTCACTCAATTGTACTACCCTCTGCGTTAGAGTCTGCCCCTCCATGAAAAGTGTCGGCAGGTCACATACCATATTTTTGGAGCTGTACGGTCAGCCCAGAATCACACTCGTGGACCATCTCTCGCAACGCATGCACGGCCTGGGGACGAAGAGATGTAATGAGTTCTTGCCGTTGCGCTTTGGCAATCTGCACTTTGCTTTCATAGTCGGAGCTCGCCGCGGTAACTCTGCGATGAAGCTCCTCTTCATGTTGAACACCAGTCCTTGCTGCTTTGAAGCCAAACGACTTGCCTGGTCGTCGATCGCCAGATCTTACCCGATCGAATTCCTCGGCGCAGCTATCGTATCTAGTTTTTGCCTGCCAAATGTGAACCTATAAGCCATTGGCAATCCCAAACTGCGACATAACACCAACCTTCTCCACCATTTGCTCTGCATCATGGGCTTTCCTTTCCGAGCTAAGCCCAAACTGTTTCCACTGTTTCCGGCCTCGCTCCATATTATTTGCCATCTCAGTCAGATCGTCGTACATCTGGTGAAGCGCCCGTGCAAATTCGATTCCATTTTCCGCAAGGCAATCGTGCAAACTAGTCATCTCTTCCAGTTGTTGCGCGTATGATTCCTGGCGACTATCTGGCCTTCTCAAAGATTCATGGGTAGATTTGCATAGCTTCCGCATGCCTGGGATAAGTTAGTTGTTAAGTCGGGTGGATATGCTCGCGTGTTTGCGAGACCGGTGGGGTTTCGTGCCTTGGGCTTGATCATCTTCTAGCGAGGCGCGCTTCTTCAGGAAAGCTGCGAAATCCTGCCAGAGCAGTTAGGACAGCAGTGGGCGAGGGCGAGGGGGGAGAGCGTACCCTACATGATGTGATGGCAAGTTTCAAGCGCGTGAGAAGGGCAGTGACACCGATCTGAAGGTCTGCGTTAACAGGTGCCCTATATTATGAATAGTACACGAATCACCTCCGAATGTAAGATTCCATTTATATCCACATTACTAGCTCCAGGTCTGGCACCAAATCGTCCGTTTTCATAACTACTAGATGTTGTATCAGTATTGTGAATAGTAGCTTCTTGGGAATGGTCGATCGACGTCATTGCTGCGAGTACTGATTGAGATGTTAGGAGCATTCGAGTAACCAAATGGATGATTCGGTCCTGGTATGATCAGAACTGCTGAGACACAGCGTGGCTTTCGCAACCCCTGTCCAGTATACCTACGCTTTCTGACTGATATATTTATTCTGAATTATCACAAAATTTTTGATATTACTATTTCTTTGCGGTTAAAACTTGAGAATTACAACAGATAATACTTGTCTGACCGACCAAACAAATAAAAGCACACAAGAATTCGCAAAATGATGGTATCAAAAACCAGAACGTCGAACCAGAGAGAGGCAAAAGCAAAATCGAAAAATGAAAAAGCAAAAACTCCTGAAGTCCATAACTAACCGCATCCATATGCTAACTCTACCCGGTAAAATACTCCGGCTCCCACTGCCCAGGGTATGCAGTACTACTCATCGAATATCCTACCTCGTCCTCATCCTCATCCTTCTCATTGCCCTTCTTTTCCTCATAAAAAACCTCTTTCTCTCCATCTCCCTCATGCCTAACTGCAATCTTCTCCTCCACTTCCATATCTTTGACTTCCTCCTTACTCTTCGGGGGAGGAGTAACAGAAACACTAACATCCTTGGAACTCTCGCTTTGGTCATTAAGAAAAGTCATTTTAACCTCCTCTCCATGGGATTGCGGATTTGCCTTAGTGACCGTAGACAGGGTGTTAGACGAGGGAGTATTTAGCCCATTGCTTACCGATGGTGGCGGAGGAGAAGGAACGGTGTCGGTACTTCCTGGGTTGAGGCTAACGCCGCCTTCATGCTCTCCCGACCCAAACGGACTAGCAAACCTGTTCTCAGATCCCATACTCAGGGTGCGTAGGTTGCTAGTGCTCGTAGCGACAGACTTCGTGTACGGTTCATGTGGAGTACCAGAACGTGGAGGCTGGGGAACATTATACCAGCCCTCAACTGCCAGGTTTTCACTACCCCTTGTTGGTGGAGCGGGGGAGGGGTTGGGATGGTATCCCGGGGCTTGGGTTGGACTTTGCGCCGCATCCTTCGTTGATGCTGGCAGCGGTGGCGGCGCCTGAGCCGAAACACTAGAAACATTACTGGCTACTGTATCAGCTCTACTAAGTTGAGGACTTGATTGGGGTTGCTGCGAGTGTTGTGCGTGGTGGTGCTGGTGCGGCGGTGGAGGTGATGCCGACCCAGTTCCTACCCCCATATCGGCGACTGAAATTCCTTGTGAGGTAACTCTATATTGTTGGGGAGGCGATGGAATAGACTCAGACCTGCCTCCACTCTCTGCAACAGAACCTCTATGTGAGATGGTACCATACACGCTATCACCTACAGAGCTCTGGGTGGGTTGTCTGCTCAAGGCTGTATCAAAGCGCGGGAGAGGAGGAAGCTGCGGCGGTTGCGAGGGCTGCTGTGACTGTGACTGAGATGATGGCGATTGATAACCTGTATGGTCTGGTGGCGGGGCGGGTTGTGTGTATTGCAATTGATGCTGAGGGGAAGCACTCTGTGGATGTTGAGTAGGCTCAAGTACGGGCGGGGGAGCACCATATTGCTGGTATCCCGGATACTGCTGATGCTGATAATCACGGAGATGAGGCTGTGGCGGGGGAGCCCCTTGGTCTTGTTGGTGCAAGAAATTTGGTGGAGGCGGCATCCCTTGCCTCTGACCTTGCCTCTCGTGAAGGGGGTGTGTAGGCTGGCGAGTAAGCATTTCCGGACTTCCCAAATTAGGCCCATGGACACTCTGTTGCGGCTGTGGAGGATGTGGTGGGTTATGTTGTCCTGGCCCACTATGCATATGTTGCTGCTGCTGTGGAGGGGCCGGATACGCCGCAGCCACACTATGATGTCTCGCCATGTGCGGGCTATGACGACTATGGACGCTGGTAGTTTGACTGTGGTGCATGGGCTGATGCTGTTGACTGAACTGTTGTGGAGGTACTCCTGGAGGATAGGTGTGGCCCGATTGAGAAGGTGGAGGCCCATATACTAGCTGGAAACCCCCCGTTTGCTGTGCTACCATGGGATGGAGAGGATTTCGAAATTCGGCTGGTTGTTGCGCCATCGGCTGCTGTTCACTGTGCTGTGGAGGTGCGCGGACTTGCTGAGGTGGCCCATAGGGTGCACTCGCACTTCTTTGGATCGTTTGCTCATAAGTGACATATTGTCCTGTCTGAGCGTTATAGATCTTTGGTTGGTCGCGTACGAGAGCTGCGGCGCCACCGCTTCTACCACCAATCAATCCTGCCATTGCAAATTTCCCGGGTTTTTTGTTCGTTTGACTACCAGGTGTCTCTGCAGTTGACCCAGAGCGTGTGAAAATGTCAGAAAACCCCTTTTTATGCCCCTTTTGTGCCTTGCCATCCTCTGTCTTCTTTTGCCTTTGTCCCAACTTTGTTAACAGACTCCCATGTTTCACCATCTTCGGCGGAGGGGCATTGGAGTCTCCAGTCCATTGAGAACTGCTAACCGATCCACTACGTCCCACACCATCTAGCTTGCCCAGGTTCCCAAGAAAACTCGATCTCTTGACCTTTTCCTTCTTCTCACTGGAAGATGAGGATCCAGGTGGCTGATCCATTGAACGCTTATGGGGTGAACTGAGGCCAGAAAGCGTCTTTACTAGACTCGAGCCGCGACTTGGTGGCGGCTGTTGTGGCTGGAATTGAGGCTGTTGATGGTGTCGTGGGCCAGGAAACTGGGCGGTATATCCAGCCAGCAGTGGTCCATGCGAAGCTTGAGAAGGAGGTGGTGGATACATCTGCCCTGGCGATGGAGCGTAACCTTGAATTAGCCCAGGAGGCAAGATTTGCTGCGTCTGTTCGGGTCTATAAGGGCCATGCTGATTCAGCTGCGGCTTCAGGGGATGCTGAGTTCCAATATTAGGCACATGCTGTGGCGGGCCCATTTGTTGCGGTGGACCCATTTGTTGCGGCGGGCCCATTTGTTGAGGCGGACCTATTTGTTGCGGCGAACCCATTTGTTGCAGAATTTGTCCCTTATATTGATCCTGCTGAGGTGTGGGATTCTGTCCTTTTGGCGGCATAGGCTTAGCCTTTGTCGGCTCTGAGTAAAGATCTTCATCATCACTATCCTCCTTTGGCGGCAGCAATTTTTCGGGAGGTTGGGAAGGAGGAGGACCAGACAAACTGGTCTCTCTTGCATGTTGCAATGAGTCACCTCTCCGTGGGAATGCTGCTGGGGCTGGGGCTGGGAGAGCTGTGTTGCTTGTTCCTGATGGTGTAGCGGCCTTAGAAAGCAAGCTGTCTGTCCGCGCAGGAAAGGTTGGCTGTGAAGATGGAGGCGGCGATGTTACGATCGAAGCAGAATGTGGAGATGATGCGGATCTTGGCCCAGTCTCGATTGCTTGATCAACGGGAGCAGTGCGGTAATATTGAGTTGGGGTATGTTGTCTGGTCTCTTCTCCAGACATCCTCTGAATAGGAGAAGGCGTTGGTTGCGAAGGTTGAAATTTCGGTTGAAACTGGGTTTGAATATTCGGAAGCTGAGGAACAGAGGCCGAAGAGTATGGCTGAGACTGGGGCAGTTTCTGTGGCATGGATTTTTGTGAAGGAAGAGATGCAGTGGATTGGATATTCGGAGCCCCAGTGGTGTCCACTCTCTCTCGCATTGTTGCTGTGGAACTGGACGCAGCACTCATATGTTCAGAAGTCGCATAGGAGCCCGTCAAGCTCACAGTAGATTCAACCGGTGCTCCTTCCGGTTCATCGATGCTTTTATATATTCCACTATCCATCTCATCCACGCTCTCCTTGCTGGAATGCCCCTACTTCAAACATCAGTATGTCTATTGGTGTGTGCAGAGAGTGCAACTTGAAACTACATTATACCTTCTTCCCCACCCTCTTCATCCACCCTCCAACCTTTTCGCCTGCCTTTTCCCCTAACTTCCGTGCACCTCTCCCCATTTGTGAAAGCTTCTCCTCTGCCCGAAGTGCAGAACCGTCTTCATAGTGATGATGATCCCCGGAACGGCTCGGGAAGTGCCCCAATCCTATCTTGCTCCTACTCTTCTTCACAGAAAGTTCTGACTTGATAGTAACCACCTCTGCCTTCAGAAGCTGCTCCCCATTGTTATGCTCCATTTGATGGGCGATCCATTCGGAGAGTGGGTCGGGAGATTCCGCGACTTGCCAACGCAAAGCATCATACGCCTTTGTACGTTCCACAGGAGTTATTAGAGCAGCAATCGTTTTTGTATCTTGAAGTACTGCCCTCTGATTTACGGTTCTGTTGTTTGTTCCGGCAGGCTCTGAGCGAGGTTGGTTGTCACCTAGAGGCGGCGCCAGCAGTGACACCTGAAGTCCGTCCTCATGATGGTGGGCTGCTTCCAGCCCTGGACCATCCGGTTCTGTCGCTTCCAAGCCTTCGGCATCATCCTTATCAAAATTGACAACCTCTGGTGCTACCTCACCAGCTTCTTTTCCTGGCAACGGTGGCATAGAAGGCATTACCAGCATTCCCGTTGGCATTGGCATCGTATCTTTGAGCATCAATGTCTGGGGTCTACTAAACTGACTAACAAGCTCTTTGGCATATTCGCTTTCGACAGGCGTGTTTTCATCCTCTTTAGACTTCGGTCTCTTCTCAACTGTAGGTCCAGTAATAGCCTCAATCCCTTCGGATTCAGGGCCAAGTTGTTTGACGGGTGGGATAACTTGAATGCCTTCAGAATCTGGTTTAATAACAGGCAGCTGAAGAGGTGTTTTATTCTCGGACTCCGTGACGGAGGAGAGCTGTGGTCTGCTTTCAGCCCTGTCCTTCGAAGACGACACAGAGAACCCAGTGCCCCGCCTATCCAAGAACCGATTGCCGGCAGATGCCATTTCAATAAGTTCTTCATCCACACTACTAGCAGGTGTTGCAGGCTCCTCCGCATTTTTTGGGGCCACGGGAATTGACACTGCTGGCGGTGGTGACGGTGATCTCCCCTTCGGGGCTCCAGGTTGAGCTGAAGGGATTTGTTGAGTGCTTATTGGGCCTTCGATTGAACGCACACCACGTAAAGGTGATTTGGGTTGAATCGGAGGTGGTGTTGGAGATGCAGGTGCTAGAGATGCAGGTGCTAGAGATGCAGGTGCTTCATCACCATCTTCCCAATACTCACCATATATCGAAAACACACCCATACTCTCTCTCGGGTTACTGGAATTTTGAAAAGCGTCTAGATGGTCGCATCCGGTCTGCGGATGCGCTTCGGAGGTTTGCTTCGGGATATCTGGTGAAGGTGGAACCGGAGTTTGAGCTCTTTCCAACTGAACAATCAAAGTGTCCAAGTCATCCTTCTCTCTGGTATCAATTGGAGTGGCCTCATCCATAATCCCCGAAACACTTTCTGTCAAGACGGGCGGCAGAACGACCGGAGTAGAAGATCTCCTCGCACCTTCGCGCCAAGCATCCGGAGATGGAGCTCGTTTATTGTCAGGCGTGGGAGAAAGTTGCTGTAATTCTCTACTTGGATCGTCTTGGGTTGGCGTAAGTGTGTTTCTCTGATAGGATGCTCTCCATTTCCCGCCCTCTTCCTTGGGTGGTACTGGTGGTGGGGGGAGGATTGGAGATAGAGCTTCCTTAGGTGTTGAGGAATCACTGAGTGGTGTTGGCAAGAGACTATCTTGACGTATAAAGGCTGTATCCACCATAGTCTGAAACCCACGACTAACGGCAGTTTCTTGCTGGGGGCTAGCAGAAATCTGAGGAACGCTGGTAGATGAGGCAACCCGTGACTGACCGGTCGGGGGAGTGAAATAGTCGGACTTATTGCTAGTAGTTGTATCCATTGCGGAAGTAGTATAACCAGAGATTATGTCTTCGCCCCATGATGGTGTTTCTGACGTCTTAGCGTTGGGGGGGTCTTCAGGAACAAACGGGCTGGCTGGCGCAGCAGGCGGGTGTCCCTCAGGTAGATGTGAACTCTGTTCAGTAGTGATGGTTATACCTCCTGATCTGGAGTCCGGTCTGGATGGATCATCTTGGGATATTTGACTAGCAATTTGTCCTCTTTCCTGCCTCGAAGACGGTCTACTGCTGTCCCTGGACGGCTCACGAAGATCTTCGGACGATGCACGCGAATGTTGTTGGGGCAGTGTTGTTGGATCAGACACTTGACTCTGATTATGCATCGATTCCCTGGTAGGTGGCCTTGCTGCATCAATGGACGGAGGTGAGTTTTGTACATCGATGGACGGTCGAGCGGTCGAATCTGAGTTGGTTCTAGATGAATCACTGGTATGTTGTTGTTTTAGATTTTCTTGATGGCGCTTGTAGATATCCGCTGGCCGAGTGATTCTCGATTTTGCAGCAGTGCTAGCAGGAGGTGGTGGTGACGAAGAGACCGGTTGCTGCTTCGCGGAGGGCAGTGATGGGATATACAACGGCACTGTGGACTCTTCATAGTGTGGAGAGCTCTGAGATATTTCATAACCCTCGCCAGAGTAATTACTTGCATAATCATCATAGCTTGGTATATTCCTCGTCGGTGCCATGACATTTGTAGGAGATGAAGGTCCCGAGACGACACTATCGTGCTCCGAAATTGTCTCCAAACATGTATCTTCGAGGAGTGGTAGTGGAGGCGTAGGCTTATGCACATCAGGCGTCTGTTCATGCAGCGGCGGTGCGGTGCCTTCAACTTCCTGTGGTTGGCTAAGGGCCGGAGTGGTTGGCCCAGGTGATCCTTCTCCCTCTTGAGAGCGCACTTCGTTCAATACTTGTGGTAAATGCTTGTCCTCCGCACTGATCGGGGCGGCTGGCGGCTGAGTAGTTGGTCCAACCCCAAATGGAGGAGGTACACGTTCCCTAGATCCATACGACTGCGAGGTGCTTTCATTAGTCGGCGGGACTGGAGCAGGCACATGTTCCCTAGATCCATACAACTGTGGGGTGCTTTCATTAGCCGGTGTGGCTGGGACTGACACACGAGCCTGAATTGGTGAAGGGGTTTCATCGCGTCTCAAATCCGACTGAATTTGTGACCGTTGATCTGTTGTTGTTGATGTTGCGGCCTTGCCTGTGAGAGTACCCGCTGCAGGTTGCCCCGTAGTGGGTACCTGAATAATCGGTACACCCTGTCCCCTCGTCTGTGGCGCTTCTCCATGTATCTGAGGCGGGTATGCAGTTGGCGGCGGAGGCGGCTGTGATTGCTGTAACCGGATCTGTGGCACCGACCCCATGCGCTCGCGCTGCTCCAGCTCCGAAGGCGTGGGCGGAAGCTGCCAAGTTGCAGCGCGCCCGATTGGGGATATAATTACATCGTCATCGCCGCGGTCAAAGGAATTCTGCCTCTGCAAAGGTCTCGTCGCTGTAGCACCGGAAGCAGTAGTACCAGTATTCGAACGGCCCAAAGGTACATTCGACGGCGGCGCAGGGTCGTCGTAGTCGTCGTATTCATCATCATCATCACCCCAGCCTCCCCCATAGTCGACCTTTGGCGCCTCTACCCAGCGTTTGGTCTTGCTTCGGTGTATATTGGTTTTGAAGGCGTCGGGCGAAAGCGCCGACGAAGGAGATTTGGTGCTCCTGCGAACCAGGTTGACGCGTTAGCATGTGTACCAAGAAGCAGAGAAGCAGTACAGCAAGCATGCGCTAGAGTGAAAAGCATACATTGGAGAGCGCGTGGAGTCGAAGGAGGTTTGGTATGATTTAGACATTATCTTTGGCGCCGCATAAGTAGGTAGAATGGGAATGTATGGGGCAGATAAATGGCGATGAGTGACGATGCACGTTGGAGTTGATCGAGGGCAGATAAATGGCGATGAGTGACGATGAACGTTGGAGTGATCGAGGCGGTGCTGCCTTTCAGCTTCCTAGAATACCAGACCGGGTGTTACCGTAGGTGATAGCTGCGACCAGCTCCATCGCAACTCGTTAAAGAATAATTAAGTCTAAAATTAAGTCTAAGTTAAGGCACAGCACACCACTTATGCTTTCATTCGATGAGCACAAACAACATCTTTCAGTGTGTGGGAGAGCATCATAATTGAGTTATCAAAACCACTTGCAGGTATGATGATACCTCTCGAGGAGACGAGGTCGATTGGTTGTTCCTGCATACTTTTAGTTGGTACAGTGACATGTCCCAGGAAGTACCCACCCACTGGGTTAAGTACAGATCCGGGGGATTTGCGCCTGAAATGCTGAAGAACCAGCCCGATGTTGTGGAACAAGCAGCACAGTTTCTGCACAGAGTCCAACTCAAACGTAAACGATTGAGCAGCGAATTCATTCTACTCTCGAAAAATTGCTAACCCAATTTCCTTTCAAATGCATTTACTACTACGGCTCCTTGATGGGCACAAGACAACACGGTGGTATTCGAATAACGAATCTCGTTCCCAGATTTTCTCGCTCGCAAGCTCTCTCCTCGGAAATACAGCTGGTCCAGCGCACTGAATACCAGCACTTTACTGTCGCACATGAGCTCTAAAAGTAAACCTACGAGCCAGTACATAATACATCACTCGGTGCAATACTGTTCTCTAGATCCTCCCACCAACGTTTAACGTCTATGAGCCTAAATCGGGGATGCCCATCGCATCCTAAGTAATTGCTGTCGAGTGACAGTATGGTTCGCTGTCCGAGGGAGAGTTGTCGGTCAAGTTATACCCCATCCCCCGCCCCCACTGCCCGCCCATCTCGACATCAAAACGTCACTACCACCAAATAACACCACCACAGCCATGGCCTCCGAACCACCAGAATCTGCCCAATCGACCGCCGCACCTTCCCCTCCAGCCACAATTTCCTCCCCCGAAACCAATATCCACGTCTGCCTCACACACGCACCATTAAACCTCAATACCACCGTGGACCTAGTCCGCTCTCCCAAAGCCGGCGCAATTATCCTCTTCGCCGGTATTTCTCCCATTCATTCCCCCACTCATCCTGACAACCTCCAGGCACAACTCGCGACTCCTTCGCTTCCATCCCTGTCACGACTCTCAGCTACACCACATACACCCCGCTCGCGCTACGGACACTACACACAATCGCCCAGGCAATCAAGGAGAAGCATGGTCTCGTCGGAATTGCAATAACGCACCGACTCGGAGATGTCGGCATCGGCGAGGAGAGTATACATATTGCTGTTTCGAGCCCGCACAGAAAGAGTGCATGGGCGGCTGGAGAGGAAGCTTTGGAGGAGGTAAAGAAGAGGGCTGAGATCTGGAAGAGGGAGGTTTTCGAGGATGGAAGTGTGTGGAGGAGTAATCGGGATGGTGAGAGGGGGGTGAGAGTTGAAGATTCGGTGGAGGGGCCTGGGAGAGCCCGGGAAGGAGAGGGGAAAGGATAATTGAATCTTGTTTTTTTTTCAATTATTATACATTCGCGAACTTGGACCACTATGTGACGATTTCATAAATACTGAGCGATTACCATCTCATCACACAGTCTTGTGTAGCAAAATCTAGCTAGATTTAGACTACCATATATATTAAATGCAAAAATCCCAAAAGTTCACCTCCGTTCACAGGTATAGATATACAAGAAAATCCCCAGTCCCTCCAACTATATAGACAACTCCCTCTTACCTCGACAACACCTTGTCCACACCTTCAGCGGACTTCCCCCTCACCGCCGCGTTAGCGATAGAGAGTTTATGCCTTTTCACAACCTCCGGCACAATCAAACTCTCGATCTCGATCTGTTCCTCCCCATCTCCCACTTCGGGAACGCGGATCCATTGTTCTCCCTTCTTGTCGACAAAAACAACCTCGAATTTCCGTGTGGAGAGGAGGTTTCCGATTACCAGTTGGTGGCTGTAACGGTCGAGAGCTTGTCGGCATTTGTAGAGGAGGATCTTGGAATCAGTCTCGAGCTGCCTACAATCAGTACAGGCCTATAACCCATGGACAGAGCAAAGCTGTACAAACCTTGAAGGATATTATCATAGCATTAGGCGCCCATCCTTCCACCAAACGATTAAGAAACTTTGGCACAGGATCGAGATCAATCACCAGCTTCTTCCCTCTGCTTCCTTTGGTATCCCTTGTTGCCGCTGCCGCTGTCGTCGGGGTTGCAGTCCCGTCCTCATCCAGAGCGCCTGGAATATCACTACTCTGAATCTTGTGCTCTGCCATCCTGTCCGGTGGCACAAAGAAATCACTCACCGCCGCCGCCAGGTAAAACAAGCCTCCATTTCCCAGCACCTGCATCTGCATCGCCACCTCCTTAAGCAGAAACAAGTAGCTCGTGACCGTCGTGAACGGTAGAAGTAACAGTGCTTTTCCTTCCTTTGCGTGGCGGTATTTCCTCAACACATCTAGCATTTGTGCGCGGTATTTTTGGCGTACTACGACATCTCCACCTTCACTTCCGTCTTCGCCGATTCGCCCCCATTCGGACAGGTAGTCAAGGAAGCAGTTGGTGGAGTGCGAGTAGTGCCTAGAGTACGGAAGGAGCGAGAACTGGCGGTGGAGAAAGACAACGGCATATCCCGCCTCGAGAAAGTATTCTGCGGAAGTAGCGCCGCGGGTTCCAGCGGAGAAGTTGTCGATAAATCGTACTGTTTGGTTTTCGAGGGGGACGGTGGTACCCCCAGAGGAGACCAAGACAACATTGCGGCCTTCAGAGTGGTGGTGGTTTATGAAGGCCTGGATTTCGGCGGAGAGAGCGCCGATATTGGCGGGTGGTGAATGAGTTTCGAAGAACTGGAGCTCATCATCAGGTTGTGATATCGGGGTTTCTCGAGTTCGGGTTGTGGTTGTAGTTGCCATTGTGCTGCTTGTCGGGTTTGTTGGTTGTTTGTGGGGTTGAAGTTGAAGACTGTCGGTCCAGCGGCGCCGATATTGTGGGGCCTCAGTGCAGACTGGTATATAATCAAAATATATTAGCACCTAAAATAACCATGATATCATACGAATGTTGACAAAAAGTTGAATGCGATAGAATTAAAGAACATGGGCCCTGGGCAAATCCAAAATTCACGTTCAAGAATTCTCACCCATTTAGCCAATTAACAGTGCGATCAACTTTAGATCTACAAGCAGCTGTACGGTAAAGAGTGAGAATTCTCACTTAGATTTGCCCAAGGCCCACATCCTCTATTAAGGGTATCAATTTAAGTTCGACTCCAGCACCCTATCTAAACGCCAGCCACAAGACAGCCAAAACCCCGCTCACCAGCCCCAGCGCTCTAGCTACCCCAAGCAGACTGGCCACACCAGCTACCCACTTCACGAACCCCGACGCGCGTGCTTGCGCATTTAACGCATCCATAAGACGCCTCGAGAACGGCTCGATGGCATGCATATTCTCCGTATCTATCTCCATCACCCCACCTGCCGTCGAGGGCATAATACCCAAACACCTTCCGTTCGCACCCTTCTCGCACACCAACCTCGCTGCTGCCTCCACCACATCTTCGGCTAATGCCATTGGCAACCCAGAAAGCAAAATCCGCGCTGTGGGTGGGAGTATGGGCGTGGCAACAAAGTATGGACAAATAAGGTTGATTCTCACATCCAGCGAGTCAGAGCCGGGGTACATGTACAAACAGCGGAACCAGCCAAGGATGGCGTGTTTGGAGGCGGTGTAGAGACCTAATATTCCTGGTGAGCTTGCTAGGGAGGCTATGGAGCCAACCAAGAGAAGATGTCGATCCTCCCCTGGCGCATTGCGACGGAAATGGTGGAATGCGAGTTTGGTAGTGTACACGACGCCTGTGAGGTTTACATCGAGGGTGGTAAGGTCAGGTTCTGGTGGATCAGTGTCCAAGTCTGAAGGGAAAGCCGTAAAGTCGCCAACCATGCCGACACCCGCATTGGCGATAACCGTATGGATGGTGTGCGTAGAAGAGAGCGATAGCGCAGTTGTGAAGAGGTAGCGTTGAGAGTCGTAGGATGTTACATCGCACTGAATGAAGTGATGGCTGAAGGATGTTTTGGTGAGCTGATGACCCACAAAATGCATACCCTTACCCTCAGCTTTCTTCGCTGCATTCGGATCTTACTTCTCATTCCCGGTCTCCTTTCGCATCCTCTCAACAAGTGCTTCGCCTTTGGCAGTGTTCAGGTCTGCAATTATAACATTGGCTCTGCCATTGAATTGAACTGTATTAGCCTGAGAAGCTCAGGGGTTGATAGTAAACAAACCCGTGTCTGGCGAAACGCTGGAACATGGCCTCTCCCAAGCCACTTGCTCCGCCTGTAATGAGAACAGTATTTCCTTTGGCATTATGGAGTTTGGCGGGTGTGTCAAGACTAGGACTGGAGGAGTGTTTGGTGACAGCCATGACGAGGGCTTGAGTTTGTGCCTGAACCTGGCACAGAGTTAGGGATGAATGCGTAAGGCTGAAGTTAGTCTCGTAGTGTGGTAGGCTGAAGTCGGACGTCAGGGACCAATTGAGTTATGTAGGGTTCAGATTCGCTTGCTCAAAAATAGCGTGGCACATGCGGACCACCCGTAATCGATAAGATAAAAAACAAGTCGCTGAAAAAGATTTTCGTATTGCTTGAAACCCGATTCAATATCACTATCATTCGCGAAACCTTCAAATGCTCGCCGCTCGGGGTTCGTTACGCTATGCTCGCGTCTTCGTACGATCAAAATTTTTCACACCACCTGTCAACTCGGAGACGGCTGCCTTTCGAAACTTTGTATCGTCCACTACCCGCTGGAACGGGATCGCACCTACAGACAACATTAACCACTATAGCGACCGGGTAAGACCCCGCGCCGCAGAAGAATCCATCGAGAGTTACATTCGAACGGTCAGGGACGAGTGGGGAAATAATCTTCCGGAAGGCTTGTTGTCACAAGAAGAGTATGAGGCCTACGAACGCTACTATGGACCTCCTATACGAATCCTCAAGCCTGAGGAAATTAAGGAGATGGAGAAGGAGCTTAGAGAGGAGGAAGAGGCGCTAGAATTGGAGGGACACACAGTTACTTTAGAAGATATCGACGGAGTGGAGATCGAGCACGAGGTGGCAGAGCCGGAGCCGGAGCTGGAGCCGGAGCCAGCTGAGGAGGAATTGGAAGAGACTGAAGATAACGAGTATAGGGCAAGGACTGAAGCGGAAGCGGCAATGTATGCAAAGATTGCAGAAGACATCCAGAGATCTCTTGCGCTCGCTAAGGAAGGCGAAAACCAAGTTGGTGAGGTAGATACTATTGACGAATTCGACGAAGACACCGAGGAACCTTATTCACGAATTCATCCTCTCACCCAACTCGGACAATTCGGTACACATCCTGCGACCATCATCACACCTGACTCTGTAACACTACCTACATCTGAGTTCCTATCAGATGTTAGTAATAAACATCTGGATGAAGCAGCGTATAAGGTCTTTGGAGGCCCGGCACTCCCAAATTCCCCAATCGTGACGGGGAAGTCAGATAAGCGTTCCAACGGTATGCCACTGGACACATCCGACGGCATGAGCGATATGGAATCCAACGTCCTTCTGGCCACCGTTCTCCCGGGATACTATGCACAGACTCTGAGCGCCCTAACGGAGCTCCGGCGCCGACTAGGAGGTGATTGGATCCTTGGTCGCGAAGGCGGATCCGAATCAGGTGTGAAGCAAGTTCTCGAAGTTGGGACAGGCGGCGCTGGAATTCTTGCATGGCGCGCCATGATTAAAGCTGAGCAAGAGCTCCGAGATGAAGAGGCAGCCGAGCGCGAGAATGTCGAACCCACACCTATAGATGCAAACCCTGTGGAGGAAGCGGAGGAGGCAGCCGCACCCGCCGGTCTCAAGGCTGTAGTGGTAGTAGGCTCAAATTCTCTCCGCTTCCGCATGTCCAAATTCCTTGAAAACACCACCTTTATCTCCCGTCTCCCCGATGCCCTCAATGACTCTAAGCCCCCAATGTTTAACGATGAACAATTCTCAGAACCAGCACCACAAAAGCAACCGCGAAAGCTCTACGACCTTATAATATCAACCAACACCATCCATCCCATCCACGAAGACCACAAGCGCAAATCCCACGTCCAGAACCTGTGGTCTCTGCTCAACCCCAAGGGCGGAGTCCTCCTCCTCATCGAGAGAGGTACCCCTCACAGCTTCGAAGCCATAGCCAGCGCCCGCCAAAACATCTTAAAACACAACATCTCCACACCAGGATCCGAATTTGTCCCTCTCACCGAAGCCGACGAAATTTCCAGCCCCAGGACTCCGAAGGAGATTGCATCCATAGTCGCACCATGCACAAACCACCAGGAATGTCCCATGTTCATCAACGGACCCGGAAAATCTGCGCGCCGTGACTACTGTAGCTTTATGCAGCGTTACGAGAGACCGGGTTATATGCAACGTGTGCTGAAGGCGAAGGCGAGGAACCACGAAGACGTACAGTACTCGTATGTTGCTGTACGCCGTGGCATTGATGTCACAAAGCAGGAAACACCGGCTATTAATCCAAAAATCGAGGACTTTGATACCTCTGTTGTCCCTCCCAAGAGCCCTTACTCGATGCCCCAGCTGCGCTCTTATGCTTATACTCTCCCGCGCGTCGTCTTTCCGCCAATAAAGCGGCAGGGCCACATTATCCTCGACCTCTGCACAGCCATGGGCAAGATCGAGCGGTGGACCGTCCCCAAGTCATACGGGAAGGTTCCGTACCGTGATGCGAGGAAGAGCCGGTGGGGAGACTTGTGGGCACTGGGCGCAAAAACGCAGATCCCCAGAAATCTAAAGTTGGGAGATAAGACACCGAAGGGGAGGAAAGAGGTGAAGAATGTTGTTAACTTTGACCGCGGAGAGGTAAAAGAGGTTGAGACGGATGTTGATAAGCCTGGAGGCAAAAAGAGGAATCCTGGAAAGAGGGAGAGAGAAAGGAGACAAGCAAGACGGGAGGCGCAAAAGAGTCGCCAAATTGAACGAGATGCTATTAGAAAGGTTGCGGAAGAATTAGGTTAGAAGGTACATAAGAATGTTTCCTTGGGTTTTGGGTATTGGATAGATGATCTCCTTTCTGGGTGGAGTTGGAATTCCTCTTATGAGCTTTTTGTTGTACATTAGATGTAAATACCGTATTCAGGCTCTAGCCCATGGCCGGTGATTAGTCTACAAAGCCATGATAGTTGGGAGGGCAAAGAATTAAGTCAAATACTGGACTGACGAAAGCCATGTATAACAAATTTCAGTGGCATTACATACGTCCAATCCCATCTTTAGACAGACGCAGCTGTTATCACACTTTGCTTGGACATCCATTTTTATGCAATATCAACAACAGTAGAAATACATCCATCTCTATTCAATCTTCTCAGCCCGGTAAGCGGTAATAAAGAAATCTAGAAGCAGTATATCGCCAGCAAATGATAGCCATATCCATATCGTATATCCTGCGTACAGGCGCCGCCATTTGGGAAGAGTCTCCAACTGAGAAGGAATGGCTAATGCCAAATTAGGTGACTGACGAGGCCAGTTCCGTTCTTCGCTCTAGGTGATGTGCGTGGTGTTCCCGACAAAACGTAGATATTTACATGAGCGCCAAAAACGATCAGGAATTCTTCTGTGCCTGCGCTTCCCACTCTTCCCGTTCCACAGCCCACCTGACCGCCTCTTCAACATTATCTGCAATCTTTTTCGCGCCACCGTTGTAGTCTCCATCTCTATACACGCCAGTCCTTACTAGTACACTGACCCATTCAGTGCCCCTAGAACTCTTGTACCTATTTGCACCAGTTATATCGCTGGCTGGATTGTCTCCGACCATATACACCCTTCTCAACTCAGGATGCTTTGTATTCCCAACCAACTTAGTCAACTTCTTAGCTCGCCAGGCAGTCAATACGTCCTCGGCGTACTTGTAAGTGTGCTGATGGGGCTTTCCAATAGTTGTAGCCTTCAATTCCCCTTTTCCAGCTGTAATAGCTCTCCACACCCCTTCCAGCGCCGCCCTGAATCCACCTTGTCCAAGCCTTGGGAGTGAATACTCATTTGCCCACCACAAATCCGGATTTGAAAAATAAATTGGAATATGGCCATCCTTGAGCACCTCCTCCACAGGCCGTCGAGTTCCAAGCCGTCCATCTCTAGCGAGCAGTAGGTCTATGATGAGCTGTATATCTAGAGCCTACAGAGAATCAATCAGTACCTAGCGCAGGGACTAAACTCTAGGAAATAGAGACGCACCCAATCTCGGGGGTCGTTGAAAACCATTACCGCATCCACTTTCTTCGGCTTCTTAAGAACCTTTGCATAGCTTTGGTGGCGTGAAACATCACTGAACGGTGAAACGCCTGGGTAGCTTGCAATCACGTCGGCCGGGATGAGAACATCGCTGAAACCGTACTCTTCCGCAACCCGTCGACAGTTGTCGCCTGTTCCGCCGACAACGAGAACGGTGGATATCTCGGGGGAGGAAGCGTGAATGCGGAAGGGAGTATGCGATTGGACAAATTGGTGGGTACTGAGGGGCGTGGCGAGCAGCCTGGAAAGCTCGGAGACTCGAGATGACTCCGAAAGCCCTCCACCGTTGGTAAGGAGTAGGAATTCGATCGATTGGGAGTTTAGGTACTCAAGGGTGCGCGGAGCGTTGGGTATGGGGTGAGGACCGTGGAGGAGGACGCCATCGATACTAGGAAGAGGGGTTAGAGTAAACGGTAGAGGTTGGAAGAGGAGTAACTACTCGAATGCGAATGCGAAGTCAGGAACTGCAGGGGGAGCTTGCTGGCGTTGTGGGACGGCGGATTGTTGCAGATGCCGAACTGTGGAAGAAAGGCTGGATGTCCGAGCAAGGGAGCGGATGCAGGGGCGAATTGAGGTGGTGATAACCGACATTTCGTTTGCGTTGGTGCAGGCGAGAAGGGAGAGGAGCACCAGCAGCACCGGCCGGAGGTAGTGGGGCGGGAACTGGAAGCGCATCATAGGTATCTCACGTGATTACTCTCCGCAATAATTATACAAAATAAATATAAAATAATATGGAATATAAAAGTACTAGAGTATATACAAAGCCCTCCAGCTCTTTATAACCTCAGGCAGCCCCCTCAAGATGGTGACGTGGAGACTCTCGATTGCAATTGATGACAGGTGTTGTTTGTTCCTGCATGTTAGCACGGACCATGAACCAACCAAACACCCCGCCATGTGCGATGCTAGCGAACCCATACCCCGCTGCACGTGTTTGAAGCACCGACCACCACATGTCTGCCAAACATGACGACACTTAGGGTAGATCATTCCAACGATGGGCCCTGACACTATGAAAACCCACTGGCATCCAACGGACCAATATTCTTGTCTTTATGTCTTGCATCCCGCCTCTTATACTCCCTTATGAGTCCCTCATTCCACCCATAAGTCACCGTATTCGCCAACCCGATGAAAGCGGTACTTGTCTGAAGCAAAGCCACTACTTTTGACTTGTGGCCAGTCGCCTCCATCGCCCGGTTCACAAGACCTGGAATCCAGAGTATAACGAACCAAGTTGGATAGGCTTTCATCAGCAGGACCTTCTTGATTTTGTTGTATCGGTCTCCGTGTGCATTCGAGGTATCTACAAATAGTGCAGGTCCGCCGATTGGTCGGGAAGATGTGTAGGTCGACAATTTAACCGAGTCGCCTTCGTCCTGGGTCGGTCTGGGTTCTGAGTGAGAGGTATTAAAGGTATTCAACTTCTTTCGCTTGAAAAACCCCCCTCCCCTGCGGGAGGGGGATCCACCACTTGCTGCGGCAAGGGCTCTGAAATCTTTCCTCAAAAAGAAGTAGAGATAGGTGTAGAGTACCAAGATGATCAGGATTATTAGGTACCTCCAACCATGGGTCATAACTTTATCCCAATTAGCAAAACATTCTCGGAGAGCTGAAAGCGGGAAATTACCATATCTAAGGTACACGGGCTTTCGGCTAATCCAACACCACCCTCCGCTTGCCGGTTCGTACTTGTCCAACCCAAGAACAACGAGAGATGTTGTGACTGGAAACCCCCATGTTGCGAGGGTAATGAAGGTGCTCTTTCGACTTGACCAGTCATCGAAGAGCCGGGGTTTTATGACTGCTAGGAAAGTGGTAATGGCGATAGCAAGGATTGATACATCGACTGCCTGGATGGAGAGTTGAACTATCACTCCGTCGACTCTGCAGGTAACACTTGGCTGGAGGCCTTTACCTCTGGTTGCAATTTTATAAACCTGCGAAAAGGTCCCTGTGAAACCATTAATAGCATCTACGCCATGTCAGTAAACGTGGACTTTGTAACTCTCACTCGCCCGACAAACGAAGTTACAAGCTTAACCCGAATAGATGCTGCCTTGGACTCTGGAATACATCTTACGCACCTGCAATTGCAAGATTTAATATTAATCTATGCCGGAAATGGGCGCGCAACGGGACGATCCAGATGTAGCACGATGCAATAAATATCGCACCAATAGCGGAGGTAAGATTCCCAATAATTTGCAGCGTTGTTTGAGCCAACAAAATTCCAGTGAGAGGAGGTGCCGCCATAGTCGTAGTTATCATCTCAGCCTGCAGTATGGACAACGATATATAGGAGTTTTTTGATGTGGTTCTGGATGGATAAATGGCACCGCAAATAATAACACCGAATTGCTAACAATAACAAACACTCAACAAACTGCACCGCATACACAGAACTTTATCGGGTTTATATAAGAAATGGGTTAGAGTCTCGCCTTGAAAGACCAATAGTCCCGCCTATGTTTGGGTAGATTCAGCCTTGAGGAGGTATTACGAGCAGACGCATAAACACGGCAGGACGCCTGGCCACCCGAGAACGTGCACCACATGGCCGCCATGAGCCCCACTACAACCATACACCGAACCCCGGCCCAGCAGCCTTCCTGCCCCGCGCAACTAAATCTTGCATTTGTGAGGCTCGCTGGAGTTGGGGTTGGAAAAGCAACGTAGGCTCCACCGATTAAATGTCTTTTGCCGTTGATGTGGTAGGAGGTTGATTGGATAGGATCATACATCACTTGTAGACTGCTGTACGTGGTATACGTGGTGGATATCAAAGATCAAAAGGCCATATGTTCAGCGCCTAGTAACATCCGATCTCCGAAGCTCTGATATCAGCCTTGACATTACACTGACAGCAGGAGGTACAAAAGTACTGCGTTTGGACTAAGAAGACGCCGATTCAGCACCCAATAATACCGAATACCGTTGAAGCTAATGCTCCGAGCCACTCCCCGGCAAATACAAATCCTATTTGGGATTTTCTGGCCGTGCTGTTCCGGCATGATACATGTAGCGTCATAAGCGGGGTTCGTATCTCGATATCTGTCAGCGCAGGTGGCTGTACATATGTGCCATTCCAGGGCTGCAGCGTATAGAAACGTGACGGTTACTGCGTAGCCCAGTAAGCCGTCACGAGACTATATAGAAATAAGTAAGCTTTCGGCCGATTTGCGAGTAGGGCTACATGGAGATTTCCGTCCGAATGAAGGCTGTAATATTGTCAGAACCCAAATTGAGGCGCACAAATGAGGATTGGTTCCTAAAGTCGACGTCACGGCAGATTCGGGCTGCGAACATAGAAAATCTCTCAAAAATCGGAGTTATATGAGATATATTATATTCAAAACGCTCAGTTATTGCCCGCATATAGGATGGATGGAGTGTATATCATCCTCGATTGCCAGCACAGTATACGATTCGTAGTATCAAGTGCGGCATCGTGTGAGGTATAATGCTGGGGTTCCAGCTTTGCCCTAGCCCTATGGAATCATTTCCGCTTATGGTAATATAATAAATCCCACAAAAATCGGGCTCGGGGCGCCCGAGCTGTACTCTATTAAAATAGCATTAGAAACTACATCCACCTTAAATGAAATTTCAGAGCGTGGTGTTGCTCTATACATGTTATACGCTCATTGAATCACTTATATTCCTCGTCTAAGTGGCGAAGTTCCGACACACAAGATCGAGATTTAGTCTTGAAGAGTGTGATACAAGCTTGATGTGGACCTCCCCTGCTCGGATTCGAAGCTAAAACCACGTCGCTGGTCACCGGATCTGGCAGCCGAAGGTAAAGAAAGAACGGCGAGCAGGTTTGCAGCTACCTGCTAGGCACAAAGGAAGGAAGGAAGGCGCATCAGATCTCACCTTTCGGGCTCCCCCGAGCCTTCTACAACAAAAGAACAAAAACAAGGCTACCTATGGTAACAAAGCTCAAGGAGTGGATGTACTGCACACATACTGTTGTGTAACTATCTCAATGATTTGATGAAATAAATAGGAATATAGGGGGGGGTTAGGACTCCGGCAGAAAACAATTGGTGGTTCCTTCTTCTGGGGATAGTGCTGCTAACCAAGATGGACTGAATACACCTCTACTTCAACTACTACGCTCCAGAATTCCAGGTGCAAATGGGGGGCTGCTGCCGAGATGGAAAAGGAGAGGAATTCCGTTCCAGACTTATTGGAATGGTAGTAATGTACTCGAAGATAGAGGCATGCTTTTACTACCCCACAAAGGTTAATGTTGTTCGATTAGTACAATACTACCAGTACTTGGTCCATGGAATGATCTGGTTCAGAAGCGAGACGGGGATTACTAGAAGATTTCCTAGTTAGCAAGTTTAACGTATCTACGTTGCAAAGGAGGATTACTTAATACGCTACTTTTACACTATACTTAGATAAACCTATTCATGCAGTGCTTGAGTACAAGAATGTAGCACGGGCATTTTGCAGATTCAATAACGTGTAGGATATGTCGGGGTGTTGCTTAAGCGCTAGGAGCCGTGGACTTTTATTCAGTAGTGTAACCCTCGCGGCTAGACCAAACGAACCACTTTGTTTCTCATGCTTTTCATCAAGAATTTCCAAATATACAATCGAACTAAGCTTAAACTTGAATAATTGCAGTAATTTCTCGCTTTTAGAGAGCTCCATGAGAAAATTTGCGGCCGATTTACGGGTCCTCAAGTTTCCAGCTGAGCCCAGATCTTTTTCTTCAGGTATCTTCGCGAGTATCTCCTCGTAGCCCTCGTAGCCCTTGCGGTTTAATTTGAGACTGGAGGAGTCTTAGGACATTCCACTGTCCGGTGGATCAAGTGCACAGGTTCTATTTCAAGTTGCGTAGGAACTAGAGGGGTAACCTAGTATAAAGGAACGTGAGACACGACTGTGCCAAGCCTAACAAGCTTTATGGTCTTACTTTGGTTTCAACTTCATCAGACAGTTTCAACCTACAAAACTCACAATGCTCACAACTACCGATACCAAACAGCTATTTCGTCTCCTTTCCAACGCCTCTTCGCCTCCTCTATGTCCATACTTTGAGCTTCTTTCCGGCACCGGTATATTAACCGAGTCCCGCGCGCGCATCGAAATCGCACAGTTAATAACCGCACCCTCTGGTCGTACATCAACTTTTGCGATAGCGAGCGAGTTATCGATAGACCCTCTTGTTGTGAATAGGCTTCTACCGACAGGTGCCGAGCTTACGGGCTGGGGAAGGGTCGGTGCGTCGACCATTATCAAAACCGGAGAATTCGAAAGCCTGAGGCTACAGCTTAAGGATGAATTATCCAAGGGCGTGGTATCTACTGCAGACTTTTGTCGGAAGTTTCGGATCGATGCAGATCTCTTGAGGAGGCTCTTGCCCGCTGACCACGAGGGGTGGTTGGGTGCGGAGAGCGTTTATGGGAAGGGATATTACGAGCACGTGAAAGCTTTAGCTTCCACACGGCTGGGAGATGCACAGATGCCTGTTGAAATGGTATCATTTAACTCAGTCGCGCCTATGTTATTCTTGAGGAAGGTTGTAGCAGATATCCTAAAGGAGGGTATCGTCAAGGGTGTCTTAGAAGGGGAGAAGTTTGTGCCGGATGCGTATGTTCGAGTACGACATAGGGCACTCGTGGACGAGCTACAGATCGATGGCCTGATAAGCGTGAAAACCTTGCTTAAGGAGAGGGTCGTCGATCCGGAAGCCTTTGTGAAGGAGCATGTTCCGGAGGCCTTTTTGCTTGCCAGTCATTTTGTGACGCCGGCTTTTGTCTTAAAGATGGAAGGCTCAATTTTGGATTCTGTGAGAAAGAATGGATGGAGCGACACCAAAGATTCTGAAAAGAGGTTGGAGATGGAGGATGAAATGCGTTTACGACAGATTGTGCTGAAAGATTTGCCTGAGTTATATGAGGTTGCGGGGGTAGTCGTATCGAGCGACCTTGAGGCGGGATTACAAACTAGATGCCGTTCTTTTGCCCGTGAAAAGGCTGAAAGTGCTTGGAGAAGAAGATCCAAAGAGAAGCCTGCAGCCATCAAACGACAGGAGGTGAGTTCTATCTTGTGTGCTCAATCGTCAAGTGATAGTCTGATCTTGGTTCCTACAGCTCACGCAATTACTTGGATCTGGTCAATTTCTTATCTCGCCAGCCGTATCGTCACATTTTACAAATAGTTTGCTTCCTTATGCCGTTTCTCAGTTCAACGACAGATACGAGCAGATGCGGCAGGCTGTTTTAGCTTCGGCGAAGGCTATATTTGTCGACAAATATCACGCACGGTTCTATATCTACCTTAAAGGTGTGGAGAGTATTAAAGACATATCTTTGAAGTCTAGACTGGCAGGCGATCTCCTGCAGTATGCCAGGGACAGTGGAGTCACCGCAGTGGAGAAGTTGGAGACTGTGTTGATAGTAGAAGACCCAAATGTGAATCTTCAACTACTCAACGACCTTCGGGTTGTTCTTCAGCAGACAGGCGCTGGGAGGCCAGAAAACTGCCTGAAAGATATACAACGCGCCCTCCGCAATCTGGAATCGGACTTTCCTATCAAGGATGCACTTACAAAGAAAAAGGCAAACATGATGGAAGAGATAAATACTCAGCTTCAAAACTCCAAGGATCTTTCCTTGGCTTTGCTCTCAACTCTCCTGCTGATACTCGCGACAAAGTCTGAAGGTGTACTGAAGGCTACTGGGTATGACACATCAGTTTTCCATGGGAGCGTTACATCTAATCAGATACAAATAGAAAATACGTCCCGAAACTCCTCAAAGAGATACAAGGTGCGGGAATCGTATCCGATAAGCAGTTTGCTCTCATGGACAGGGTGAAAGCCGCGGCACTGGGGAAATGCGACCTATCTGGCGATGAGATGGCACAATTGAGGAGTATTGGAACGCGATGTGTGGGGGTCAGCGCCATAAGATATCCCGCAGGGCAAGCTACGGAAAGTCATGCTTAATGATTGGCTTGGTGCGTATTTCCCCTTAATTCCTGCTCTTAGCACCTAGTTCTCTTCATGCGAGGGGTTGCGTTGTTTGTGCTGCGAGTAATCACATCTATCTTTCAATTGCTAGAGTCTGTGCAGCCGTTTTATGCAATGGGACTTTCCCGTATTCTGAGCGCGATATCCGCTGTGTGGTATTGAGAGAAGAGCTGTTTAACTCTGTGAATGAGAGTACGTTTCAAACCTTGTAGCGTCAGATCATTGTGCCTTTCCGCAATTCTATATCTTTTCCCTTTCCATTTCTTTCCCTCCTTTTCTGTCGACATTCTTTGAAATCGGTGTTGTTTGAAATTAATTTATAAGTATATGGCTTGGAGTCACTTTGTTGACGTTGGGGTGGACGAACAGTTTCTTCGCAACGATCCACTAAACTAACGTGGAGCTAAACCCTGTTTGGATCACCCTCGAGCACGCAATTTTGAACTTCGATGCAGCCATACGCCCTGCACACACGACCATGGAGACAAAACAACATTTTGTATGCGATACGTTCGCCCGGAATGATTTGGCGGATATGCCCTAGTGGCACTCGATTACCGAGATCCAGCGCATTGCTTACAATTATCACTCACTCCCAGTCCACACTGGTAACCGGATATCCCATCCATTCATATACCCCCAGTCCCCTTCCCTCCGCCAGCCACCATCAATCCCTTTCAACTCATCCATCTATTCATCTGCCTTATACGTCATCCTCATCTACGAAGCATCATCCATCTCCTGATATATTTTAAGGCTGTTCAACACACTTCATAGACATTAGCAATCATGTCCGTTCAGTTAGAACGATCCCTCTCACACGAACAAGAGTCTCTCGAGTCTGGGTACGAATCTGCCTGCACAAACAGCGTGTCCAGTTTGCAAACCATTTATTTCACTCCTCCTCATTTGAAATATATCAACTCTCAACTGCAAGAGCTCGAGCCTGAAGGTAAGGCGAGACACCACCACTTCCCTGGACTTAAGCTGATTCTTTTATGTAGCCATTCTCGAGTGGTGTTTGCTCACTCTCCCTGGCCTCTACCAAACCACTGCATTTGGGCTAAGTGGTCTGGTTACGGTCGATATACTCTCCAAGATCTCGCCCAAGAAACCTGTCGACCTTATTTTCTTGGATACCCTCTACCATTTCAAAGAAACCCTGGAGCTTGTCGACCGTGTAAAGAAACGCTACAACACTGTCGATATCCACGTATTCAAACCTAAGGACTCTGAGTCCGCCGAAGAATTTGAGCAGATGTATGGCGAGCGTCTATGGGAAAGCAACGACAACTACTACGACTACCTGGCTAAGGTCGAACCTGCCGAGCGGGCATACCGCGAGTTGGAAGTCAAGGCTGTTTTGACCGGTCGTCGCCGAAGTCAAGGTGGAAAGCGAGGAGACCTTGATATTATGGAAGTTGATGATGCGGGGTTGATCAAGATCAACCCTCTGGCAAACTGGTCCTTTAAGCAGGTCAAGGAGTACATTGATAAGCATGAGGTTCCCTACAATGTTCTGTTGGACCAAGGTTATAAGAGTGTTGGTGATTGGCATAGCACACAGTATGTTACTTCTCCCCTGTATTTGGCGAGGAAGATGAATATTAACAAAGTGTTACTTTAGGCCTGTCAAAGAGGGTGAAGACGAGCGTGCTGGCAGATGGAAGGGTCAGGCAAAGACCGAATGCGGCATCCACAATAAACGCTCTAAATACGCCGAATATTTGCGCCAACTCGACATGCAAAAGCAGGAGCAAGCATTGACCGAGGCTCTAAAGAAAGTTGAGCAGGAGCAGGCACCCTCTAATGCGATTACAGGTATAACTCAACACTAAATAATTGGGCGTAAAAGCATTTACTTCTGTTTTGGGTTTTGGGTTTTTCTTTTGGTAATAATCAGATGGCGTTAGGTGTCATTTTGGGTTACATATCAATTGGCGCAATTATTGTGTGAGTGGAAGACGGGTACAGCTTCGAGCAATTGATGTACATAGAGAATAGACACAATTTGTGCAAATGATGAATTGGACGGATTCCTATAGTGACGAGTGATATATGTGGATAGTAGATGAAACCGGCGAACTTTAGGGTAGGAGAGAGTCATCGCAAAGTTATGCGAGGGTGTTTGCAGCAGACAGCACACCTCAAACCAAGTCGTATCCATAAAACAATATCTCTCCTCCTCCTTCTCCATTCTCGTTCATCTTCTTGCCATCCCCATCCCTATCCCCATCCATTCATCCATCCATCTCCTCAGCGACAACTGAATAGCAAGACGTTATGTATCGCCGCAAGCTCCAGTCCAAAGCTGCCGCTAAGGAGGTGGTGTTCCCCGTTGATTTGAAGGCTCTGGGGTATGTAATCATGATATCAGCGGCTCTGTCATCTGCCCCTCCGAACCCACGCTTTTATCACGACTACAATAATCATCATTACATTCGAGGCGAATATTAACTTTGTGATATGACAGACTCTTTATTCATCCTGAGGCGGACCAGCTCCGTCAGATTGAAAAACCGGAGGAAGGCTATGATTACTATATTCACGGCAGAGGTTCCTCCATGGATATGCATCGTACAAACGAGCGACTGAATCGCCGTCGTGGTGACGCTGTCGATGGTTTGTTGGCCTAAAAATACGTTGGGGAGCTCTTTATTTTGACTGACAGTAGCCTTATTACAGAATGCTTGATGCTCATCGCAGTTGAGCGCTTGAAGGCTCTGAATGTCCACACTGTCCGTCTCCCCGTTGAAGCAGATCAGGACGTCACAATCAAACATGTCCAAATCCTCACCTCGTCCGGCCTCACTACCGCTCACCGCATCCTCTTCATCGCCCCCGACTCTGAGAGCAGCGCCCTGGGAACCCATTCAAAACGCCACATTACTAACACTCATGTCGGCAACGGATCTATGGAAACCATTACACGTGACGCCCTCGCCTCAGGATACGACGCAGTAGTTCTCGCAAATCCCGCCACTATATACTGGGACGCGAGCACCTCCAGGGCCATCACCAACGCCTCCTGGAAAGCCCGTGACCTCTCAGCAAAGAGCGTCTTTACCGGCGCGATCCTGGACTCCCGCGAGTACGTTATCCCGGGCCACGAGAGCCCCGAAGCACACATTGAGAGCGTGCTCGGGTACCTCAAGACCCAGATCGTTGAGATGGCAAAGATCGATTTCGTGGCGACCGGATACACCGCCTACGCGCTGCTACAGTGCTTGAACCAGAACTATGCCGTATGGCAAAAACATATGCACGCCGGAGTCCTCGCGGAGTCCGGTCACTCGATCGATGATTTTGCGGATCCGGGTCTGAGGGAATTCGTGAGGAAGAGGTGCAGGAATTACATCCTCCACGCCGATCTGCTCGGAACATATCTGGAGCCAAATCTGCAGACTGCTGTTGCTACTTTCTCGAGCGGACAGTCTACCAGTGCCGCCGAGGTTGTTCCAGCCATAAATAAGCAGATATTTGGATACTTCGCCAAGGCGTGGGAGTTGGATGAGAAAGCGAAAGCAACGGCTGAAGCGAACAAGGGCAAAGAGAATGTTGACGAAGAGGAAGAAGACGAGGAAGAATTGAACCCTACCATTCCCATCATGATGGGCAACGAGTTTGGAAGCGCCCATCAAGAGTGGATGGCGGCGCTGCACAAGCTGAACCTGTCAGAGGAAGCGCCCGGATGGACGGTTCCTGGTGCCGAGGTGGTCGAAGAGCTCAAAAAGAAGGTGGATGAGCAAGAGGTTATTATCGAAAAGTGGAAGGCTGAGGCAATGGCCCAAGGAAAGTCTGTCCACATCTACGAAGAGAAATAGGAGCGAAAGTAAGGGTTTCACAGTGTAATCTCTTGGGCCTTCCTTGCTTTTGAGGTTTAGGAGTTCCTTTGTTTTGGGAGATATGGGGAATCTTTGGAGCGATATGTTGTAGATGATGACAAAGTATGTAGCTTAAGTAGTTACATCGAGACCTGCATTTCTACCCAACATCTATGGCTTCTTTTTTGTTCGTGCAACAATTGTGTTAAATCTCACCCAACGCATCCCAAACCTAGCCACCGAAAGCTCGATAACCAAATTATATGCCAAAGTGAAAACCCATGTTGATCAGTCCCCAATACTTATCCATGCGTGAGATCGACACCTCTGTCCGCTTAAGTACTCTATACTTAGCAGAAACAGAGATTTCGATTTGGCCCCAAACGGAGTAAAACGATTCGCCGGTCGGCTGAAACCAGGTTATGGCCAGCTCTGGCCAGTTGCAAAAACGCTAATATCACTGGGCAATTAAAACAAGGGTTCAAAATGACCGTGAACAGCCACAGGGGAGACTACAACACTTGTTTAAACCAATTATTTATTCTTCACGGCACCGGGCTAATATATCCACTTGGGGCACTTAAGTACAGGGCTTGTACTCCAACACTGGATTTCACCAACGATGACAAGCCCCCGGAGTAACACCGACGACTAAGCCGTCCAGCCCTCCCTGGGGCGGGTATTCATTCCCGCACCAGGCAGGGGCTGGCATGCGAGCCTGCGTGCAGCACTAGTGGCTGTCACATTGCATAGCAAGGTAGACAAACATGTTCGACAAGCGCAGAATTTCCGATGCCCTTCGGGTGGTGATGTCATTCTGCTTCCCCGGATTCGATCGCCAGGGACAGATCCTTCCACTCCTTACTGGAACCTTCTTCTTGATATGTGCTTGATGCGTTCATCGCGCTGCACAGCGTCAAGCTTTGTTGTGAGTTTGAGGCGCAAGTCGCCAACCGTGGTGGCGATAGGTACTCTAGTGTCTTGAAATGGGTGTCCAGAACTGCCAGTGAGGACAAAGGTACATGCTAGGTACAGTACATGCTTGGTACAGTACATGCTGGGTACAGTACATGCTAGGCACAGCACATGCTAGGCACAGCACATGCTAAGTATTGCCCTATAATAATAACCCTACGAAAAAGATAACGTATATTCATGTAAACGGCAAGTCCCATTCCTGTTTACCGGTGGAGGAGGTGGTAGCGATGGTTGTGGCTGTGGGCTGCCCAGGTGTGGTGGTGGTAGTGGTGGGGTGCCGTCGCGATAGTGATAGCGCAGAAATTAAATATAAAGCCCAGAGCGCTGATGATTAAATCTCCCAAGCCGCGCCGGTTATTCCATAAATCTTCCCTGAATCTCGCAGGTTATTCGTCTCCTAGAATCTGTTTCGCGGTGCTCCGCTTCCCCACCTTGTTCCCCCACCACCTGAACAGTACAGTTGAGGGTAGTGGGGCTTCGAAACGCTATCACCACACTTATCGTGCGTCGTTTCAACATCCGGAGCGAGAGATAATGGCCACTCCATCCGGCCGAAGGGACTCGGCTGGTACGCTAGATGGCGCTCCAGTTGTCCCCAAAGTCCCAATCCCCCGATTACGCAGAGCCAGCAAGCCCCGTAACGAAGTACCCGGAGGAAGTTCAGGCGGCAGTCTTGCCGATAGCAAGCACAGAGTGTCCCATGCCTGTGAGCCATGCAGGCAGAGGAAAACGAAGGTATGTATATATTCACTCAACACTGCCCGTAAGCCAGTCTGGAAAATCCACTTCCCCATATCCCACCGAAACGATGAACAGAGACATTGAACGCTGATCACTTCCGCATTTGGCTTTCGCTTCGATCTTCAGTGCAGCGGTGAAAGGTGCGAACCTGCAAGCGCAGTATTCTTTTGTTTCAAATGATTATGGTTTACTAACGCTTTGTTCGTATTGCTTAGACCAATATGCAAACATTGCCAGGACTTCAAAATCAACTGCTACTACGCTGACGGAAAACGAGATCGCGTCAAAAAGTACGTTACACCGGTATCGATTTCCCTTACACAGAACACCCTTTTGGATGCCAATGGAGGACGGATTGGTGTTCACCAAGAGGAGGAGGGGTTAACCCCGGCCGCTGACGGTCAAAGGTTTCGAGAACGCCTCCCCTGCCCTGCTACTCAACTCCATGTCCTCCTTGGCTATCCAAAAGGGCCCGGACCTGGGCCGTTGAACTAATGACGGATAGTGAGATGATAAACCTCAAAACAAGGATTGATATCTACGAAAATCTCTTAGAACAGCTGAAAGCACAAGTGGATAGCGCAGGCCAACTGGCCATAACAAAAGCCTTGCAGGGTGTAAATATTAATGTTCTATCCATGACAAACTGATAACATGGAATTCTGACATGCTCATAGTTACGTGTCCAAGACAGTGATTCACCATTTCCAGACCAAATTCGTGATGGTGAATCTCTGGTGTCTGCAGATGTTGGCTCTACAGGATCGATAGACCATATCAAAGAAGACTTCAACGCCGAAAATTTCCCATATCCAACAGGATACATGGGCAAAAGCAGCGAAGTAGCTTGGATCCAACGGGTGGCCCAACAACTGGCTGAAGAGGCCGACCGCTCACCAAAAAACCTGTCAAGGAAATCGTCCTTCTCACACCCAACTGCTAGGGGGAAGAGCTTTGATTCGGTCGTAGTGGATGAAGAGTATCAGTTCCAAACGCCTGCATACCATCTGGACGACTTAAGTGTATCGCTCCCTTCTGGACCTCAAATCGACCCATATCTTCTTCCAGACAAAAAGGTCGCTGACCAGCTTATTCACACTTATTTCTCGACCTTTCACCCATCATTTCCGGTTGTTTCCCAGCAGCTTTTCATGACACAATACACTACTTTGTTTGAGACGTTTTTCCCTCCGGGCAGCTCAAAGAGATGGCTTGCCATGCTCAATCTAAAGTTTGCAATCGGTGCTTTATACGCCAAATTCATCAATGCTGAGTGGAAAGGAGGCGATACGGAGCATTTGAAGTACTTTGCAAGGGCTAGATTGTTGTGCCTTGATGAAGGAAGCATGTTGGAGATGGCCGATTTGCAACAGGTCCAGGTTATTGGATTGGCGGGAATGTACTTGCTGGCTAGTAACCAGACTAATAGGTGAACTACCTCGCTTCTTTGGTTTAACAAGATCCCATTGCAGTGCCTGCATCGTTGCGGCATTTCCCAAACGGTGTATACTTTGTTTGAGTCGCAGGCTTACTCCTTACTTGGCTGGCACTGCCCTTTCGAGGATTCTAGACTAGAACCGTTGGGGGTTCGGAATGTTTCTTTAGACTATCCTATATACTAACAAACTGCCGATGAACACCAGGGCATGGCATGTTATCGGATTAGCGATTCGATTTGCCCAAACTCTTGGACTAAACCTTCGAAATGATGTGCCAGAGTTCGATGAGGTGGAAAAGGAATTACGAATACGAATGTGGTATGCATTGTATTCGATTGAGCACATAATTTGTTTCATGACCGGCCGTCCTGCCTCCATACGAAACAAGGATTGCAGTGTACCTTTGCCTCGACCAATCGACGAGGAGGTAGTGGGCAGCGAAAACTTTGATGCCAGCCTTAGACAGTATGCAGAGGATGTTCTAATGAGTCCTCTGTCTACCAACTCGAATTCAAATTCGACTGCATTTATTACTCCGCCCTCGAATTCCTGCACGCCATCCCAAGGCGGTGGTGGATCCAATCCACGCACACCAATTCATCCTACCCCTGACCCGGCACTTTTATCTGTGGGACCGGGACACCCTTCATCTCATACATCCAATTCTTCTCGTTCACCGTTCTCTCACTCGCAATCACCCATAAACCGACCGGGTTTCCAGCCTTTGTCAAGCTATTTCTTAGAACACACCAAGCTCAATAAAATTACGGCTACCGTTTTAACAAGTCTATATAGCCCCGATACAATTAACAGAAGTTGGAGTGACATTCAAGGGATCATATCGGCTCTAGAGTTGAGTGTTGTAAAATGGAGGGCAGACTTACCTGCAATTTGGGACTTTGGCACTAGACATCTGGATCAATCATTTGCTCGTGAGGTAAGTAATAACATACGTAACGATATTTGACAGACGCTAATTCTTATCTCCCAGAGGATGGCATTAGCCTTTCAATACCACAACGCACGAATACTCATCAATAGACCATGTCTCTGCCGCTTGGACACTCGTATACCAAATGAATCCAGCAGATCTCGTAAATTCAATCGTTCAGCCGCAGCCACGTGTGTTGGAGGTGCTAGGGAAACTGTTGCTTTATTGCCTGATGAGCCAGACCCAATTGGACTGATTACAGTATCCCCATGGTGGTGTCTGTTGCACTACCTCGTTTCTGCTGGTGCGATCCTCATGGTAGAGATTTCCATGCGGGCAGAGCATATTCCTCAGCAAGCGGAGGGGTTGCTCAGTGATGCTAAAAAGATAGTGCGGTGGCTTCGAGCCATGTCCAAAGACAATATAGCCGCAGAGCGTTCGTGGGCTGTTCTCAGTAAGCTCTTGATCGTATCGGCACCAAAGATAGGGGGTGATACGTCTGATGTTGAGAGAGATCTTGATGATGCGAGTCCCACATCGGCGGACAAACATCGTAATTTTGCGATGCAAGACGGTGGGCCTATGCCCGAAATCTATGGCGCTCTTAGTGAACGCGCTTACGCTCCTACAGTCTTCGGCACAAATTCAGAGCATATAGGGGATGTCCAGGACATCTTCCGTGGGCTTCTTGGAGACCCATTTCCCTTCGGGAATATACCGATACACAGCCCTTTTGACAATTTGATGAGCATGGGGCCGACACCGTACCACCCAGCCACGGCTGGATCAGCCGAGTCATCGTTCCCCGCTTCAGCATCAGCGTTCAGCGATACAAACTCAATGCCATTTTCTCCAACACCACCTGAAATCCAGACTGGGGATAACAATCGTATGGGTGAACGGTTACAAAAGCGGCTATCGAGGGGAGTCTCCAACATCAGCATGCCACCGCCACTGAAATTTCCTCAATGGTCGACGGCGGATGGGTTTGGTATGAACCACACGGCACCCTCCTGCGAATCTGGGATAGAACGTGGGTTGTCAGACTTACGTGCGGCGACAGCAACGGTAAACTTAAACAATGCAGACCCTCTCTCACCTGACTCTAACCTGGACAAAACGAGGAAACGTGCAACAGAGCGTTACGAGTAGGAGGGAGATATATTATCAGGGTGGGGTTTGGGATTGGGGGTAGGGGCGGGGATTTACATTTACATTTATCGTGGATATCAGAACGTCAGGCGACTTCCAGGGGCATAACTTTGGATTTGAGAGCTAGGATGATGGCGATGCTCTTTTAATTCTATACGCCCGGAATTTCGCGCTAGGAGTTATAAATCCATTAAAGCATTTTCATTTATGTCTCTCAGACAAGGATTTTTTTCTTTCTACAGTGGAATAGGGCTACGTTGGATGGGGTTTATGTTCATGATGATCCACGTTATCTGCCTTTTCTTTTTCCTTCTTTTCTTTCGATATTTTTGGCTTCCAAAGTCTTGTGGCCGCGATTTGCTTCTTATCGTCATTCTTGAATTCAGCGGGTGATAGGCGATTTAAATACTAGGATAAGATGTGATGGGGTTTTTTCTTTTTGTCTGTTGGATTTGGTTGATCTAGCACAAGTTGGAGAATGGAGATTGATTGAGGTGCTCTATTTATATTGATACCCCATCTGTTGTAATTTGGATATCTATAATACTATCCATTGATCGATACATATGGTTTACCAGATGACCGAGTGATGGCAGCAGCTCCACGTGTTTTCGAAATGCGGTGCGGTCTTCGAACAGGAAGATTTTGCATTGTTTCCGTATCACGAGCGACCCTTACAGTTCGCGAACTGCGGTCGCTAATTCGCAACATTCACAGTTCATATCACGAATTGGCAAACATTTGCAAACCTCCGCAACCACACTAGCATATAGATAACTTGATTATTGAGCTTCACACCTTATTTTTATTTTGAACCAATCCCAGTTGCTCGAGCTCCTTGTTCTATGGGCCTCAGACAAAAAAGTGCAGAAAGCGAACCAGATCCACCAAATATACCTACGACATTTGAGCAGAAATGCAGACTACCAGTAATCACCACCTACCAACCACTACCTTCACCACCAGCAGTACCCTCGGCGCCCCATGCATCACCAGTGTTAAATTCACCAATAGTATCCTCGGTGGCTTCAGCGGCTGCCAGTGCTTCTTCGTCAGAATCAGCCTCATCAAAATTGAGTTCTCCTTCAGGCTTGTATGACTCGAGGAACTCGGGAATATCCTGGTTATTCTCAAGGAGAATCTTGACCAAGTCTGTGGCAATATCGGTATTTGTATCGTTGAAGAATGATGTAGCGAGACCATGATTGCCAATACGAGCAGTACGTCCTGATAACATTTGGTTAGTTACTTGCCTATATTAGACCAATGAAGTTGATTTACCAATGCGATGAATGTACTCGTCGATGTTAGTTACCAAATCGTAATTCACAATGTGCATCACATTCTTAATGTCCAGTCCACGGGCAGCAACGCCAGTAGCAATCATGATAGGGCATTTGCCAGAGCGAAAGGCAATGAGAGCATCTTCACGTTCACGCTGAGTCCTATCGCCATGAATGGAGGTGGTAGGCAGTTTGAGATTGTACAGGTAATCATCAAGTGCGTCTGCGGTACGCTTGTGATTGACGAAAATAAGCGTACGAGCCGGCGGGGCAGTGCACAGAAGGTCATATAAAGCCTGCTTCTTCTTGTACTCATCAACCCAGATAACACTCTGGATGATGTTATTGTGGGTCGAGCCGATACGACCAACCTTGATCTGAACATAGTCATCTGCCAGGAAGTCGGTGGCAAGCTTTCGGATCGGCTTCTGGAAAGTCGCTGAGAACATCATGACCTGCTTGTCATCGTCCTGGTTGCAATCGCTTGCCTCGAGGATCTTGCGAAGCTGGGGTTCAAAGCCCATATCCAGCATCTCGTCGGCTTCATCAACAACGACGAACTTGATACGCTTCAGGCTGAGGATACGACCCCTCTCGAGGAAGTCGATAAGGCGGCCAGGGGTACCAACGAGAACATCGCACCCCTTGCCAAGTTCCAAACGCTGGGTCATGGTATCTGCACCACCGTAGACCACGCAAGGACGGAGCATGGACCGGTAGCAGAAGCGACGACATTCATCGAAGATTTGGGTAGCCAATTCACGCGTTGGGGCAACCACGAGAACCAGTGGTTCAGCGACATAACCACCAGGGCTTCGACCCTGGAGAGCGGTTGGGCGAGGTGCGGCCAAACGCTTAGCCTTCCCCATCAGCTTTGATAAAATGGGAATAAGAAAGGCGGCAGTCTTGCCCGAACCTGAAGGAGTAGGGGGTTAGCTTCCAAAGTTATTCACACGAGATGTCTTGGTTTATTACCTGTCTGTGCACAAGACAGAAGATCATACCCTTGCAAGATAGAAGGGATACAATAACGTTGAATCGGGGTTGGCTTATCGTACTTGCAGAAGCGGATGTTCTCAAGCATGATAGGATGGAGGCCAGCATCCTTGAACTGTAATAGAACAGCGGAATTAGTATGGAGCAACAATTTTATGGGAAATTCACACACCTCGGAGATAGGCTCAGGCCTCTTGACTCCCTCGATGTCAACCTTGAGCTGGAATAACCTAAAAATCATTAGATCACGGGTCTGAAGATGGATATATATTGGCAATTGATGATAACCAATGTTTCGACGACGCGGATGATGATTGATAATGACGAAAGGAAAAACCAGCGAGAAAGGAGCTTACTTGGAAAAGTCGATACCAGCACCACTTGGCTCGTCGTCTTCGTCGCCGAACAACATCCTCTCGAGCCGTTCATCTCGGGGAGCAACATCACCATACTCATCCTTCCACTCATAGCGAGCACCGGAAGCAGCCCATTGGCCATACGGCTCACCACGAGGAAGTTCCGGATCGCGAGTAGCAGTATAGGCCTCGTAATCGTATGCTTGACGAGGAATCCAATTGCCAACGGTGTCCTTGCCATCAGCATCGGCAGGCTTCAGTTTGGGGACGTTGTCGACAGCCGTATCAGCCATTTTTGATCTGTTGTTTAAGTGGAGAGTGGCTGAGGGGAGATTTGATAATAGTAAGATGAAAAGTTGCTGGGATGAAACGAGCGTGAGTGAAGGAGGGAGGGATAGAAGGAAGGGGATGGAAAAGTAGAAGATCAAGTGGGAGTAAAGGTGGGATCGAGGCAAGGACAGACGTGAACGTCACGGAATTTGAGTGATGTGTGACTTAGGGCAGGTTATGTTTGATGTGGTTGTGGGGGGTCCATCTTCTCCAAAGGGGGAGAAACGGCATGGAGCCTGAGTACTGTTGGAAGACAGCAGAGATCAACTGCACCCTCTGAGATTCGATAGAACAAACATAGGATAGTATTCGCTTGTGTTTACCCCGCGAAACGAAACAAAGAGAAGAGTGTACATGTTCAAAATGCTTTGTTTCCCGCGAGTGACAGCACATGAGAGTTCCCAAAACGGACCCCCGGGACTTTGTAAACCGGCATATTCATGCGCTTTTGCATCCCAAGCGATAACCAACTTCTCTTAAACGGTATGGTGAGCTAGAGTTTTATCAAGTTACATTACCTATACAAATACTCTCCTCTCCGAGCACTGAACACTGTCTTCACCAATTACGCCGGGTTTGGATCATCCTTGGACATAGTCTCGGAACCGTGGCATGCCTTTGGACGCATCCTATCTTAATTAATCCAACAAAAAAGTCCTTTGAAGGAGTGAGTGATCCATGGTTGGAGCCAGGCCCAAAGCTAATAGATACATTCCAGCCGAGTCGTACCCCAGTAGTCAATCTGCCTTTTCTCAAATGGAGCCCGAACCACCTGAACACATTCCAATTAAGCTATCTAGCCAAAGATAGCATACTCCCCCGAGCACATAGTTACTGAACAGAATCCTGGCTCTTCAGCTAGACTTATATCTGTCGTTCATTCCAAATGCTCTTGGCTGGAGACGATAGCATGCGAGATTGTGTGGTTCCAAGTAGAGAAAAGAGGGCGAAAGATACCATAAGAAGCTGTCTAAAAGCGTTAACAGACATGACAAATTTTATACAGACCTTTTCCATATTTTCACACACCGCATCACTCGGCTCGTTTATCTTATCGCATCGAGCCGCAGATGGCGGGGTAGTTCATTTCACGCCACCAACGGGTTCCAACCATGACGCTTCTCGACGACATCCTCCAGTCCCAGCTCTCCTATTCCTCTCTCTCACTCGTAACATCCGTCCTCGGCACCTCCGCAAGCTGGTATGGCCACTCACTTCTTGCCAAAATCCTCGCTGCGGGCGACACAGTGATCCACCTCTCATTCATCCACGACGCCACCTTCCACAGCGATTGCGTCCGGAAGTGGGGGATTGATCTTGCACAGTTTGGGCGCAAGGGGAAGTACGTGTTTATCGATGGGCTGTCTGGATTATTCTACCAGCAATCTGGCGCGCAGAAGGGGGGATGCTTGACGTTCTCCGGACTAAACTTGCAGCAGTTGTCGGCTGATGTTAAGGTGAGGATAAAGAAGGCTGTGCTAGATGGGGACAAGACATGCTTGATCGTCGAGAATTTAGATGTGTTACTTTTGGCGGGGGGGTTGTCGTCGATTGAGGTTATCAATGAGCTTATGGACTGGCACGAGGTGGGTTTAGAGGGAGCAGCGGGTTTTCTGGTGCTAAGGTGTCATTATCATAGCTTGTCTCGTCCACAACAGTAATGGTCAACGCCGACTCCGCGCTCGTATCACGGTCCCGGACTAGGCTTGAGATGGAGGAATCATCGTTTGTCACCACTTTAGCCCACCAAGCGTCTAGTGTGACAAGTTTGCGGATGCTGGACACAGGTCTGGCGAAGGATGTTAGTGGTGTTTTGAGGGTTACAATGGCTTTTGATACAAGTAGCCCTGATCGTCAGAATGGTCAGGATTGGAACGAAAAGGAGGTTCTGTATTTCGTGAAAGACGGTTCTGTGGAGGTGTTCAATAGAGGCCAAATGAGAACTTGATATTCACAAATATGCAACATGGAAATACTTTGGCTCTTGAGATACCAAAGAAGCCACTTCGTACTTACTGTGTGAAGACCCGATATGTTAAGGGCAACAAAAAAGTAGAACTGAAACCCCGACCGATAACACCCAAGACTCCGTCGGTCGTACAAATTGTGAGCGCAATAAGAGAATATTACAAAAGAAATGAAATAAAGCACGAAACAATCCATATCGTAGATTCATAGTTCATGAAACTCGCCCAGCAGACGGGTCGTAAGGCGATATTCGGGCGTGACCCCGACAACAACGCCTACATTGACCATGAAGTACGGTCCCAGTTGGGGTCCTGTACAAAGCTCGCAAGTACTTTGCTCCCAGTCTGCAGTAGTGGGTGTCCGACAACTATCTGCAAAAACCTCTGAAGCCCCTCTCTCCTGTGTTCGATGACGTCGTCGGAGAAACGGTTCGTAAAGACCTTCCCAGGAAGCGGAGGGATTGTGACACGTGATGACTCTCGCTCGAGGATATCGCGAAAGTGCTCGAAGTCGCTGTACCGTCTGCGGACACTGGAGAACTTGAGCTGTAGAGAGTACGCGGCTTGTTAGCGCACGGCACAACAGAGCTCCGAGGGGCGGGCGCAGTAGGGTCAAACCTTGAAGGCGGGAATGTTTGTCTACAGCGTCTCAAGTCAGAGGTCTGTCGCGAAGAAGGTTGCAGTAGTATGATCATCTTACCCGACAGACTACCTCGTAGTCTGTGTACATTTTGCGACCAAATCCATGAGTCTGGGGGTTTTTGACCTGGGGTGGTGGTAGTGATCAGCGATCAGCAGTTGCTTTTGGGGCTTAGTAGCATACCTCGACCTCCAGGAAGTTTTCTGGAGGACCATAGATCTCGTCGAAACTCTGAGGACGGGTGGACTGGATTGGAGCTTGCATTCTTCCGGTGCAGTTGGTGGTTGGTGGGCGTTGGCGTAGGGAGTTTGGTTAGTTGGAGGGGTGAGTTTCGGGAGCTACACTAGTAATTTGGAAGTGAATGGAACGTGGTGGTTGATTGATTGGGGTTGTGAGTGAGACTGGAGGAAGGGCGTCGCTCTCAAGGCTGGCTGCACAGCTCTAATCAGCACGTGCACACAAAGCAACGGTGTTGCCGAATATCACGGAGGGTCGAGTGAGCAATGATGGGCTGGTTGTTCAACGTCAAGCAGCACCGAGCACCCAGAAACAGACACACAAACAAACAAGCGGAATGAATTCCCTGCGGACTGTTGTCGATTGTCTCAGCTAGCACCAGACGTCATCGCCTCAAATTGCTGCTCGCATACCCATCCTTGTCCACGCGACACTGGACCCGCGTCCGACAGACGCGCGCTGTTTGGCTCGGATTCTGCCCGGTTCTGCCCCCCCACCGCTGCTACGTCTCCCAAACTTCTGGCTTGCCTTGATCCATTGCGCCTTCTCGCACTTGCACAATGTCAAGGTATCTCAGTGAGCTCTTCCAACCAGCCCAATCAGGGTGGACACCTTAACTAATTGAGATGCCCCGCAGCGCCTGGCAAGATTGCCCTTCTCGTGCTCGTCGAGCTCTACGCCGAATCTCGTTTCCCAAACAAAGCGGTGCTACCTGTCATATCGTTTGTAATCAAGCAACTCGTTCGACCGAAAGACACAACTACCTTTATCCTAGGTCTAGATCAGATAAAGGATGTAACCGTCAATGAGCCAAGCACTGTTGTGGGTCGGACAATATTCGACCTTTTGCTTATGGAGTTGTGGTATATCAATTCGTTTGATAACCTGCACACGTTCTTTTCGGACGCGCAGCTCTACCTCCGGGATCCGGAGAAGCAAGAACACACACCAGGGAGTGTCAAGCACAACAAAAGGCGGTTCATAAGCCCAACGTCTATCCTGGGTTGCTTTGTTCGAAGAGCGGGCCTGGAGTTTTCAAAACTTCAATTCCACGAGACGAATTCGTTGTGGTGCGCATTTGTGCGGTTTCGTGAGCCAACATTGTCACTATGGAAGAAACGGAAAATCGGGGCCGGGTCAATGAGCTTTGATGGGAATCTGAAAGGAATGTCTATGAATGACCCTCTCGTGCAGAAGGTGTACGGTAAATTGGACGGGAGCAAGGACTGTAAGTTTATACGTGGGGTTATACTTCAGGTTTTAACGACAGATTTAGGGACTGTATCCACGGACGATGTTGAAAGGCTGCTCGAATATCAAGTAGAGACTATGCAGCGTAGGTAATCGTTTTGCGCGCATTGGCATCCGTATTTACTTACGATTGGTCAGGATTGGGTACTCGTGTGCCGGATGAAACTCAGCTTCAGCTACGGAAAATGCTCAGCACAGATGTCCCCATCTCTCATTTGCGCCATTATGTCAATTTCCTCAATTCGTGGAGGTCGGGTGATTACCCCTCCTCATTTGACAGCCTTCATCGTTATTTCGACTACACGATGCATAGCCGGGACAGGACCTTCTATCAATATGCTTTGTTGAATCTTGCCATTCTACAGGCAGACTTTGGTTGCCACCGGGAATCGGTTTTGGCCATGCAAGAGACCATCAACACAGCACGGGAGAACAAAGACATGGCATGTCTCAACTTTGCGCTTTCCTGGTTATATCATTTTCACAGAGCTCACCCCCAAGATTGCCCAGATGTAATAGCTTCGCGGATGGAACGAGAGTCTCTTCAATTCTTGAAGGCAAAGGCTAAAGAATGGGGCATGGATCATCTGCTATCCATGGCTTATCTTTCAGAAACGAGGCAGATATTGTTGGGGGGTGATTCAATTCCTGCCGCCTTTGAGAGTCTACTTCGTAGCTCCCATATCAACGTAACTCAGCAAATTTACAATGCCATGGGGTCTCAAATTCTTTTACAATCAACTCTATGGAGTCGTTTAGGCGTGTCCCATCTAGCATGGTTGAACTGCGAGCTCTTTCTTTCGAAATACGACAAAGGATCTCCATCAGAGGACTTGGTAGTCGCACTCTGCCGAAGCGCATACATTATATCAATGCGCGGCCGTTTCGATGAGGCACTGGATCAACTGGATCAAGTGGATCAAGAAGCACTCAGATCCCTTAAGATCTACCAATACTGGGCATCATACATTGGCCTTATTAAGTTGAGGCGTGCAGTATACAGGTGTGCTTTCAATCAGACTAAATATATGAATGATTATCGACTAATAATACCATCACTCTAGGAACGAATTTGCTGCTGCAGAACTGTTACTTCAACAATTGACTTCCTCAGAGCAAGTTGAGCCTGACTGTGCTCTCGAGATATCGATTGCTAAAATTGAGCTCCAAATGCGAACTGGCAACTTTGTGTCTGTATGTGAAAGATCTCCAACAGAGACCATTTCTGCAAAATTCTTACGTGATGGACAGGCTATGGTTCATTGCAACCAAGTTTCCACAGAACTCGTTCGTGATCGGGCAGATTCATATCACCGAGTCAGACTGATGATTCTGAAAGCAGAGGTTTTTGCGGTAAGTGCAGCGTTATGATAGACCCTGAGAAAATGGACTGACATTCCATAGAGGTCTGGACGGGCTATGAAAGGCCTCTCTACCGCCATAAGTGCAGCTTCAATGGCGTGGAAAGCGCGCTTTTTGCCAGTGCTCTTCTATGCATTCAGCGTAATAGCCACCATCTTAATCCAGCTGGAGGAATACACTGCGGCGTACCAAATGCTAGATAGCATTATGCCGCAAGTCTTGGAGTGCGAGGATGCCTATCTTACCGCCCAGTGCTTTGCCTGCCTGGCTGATAGCCAGGTTGGACTGGCCGGTATGAGGAAGGGCGTTTCTAGAGCTGAATGTCTAGGCAGGGCCTTGGGTTTCATCGATCGAGCATTCACTGGTAAGTGACGCATGGTATTTAATTCTAGGCATAGCATACTAACTGAAGAATAGAATACTCTCATGTTCAAGACGTCTACTCGCAGAAGTTAATGATGAGTCGGAAGATCAGGATTCAAGACTATCTGGGCGATAAGGCCTTGCGAGATAATGCTGTCAAGATGTATCGGCAGGTGGAACAAGGACCTCGCGAGGGTGTCAATCCTGGTCCTTCTCCATTTCGTCTTTGATACAGTCACAATAGAGAAAGAAAAGAAATGTGCATGCTGGGAGAGACAGTTGAGCTCAATTCCTTCCCTCGCAATCCGGTTAAAGAGGTTGTCAATTGAAGGTTTGCCTTTTGGGCGATGGTTGAAAGCACGTGGATTCCGAGATAGATCATGGCCATCAATTGTAGCTAAATTCTAGTATTAGCACATCTTTTACTTTTGCTAACTAGGAAGTGTGTGCTCAGCATATTTTTCTTATTGTTACATTTGGCCTACACCGACCAAGCAAGTTTCCCAACATCATTTTGTATAGAAGTTGGCCCCAAAAAGAATACAGACTCCACACCCTCTAAATTACCGCAAGGAAAACATAATATCGTACACATGAGGTGAGTAGATTACGCAGTGCTGCCATCATTAAACCCGGGACTCCCATTTATGACTTTTCACCCAACAACCTAAGAATTGCCTCGTACATGCCGAACATGATAGCGGCAGATGGTACCACTCGCAGCTATTTAAACTGTTAGTAATTCTAATTCCATATAGGTGTCGTAAGAAGTATTGCTTACCAAGTGAGGACTTAATCCACCGTACATCGAGACAATTCCTTCTTCCTTCCAGATTGTCCGGAAGCATTGGATCAATCCCGTATACTTTGCACGCCCGCCACCTACAGGGCGCTGCCGCATGCGTGTCCGCATAACCTCGTGGGGGTAGGTCAAAGCAGCTGCAAAAAGTTTTGCGCAACCGGCGGCGCCCAGCTTCCCTGCGGTATCAATAAAGTCATCCCAGCGCGACATTTCCCTCCCGCTGGCCATAATCTTCACCTTTCGCAGAGCAAGATACGTCTTCATCCTTTCGTACAAAACCCACTGAAGGGTGCTCTCCGTGACTCCTAGATAACTCGCCGACAGGCCGTGGTATAGTCCCTTGACACCTTCCTGACGCACAACCTGCCTTACACAGTCGAAGCTATTCTTGTATTGACGCGTCTTGCCTTTAGCTCCAGCAGTCTCCTTGTCAAGCTGCAGCCGTGTCTTGACAAGCCAGATTGGGTTTGTTGCCGTGCTCGTGACGAGCCCCGCGCACGCCGCCGCACAAAGATGTACCAGCGGGGATTCCTGTCCGCCGTTGAACCGTTCGGCAATGATGCGTTTGCCGTTACCGTAGGTGTAGAAGTTTATGGCTCGAGCAGGGACCACACCGCTCAGGTTTGGACCCAGGCCTTTGAAGAGGCCCCGCCACCCTTCAATTCGGTGGACATCACTGTAGCGCCAGCAATCAGCTCCTAGTCTTTAGGTATTTCCGTGCGCTGGGGGTTGGGCTGGATGGATGGATGGGTACCCGAGAATCTGAAACGTTTCCTGGAAATGTCGCATGCCCTGCCGGACAAGGCCGGCGTTTTTCATAGCCTCCGTCCGTCGTGCGGCGAGCTGGTGTTTGTAGAAATCACTCTGTAGCCGTGTTTTGACCACATCGAGTGGCGAGGTAAGGAAGGTGGACGTCATGCCTCCAGCACTGCAGACAGAAGAGTAGAAGTTAGCTATGTACCCTACACTCCCAGAGGTGGGGCAAAGCGAGGAGACGGGACAAACTTACGCTCCAGCAACAAAGTGAGCCCATGGCTTTGGGTCACCAGCTCGGAGCTGGTGCGGCGGCTCGACCACACCAACTTCTCGAGATATTGGTATGTGGTCGGCGGCGGACGGAACCAACTCGGGCCTCTTCTGGGGCGACCCCGATCGTACCGTGGCCATTTAAAGTCCTCTGTGCCGGATGCCGTGGAATTTTGGAAGTTGGTAGAGTGGAATTGTCGTGTTGTGAGAACGAGTGGCGTGTGTTTGATTGTGGTAGGGTTGTGGGTTGGAGGAGCTGTGCGTAGGAAGCATGTTTGTTCCAAAATACAAAAAAATTATTGACATCGATGCTTCGGGGCTAAACCAATCCGGGACGATAAACAATTTCATACGTCGAGTGAGCTTCTGTGTCTTACACCCGGATAGCATACGAACATACATGATAGGTGCAAAATGAGCTGCGTCTTTGGGGAATGTGGTCTGGGAGACCGCGGCGATGGAGTTATGAGATCACTGTATTCTGGTACGAAGATGGATGGCGTAACTTTATAACTGATTACCGTCCACAAAACATCAACCTCTCATTATGTTTTTTTCACGTTGCTGGTGTTAACACGGTTTTGGCCACTTTTTGAGAGAAATGATAATGGAGGGCTGCTAATTGATACGCGGACTACAGTATGAAACATATCTGTTTGGAAGCACCACTCTGTGAAATGTTGTGAAAATCATGAACCCATGCGCCATTTTTTGCCCCCCTCAACATCAACTTATGCTACATGTCGCTGAAGTTTGTAGCGTGGATTGTGAGGACCAGCCAAAGTATCTTGTAACTAATGATACATTTACTCGTCATCCTCCTCTTCACCATCGTCACCCTTGGACTCGGCCGCCTTAGCCTTCTTTCTGCGGTTACGGCCAGGACGTCCACCACCGAACGGTGAGCTGAGGGCGAAGTCGATGTGCTTCTGGGAGTCGAGACGGACAACGAAAGAGGGAACGTTGACGATCTGCTTTCCAACACGGATATGACGCTGGCGGATCAGGACGCGGGCGTGGTGGACGGACTTGGCGAGACCGAGCTTGTAAACCTGGGTCTGTTCGTTCGCGATTATTGTCAGAGGCGTCGCACTGAGATGGGGTCGTGGATTGAACGCACCTGGAGACGACGCTCCAAAAAGTCCTCAACACGGAGAGCTAAGACGTAATCGAGCTTCATGCGCTGGTCATCCAAGACACCAACACGCACGAGACGACGAATCAAGGCGTTACCCTCGAAGAGACGCTTGGGGTCCTTCTCGTCCAAGGTCAAAAGCTGACGGGCAGCACGACTACCCCAAATCAATCAATATCAAACCGTCGTCTGAAATAGAGCGCAGAGCATTCGTGACCAACCGAATCTTGGAGAGAGTAAGCTGGACTCTCCACACCTCCCGCTTGTTGCGGAGACCGTATTCACCGACGGTCTTCAACTCGGCATCACTTTATCGCGGGGCTGTCAGTCGGAATGCTCGGCTAGCGCTTTTGAAAGGAGACGTGTGATGAGACAAGCTCAACAACAGTGGTACTCACAGACGCGCGGACTCGAAGGGACGTCTAGGGACCTGTACACAGATCGTCAGTACTTTTTGTAGCGACCCACAATGGGGGGAGATCGGGAAACGTATTGTAGGTCTTGGAGTAGGAACGAGGCGCCATAGTGTTCTAATGACGAAGGAGTGCGAGATTTGGTCGTTTCCTTCGAAAGGGGGCGTCGGGCGATCGAATTGTCGTGGGTCGTCGAGATGTTACTTGCTGTTTGGGTTGTCCAAGCTCACGCACTACGAACATTCAGCCAGTCTTGGCATTGTGGGACAATGTGGACTGCTAGGGCTGCACACCCTAGCTGGAAACTCGCACAACTCAAGTTTCCCAGGCGAAATGCGAACATCATCTTGCTCGAACTAGCAGCAACACCAAACAGTAACCACCGCCCACCGACGACTTCAGCACCCCACCGATATAATCAACAATGTATGTGATACCTACGTGCCGCTACTCTGCCCGAATTTGGGATTCTGACGAACTTGCGTTTTGAAGGGGTCATTCCGGCGGTATTCGATCTGGAACCAGATATGCCTTCTCGCGTAACTTCCGCGAGAAGGGCATGATTCCCATGTCTGTTTACTTGACACAATACCGGTATGTTGCCCGTTTGTGCGGTCGACCAAATATCATAGTTTCCAAAAACTGACGGAAATTCAGCGTCGGTGATATTGTCGATATCAAGGCAAACGGAGCCGTCCAGAAGGGGTTAGTTAATATCCACCCGAACGTCTAATACTGTTACCCATCGAACCGCACTGCGAGACGACATGCGCACGGAGTTGTACAATATGGTAAAATAGCTCTCTGACAGCTCTATAGTATGCCACACAAAGTCTACCACGGAAAGACCGGTGTTGTCTACAACGTCACCAAGTCCGCCCTCGGTGTCATCATCTACAAGCGTGTCGGCAACCGCTACTTGGAGAAGCGCGTCAACGTCCGTATTGAGCACGTCAAGCACTCCAAATGTCGCAAGGAGTTCGTCGACCGTGTGAAGGACAATGCGGCCAAGAGGCGGCAGGCAAAGGATGAGGGTATCCACGTTCACTTGAAGAGAGAGGCAGTCAAGCCCCGAGAGGCACACACAGTTTCCGCAGCCAGAAACCTCCCCGAAACCATCACTCCAATCGCCTATGAGACAACTATCTAAAGACATCTGGTGGATTGTTTGTATATAGTCAATGTTTCGTTCGTGCTCCTGGCTTTAGAAGGTTCGTCGTCGATGATCGGAACTGACGATCCTTCCTAGACTCGACGCTTATTTTCAATGCCCAGAAGAACTGAATCGAAGACAGAATGTGAGGCATTGGCTGGTTGGGTTTAGCTGTGGTTCCGGGGGAATCTGGCTATGGGAGTTTTCACAATTGGCGTGTATCATGGTTGCATTTTCCCACAAAAGGTCTCGTTACGAATCAACGAAAAGTTCAAGCTCCCAATAATTGAAATGTGAAATCTTCGTCTTAATTTTGTATGTCGGAGGACTGTTGCTTGTCGTGAGCCGCATGAAGCTACTAGTTTCCATTGGTTATAGCAATTAGGCTTTAAATCATTTTGATACAGAAAGTACTCTCGGCTTCATACCCAGTCACTGAAATTCGCCTATAAACTTCGATGTGTCACCACATCACGTCTCCCACGTGCGCGTTTTTTTCACGTCTCCCCTCTCCAGTAAGTGGTGGGGCAGTAACATCTTTACCCCAACGCAAAACTCGGGATATCTACACACTTAAATTCTCTTAACAATGGTGTTTCGCGTTAAATTGAACAATATCGATTGGTACCGCTCGTTGCCTACTGATTTGGACCCTACACTTCCTATAGTTTCAGCAGCTGAAGGAATACCGCCGGTTCCGATACTTCGAATTTTTGGAGCTACAGAATCGGGACAGCGTGTGTGTGCACATATCCACGGGGTCTTTCCATATCTCTACGTGGAATACCCGGGAGCATACTTCAAGGATGATGGGAATTTTAATGGTAACGCCTCAGCTATGTGTTGAAGAACGGAGGTCTGATAACGTTGGATGTAGCCGAGTCAGTCCGGAAAGTAATTCGCACTCTACGACAAAGCATCGATTTTGGACTCCATGCCTCTACTTTCCGAAAGAAAAACAAAGTCTCGGATGGAAAGATTAAACAACATGTGGCCTCTATAGCTCTAGTCAAAGGCGTTCCATTCTACGGATACAATGCCGGATGGCAGTTGTACTGCAAAATATACCTCTACAATCCCCGCCACATAACCAGTCTCGTCAAGCTTCTTTCTAGTGGTGCAATCATGAAGCGAAAGTTCCAGCCATATGAAGCACATATCAACTTTACCATACAGTTCATGATAGATTTCAATTTGTATGGCTGTGGCTTCACGGATTGCGACGAAGGGAAATTGAAATATAGGAGAGTTTATGGTGAAGATGAGGGTTCAAACGGCTCGGATAATTCAGATGTTGAGATGCCGGACTTGAACTACGATACATTGCCGGAAGATAAATTTCCAAAGCACTCTTACGCTGGCTGGGAGATCGATATACGCGCCCATAACATTCTCAATCGGCATGAGGTTAAGGAAAGGAACATTCACCAGGATTTTGAAGAGCGCAATAAGTCTTATGATCCAGACTTCAAACATCTTCATAGTCTTGACGAGCTTTGGAAAGCACATGGCAGCCACGCCAACCCAGAGAATGCCACTGAAGACGCATGGACCATGCCATCTACTGCAAGAGGGGGGACACAGCCTGAATGGATCCAGGAGCGAGAATTCAGGGAACATATTGATCAACTATTACAGCAGGAAAAGCGATTTGGGCACGCACCAAGCTTTGAAAGTATTCTGCGCAAAATCCCCAATGAGAAATATATTCCAACTGCTTTTCAAAGCGTTGACTATATATCGTCGTACGGCGCAGCCGCAGGAAAGGCAACTTCTAACCCACTTAGAAACAATAACGAAGACGTTGATGTTGATATGGATGCAATTCACCATCTAGACGTGGATCAAGAAGAATATGGCTTAAACGATGAGGATGCGACCGACTCTGACTGCGAAATAATGAATGAGTTGGATGAAGAGGGCATCGAAAACCTGGAACAGGTAGGTCAGAATGAAGAGGAGGAACCTCACATCACAGAGAGCGGTAACGGAGGATGTCCTTCGTCTTGGCCAAGAGCGAAGAAAGACTCGGATCTAGGAGATAACGTCCAGACCCCTATGGAGAGTAGGAAACGCAAGTATGATGAGATAGGCGAGTCAACACTCTTTGAGATTAGGTATAATACCGCAAATTGACGTGTTATATTTCTAGATCTAGATAAGTCGCCATCCATATCAATGAGCATTCGGTCACCTTCAGAACCCCCAAAATCCAGTTCGTATACCAAAGAGACACCAGATGGGTTTAGTGAGGCCTCGCCTCGTATATCGAGTATCCCGCCTGCACGTCCAGCTTTGAGTGCAGCGGTTAGACAGGATATATGTCCCTCTAGTCCTCCAAACGACTTGTGTGAGTTCCCATTGTTATTATCTGCGCCTAAAGTAAATAACCTGATGATTCTAGCCCAAATTCCAGAGCTTAGTGAGGTAGATTTTCATTCCGCCTTTGAGATAAAACGATCACATCTAGTTCTCTGCTATGCTCAGCCGCCACCACTAGCCTCGGAAGTATTAGAATCTTTGCAGGATGAAGGCATTGATAGGGTTGTTTATACGGAACCTTTCTTTGGAAACATAAAAGATGTTCCACAGCAGGCACACGAATACGGTGGTGCCAGACACAAACTGCGTTCCCATGACCCTATTCACCTACCAATTTTTGATCCTACAGGAATTGGTAGCCATGTCGATGACACGACGATTGTTAATTCCAAAGTATGGACTATTGCTTTGGAGCCACCCACTCGATCTGAAGTTTGCAAGTGGGCTGAAGAACACGGCATATTGGGCGAAAACAAGAGTAACATTATTTATCGTCAGCCAAAGACTCGAGTGTTTTCTCAGGTTTGTCTACTCGCAATCTCAAACTAGTAATACGCCATCTTGACTCTCCTGAAGATCGAGGGCCCAACTCAGAAGAACAAATACGGCTTTAAATATTCTTCCAGAAAAAGTACCTCGAAGAGCAAGCAGAAGTCGAGTGGCATGATAATCATGAGCCTAGAAATCCATGGTACGGCAATTCTTCCCATAACGAGGTTCTTTTGGCTTATCAGTCCCGTTCAGTTAATACCAGGGGAACTTTAGTGCCCAACCCAGAGCATGACCCCATAACTTGCATTTTTTGGTGCATTCAATCAGGAAGCAGCGGTGAATCACAAACAGGTATTATTGTTACTAATGATGGATTTACCGAGGAGATATTCCGCCGTTTTGCAGAGGTGGACGTTTATGCCGAACCAGATGAGATGTATATGATAAACACTTTGGTAGATATTGTGCGAGACCTTGATCCAGATATCTTGACTGGGTACGAAGTACATTCCAGTTCTTGGGGATATGTTATTGAACGAGCTATGCATCTAAATGGTGAGAATTACTCAATGCCAAATGGCACATACTAGTCTGACAAACGAAATCGTTTAGGATTGGTATTATATAAGGATCTTGCGCGAGTTAAACTCCACGCCTTTGGTCAAGCCGGAAAGGATGTGGATCGATGGGGATTTAACAAAGCATCAGCAATCCGTATCACCGGCCGACATATCATAAATATCTGGAGAGCAATGAGAGGTGAACTCAATCTTCTAGGATACAAGATGGAGAATGTTGTGTATCACTTATTAAACAGACGGTCAGAGGAACTTTATGCCCAAGATAGACAATACCGTTAACACATGATTTTAGGATACCTCATTATTCTCACAAAGACCTGACAGCATGGTACCAAAGCGAAAACCCAGGCCTCGTCAGTAGAGTGGTGAAGTATCATCTCTTGAAAGTCAAACTCGATTTGGAGATTCTTGAAAAGCAGGAGTTTATTACTCGGATCAGGTCTAGCATTCCCTTCATCATGGAGTCGTCTACAGCGAAATACTGACGGTAAGGAAATACAGCGAACAAGCCCGACTGATTGGTGTCGACTTCTACACCGTGTTTAGCCGGGGTTCGCAGATAAAAGTGGAATCCTTAATGTTCCGCATAGCCAAGCCAGAATCATATCTTTTGATATCACCTACAAAAGCGCAGGTGAGGACACTGGAGGAGCAAATTAGCAAACTGATCGATCTAACATCAATCAGGTAGCAAGCCAAAATGCTATTGAGTGCAAACCACTGATCCTGGAACCTCAATCAAACTTCTACACAAGCCCTGTTGTCGTTCTTGATTTTCAGTCGCTTTACCCTTCTATCATGATCGCGTACAATTACTGCTACTCAACATGCCTAGGTAGGGCTGTTGGGTGGCGAGGCACCAACAAACTCGGTATGATTGACTATCGTCGTCCACATGGTTTGCTCGGGCTGTGCGCGGATAACATCAATGGTACTCCAAACAATTTCCCAAGTGTTTTAATGCTAAGTGATTCAATTAGTTTCGCCAAATGGAATCATCTATGTCAAACCGGAATTCAGGAAATCCTTACTAGCTAAGATGTTGTCTGAGATACTTGACACAAGAGTAATGGTCAAGAATCGAATGAAGTCAGATAAGGATGATAAAATCTTGCAACAAAAGCTCAATAGCTGGCAATTGGCACTGAAGCTCACCGCAAATGTCACTTATGGATATACTTCAGCATCGTTTTCTGGAAGAATGCCATGCGTGGAAATTGCAGACAGCATCGTGCAGTCTGGGAAAGAGACACTGGAAAAGGCATGTTGGTCCAAAGCTATCATGTCTTCAAGGACTAATCCTTTTAGGCAATATCCCTCATTCATACAGAAGAACGGTGGGGGGCAGAGGTGGTTTACGGTGACACGGATAGTTTGTTTGTCCATTTAAAGGGGAAAACCAAGGATGAGGCATTTAATATTGGAGAAGAAATCGCCGAACGAGTGACAGCTATGAACCCGAGGCCAATCAAGCTGAAATTCGAAAAGGTCTATCTTCCTTGCGTTCTCATGGCTATGAAACGTTACGTTGGCTTCAAGTACGAATATCGCAACCAGAAAGAACCAGAGTTTGACGCAAAGGGGATCGAGACCGTGAGAAGAGATGGCACCCCAGCAACACAAAAAATGCAGGAAACTGCTCTAAAGTACGTCACGACCTCACGTTAGCCACCCTTGACTTGATTTGCTCATGATGAATAGGATCTTGTTTCGCTCTTCAGACCTTTCGCAGGTAAAAGAGTACTGTTTGCGTCAGTGGACTAAGATTCAGCAAGATAAAGTCTCAATTCAGGATTTCTGCTTCTCCAGAGAAGTGAAGCTTGGAAGTTATGCGTATGTGACACATTCTACAAATAGCAAGGCCTTTGATTTTAACATCTTGTAGTGAAGGAGCACCCCTCCAACCTGGCGCAAAGGTAGCCTTGGAACGCATGGAACTTGATGCCCGGGACGAACCGCAATATGGCGAGCGTATTCCGTATGTTTCTCTGAGGTTGTTACCGGCAGTGTTGTTGACGATGTCGTAGGTTTGTTGTACACGCAGGGGAAATCGAGAAGAAGAGCATTGCCGCCAGAAGTGTCGAAGTTCCAACTCTTCTACATTCCAGCCATCTAGTCCTTGACGCCGACTACTATATCGAAAAGAAGATAATCCGTCCACTTGAACGAATCTTCAAGCTCGTCGGTGCCGACTTAAGGCAATGGTACAGTGAAATGCCAAAGTATCGACAGATGCGGAGAATCACTCAAGGTGGCCCAGAGGCAAGTAAGAGAGGGGTTACGTTGGATGGTTGGTTAACTGCAGATGCATTTGCCTGCGCCATATGCCGTGGAAAGACTCCCAAGGATGAAAGTGAGTTCTCGTCTTGCCATCATTAACAGTCAATCGCTAACGGTAGTTGAAGGACTCTGCAATGACTGCCTAAAAAACCGCGATGAATCGATATATGAAATGAAACGTCGTCTGGCAGCTGTCGAGAAACGAACCCATGCCTTGCAGTCCATTTGTCGATCTTGTACTGGAGCGTCCCGGCCGGAAGAAATAGCATGCGATTCGCTCGATTGTCCAGTGTATTACTCCCGAGTTCGCGAGACGGCTAAGTTCCAGCAATCAAAGATAGAGGGAAGTGAAATTCTTAAGGTTCTCAGAGCTGTTTAATATCATTGGTTTTGAATATGGAGCTTGATAGGTCACTATTTAGGATGGAGTAGCAATGCAGTTTATGGCTGAATACTAGCAATGATTTACAGATGAAATTCTATTAAGGGGTTATGAGCAAGTTTATCTTGACAAAAGGTACAACCAATGTATCGTCCATTAAATAAGACCCTACTACTTCTTGATCCAATCTGCTCTTAAATCAATCTTCTATCAGTGTCGTCGTAATCCAATATTTTACCCCTATCCCATTCCCGTGTACTTCCTTTCTTGATCCAATCCGCTCTCAAATCAACCCCTCCTCCACCAACGTCATCGTCATCTAATGTTTTGCCCCTATCCCATTCCCGTGTACTTCCCTTCTTGGCCCACTTCAAGTTTGATTCATTCTTGGTGTCGTTGTTTTTCCAGGCTTCTATAAAATCCTCACCCAGCCCAGCTTTGCGGAGCCGCTCGGCCCCTTGTTGCTTCCACTTTAGTCGATCTCTGTAGGTCTCCAGGGCGTCATCAAAGTCGTCAAAGTCGCACTGGTCATCAGAATCGGGTCGCACATCCACCGTAGGGTCATAATCAGAAAGGAAACGTGAATCCATGGCTGCTTGACCTGTTACGCCACGACCTCTTGTACGGGTTTTGGGAGGCGGCGCAGGGCCAATTATCTCATCAAGAGGGTCCGAAAATGCAGAACCCGGACTGCCAGGCGAATCAAGCTTCTCGCTGTGACTCCCACCATTTTCTTCTGGTTGCTTTTGCCTATTGTGCTCTCTTTCTCTGCGCTCTGGCTTTCTAGTTGTGCTACCGTCATCCCTAGCCTTTGATCTACTACTCTTCCTCTTCCGGTGCTTCCGCTCCTCATAGTCTTTGTATCGACCACTGTCTCGTTCATTCCTAGAGCCAGAGCGGCTCCTCTTCCGTCGCCCCCTTTCATTATTGTCTCTATGCCGCCGATGACGGGAGTGCCTAGTCCGTTCCGACGACCCGGATCTTGAGCGCCGTCTCTTCCTCCTATCTGAATCATGGCGTTCTGTTCGCGATGAGCCATGCCGACCATGAGATTTCGAACGCGAACGTGAGCGCCTGCTTCTTCTTCTGTGGCGATGATGCGAATAGCGCTCCGGATCAGGTGATCTTGATCGGGAATTATCATCATCGCGCCGCCGCCTCCGTATTCTCCCGAGCGACGGGGATCGCGACAATCGGCCATCCCTCTCGCGCTGTAGACGTCGTAATCGTGCTTGTGCTTCGGTGGCTTCTTTGGCAAGGAGCGCAGCATTGTGGGAATCGACATCGCGGACAATGTTACGGAGGAAGCGCGTGTTGGGTTTTGGAGCTGCTCCTGTCGATCTGCACTGTCATTGGTGGTGTTCGGTGGAGTGCCGAGGTAATGGTGGAGGAGGTAGTTACCTGTTGGGTAGGAGACTGGAGAGACCTTGAATTTGATAGGTGCTAGTAGTGGTTTTGGCTTCTTTCTTGAGGAGCCTGGCGACGTAGTCGTCGTCGTTGAATTGGTCCATGGTGAGCTCGAGCTGGTGGTTGAGGATCGGTTGAGGGTTGTGCGACTCAAGATGATGAATGAGGCCACCTATCTGAAGTCCCGGGTAATTACGCTTCATCAAATCTCACCCGCCGACATTGCTCATTTGCAAATGGGATATTTCGTCAGACTGCCAATTGCTTTTCAATGCTGTTATGTGAGTCTACAGGGGTCTGTTGGCAGTTTAGCTACTGAGATGGTGGATGTTTTCGTGGTCAAAGAGGAAGACACATACCTACAACTGCTACGTCACAGCTCTTTGTGGCGTTAAAGTACCGGTAGAGTTCACTGAACCGATGCTCAATGCGTCCTTAAGTGTCAGTACTGGTATCTCTCCGGACGAAACGAAGTGGCTGCATGGTATGCTGGTGTTTTGGCCATCCTGATATCGATCCTGGAGTTGAGCCGTTCCGAACGAAAAGAAGAAGCTGTGCTCCATATCCCGATAGACTTTATGAGCGTGCTTCTTCGCAAGACGCAAGACTCGAGTGAACATCCACACCACACGGCAAGGACTCTACACACGGGGGTACAGTACAGCCCCGCGCTGCCTAATGTGCCAAGCCATACCAATCCAACACCAACTACTCTCCCATCGCGAACTTGAACACTGAAATAACCCCAACCCTTCAACTCGGCAGTCCTAAACCACAACACGCGAATAACATACATTGGCACAGCTGTGCCTTCTCTTCTTTCTCGCCTTACTTCGCTTCAACGAGGAATAGAGGTATTTATATCCTTCCATGACCGCTTCTCTACCATCCAGCCTCTCCGTACTGATAATGCGTTCGAGCACCCAGCCAGCCCTATCTCGGGTTCAGGTTTAGGGATAGATAGATACCATGGAGACTCAAATCACATCCCATCTGCTCGCAGCTCTCAATCTTCCCCCTTTGCGCGATGTAGCTCCGTACCCAGACTCTGATCGCCCTCTTCCCCTGGAACCATCTGCGTCGCAAGACGCTTATGCTGCCAGAAGACCTATGCCCCCGCCTCAACAACAAAATGATCAACATCAACAGCACGAAGACTCGCGCCAGAATGGCGGAAATGGAGATGACATTCCCGCCACCGTCACCACGGCATATCCTCCCATCATTACACCTCCACAAGCAACCGATCAACCCATGCCACACGCACCGGTGCCACAGATGCAACAGACAATGCCAGAAACGCCCAATTCAAATAGTACGCCGACCAGGCGTCCACCACCCAAGAAACAGCAGTCTTCAAATCGCCGCCAACGAAGAAAGTGGACCGAACAGGAGACCAATGATCTCATCATGGGTTGCCACGAGCATGGTGTTGGGAACTGGAAGAAGGTTTTGGACGACCCTAGGTTTAACTTCAATGGCAGATCATCCGTTGACCTGAAGGATCGGTATGTCTCTATGGTGTTCTTCCCCGTTCTTCCTCGCCCCCTCATTTGTTTTTCAGTGTGACCAGTGCAGCGGCTGATACCGTCGCAGTTTCCGTACTTGCTTTCCCAAGGAATACAGGAAAGATGTTATGAGAGCGTCCGAGGAAGAAGTTTCGGAAGCCGATGCCCAAGATCTCGAAACTGGTGCAACCCCAAAATCTCTGGCGGCAACCCCGTCCCGGGATCGTGGTCCCAAAAGGAGAGTTACCAAGACCGAGTTACATCATGCCGAAGTTCTGGAGAAGCTTGGCATTGAGGGCCAATTTCCTAAGGTTCAGCGACGTGAGAGACGTGAGTTTACGGCGGAAGAGGACACGCGGCTCTTGCAAGGATTTACTATTGTATGTGTTCAATTATTGCAAGGCTGAAAAAACTCTGGTGGCGAGAAGCTGACTCAGTTCGCAGTATGGTGCGTCTTGGAGCAGGATTCAAAACGACCCCGCGCTTCACCTCAATCATCGTCGAAGCACAGATCTCCGCGATCGGTATGTTGGAAATTTCTTTTTGACGACGTTGGAGTTTTACCCTAATCAACGTGGGTTAGGTTTCGAAATGCCTTTCCCGATAGGTATGAGTCTGCCGGTTTCAAGGCCCGTCCACGCCACCCTAAACCTAGGCCTTCTCGGACACCAGATGCTGAGGCGTCCGGTAAGGATGGCGATGAGGACGGAGATGATGACGTGGAGCCGCAACCACAAGTTGACCCAGCGATGGAGGAGACTACGAAAGCTGACTCTACTGCATTCATTGTGCAGAGTCTCTTAAATGAGCACCTCGCTGCAAATTGGGTCGGACACGTTGACTCCGAGATTTCCGCACCCTCAGATCAGGCACCAGCTCCCGGTAGTTTGGCGTTGGATCCAGCCCTCAATGCAGGCTTCGAGGGTTCTGCCCTCGAACAGCTTACGAGCGAGCTTCTTGCTGCCACTCCTGACAAGGATTCTCAGCGCAATGGCGATATGGTTCGCTGGGAGGACATGTCTGCTCATCCTATCTTCGAGGTTGAGACGTCATTTACGATGCCCTCGAGGACTGGTAGCGGCGATGCATTAAAACCTGCAGTCACTTTGAATGCTAACACATCTCCCAAGTTGACAGCTGCCAGTGCTCCCAGGAAAAGGATCGCAGAAGCACAAGGCTCCGGAGGTTCGGAAGAGAAGAGGCAACGCGTTGAGGCGCAGATCGCGCAAACCACTCAGACCGTTCAGACCGTTCAAACCGCTCAAACCGCACAGATGGCTTAACGAATCGACAGACGGAAAATTGACTGCCGGAAGTTTCATGGAGATTGTTCGTCTAAGGCTAGACGTGTAGGTGTGACCAGCTTCGTTCGGATGAGGTAGGTGTAACATTAAGTGTGTTTTCTTTTGCTTTCCAATTTTTCTCGATTTGTTTCTTGTCTTTTCCCCATTTGGCTTTCATACATTATCCAGTACTTTGTGGTCATTTTTCTTTGGGGACCGAAACGGGCGAAACGGATATTGCTATTCCCGTTCTTTACTTGCATTTGCTATTTCTTACTTGATCATACGTATGCGGCAAACGGGGTTTGTGGGAGGCTTGTTGTTTGAAAGGGTTTGTGTCTTTTCCGGATGGTCATTCCTGTTGTTTCCTTTGAGGTTTTAGCACGGATTCCAGTTTGGGTTTGTATACAGCTCCTAAATACAAAGCAGAAATGGGTGTTATTGAATTCGAAATTTGGATAGAAGAAGCGAGCTCCGCCCTTGATAAAATGATTAATATCTGCGTGCCACAACCTCTTCCATAGCTTGTGCTAACTTTGCATATCATTGCGTCAATTCTCACGCAGACCAGGACACCAACTGGCGAATCCCCAACACATCTATTGTTTTGAAGGATCAGTATTCGGGAACTCTGAGGATTACTCCGCAATGCAACTCTCTGCGCCTTGACATGGGAGGGTTTGTTGCGTACGCGTCTCGATGACGAGTCCTATAAGATAAACATAGTAGTTAGCTGTTAATTAGGAGTGAATTTGCGATTGGGTGACAGGGTTTATGTGATTAGTATGCATGGGACGAAGAAAAAAAACATGGGAGAGCTAAGCTTCAACGGAGACTAGTACCTGCGGCTGCGGCAAGCGTGTAAGAAGCTTGTTCGTGCTAAGCTTCGCCCAGGTGGGGAAACCCTAACCCAGGTTAATGAATGTTGGGGTGGGTGAACTCACCGGTGGGTGGGCTTTGCATGAGATACTCTGGAGTGTAGGGTGTGCAAGGCTCAATTACTGTCATGTGAAAGACTCTGCTCGTTTTAGGACGAATCAACAGCAATTGTGTGTAGGCCTAGGTGGTGGTGGTGTCTGTCCATACCGATAGAGGCCAATACAGCGAATGGCTAGGATAAGGTGTTGAAAGCATGCTCGCTTACGCGGGGGTTTGCAACTGACGAAACAATAGTTTACAAAGGCACTTATCTGGTTGCCATGCGAGTAGAGTATACTTTTTAAAGTGGGGTTTGCTAATATCTGACCAATAGTTTGCTGGCGGGACGCTGCTGTTGTTGGCTTTCCGTTTGTCCTTTGAAGGGTACTACACGGATTGGGGGCGTTTGAAAACCCCTCTCTGGCAGGAAAAGGTGACTGTTGGCTGGATGATCATAGCCCATTGGACTGAGTAGGCTGTAACGCTGAAACAGGTGGAGTACCCTATGCTTCTGCGCCTCATGGCATGAATACATCAAAACAGCCTTATTCCGATGTACGTACTAGGCATTCCAGTGATCTCAGCGTGCAGGATAGCAAGAGTACAGACCGTAGATCTAGGTATCCATCTCCCGTCATGAGTTTTCAGACCGAATTAGATCTAATCCATCGTTCTAAGTTCTCCTTGTCAGTTTGGTATCATGCAATACAGTCATAAAGAAGACAGTGCGGTTTATGAAAATGACGTTAGATTCTAACGGTTTGGGTCGGGGATCGGCACCCCCTTTCTATGGAAAATCTTCTGTTGAGAAGTGTTAGAACTACAATAGAACAGATCTTTTGCCTGGTAAACTTCGCGTTGAAGGTACTAAATGAACTTGTGGTTTAACTTCGCGGGGCTTTAGAGCAAAACATACCCAGCTAAGTACCACTCACATTTAGTTCAGCTCTGCGACAACTTCTCACCTCTAGCTGAATACTGTTGATGGAACCCAAACCGCAACAGCCACTAGAAACATTTCCCCAAGTACCTAAGCCATGAGAAGCAAACTTTTTCTAACCGACTTCTACTCTCATAGAATTCGCCCTGTGGTGCGACGGGAAGTATTGCACTACGCCATATAAGAACATGAGGCAGAGTGAATCTGCGTATGGTAGTTCACCGGTGATCACAAGCTTCCAGTTTCAAAATACGAGTTCAGGTGTTGAGATGCCCAACTCTCAAGTCAAAAAACTTCCATCCAATTGGTTGATTGCGAGCTCTCGTCTTTCCTTTCTGTAATTAGCAAGAGCTCAAACGTTCGAATATTGTTTAGGATTGAGGGACAGCCTCGGTTCTTTGTGTCTATCAACTGCATAAGGCGGTAACTGCTTCACTAGAAGTACTGTATAATCTCGTTAACAAGCCGCGCAGCGTATTCATCAGTCAACCAAGCATTAATTGATGAATTCAGCCGTAAATTCACTTCAAGACAATGCTGTCTGTCAGAGAGGGGAAAGCGACGGCTGAACTCTGCTTACGGCTTATTCCCAGGTGCAGCTTATTCCAGAGATTATACGATACTCGAGGTGAATGAGCAAGGCACACCTCAAAGAGCCCATAGAAGAGAGCCAATTCAGCGTCGCGTCCGACACATCACGTCTCACTCGCCGACTCTCTGGCAGCTTCAGTCTAGAGACGCCACCTACGCTACTGCAAGCTAACAAAGACTAACAAAGCTTAGTTGTAGTCCCAGTCTGTGGAAAAAAACTGAGACATGCCCGGTGAATTCTCTACAAGGGGCGAAAGTGTACATCGTCGTACGTATATTGGAAGGGGCTGGGCTAAGTATAGTAGGCTAGAAGACCTCATACATCTACGTAACTCCCGGGGATCCGTCGTGTGGTTTCACTCATGCCAGTTGTCGGCGTTTGCTCGCGATTCGGTTCGCCTTCATTTTGCAAGGCAGAGTCACGATTCTGAAAAAACACCCTGCTTGAGATATATTTTCCAGAATATTGCTCAGAAGGCCTTAAGCGCTCGATTTGGCGGTAGTTTTCTCATCAATTCCCCGCGGCCGCCCGACCTTTACCGGCGGGAGAGCTAAACTCCTCAAACACAGGTGATTCAATCCTAATTGCTTGTAGCATAGTAGTCCTCGTAAGGCCCTACAATACGGCCCATTGCCTCAGGACGGTGGTACACAACCTGGGGTGTGGTCTGCTCGACCAATTGTGCCCCGGAGGCGCGGCTGATTTAAGCGGTGGTTACACGTAGCCAAAATAGCGCCCCGACATCTACCTTTCATCGCTACCAAAACTACAACCGCCTAATTGCGCTCAGAAACAAATGGATCTCTCATTTCGTATGGTACGCTCCCATGGATCCACATACCGCATCAGGTCGACGCCGTTTTGGCTTGAAAAAACTCTACCACTGGTGAAGACGTCGTTCAGCTCCAAAGCCAGGTCGTGCAGAGCCGCCGAAGCTGATTGGCGGGCTCGTTCGCTCTTTGCTTTGTTCGAGATGCAGAACGAGATTCTAGGTGCAGAGAAATGTCATACCTAGTCCCTTCTTGGCACACCCCAACCTTGAACCACGCAACACTCGCTGGGGTGGGGATAATAGATAACCCACCTCGACCGCCTGATCCTGCTTCTGTTTGTTTTCTCCTCTCCCCCTCTCTCCCTCCTGCGTAGCTGCGTTTATTATTTCTTTCTCGCATGGAACCTCAATTCCGTTAAAGCGGCAGAGCATCTCACCCAACCTTCAGTATCAGCCATCCCTCCGATGTCTGCTTCAAAGCCTTTCCGAAATGTACAGCATCGATACCTAGGCCGAATAGCTGTCCGTGTTTTCCTTTTTGTGCTCACACTGACGTCCGTCGCCTCGCCCTAAATATAGCCATGTCCCCGCCGCTAACAGCCGTGCCAGATGCATCACCAAAGGCCTTCAAATAGCCTTCCATTCTCCCGATATCCTTCGCACATGGAACTTTCCTGCCTCTACATACTGGGGCAAAATCTACCCCACCGCCAAGACGCGCGACATTCGCCCGGTACCCGTTCACTCGCACAATGATTATTGGCGGCGAATACCGTTCTACTCAGCGCTAGCCGCCGGCGCCGTCTCTGTTGAAGCTGATGTGTGGGAATACTCCGGGGAACTTTATGTGGGACACGATACAGCGAGCCTGACACGGAATCGAACTCTGAAGAATCTCTATATCGGGCCGATCCTGGAGGTGCTAGGCAGCATGAACCAAGAGGTCGAGATTCCCGGGTTCAAGAAGCCGGGGGACCGCGAGTTACGGGGTGTCTTCGACATGGATCGAAAGCAAACGCTGAATCTCTATATCGATTTAAAGACACCTGGGGCATCTACGCTCCCGGTTATAATAGACCAACTCAAGCCTCTCCGAACGCCCCGGAACTACCTGACGCATTGGAACAGCACTGATTTGGTCCGCGGAGTAGTGACGGTGCATCTGACGGGGAATGCGCCGTTCGACCTCACGCTGAAACAAAAGTATCGTGATTATTTTTATGATGCTCCGTTGAAGGACTTGAGAAGCGGAAAGTACAACACTAGCAACTCCCTAATGGCGACGGCAGACTTCAAGAAGGATGTCGGGAGAGTGTTTTGGGGAAGTGGGGGGATGACTAAAGAGATGAAGGAGACAGTGATGGTACATGTGAGGGAAGCACATGAGAGGGGAATCGGAGTTAGGTATTGGGGTACACCAAACTGGCCTATCAGTGTGAGGAACGATGTTTGGGGACAGCTGGTAAAGCTAGGGGTGGATTTGCTAGGAGTTGATGATCTGAAGGGGGCTACGGAGAGGGAGTGGTGAAGCATTTCTTTGCAGGAAAGCGCAATTTCGACGAGAATCCCCTGGAGCCACCCAGACAGACTCGAATCTTCCTATGGACGAAATGGCGCATCTTTTCAGTGGCATACATACCCAAGTATTCGACTTTCAGCCGCATTACTCTTTTGCATCGGGTTTGGATTTTGTGGGACAGAGTTTCTAGTTTTTCTTATGGAGTTTTGTTTATTTGTTAATGATTTGAAGATGGCGTTGTCGGGGGTTTCGGTGTTGTAAGGGTTGATGGGTATTTGACTCACAGTACTATACATAGAACGCGTTGGGTGATATTTGATGAACGGATGAGAAATTCAATATTGTAATCACAGGTGGTTCTGCGGGCCGGCGCGTGGTGTATTTCAAAGTGACACTATTTGGCTAAGGGAACTCCCCGTCAAGCCTCGGATGTGTCTTACTGCTTATCTACTTACCTAATTTTGTGTGATAATGGGATAGCTTCTAGTAATACACGCTAAGGAAGCAAAAGATTCAGAGCTAAGTTCTTAAAGAATGTCGTTAGAGGAGTAGTAGCTCCTGAATTCTTAACTGCGAAGACGGCAATCGATATTTCAAAAGAAGCATCCTGTTTTACCCGGGAGAATCAGAAAATGGACCTAGAGAAGGGGCTCAAGATTCATTCCGCAGATTTGGATTTTATCGAGAAGGCTACGGGTGGGATTGAGACCGTTCATTCGTGCGTTGGATGTGCCATTCACGGGCTGTACCTCAGCTGAATAGGCATCTTTACAATGTTCCGAGAACGACCTGTAACCGGACCATGGCTTCGTCGATATATATGTTGGACGACGGCATACAGTAGCGATGGCTCGCGTAGCGGAGTTGAGTGAAGAGCGATTCGGCCTTATGATGCCACGTGAAAGGTTCTGAATCCTCCGGTTCCATATCTGGGTCTGGTATATGAAAGCATCTCTTGATCTGCTCAAGGGTCATCCGTATCTGGTGGTAGCGGCGAGGCATGCGCTCATCAGAAGCCCAGTAATCCCGTATCGCAGGTAGACGAACAATACCTATCCAGCACTTCAACTCTTCTACATCACCTCTATCCAACCGCAGCGTCCTTCAGCAGCGTCCTGAGAATCCTCTCCATCTGTTGCGCTGTCACAGTCTTCATCCTCCACTCTGTTATCGCCCCGCTACTTTGCAACATACCGGTTAGTATTATCCATATGGTCTGAAACAGTTCACCTGTGAAAAACAAGCTAAAGATCACAGCTGCTGTATGTACGAGCTCTTGAGAGCTTTATGAATTTAGTTCCATGCTTTGTGTAAAGCCCATCGGTGCAGGATTGGAGCAAAACGAGGTGAAGGCGGAGAAGGGTGGCGGGTGATTTTTTGTGATACACTTTGATGAAGCATTATTTCACTTCTGGGTTGGAGGAGACAAAGAGGCATCCGAATTCAGAGAAGAAATACTAGAGTCACTCTCTCAGAGTTATCTTGATAGGTATAGGTAACATTGGTGTTTCGCTGGCGCAGGGAACAAGGGCCATATCTAATAGTTAAAACATTGCTAAAACATCTCTACTTATATCTAGCCTCTATTCACTTCACAACTAACTAATAGTAAACGCCGCGCTCATAGATACCAAAATTTGTAATCTCGAGCGGCAACTTTGCATCCAGCGTCATACAGGTTTGATCTTTGTAGGCCAATCTCACGTATTTCCACCTCGTTATCAGAGAGCTCTGTCGGTTCATCCGACTATTATCTAAGAGCTACAGCAAGAAACTCTCAAACTAGTCTGGGTCCCCTCTCGCCACTGGCAGGAGGATTTTTGGATCCTGTTTGACCTTCCGACAATACCTCCATTTGTTAACTTAGAGGTGGAAACGAACATTGGAGCTGTCCTACTTGTCACGTTTCTTCATAGCACTCTTGATATCATCTTTGGTAGCACCTGCGTACGTATTCAAGTTGGGGTCATTTTATGATCGGCGAGTGCCATAGCTGCCGTTATATAGTGATCTGCTGAGATCCTTTGCGTGGGCATCAGCGACGGATTCTTTGAAGGGCTATAAGAATGGTAGAGACGAGGACAGATTCCGAGAAATTAAAAGGAATCTGGATTCGTTGGAGAGCTCATGCTGGAAATCCTGTGAGAATGCGCCTTCTTATAGATAATCGGCTTGGGGTCCCAGGTGCCGTTTTCGAGTCCTGATATTTCTACAGTACTCTTGCCAGGACAGGAAGCTACTGTCGCAGAAAGTACTTACCCTATAGGAGGTTCGATAAATGTTAAAACCCTCATAAAACTAAAATTTCTGTATATGGCTTATGGAAGCCTTAGGGAATGATTCTGTATGGCGTTTAGGATGCTTCTCTAAGGATGATAGCCAGATTTTAGTTTTATAAAGATTAGCACTTTTATCGTACCCCCTATACGGTAAGTGCTGCCTCGGTAAGGGGGTAATTCTTTAAGCTGAACAGTATGATCGGTGAAGCAGAGCGGTCAAACAACGGTACCAGACGGAGACAAAAGTCCCGGTATCACAATCATCTCAAAAACCTCACCCCCTTTTATTGGCATTTAATAATTAATGGGTTAGGGGATAGATCTTCTAGCTGCTAAGATCAAAACTACTTAAGCACTTGGGGCAGGCAATAAAGATTCGGACACACCTTTTTGGGTAATGGACCTTGTTGTGAGTGCGCACCTACTATGCTGTTTCTGGTGAGATTCAAACCATGTCTTACCCAAAGTTGCTCTCAACTATTGCCAGATCCGTGTGGTTACTGCGAGAACAGGTGCGTCCGGATCTTTATTGCCTGCTCCCGAGTACCCCTGCCGACCTCCCGAAGAAGTATCCGGGGCAGGGAGAAAGAACTCGAACACCTCAAACCGAGAAATGACTGGGGAGGAGACACTAATAGCAATTGCCTGTACTCAATTTTGCGCTAGGTGTTTTGGTAATTATGTGAATAATTCTGCCAGAAATGGGGTGCCCGAGTTCTTTTTCCCTGCCCCAGTGTTGCATCAGACAATCCATGCTGAAGCTCAGCTGCAAGGTACCCATTACAGGGTTATCCTACAAAACGGGTATACACACAGAATGTTCTCTCGGTGTCTCCGCGTGGTATGCAACGGCATCTAAGGTATGACATGCCTCGGCCATACGCGAAACACAATGACAGAAGATCGCCACTTGGGTTTTCGCTCAACCTAGGTATCTCCACACCATCCGTAGTGATATAACCTGCCTATCTGGAGTACACCAAGTCCCGGGAACGTCCCAAGGCTTCTGAGTAGCTGAAACGTGCTTGATACGGAGATTATCTTGCAGATGTTCAACTTCTACATGTTGTACATACCGAGTATCAAGGCCGAATGCACTCTCCACTCATCCGATATTCACCCTTTTTTTTTTACCATTCTATGGGGCCGGGCCATCCATATATCTCATGTGGTTCTCCCTCGCCCACCCGTGGTGCTGTGATTGTTGATTTAGCTTTGGTATGGGGTTTTTGAGGAGTTTTGATAATGCTGTTGCGGCCTCGCCGGTGGGCTGGTTCTTTAGGCTGGAGGGTTCGGGTCATGTAAGTGCACTCGATGAGCTTCCGGAGGGGAGGGTTGCTGACCGAAACAAAACAGTACAAATCTTGGCCGGATACACGGTTTTCGGTGGAGATCAGGGCGGGGCTTAGTACATTTATGACGATGGTCTGCTACTTTCAATGGATGCTTCGGTCTAGAGTGTTGCAGGCTGACGTAGGGTGTCCGGGTAGTGTTATGTTATTGCTGCCAACGTGGGTTCTGGGTTCTCCATTACGAAGTGAATGGCTCGATTGTCTAACGGTTCGGCGTAGGCAGCGATATTGTCCGAGACCGGGGGGCCATGTGTTGACGGCCATCTCGGCGATATGGATTACTTTCAGACGGAAGAATATCAATCCTGTGTATTTGGTACGCTATTCAGAGGATTTCTACAGATTGTCGCTGACACCCGTGGTGCAGTTGTAAAAAAGGATATGGTCACAGCCACAGCAGTAGTAGCAGCACTTGGTTCGTTTTTCATGGGATTATTGACGAATCTCCCCGTTGCCATAGCGTTTGTATACCATACCATCTCTACATCTTCACAATACTGACCCTTGCAGCCCCGGAATGGGCTTAAATGCTTACTTTGCCTACCAGGTCGTCGGCATCAATGGCAGCGGCTCGGTTTCATACCAGCTGGCTTTGACAGCCGTGTTCGTCGAAGGCTTGATCTTCATCGTTCTCTCCATCCTTGGACTCCGACAATGGCTGGCCCAGGTCATTCCCTCTTCCATCAAGATTGCCTGTGGAGCGGGAATCGGCATGTTCCTGACTCTCGTCGGCCTGGGGTATCAATCGGGCATTGGCCTAATCACCGGCTCGCCCACAATCCCGCTGACTCTTGCTGGCTGTAAGGACGAATACAAAGACGAGTTTGGTGTGTGCAGAAGCCACGAAATGCAGAACCCCACCGTATGTATTTCCTGCTTCTCCCAAGTCTCACTCACTGATGGAGAACGTAGGCATGGATGGGCTTCATGTGTGGCGTCATCCTCACTGCCATCCTCATGATGTACCGAGTCAAAAGCGCAATGGTAGTCGGCATCATCGTGGTATCCGCCATTTCCTGGCCCCGAGGCACAGACTTCACCTATTTCCCGTACAACTCCCAAGGAAACGAGCGCTTCGAGTACTTCAAAACCATCGCCGCCTTCCACCCACTCGAGAAAACACTCGGAGTGCTGCAGTGGGATCTTTCCGGCGTGGGCAGCCGGTTCGCACTGATAATCCTCACCCTTCTCTACGTTGATATCTTGGATTGCACGGGAACTCTATACAGCATGGCCCGCTTCTCTGGCGCCGTCAACCCTGAAACGGGTGATTTCGATAGATCGACGTTGGCATACTGTACCGACGCCGCCGCAATCTCGGTTGGAGCGTTGTTTGGCGTCTCACCTTCGGTGGCATACATCGAGAGTGGAGCTGGTATTATGGAGGGAGGGAGAACTGGTCTCACCTCGATGACGACAGCACTATGCTTCTTCGTCTCCATCTTCTTCGCGCCGGTGTTTGCTTCCATCCCGCCATGGGCAACTGGGGGTGCACTGATCATGGTTGGATGTATGATGATGCGGGCAACGCTGGCTATAAACTGGCGATATCCCGGGGACTCGATACCAGCCTTTATCACGCTATCCTTTATCCCATTTTCATACAGCATTGCATATGGGCTTATTGCGTGGGTCTTCTCTCATCTCCGAACCCGAACGCAGACTGACACAAAAAAGAGGCGTGATAACCTACGTCGTCCTAAACAGTCTGGCCTGGATCCTGAAGAAACTCAGTAATGGGAAAATAATCCCCATCGATGAGGATTCGAAGGAATACTGGTCTTGTAATATTACTCCTGTCCCCCAAGAAACAAAAAGTGGTTACTGACGCAAGAGGGGAAATAGATAAGACAGAGTTCAACCATAACCCATCGTGGTTTATACGCGCGATCCGCGGGGAAAGGCGGTTCTGGAGACAACACGATGATCGTGCGGCGTTTGAGTTGCGGGAACCCGACTCCTTGGGCATAGGTATGGGGAAGGGGATGAACCAGTTTTGATAATGACGCAGGGTGGGTGGAATAGATTGCTGTTTGAAATACTTTTTAGTCTGTAGAAATATAATTTAATTGTAGTGCATGTATGAGCTGAAATCGGGGCAGTCGAAGATATGGCATTGCACCGAGTCAGTGTCTGGTGGCGATGCCAAACCACGCTCGATCGGAAATGGGTTGTGAAGTAATAGAGTAATTATCGGGAGTCCTAGGCACAACTTGCACTCTCAAATAGTGAGTATTTCCTACACACGATAGAGTCCGATAGTTGGCGCCCTCCGTACTCATACGGTACACAAACTCGGACGGTAAATAAACCTATGTGGGTCCTTTATCTGTATAGCACTAAACTATGGAAATATTGATCACCCCTGTGGTGGATGTGGCTGCAAGGGTTTCATGTCCCTAAGGAAATATCCTCTCAGGAGCATACTTGATGTCTCAGCGCTTAACCTGGGTCCCAAAACCGGTTAGTGATGCCTGACACATCTTCTGGGGGTAATAGTCCGTGCGGGTGTCCGCTTTCCCGGATCTGTGGTACGAGATCTTAACCCCAGGATATCTTTTATTGGGAGCTTTACTTATACTCGACCAAACGATGTTCTGACAAAACGAACCCGTTTTTAGGAATTCGGATTAAAAAGTGGGCCCTGGTACCTATTTTCTGGACCTCTTTTTTTTGGTCGTGGCGTGGTATGGTATTGGCTTGCACGATCACGATGGCGGTTGGAGCCGCAACAACTTGGGGGTCCGGTTTTGAGGACCGCTTCAAGCAGTCAACATGATAAATTCCTAGAATACAAGACACCCTAAAATAAGGACCAACTTCCAGTTCTCAACATTGATCCAATATTATAACTAGCATAATTCCACAGCCTCTGGCATCTAAAGTATAACTTGAATAATCCATGAACTCATGAACAGCAATACTCATGAATACAAATCAAAACTTTCGCATAAAATATCCACCAACCCTTCTGTTAATTTTAAGCTCCATATTCCAATGCAAATGCCGCTACCGACTGGATCAAAAACATGTAAAAGTCTTTTCGAGTCATGTAGGAGAACGGCGTATGGCAAATATAAGTTCGTAGATCCTTTCACCGGCTCAGACACAAAGACGAGCGGGATTAGCTCTCGCTCCTGGGATAGCCAGAAATCATTTACTCTAAGATATATAAAATTTATAGGAGAACCAACCACCTCTCTTGCATACACATCAAGGCTGCTTGTCCATATAGCAATATTGTGTACCACCAATCCTCGGATTAGCAAAATCCCCATAAGCTCAGCGTATGCAGCTCGGCGGGATGCAATAATTCCCCAGTCCAGACAATCTCAGTCTGAGGTAGAGCTCAGTACGATCTGGTCCAGCGGCGAGGGCAGACCAGACCAAGCCACAGACTGGCAGTCCTACACTGGACGATCCGGTCGTGGACCAGTCCATATTAACTCAGAATTTTTGTCTAGATTGGGTAAAGTCCCTCGCGAGAGACTACTAAAAACAAGTTTCATCCCCACTTTTTTTGAACACCCGCAGCCAAACCCACAGTCTGAGGTGTACTATAGCAGTTCTATCTAGATATTCGGTGCAATCGGGTATATTTCTCCAATTTCAAAGCCAAAAACAGCAAATATAAACCTAGCCCTGGATATAGCCATAGGACTGGTCTAGACCAAGCCCATCCTGGTTCGGCAGAATCTCAAACTGATCCCATCCCGGTCCAGAAAAGTGCTCGGACTGGACTGAACTGTACTGGGCGGTCCCGGTCCGGACTAATCCATTGCTGGACAGGTGAAATCATTGGCAGGATGGTAGGAGGAGGAGGCAGTCCTGAGGGTTACTAGACTGCCTTCTGATAAGGTTAAGTATTGTATTGTATTGCCCTGCCTCACCAGCTGGGAAATTTTCCGATGGGCTTTCAGCATCATTACCGCTCGGTCCCTGCAAGGAGGGCAAAGTGGAATCGTCACGGCTTCCGGTAGAGTCAAACAACGAGGTTGGAAGGCATAACTTATCTAATCTAACTTTCGGCTATGTAGATCATTTCTCAACCAACTTAATATAGTCGTTTCTGCGACTTCCTCGTAGTAAATCCTTGGCTTGAAGTGCTGTCCCCTGAAAAAAAAAAATTCGCCACCAGATATCTCAGCCATGTTGCTTCTGCATCCTGCCTTTCCTTCGTTGTCGTACCCATTAGGCTGCAACCAACGGAAATTGCCTCCAACTTTCTGATACCTCCGCATTTGATCTTTTCCAAGAAAATTATCTGGTAGCAAATGGCCGCAGGCATCATAACCGGATCGGGTACTGTCATATGCATGGCCTGGACGCCTGGCTGTAGAAAACTCAAGACAATCTGAGCAGAATGGTTGACTGATGCGGCATGTTTGAGATGCAGACTTGGAATAGGCTGAGTATGGCTAGGTACAGGCCGTTGACAGTGGCATCTTGACGAAGTGTCTGGTGAAGTATATCGCCTCTGGGTAGCATGGCTTCGAGGAGTGAAAGCGTCAGACGCGGCAACGGTGGATTCATTAAAAGGTAGCTGAACAAGCATTCCTAATACCACTTCCGTCCTGGGTCTTTTGGAAGTGCATCAGCGAAAGTGCAAATCGACTATAGACTGCGCTACGCGCACACGCGCAGCTCATAACAAGCTTCCCGTGGACCCCTGCGCTACGCGCAGTCCATAGTAGTCTATAGTCTGTCCATAGACATATGTACGTGGGCCTATGGAACTATATACGGCTGGTAGTTGATTGACCTCAGCCAGTCTTTACTGCCGGCAGTCTTCGCTGTTACTGTACACGTTCACACTATTATTGAGAGCCCGCTTGAGAACCTGCTTGAGAGCCTGCTTGAGAGAGCCGCGCTTGAGAGAGCCGCGCTTGAGAGAGCCGCGCTTCGGGAGGAGTAGCGTTTTCCACGGGAAGCTTTGATGTTGACATAGCTAACTTACTTGTCTAAGTGCTTCCGGTACCGTGGCTATCACCGTCACCGCCACCATCACCATCGTACAGTATGAGCAGCCCCAGGTGCATATGCATATGCATACGTCCAAAATCGATGGGAATCGGGCTGCAGATTCCGCTGGAAATACTGAGTCGGAGATCTGCTCTCCCCAAGATTCAATTGTCTACCTTGCTGCAGAATCTAAGGCTGCAATTGTCAATACCATGTCCATGAGACATCGTGAGATCCTGTCGTGGTGGACGCGCTAAAGATAATGTTCAGACCATGAAATCGACCGACGTCATGATTTCGGCCACCATACTCCGCCCTCCACACGCCACCCATCACACCTGTCCGCCACACCTGCCCGCCACATCCGCCTGCCATATAGCGCCCGCCTTACCCTGGCGGCTGCTACTCAGCGAGTCTCTGCATCCAAGCGTGCTTGATAATCTGCACTCAAGAGCACTTCTTCGGAGTGTACTTGGGAGCATACAGTCAAGCAGGCTGGGAGTCTGCAATTGAGTGCAATCAGGAGCGTACTTGGGAGTGTACTTGATAGCGTACAGTCAAGCAGGCTGGGAGTGTGCAATCGAGTGCACACGGGAGTGTACTCGGAGTGTATATGGGAGCGTACTTGAGAGTGTACTTGGGAGCAATACCGTCCGAAAAACAGCTTCTCTATGAGCTGCGCGTCGCGCATGGTCATTTTTCCCGGTGTGGGAGAGCAGGATTGTTAAATTGGAATCTGGCAGGAGTTTTGCTCGTGCAAGTGGCAGCCATGTCTGAAAGTCTATATAGTATGCTGCACAATGTGTTCTTGAATATGTTGCACAGGACAGCGCACTGTAAAATCGAATCAGAATACGCTGTGAGATGGGGTTGAAAGGGTTTGTGACTCACATACCGGTGGTGAGAGAGGTAGTAGGAGAATTGAGAAGAAGGTAGTATAGTGGAGGTAGGTGTCGAGTGAGGATGAGGAATGTCATGGTACGTGGGAGTTGGACACTCAGATGCCACTACTCTCAGGAACAGTGGATCACTCAAACAGAATCGGTGAGGAGGTTGAAGGTGTTACGCAAAAGCAGCAAGTAGTAGCAAGTGGTGTAAAAGACAGTGAGAGATGGGGTATGGTAGAACAAGGAGAAGAAGCAATAACAATCGCAGAGATGAGGTGATCGGCCACCGCCAAGATTGTAAGACATCTTGACCTTAAGCCGCCACATGACCTCGCTGTGAGTCTTGCTTGCGGCCCATAACAAAATATCACTCGACTAGCTGATCTAACGCCCAACACTTGTTGGATATTATTGGACGCACCCTTAACGCTCGGGACATCATTGGAGTGCTGGAATGGTGCTGGTGTTCGAATTACGCGTCTGGTGAAAACGAGGATCCGAAAATCGGGGCACAATCCCCTCTTCCGGGCTTTGTCGACACTCACTTTACTTCGCTAAGGTGCTCTCCCTTTTTGCTCTACCTAATGGTGTCCTGGCGGAAATGACCCCATTTTAAGGTGATTGGCGCCGTTAATCGGGCCTCTGTTCCCATTATTTAGGCCCTTTTTTGTCTCGAATTTCTCGGACGTGTCAGCTTGCACGACAATCTGTGCCGCTGGGCTGCTTGTCCGCCTCGCACCCCAAATTCACATTACAGTTCTTGAACAAGTATGTTGCTGCTGTGTTATAACTATATACGTTCTGATACTAGTAGATTGACGTTGCTGCGACCTGTCTGGCTGGAAATTCGGACAGAGGTGGGTGTGATGGGCAGATGGACTATGTGTAGTAGTTATCGATGAATCGAAACGCCTCAAGTTTTGTCAAGTAGACACCGGCCCGGGCTTCCAAAACGGATGCAAAGCACTTTACATGCGGCATACACACTTCACTATGGCTAGAGACTCACGATTGATTGCCTTGAACCGGCTGACGGCCTATGTAGGCATCAGGCTGCCGATGAGGGGAGCATACATCCTAAGCTCTCCCGGTAAGATTAGGAGCTGAATACTGGCAAGCAAAAATGGCTCACCCCCTCTCGCTAAATAGTACAAAGCAAGACCTTTTGCCCAAAGGATACTGCACCGAGTGACAGGATGTAAGGAAACCTGCGCCTGCAGCTAACTTGTGAATTCAGCCACTGGGATCGAGCGACACTCAACCTGGTGATTATTTCGATTGATATAACCAGCGGAGAGAGTGTCTGAGAAAGAAAGCATTGAGTTCAGCAATTTACGATGGACAGACGACCACCACCAGTATATCACCCACAGTTGTAGACGACCGCCTGTTTCCCTGTGCCTTGTCATGCTTTTGTCTTGCAACACCAGTTTGCCAGAGGGAAAGTCCGCCAAAATCTGTATCATGAAATCTCACTTGTCCAGTCAGCAAATCACGCTTTTCCATCGGACAACGATAATTGCCAACAGTATAGGTACTCGGCACCAAGCCGTATACGTTCGTTCCTTGGTACCGGAGGGTGTTTAACAACCATGATTAAAAAAAATATGCTAGCCAGCCCCCATTCCTTGCCTCCTCCAAACGCCATAAAACGTAGAACAGAAACAGTAGTCCCAAGAATGCGTCAACGAGACTATACAACGAGACAAAGACATCAGCTAAAGAACCCTCACATTGGACAGAAACAAACAAAAAAAATACAAGTAGCCGTCCTCCAGTTTATACAACAGGGACGAACTTACGCCAAAGAAAGTTATCAACAGAACACATAAACTGACGAGCCCACCCTATCCCTTCTTCTATTGACTGCGAGGAAAAAGAACCCCAACTAGTACTACCCCGAACGCCCCCCGTATTTTGCCCGATGATTTCACATGACACAAGCCGCTGAAAAGAAGAGAAAAAAACGCCTAAGAATGAAGTCAAGAGGGAAAAATATACGAGCAATCTCGCCAAAGTTGTATGCTAGAAGCCTGACTAAAAATTAAAGCAGCTGCCGATAGTCTCAAAGAGAAACAGCTCAGATATAGTCCCTGACAGTAAGTATACACCGAAAAGATAAAGAAACAACAGACAAATCACAGACACGAGACGGTCCAACAAAGAGCTGGATTGATGCACCAGCGGCTTTCTGTTAACAGCAAGATTGCCAACTAGATCTAGAAAAGCTCGACATTTGTAAGACAACAGAAATCATTTGGAATTGATTCGTTTTTGGCACAATATAGCCATTGGGATACTGTCCGTGTTGTGATTACAAGTGAATCTTGAACATTCCTGTCTTGGCGGACAGGTTTGTTGTGCACCCCTCAATCACACAGGCTTTTTTTGCTTTGCGTGGTCGTTTCGAGGTTGACCCACCACCGGGTGGTGCACGGAAAGTCATTGCGCAGCCTCCACAATAGCACTTGAGTGAGATTAGTTAAGAATTTATAGAAACGGAATATAAGAGGACACCCACATGACCACATTTGCCAGTCCAAACTTCGCTGGCTTTTGGTGCCTCTGATTCAACCCCTAGCTCCTGATCACATTGTACACACACTAATACGTCTGTTTCCTTGGGGCTCCTGGTAAAGCCTTGTCTTGGTGGTGGCGGCGTCTTGTAATCCACATTCCTAAGTGCAGCGGCATCGATAGGAGGGGTATCTGGTCTCAATATGCCTGGTGCCTGTATAGAATAATCTAAGTTTGGAGGTTGGAAACTGGGTTGGTGGTGAAAGCGACGGGCTCGTGATGCTACCATAAGGTTCAGCATGTTATTGGGATTCCCAGCCCCTGCTCTGCTCCCACCAACTGATCCCCTTAGCGGCTGAGGGTAAAAAAAGCCCACATTGGCTCCCATATCAGGACTTCTTTGCCCTATTCTTCCCCCATGCCCTAGTATGGGATCTTCCTGAGCACCATCCTGGAAAACCCTGGGGAGATAGTTCGGAGCTCGAAATGCTTGTGGTTCAACTGGACGCGGCATCTCCCGTCCTTGAAATCGGCCCCTTGGAGGTGGTCTGGGGAGTCCTGGCCTTGTGTATAACATCTGGACTTCATCCTCATTTTGATTTCTGACAGGCGGAGAGTCTGGCAAAGCATCGACATCTATAACTTCTCTGGGACGGGAGGGCCTCGACACGGAAGAACCACCCTGGCGGGAAGGTTGCCGAGGGGGTTGCCGGGAGGGTTGCCGAGAGGGAGGTCCTGTTGGTGGAGAGGATCCCGTTAAATCTATCACTTGAACTGGTGAAGGCATCCCTCTGTGCTGCTGATCTTGAGGTGAGAATAAGTGGTGGTGGTGATGGTGATGTATTGGTGGTGATATCACCACGTTTTGCCTGAAGAAGGGATGTCCGGGGACCACCAGTTGCGGTGGCAGTGGTAGATGGAATACAGGGAGAGCTGGAGGAGGTGGTGGTGGTGGGGGAGGAGGAGGCGGGGGAGGCGGGGGAGGGTGGTGGTGGTGGTGGTGATGCAGGGCGTGGTGGTGCTGCTGGTAGTGGTGATGTTGGTGGAACTGGTGGTGATGTGGCAAGGTTCTAGAAGAGTTTGGGAGGGTTGAGGAGAAGTTGAGGCGGTTGGGGGATGACGATGTTGAGAAGCGGGCTGGGAGGGAGGAAGAGGAGGAGAGAACGGCATCGGGTGCCTGGCTTTGAGGCCTCTAATTGTAAAGTTAGTTATCTAGCGTTAGCCGTCAAACTAGGTAGGGTATGTAGAAGAAAAGTTAAGAGGGAAGGTTAAGGTGAAGGTGAGTTAATCGCGACAAGGAAACCACGACCCAACATAAGCAACCACCTCCCCGCCCTCGGGTTTGCAACTCCCCTCAGCACCGGATTGATAGAGATAGGTAGCAACACTTAATGACTGTAGTCAGTCAGCAACGAACCTGAATTTTAACTCTGCGAGCTGGTCCGTTGCCCTCAAACACAGGGTGGATCATCCGCTGTTGCTGTATTGGCCGTCGGTCTTGCGACATTGTTGCTCGTTGTACTGCTGCAGTTGCTGCAAACCTCGGGCGAAGTGATCGCGCTTCGGTATGACTGTAAAAAAAACGATCGAAAAAGGACGTGAATGGACACGAATAGGTAAGAAGAGGTCCGAGAGGGGAGAGGGGAGAGGGGAGAGAGGGGAGAGGGGAGAGGGGGGAGAGGGGAGAGGGGAGGGAAGAGGAGGGAAGAGGAGGGAAGAGCAGTCTAAGGCAACGTAGATAAGGTAAGTGAGGTGAGGCGGATGATGGAGGAAGCTTTGGGCTTTCGCTGAGGCGACTAGCTTTTGGTGGGTAAGAGCAGAACAGACAAGCAACAGTATATAGAACCAGTATGGGTATCAGGGAGGGTTGGCTGCTGTGCTCCTCACCCTTCACGATTCAGGGAACGACAACAATAACAACGCCAATACAAGTCTAAAGCAAAAGAACCATCCAGCTTTGGCTATTAAATACTTAAGCACACATACGAGCACCCAGTACGTACGCGCAGCAAAAGGATAGGTAATGCAGAGGGTAAACAAATGGGGTGAGCGAGGAGAGAGCGGCAGGTGTCATGGGATGAGGCGACATGTCTGAAAGTCTGGACTTTGGACCACCCAAGCCAGATCGATATTTGTGAGTTGATGAACTCGATTGAGCGCCGGAAAAAGAACTGACACACTGCACCTCTCGATCATGTATAGAACTGCCTCGCAAACTCAGAACAGAACAACCGTATTCTATACATGTAATTACGAGGCCGAAGAAATTAAGGCAAAAGGAAAGGGATAACATACGATAACTAAAATGCGTAACTACTTATTTCTGGCTAGAACTACAATAGATGGGACAAACCCAAAGACATCGCTCGTCAAAAGAAATGCTTCACTCAGTTGCCCCCAAAACTGAGATGTTACCCTCACTATTAACCGACACCAATCTGCTTCCTCTAGGGCCCCAGGCCGTCGCCACTGCCGCCACCGCAGTCCTAAATGGCTCAACCCATTTCTTCCCCTCTTTTATGTATTGCTGCACGCTGATACCACTTGGACCTGCTGCAGCTAAGAACTGACCAGAATAGTCCCATATAACATGATCTACTCTGCTGCTAATATCCAAGCTCTTTGTTGCCTTCATCTTGCGCAAATCCCATATCTCCACGGTACTTTGGCCTTGCAGAGAGAGTGCAAGCCAGTAACCATTCTCGGAGAAACTTAAAGAAGACACTGAGGCAGAGAGCGGTCCTAGGGTGGCTCCAACGCTGGCGGAACGAACATCGAAAACTTTGACTTCTGATGATGTACCGACAGCAAAGAGATGTCCGTCGGGGTGGAATTGGGCTGAGTTAAGCTCTGAGAACCGCGTCAGAATGGCAGTTAGAATCAAACGAGGTGCGGGATGACATACTACTTGGGTCATAAACCTGCACAACAGATTTGGCAGCATCAATATCGTGCAGAACCCAGCTCTTATCCGCTCCAGCTGAAGCCACCATGCTCTTGCTAGGGTGCATTGCCAATGCAACAACCTCTCCGGCATGAGCAGCAATCGCTGTGCTGTCGTTGCCTTGTTCGTTCCACACCCTTACAATTCCAGAGCTCGATGCTGTAAGCGCATGCTTCCCAGCCCACGCCACATCATTCAAGGCACCATCCTGTGACTTCAGGGGGGTCAGAAGTTGTTGTTGGGAAATTGAATAGACGCCCGCAATGCCTTCTGCACCCCCCACAAGTGCGAGATCTCCAGTGGCATCTAGAGCAAGTGCTTTGGTGCCAGGATAAAGAGGCTCAGAAGTCAAAGTAGTCTTGAATGAAGAAACAGTATCTCCTATCGCCCAGTCCGCCGGTATCGGACGGTTCTTTCGATCCGCAGAAAGCCTAAAGAATCAGTCAGCACAGCTCGCCCAATAATATTTAAACCCTTAACGACGCACTCAGCCTTGGTGGCTGCCACCTTCTCCTGAATGTATTCAGGAACCTGCGGCGCGTCCACTTCCATCTGTTCACCGTTTGCCGCCGAAGAAGTGCCAGCCCCCACAGTAACATGGCTTAGTGCATCTCGGGCTTCATCCCTCTCCACCAGTAGTCTTGCGATGACTCTCGTAGCCGCATCGTGCTGATACAGCGCGGTCGACAACTCTTGTCGCACTTGCGCCAGCTGCTGGCGGAGAGTATGTGTTTCAAGAGCGAGGGCATCCCACTCATTTTGGAACGTTGCGAGGAGCGCTGGGATAGAGGTAAGAGTTGGTGGTCGCGGCCGAACAGTGGTCGCGGCTGCTGAGGATTAGAGAAGCCTTGCTCAAAGTAGAATTTACTTACACTTGAGCTCAATCAAATCGGTCGTAGAGAGCTCCTCTCCGGTGACCGGATCTTTTCCATGCTCTGAAATATAGGCCTCAATTAATCGTTTCTCGAACACCGTACCAGACTTCGTTGATGCGACAGGATTAGTCGGTGCCTCGCCAGATACTAGAAATACTCGTAAGATACCTATCACAACAATGGACATGAGATGAATAGTGACTTACTCGCGCACAATATGCTCATGGTGAAGTTTAGAGTATATGGAAGGTGAATATGGAACGTGGGAGTAGCTTCAAACGCGAAAGTAAACTCAAAACGAGCCTCATCACGTGAAATGCTGAAAGTTACACAATTTCACGTAGATATCATCACTACAAACAACAGGCGTCCAAAGCAGTCCCAAAGCAAGTGCAATGATTCTCAAGTGAGAGCAGTACTCCGCTGTTTGAAGGTGAAATTGCAGAGGAAGAAAGCTACGCTGCTTTGTCCGCCCCAGGACGCCAGGAGTCCCTCCGTTTGCCGTGACGATTGCTCCTAACTTAATGATTGATGCAGAGTCCACGGACGTGACAGAGGGCAAAAACAGCAAAGCTTCACAGATCTAGCCTCAAGCATTTGAATTACTAAAGTGGATGTGAGTTTAGGATTAGCAGAAGAGTCAGGTAACGGTGCAGTCCACGAGGGCTTAGGCGGGATGCTAACGTCGATCCATCATCTCTTCTCCCAATGACTTTGAGTCTGGAAGGGCTTCACAGTCCCACCGAGTCCCTACACATCGGAAGGAATTTGCGGAAGTTATAGTAGGGGGCAATATTCAATTCGCCTACATTTCTAGTTGACTCCCGTGTTATGATGTGTACAAACCTTGAAGACTGGGACGGAGGAAGCATATTTGACATCGGCGGGGCTCATGGGCATTATTTTGGTTGCACCTAGATTGGATTTATACTAGAAAGGAGATGCAGATAGACATAGTTTATACGGTTTTATACCATAGTTACTCGGGTACTTAAGTACTTAAGTAAGGTAGCATACTCCTGTTATTAGTCGAGAGCGAATCTATAACATTCGGCAATAGCATTGGAGCACATGCATCTCTAGATCAAGTAGAGGCAGACGCTCTGCGGGTAGATATGATCGAGCACTCAACTGAGGGGTCTTCCAGAATGATGAAGGGATCATAATGAACCGAATATTATAATGAATGCCTGTGTAGGAGGTATGGAGTTCGGGTCTGATACATTGCTTATAGGCAGGGGACCTCGAAGCTGTGAATAAGAAACGGTCGGGGTTCCACTACTGATGTATTAAGTTCGGACTCCACTCTGCGTGCTTCCGCAGTATTCATTAGTTGTGATGGGTGCAATATCTCGACCGTTGTGTATGACCTCGCCTGGCGGCACAGCCAGTGTTGTCATGGCAGAACCGCTTCGCTCCATACCACTCTTCCATGCCTTTTACATTTACCCAGCTATTCATTGTAGCTGTGTAGAAGCAAAAAGCCTTTGCAAGTCCATAAAGTTATCCTCGTCAATAACAACATAACAAAACATCCGTGATTGTCTTCTCCTTCCATCATGTAGTGCACAGTTCATCTGCTACACTCCTCTCGTACACCTCCATCTTACGCTCGCGCAATTGTTTTTCACTACTTAAGTTGGTCGTGAAATGGCCGAAATTTCCGTTTAGCTGTGTTCTTGCTGCTTACCACATTGGATACCTGCATTCGCTTGTCTTGTTTCACGATACAAAAACATTCGCTCGTCTTCCGGAACCCACACTGGCACTCTCTCAACGGCTTTCCACAGGAACGGACCACGGGGGATGGGGTAGAGGGATTGGGAAAGGACAGATACTCTTTTCCCAAGTCAAAAGGACGTCGCACTAGTATCAGGTTCTCGACATAGTATCGTGCGTGTGTGGATACGGCGAAACCTTTGTTGAGGAATCGTCCTCATTTCCCACCTTCTTTCAGTCCTTCTGAAGCTTCGAGAGCAGGCAACGTCGAATTGCTTCTTACCCACTCCACCTCACCTCAGTCATTCCTTTTGAATTTGTGGGTAGAACTACCAGACCAACCTCGATCGTTTCAACACTTCTTTCTTCTCACACCCGAATTTCGCTCATTTCCCGTCGTTCCTTTTACTCCTTCAAGAAACTGCATAGAGTTTAAAAAGTTGTTGCGGGCAACCCGAATCTAGACAAATCGCAACAAGGTAATACGCATCATGCTAGCTGCTCGAGTTATTAGCATTCTCGTGCCAGCAATTGTATTGTTGCTTGGACCGTTCGGAACGTTTGGTATGTGTTGACCTTGAGTTGTTTCCCGCTAGCTAGTGGTTACCTATGTCTATACCAATGCTTGTTGGGCCGTTATGGGCGTACTGACAATGAAATACAGCCGACTGCGAGTGCGGTTATTCAGTTAACACATCGGATGGTGCATTCGCAGTATTCACTGACGTTCTAGAGTCGGACTTCACAACTTTGAAAAACATTACCGACGATACGGATTGGGTTGTTCAAAAGTGGAAAGTCGAAAAGAAGGAGTCTAAGGGCCCATATGGCCGCCAAACTGAGCTGAAGAATGTTGTATCCAATCCCTCCAAGGAAGGAAGCGCATCGACTGGCATCTTGGGAGGCGAACCAGGGCTTGAGCTGTGGGTTCGAACAACTGCGGAAAATGACGAATATGTCAGTGTTGCAGAAGTGGACTCTACAAGAACAGACATGCTATATGGCACCTTCAGAGCCGGAATTCAAACCACGGCTATCAATGGCACATGTGCCGCCTTCTTCTGGTAGGGTTGGGCTTTAGTTGCGATATCTCTGATAGCATTCTGATAAGAGTCCAGGTATCTCAACGACACCCAAGAGATCGACATGGAGTTTCTATCTGCACAAATGAACGAGACATACTCCCCGGTCAATCTTGTGCTTCATTCTGTACTCAGCATGAAAGACGGTGGTGATGCATCGCTTACTCCAACGTACAAGATCTTTCCGCTACCCTTTCACCCTGCTGATGGCGTTCATGAGTATCGATTTGGTATGTTGATTAGTTAGAATTTTTCAATGAATAAATCGATACTAATAATACCATAGACTGGCAACCAAGCGCTGTCAGTTTCTACGGAGATGGCGAATGGCTTATTGACATGGTCGAAGAAAAGTACATACCTAAAGTACCTGGCAAAATCGTTCTCTCCCATTGGTCGAATGGTCAGCCTTTATGGTCCGGCGGGCCTCCAACAGAAGATGCGAAAATGCTTGTGTCGTATGTTAAAGCATACTTCAACTCTTCGGACGAAGCACGTTTGAAAGACCATGCAACAAGATGTTCCAATCCAGCAGCAGCGAATACGGTGTGCAAGATACCGGATCAGACAGCTCAACCAAAGGCTGGAGATATCTATTTCTTTTCCCAGGACCCTGGCGGGAATAAGACGAACAACCAGTCCATATATGCGCTCCATCTGGAGCAAAGTTCTTCGACTGCACCGGCGCCGGGATGGGGAATAGTCCTTTTGACTGCTACTTTGGCTGGTGTCTGGTTGGTTTGGGGTATGTGAGTGTATTGCTGGCCTTCTCTTTCCTTCTTTTATCTTTTAGAAGGGACTGGCGTTACATACTTTACAATGAACCTTCCGTTTCTGTCTTGGTACGTTCCTGTTGTGATTCTTTGAATGGAGCGCGATGATTATGTGTCATACGACTCTTGTTACCAGTAATTATTTGGGATTTTGGGCTGTATATGGTTTTTCTTGTGATGTTGTTTAGCTACTGCGCCCTTCAGTCTGTGGTGTTTTGGGGTTGAAGTCGGAATGTTTATACTGGTAGCGCATATATCCTGCTCGATTAGTACCCACTTGCACCGCCAATCCCATCCCCTTTCACGGTTGTAATAATTTGGGTTTTTCTGTCTATCTTTTCTAATACGTTTCGGGGATTTCTTTGTATTTGGCTTCTGAGTGTTCCAGGGGAGGATTAATTGGACTGGGTTGCTTTTCTGTATATACTTCCCTGTTTGGTTTTCTGATATACGGCGCGAATGGTTGACAGCCACACTAGGAGCGAGATGTTATTTGCGTGGTTTGTACAAAGACTCAGTAATCAAGATATTAACTCCGGAGTATCCTTATTCACCTGATTCATTGGCGTATCTTTCCGTAGCCACCTGGCGCATCATCTGAAGTGTCTTTATGGAATCGGATGGAAGCAACGTGTCTCCTTGGATATCGTGGCTCCAGAACGCATGCTGACCGTGTAGCTCACATATCCAATTATCGGTGGAACATTCTATTCGACCCAGACAGATGGAAGGATCGATGGGTAGTTCTGTTGAGTGCATAATCGAGCGCATATCGAACGCATATCGAACAGCCTTAGCTTAGTGCTTCGGGAGCGTGGCAATGACGGGCAGAGGGGGTCCATGGACATGGAACCCAATCGAGACAGGCCTCGTCTTGGCCCCCATGCTCACAAACGTCAAAAATATCATCTACAGTCTCATCTCACATCACATCGCATCACCGAATCTCCCTCGCATCCGGTCAATCTCCATCAATCATGAAGTTCCTGCTATCTCCGCTCCTTCTGCTCCTCATCGCCGTTGCCACATCCGCCCAATTCTTTGGGAGCAGCAACAACGTCATCCCCGATGGAAAGCCCAAGAACCTGAACGTCACCACCTCTGTCAAGTTTGTCAACGACGACTCGCAGCAGCTCGGGGTCCGTCTTGTCAATGGCGTTCCGACGAAGGTCAATGTGCACATCCACAACTTCGAAGAGAAGCCAATCATCGTTCGGTATGTCGGCGGATCGCTTATTGATCCGGTCAAGGGGGTCGCGGTCAAGAACTTCACATCGTTGAAAGTCGGTGCTACTGTTGGGCGTGATCGTCAGGTATTACTCTTTCTCTCGTATTGCGCGACTGTAGAGCTAATACCAAGAAGCTGAACCAACCATGGCAATTCACCACCGACCTAAAGGAGCAAATCCTCACGCTCCAGATCTCGCTGGTGATCTCCACCGGCAATAACGAGGTTTGAACACACGTTCTGAAATAATGGTAGGGACATAATACTGACGATGATGACCTGCCCAGATCGTGACTGTCCAGTCATACAGCGGACCCGTTTCAATCGTGGAACCAGAAGCCTCTATCTTTGACCCGCAGATGTAAGTACGCGCCTGCCTTTCGGTCCGCTCCTTCGTAACACATTATCTAGGATATTCCTTTACCTTATTCTCCTCGCCGGTTGCACTTTAGCCGCCTACTTTGTCTACACGACCTGGTTCGCATCGGTAGCGCCTAGGCCTCGGCGCAAGTTCGACACCCCCAAGCCGGCGCCAATCACTCTCAGCTCGTCCACCGGCGCTAAGTATGAGGAGTCCTGGATCCCGGAGCACCACCTGAAGCGTCCCGGAACGAAAGCGAGGAGCTCGTCGACTAAAGCTAGGGGAAAGAAGGGGGCAGAGTAAACTAACCTTCTAGGTGAAAAGGTGACGCAGGGATGAAGTGGCGATGGAAGTTTTTATTGCATGATTGTTGGAATCTATTTCGATATATATATCACGGCTGATGGCGGTGATGTTTGGTGTGCGGGGAAGAAAATTGGTGCACGATGATGATGCTCACGCGACTGCACCGCTTTTCGTTTTTTTGTATTATTACTATACTGGAATACTGGAGTTCGTCCTGAGGTTTGCCGGAGTTTCAGAGAATGCGAAATACTTATTGCCCCTCAGATTTTTGGAGACCATCATTGATCTGGTGAAGAATGAAGAAGCCACGTTCCCCAGATTCCATTCAGGTTAGGGTTGATTCAATTAGTGGACCTTCATACTCGGCGGCGACAATAAACATGAACCCAACGAGATAATAAATATGAATTTGAGATACGACTTCGTGTTGTTCCCGCCAAAATTACAGATATATATACTACCAAAACCGAAGAGACTCCTTCCTTCCGCCTCCTTCTCTTCCTCCTCACCCCCAACACAAGGATACTCAAATTACATATAGATTGAATGATAACAATGAAAGGGGAATTGAAATGCAAAAGAAAAACTCTACATGTAGCGAAGGCTGCCTACATAAAACACAAACACAAAAGGAAATAGGGGGGGGGGACAAAAACGAGAGAACGCCTCTAGTAGTGAATGCTCTGTATGTTTGCATAACGCCCGGGGATGATGCGGTAAGGGTACCAAAACAAAAGGAAAAGGAAAGGAGAAAAAATAGATATCAAAAGTTTTACAATGAAGGGAAAGAACGAAAAAAAAACAAGCAATTAGTCGACTAAAGAGCGGTCCTGTGGTTGTATACAACGTTTGGTATTCTAGAAGCCGCCAAAAACTTTCTTTCCAAGTAGCAGTTTACTCTTTTTCTTAGTGCTAGTTTGCCAATGGCGTCAGTGTGATATCTTTCAACTGGCAGGGAGGAGGGGGAGCCACCTCTCTTCAGAGTCCTCTTGACTTCCATCCCTGTTTCTATTCCCACCCGCAAGGTTTGTGAAGCGTCTCCCTAGAGTATTGGCAAAACTCCCACTAGCCTATGCTACTGTCAGCACTCGTGTGGTTAAAAAAAACCCCGTAGGTGTAATCCTACACGTACATCGGCGTCTTCAGGGGGCTGCGATACCGATCTTTCAATGCGGCTAATACTACTAGCCGAGGATATTGTTACGCCCGAAGCGCTCGAGGCATCGCTTCGAAAGATTGATGGTGTGCTTCTGCTGTTTGGGATCGCAGTAGCAGGTCTGGGAATATTGAAAGATTCTCGCGGTGTGTTGGTAAGCTGGGATCCATCAAAAGCAGTTCCCGGTCGACCGTTTGCAGAAGTGCCGAGAGAACCGTTATTGGCCATCATGCGAAGCAGATTGCCTTGTGGCTTTTCGGGACGGTGATGCGTAAACTTATTTTGGATAATCGCACCAGTATGAGAGATGAGGGCCCGTATGATGTCTACAAGGACAGTTAGATTCAATGTAGCAATTAGAAATCGGGGATAGTGGCATACCTTTCTTCAGTTGCATGGCGAGATCCAGATTGGACCATGTCCTGTTGCGATATTCAAGCATTGGCATCTTGAAGACCAACTCATGGATATCCTCAATGTTTTTATCGCCCCGTCCCTAGATGGTGGGGAGTCAATATACAGTAACTTTAGATCGGATTATTGAACTTACCTTGTAACTCAAGCACAACACCACACTGGGTATCTTGACATATGCAAGCGTCATGTAGTTTGAAGCTCTGGACATCATTTGCGATAATTCATCCGATCGTGGTTCAGTCTTTTCGTTACTCGCGGACCTGCTGAAAAGCTGCATCTTCTTTCCTCTGTCAGGGACTGGAAGGCTAGACCCAGGTCCCTCTGTCGACCGTCTTGTCATTAAAGACAATGAATCAGCGGATGACTTGGCAGCCAGGGTTTTACTTGACTTGTAAGTCAAGAACGAAGCAGCACTTGATGTCTTCGGCCGCACCAGTTCCGATTGGGAGGTCTTCGGCCGGTGTTCTTGGGTCAGAGACATCGTTGGTCGCAAACGGAGTTCTATTCCAGCAGATATATCACTCCTGGTAGAAGAGCTATCGTCGACTAACTGAGTTTCGGTAGTAAAAGCAGCATCATTATCGCTCTCGGATTCCTCGGCTTTATCTGGCAATGGTTTCATTGAATGGACCAGGAATGGCGAGAACCCGCTTTCGAAAGCACTCTTACCAGCCCCAGGGAAGATGTATTCGAAGACCTTTTCTCCGATTTCTCGCTCGAGCTGAATTTTGAGTGGAAACAGATTAACTTCAAAGTGATCCATGACCGGGATACCAGCAATTGCCTCGAGCATATTCCAATATACTCGCAATACTTTGGAATGTCGGACCTCTGGCACGGCTCGAGAGTGACCAAAAAACGGCGCGATCATTTCTGGATAGATAGCATTCGGTAACAGGTTGTATCCTCTCAACATCTCCACTTCGAAGGTATTCAAGTTCGATCCGTCGGCATTATCCATTCGCTCGTAAGCTGCTTTTTGCAAGCACATATCCATCAGAGGATCCGACTTTTCGCGGAGCATATGCCAAATGATTTCGGAAGCTGTGATGTACCACCTCAAAACACCACCACTCGCATTGGTAGTCCGATCCTCGTGCTTTCGCTGTGCCGTCGTAATAGCTTTCATTAAGAAGAACAGCTCTTCTTCACAGTTTGCCAAGTCCTCCTCCACGGAAAGTTTTCCTTTCCATCCTTCGATATCTAAATTCTGTGCGTTGAGCATGAAATAAGACTTGATCTCAGTGAGCTGGTGAATCCTACTCTGAAGACGCTCGACCATCTCCGGAGCTCCGGTCAGGTCGCTGAAATCAGATGCCAACATGATCTTCTCCAGCTTCTCACTTCGCACCTTCTCTGCTGGCTCGGAATACAATAACAAGTCCAAAACAATGATATACATAGCAAAATACTGACTGGAGTCGCACGTTGCCTCGACACACGGGAAATCCACCCAAACGTGGTCAACCCGTCTCTCTGTTTCCAGAGGCCCATTTTTAGTGGCTGATTGTCCGGCTTCCAATCCGCTGACTTGGTCGCTGTATTTCAAACGAAGAGAGTTATGCTTATCATATCGTAATGTTGCAGATGTCCTCTCCACCACGCGGGAGAAGCCAACAGGAGTTTGGCGGAAATCGAACATGCTTTCCAGTGGTACCCAAGGAGGCCAGGACGAGCCGCTAGGAGCACCATAGCGATTTTCCGAATGTAGCGACATAGACTGCGGAACAAAATCTGGGTGGTGTGATACAAAGAATTGTGTGTTGTCCAGATTCAGGGCGAATCGTTGTTGTACTAATCCACTGACTTCGTCTCCAATCCTATCACGGTCCATGATCGATACGATCTTCAACTGCATCCCTTGGGCAGCCACAAGCACAGCAGCTCCTTTATTCTTCTCGCTCTGCATTTGGATCTGTGGAGCAATAAGACGAACATGGTAGCTGTTCTGCGGGACGTACTCCTCCGCGACGTCGGCCTTCAGATCGTCTCGAGCAAGTTTTGTCGCGACTTCGTCGAGATTGGTAGCATCGAACGGTTTTTCATCCGCCATTACTACCTTAACGTCATCATTCAGAAGTTGCTCAATACGACTCAGCAGCGTAGCGCTATCGTTGAGCTCGTCCGTATTGAAAGGACCCGATGAAGAGAACTCTGTGCGTTTAGAAGTCGTGGGTTGGCTGAAAATCTTTTGCTCTTCGATGATATCCAGAATGAACTTGATAGCCCTTCGCGACATGTAGTAAATAAAACCACGCCTCTGCCCAGCCTGGTGAATATACTTCAGGATGATATTCCTCAATGGGTTACTCCATTTGGCCTGCATATTGTGTACAATGAAACGGTTATTAAAGTCGCTGGCATAGTCGGCAAACGGCGATGCGTCGATTCCAAGCAGTTCTGATTCACCGTCAGAGTCGTTGTCGTGATCATGATGTTCTTGTTCTTTATTTCTTTCTCCATCATCGAGCTTACTCGATATTCTCCGCAACATAGTTTGCAAAAACTCTCGCATATTATGAAGAATAGAGCTTTCCTCGATGAGCTTCTCTGACTCAGCCTGGAGATCCATCACTGTCGGATTCTGTTTTGTAAGCTGGGCCAGATTCTCAATGGCCTCTTTGTTTTTACTCATCTGGTAGTTTACTCGTTCCAGCCTTGACTGGACAAGGGCACACTGTATCTCTCTGGGATCATTGTTTAATGACATGATACAGTCATGCGAAGCTTCGTTGCCAAAAGGAGACATTGCCGAAAAAGCACCGGAATGATCGGTTTGCCGGAAGTACGTAAATCTGGGCGCATAAGCCAGAGGCATAATACTGGTCTTTGGTGTTTTGTATCTCTGCGCCCAGTCCAACTCCACAAAATCATCCATATCAATCCAAGAGTAATCACCGTCGACGATTGTAAATTGCGACATGTCTCCGGTATATCTAATAGTCTCTGACAGATACTGCAGTTCACTAGAAGCCTGGTCCACGAGTTCCGCTACGGTATCGCTGGGAGTAACTGCATGGACTGCTCTGATGTCAGCGGAATGGAAGTCTAGCTCTGCTTGATTGATTTTCATAGTAGTGCTTTTGGGAGTAAGTATAGATTCCTCTCGACGCTGGTGAATGTCAAGTAAAAATGTATCCAGTTTAGCCTTCAGTCCCGTCGCGGCGGCTATGTCATTGCCTGCTTCATCTTTGTCGTGGTATTTGTAGATATGACTTATGAACAGTGGGGACAGGCAGAGTTTGTATTTGATTGTAGCAAGATGCCGGCCGAACTTCTTATTCGATTTCTCGGGCCCGGGCCACAAAGCACCTTGCCGAATAGGTAGCGACATGGTCCCAGAAAATAAGGCCAACCATGCAAAGAAATGGGTGAAGAACTTAGGAGTGAGATGAATGGTGTTGTAGCTTGTCGATGGTGAAGCATTGGTGGGAGACCAATCTCTTGCTATAGGTGCTACTATAGACAACGAAAGGTGAAGATGGTGACTCCGGAAGCCTCTGAAAGCATCATATACCTAAGGGAATTCATTAGTCAATTAATCCAACAATTGAGCGAGCATCAATGGTACGGACCTGTCCAGGCGGAGCCTTCGCATATTGAGGACTCTTGAGAGTGACTTTATAGTGGGGTATAAACTCGAACGATCGTTTCCTTTGCTTCCAATCCTCCTCCGATGAGATCTCTTGCTCAAACATCAACCCAACCAACCACCGAACACGGCCCGAAAGTTTCATAATAACCTTCTTAAACTGAGCAATATTTTCGTAGCTATTTGTGCTGTTGATGCTCTTTGTGTCAGGAAGTCCGCCAATATCGACATCTTCAGTGACACAATTGGTAAAGTCTGGTACCGCAAGTAGGTACTCTCCGCTATCCACCTTGATGAATTTTCGTGGGTCTTCATCCCTGCCTAGGTCCCACTGGACATCACCCCTCCAGCACATGACAAAACCTGCGCCGTCACCAGTCAACTTGTACGGATCTCGAGAGCCTGTGAACTATGTCAGTACGCATACATGCGGCCCAGATGTCAGTGTTATATTACCTTTCAATGCCAAATGGACGTCGCCATCGCCCTCCCATGCTAAAGTGATTTGCGAGTGTAGTATCAATCGGATCTTATCCCAAAAGCCTGCTCTTTCGCTCGGATCAACGTGCGGTTTTGTAAATGTTTCGAATACCATCATCATATCCTGAATGGCAGGCTGATACGCCGTACACCAACATATTCGAGTAGCATATGAGGTGTTTATTGAAACCCTTACATCGGAATATGACTTCACAGGAGACACTGTTCGTCGTACATCAATAGCAAAACCAGCATGTTGAATCCATTGCGTTGTTGTCGGCGGAATTATATTAACCTTTGCATGCCGCATGGATTCTGACCCTCGAAATTCTTCGGCCAATACAAAGTCTGCTTGTAATGACCATGAATGTCCTCGCTGGCCCACTCTCGTATGTGGAACGTGAATGAATGGAAGTGGGTAGTCCCTGAGTAGCACCCTTCCCTCACTGAAAGATAGTTTTATACTGAGCGGAACTAGCAATGCAAATACAGTATTTTCTGGTAGACCCTTCCCGACTCTATGGAGGAACTTCGGCAGCTCGCTCAGAGGGAATGATGGCTTATCTATTGCGATGGAAACATCGTTGAAGAAAGCTGCCATCAAGGCTGGCCGCATGGGCAAGCCAAGAATAGTTTCATTCTCCGTCGTATCTGTAGGCATATCGTCATGCCCCCAAAACATCTCCCTCGCTTCGCTCATCCGCGTTCGATGCTGTTCTTTAGCCCATCTGATTCTCTTGATCCACGCCACAGAATTATGCTCTTGAAGCCTTTCCCAAGCCTCCTCCACACACACCGAAGCACTCTCAGAAGGGCCTGCCGCGCTCTCCGGGTCATAACGCATGCTTCTTTTACTTGGTTGCGTGGACTTGGACCTGACTTTTATTTCAGGGTGCAGGCCGTCGGGGCGAATAAGGTCCTGTCTCAATGTTCGACTGCGATCACGAAACTTGTATTCACTATTCGTTCGACTTGTCTCCCATGACTTTCTCCGGTCACGCTCTTCCATTTTTTGAACCTTCACATCAAAGGCGGCTTCCCTAGCAAGTCTCTTCTTTTGCTCCGACAAACCAACCCGATAAATCATACCTAATTGGGTTTCGAAAGGATCGTCTTCTAATTCCAACAGCAGAGCTTTGGTCTTCAGGGAGACTTTAGGAACAGATTTTGGTCCCTCCGGAATCTTCTCTAAGATATATTCATTGGTACCTGTCTTGAACCGATGGTGCATTTGCTGGCATGCTTTCGTGGTGTTGATGATATTGTCGGTAATTTTGTATAATGTCAATTGGTGAGGAATGGCAATTCGGATAGCATCTGCAGACAAGTCGATCGATTTCTCATCCATGACCCTCCCTTCGGATCGTCTCCTTGCTTCCCGGAGATCGAGTCGAAAGTGTCTTAAACTGATCAATCTCGCCCAGCATTTCTTAACTTTTGGAGATTCCGCGTACAGCCGAAAATGTTTCGCCTTCAGGAAAGGGAACCCCCACCTGTGCCGACCCATATCCAATTGATAAATTTCAATCATAATTGGAGGATCTTCCGGCATGCTGGCCTTAATTTGAACATGGTGTACCTTGACGTCAATGCTGACGAATTCTGCTGCCTCACACGAAGGGCTTTCCAATAGGTCCATCTCACCCCATTTCCCCGGCTGGAGTGAACTGTCGGGAGGCGTCTGTAACAAAGAACCATCGTTTACGGCGGTCTTTGACATCCCACCAAATGCGTCTCGTAGAACCTGGGCTGCGACAATCACACTATAATGTCGATACAGAGAATAGTTGAAGTATACGGATTTTGAAACAGAACTGATTTGCAGGATTGGACCTTCGGGGTCATTATTGGTAGCGAACGCAAGATCAAAGTGAGGAATCTGTAGAAAGGGATCCTGATCCCAAGAATCGGGACTATCAACAATATATCCGCCCAAACCTCGCACATGAAAGCTTAGCTTGCGTCCATCGGTAGCATTCTTGGACGATGAAGCTACTCCAGAAGAGCCAGGCTTCTTAGCGTCGTCCTTCGACAAGGTCCTGGAGGTAGCCCTGCGCCGAGGGGTTGGGCAGTAGTTGCTTTCACCTCTTTTGCACTTGTAGTCAATAGTCCAGCTGTCCACTTGCAGTGCTGCCCCTCTGGTGAGTTCCGAAATTTCTTCGTCAACACCTGCGACTTCAATACTGAAGTCATTGCATTCTAGCTTGAACTGTTCGAGCCATAGCGGCATCTTCCGCAGGAAATTCGGCTCTCCAGAAGATTCCTTATGACGGAGCTTTTCTAGTTTGTAGTCATAGTCAAGCTGTGATACCATTTGGTCAATACCCCGTACAATCTCCGGGCGGGCAAGCCTTAACGAGAAAGACGACAGGTAAGCGCTGACAATGACCTGAACTTCTGGTGAAGCATTAAGTTGTACCTTCAGATCGAAAGTTTCGGTTTGCAGGAGATCATGTCGCATTCCGGAAGACGCTCGATAATACAAGCTGTGTGATGTTATACGGAATGCCGCATCGAGTGAATAGCGAGATTGACCTTCTGCCTCGTGTGAAGCTTCCAGGTCAACTGATATTGCTGAAAGGCTAGAGATGAGCATATCCAGATCCTGAGGTTCTGATTCGGTTGGTGGCAGCACGATCCTCATGACTGGCTCTTGAATTGAAAGCTTGACATTGGCCTTGGGTAACAGTCTTGAAATCAAGTGCGTCTGCTTGCCTGATGGCGATGGCCCACGTTTGGGCCTGGACTGGAGGAATGCCGCAATGAGAGGCAGATGTCTGGGTTTAAGATCAATTGACGGCGATGTGACAACTATATTCGCAGACAAGATGTTGGCATTGCGATTGGACTCCAAACTTTCCATTATCTGTATTGTTTTGGAGAAGAGTGTTGTTCTGGAGGTCATCGTAACCATCGGTATATATAGAATCTTATCTTGCCGCACCCCGTCATTGAGACTGACAGTTATTGATGTAGTAGCGAGAAGAGCCTGGTGTGCAATGTCATTCGGCGAGAAATACCTTTACAAATCAGCAGCTGACTAGAGTATAGTTGGGATGGCTATACATTCGATGTGCGGGGCTCTTCTGATCCAATTGGTGTACATCCATCCCAAACTCCTTCATTCCTAGTGAAATTTGCAAAGGGCGCCCCGCCGGTTGGATGTCGGATAATTCCTTCGAAATCACAAGATAGCCGATGGCATACTGGATCTCTTTAACACCTCTCAATATGCTATGTAGAAGCTCTTTGCTCTCCATTATGACTTCGGTCATCCTCTGTGCCCGGCTTCCCGGTATTGCCATTTCTTCCATCACGGAACCCAACGATATTCCCATACCACCACGCTTCGGTGCTCTCTTATTAGCCTTCTTCCGGATACCTTTCAGCCTTTCGGCATAATTCAAAAGCTCATCACAAGGCAATGTAACTCGTCCAAACTTGAATGCGATAGCCAGATCCCTTATCCCTGCCATCCCTTCCTCCACTACCCCATAGACATTGCACATTCCATGATCCAACAGCTCCGTAGGTTCCTTTTTGTCTGTGAGGATCAGAACGCTTTTGATCGCAAAAATCCACTCAATGGGCCACTGCCCTTCCCTTACATCTGTACAGTGATCGAACATTGGATTTCGATTCGCCGTACCCCGTCTTGTATCAACCATCATGGTGAGAGACCCGATCTGAATACTACCAACATCGGTGATGGTTACGGTGGTATTGGTTACCACAATGTCGACTAGACAAATCCACTTAATCCATTTGTGTACCTTCTTCAGATTCTCCTTCAGTCGCCGTACGCCTTCCACAACTTTGTTCCCCTTCCTCCCGCTGTCACCATCGCCGTTGCCGTCACTCCCACCACTACTATCCGTACTCGTTGGTTTCATCCAAGATCCTCTTCTAATCCCTCCCTCCCCTCTCCCACCTGTCTTGTTGACGTCACTGTTATCCGTCACCACATCCTTCTTCCGCAGGTCTAGTGTTACATGTGAATCTTGCACAACCAACGATACCCATGTAGGCTGAGCGAACGTTGGCCTATGTAATAGCAACCCTAGCTTCCGAATCTCCAATTTGACATCATCCCTTGGGTCGAGCGAGATTCGCTTTAGTGATAGGTATCCCACGCGCTGGATGGAGATGCCGGTGATGACACGGAGAACGGCAAAGACGACGAACGTGGAGAGGTAGAGGAGGACAGTAGCGCTTAAGAGAAATGTTGGTATATTGTACGTGGTCGTTGTAATCGGAGGTGGAGGGTGGATAGCCAGCGACGACAACATGGTGCCCTCGGACACACAAAGCTCTCCCCTACAGTCAACCGAAACAGCAAAAGGGCGAAGGAGGGACGAGAAAGGGAAACAAAGGCACAACAGAGTTAGCCACAAAGATGATAACAGCTAGTCAGCTAAGAAATAAGTGCCTGCAGCTGTGGATACAGAGAGGAGTCCAGCCAGCTCAACGTGTCGAAGGGTGAAGGAGAGCTCTGGGAAGAAGAAACAACGTCAGGAATTGTACAACGGAGGACGTAGTTTCATTCTGGACAAGACCAAGATCGCGTTTCTGCTGGGAAGGTTAGGTCAGGCTGGGTTAGGTTGTGCAGCTCTGTAGTGCAGGGGTTAGGTTGCAGGGAAGGGATGCAGTCGATAGGTTCGTAAGCGGTCCGTTTCCCAAATCACAAGTCTCGAGTCTCGAGTCGCAGCCAAAGAGACAGACCGAATCACCCGACCAACGATGGCGATGGTGATAGTGATGTTGATTCTGCGCGACCCCTGAGAAAAAGGAGATGTGACGTGGCGTGCCTGAGTGTTTGCTGCTATCTGTTGGGCGATAAACGAGAGAGAGCCAGGTGGTCAGATTTCCTGGCACAATGGTTCGCTACTTCTGATGGAGATACTTGGGCATGGAGCACTCAGAACAATACCAGCTTGAGGGAACGAGAGCGATTGGTGGAAATGGTACTCCAATGTTTGAGACACGCTCCGTTCCTGCGCTCGAAACCCAGCCGTTTCGAGGCGCGAGCTTGCGAGCGACGACAAAATCTGGGAATGAGAGCACACTCTACCTCCGTATATAATTTGATTCTACTCTAATAGCTGATGCTTCTAAATGGTGGTTTTCGATTCTTCTGAGCACAAGTTGACTAAATAGTACCTTATTATTACTTCTGCACACCGTCATCATTTAAAAGTCTTTTACCCTGAATTACGAGTTGTCAGCTTACAGCACCTGTTCCTGGATCACTGAGTATCACCCGGGAGACCAATTTAGGATCCGCACCGACAGGACAGCCGGTCAAATTTGCTACTTTATCTTTAATTACCGAGTCATCTCATAAATTCTTCACACTCTATTGTTTACCAGGTCCAACCATCGTGCTGACCATTGGTTTTGAATGACCTCCAGGTACGAGTGAGTGGATGAAGACACTAAATGGGAACATCGAAGTAATGACACAAAAACTGTTAGAACAAAATCACATTTTATGAACAGCCAGAGTACTACCAAAAACTAAGGAAAGTTGCTCGGCCCCCAATACGAATAGTGTGTCTGCGGGCTGTGAGTGATATCAAATGATGCAATATCACAATTTCATCTTTTCTTTACTAGGATGGTGTATTAATAGTATTCTATGTCGAGGGGGCTTTTTATCTACCGGATGAAGAAAATGCAGGTCCTAAGGCTTCGAGTGATCTTGAGTAGCTATTGAAACAGATTATTGATCATCGTATCAAACAAGCTATAACGTGATTATTATCGGATTATGTAACTAGAACAGTAGCAATCGCATCCAGAACTGCCTAAGATACTCCACAGCTTCATATTGCGTTTTCGAAACCAAGGTCTCCACTACACTACTCATGTGCCTTTTTGAGTATCATCAGAGCTTAGAGGCTCAAATCTTCAAGTCCTAAGAATTGGCGCTCATGTCCTTGATCCACAGCTCGCCAGGACCTCGCGCAGATGGTAAGTGCCTAGGTGTGAAACCATCTCGTCCTACTATTCATCATCTATCGCTTTGGTTTTGATAGACCTGATGACAATCTACTAATTGAATATTTATGTTGAAATAGTGATGCTAGAGAAGCTTGATTGTGAATTATCTAAGAGGGCCACAAGGCCATATATATATGGCATACAAGTGTAAATGCGTGCGTACGTATCTATGTATAGATCGGGCTGAATGCCATCAGCCCGACAGCAATCTCCGGTCATACGAGACTCACCTCCGGCCATACGAGAGTCATCTCCGGCCATAAGATGGCAGAGACCTATCATGCAATAATTTAAGTTAGGGCTCTCATCGCGTTAAGAGTACATGGTGATGTGTGCTGGGAGGAGATACTGTGCCTAAGTACTAAGCAGAAGTATGAATCACATTCTCTTTAATATCAGTTTCGAAGGCTCTCATACTTTTTTTTTTTGCAGAACCGCCTGAACATTGGTGCTTTGACTCAGAGATGCTCGGACAACAGTGACAAATAACAATCCGGAGGTACTAATGGCCAGGTGACGGTTCTTTACCTCATAGCTTAGTACAGTTGATCCGGATGTCTACTCTCGAACGCTGGGAAGCACTCCGATACACTCCTCCCTCTCTTTATGGGAGCACGTTTGCTGACTCCCAAAGATATAACAAGGAAGTACCGAGCAAGCGCTATAAACGAACTTCAGCGGACGCTCTCGATCGAGTGGAACCCGCAACTCGCATATTTCAAAAAGAGAGCACTTTGAATGAATTGGATGTAGAAACGACGAGAGGTAGTGACGGTCAAATTTTCCCAGTGACTTGTTAGATGGTGGATCTGGAACGAGTCCCCCGTCTAAGTAGACGTGAAAAATGGGATCGACCACCACCAAGTGATTTCTAGTCAGAAGCGGAAACAACAGTTCTGCACAGTTGCACAGTTGGCGGTATCGCGGTGATCGTCTTCAGCATCAGCGGAAACCACTTTAGCTGACGCTTCCCTTTCACCCTACCTGTGCTCCTACCACCCACCACCTAACTACCATATAAAAAGGGAATAACTGCGCGCCAGGAATCTAGCTCTGCTAGTTATAAAGAGAACATCCCTTAAAAAAGCGACTTTATATATTTTTAAGAGGGTTCTTAGGGTATTGTGGGCACAGAAGCAGTCTATTTAGACGGGGACTCGTTCCGGATCCCCCATCTAACAACGCCACTCCCGCAGAGCCGCATCTTAATCATACAGCTGTCAACCTCTTACATACATCCACTTCCTGCTCAAAAGCTCCGCCCGATATAAAACAAAGGAAAAATCGCTTTTGACAAAGAATAGCGGTGAAACCACCGTAAATACTTCGTCCCTGATTGCTACCCTCTAATTGGCTGCTTCAACAATTCGTCGTCGACGCCGAATTTTCAACTCTAGCTTTTCGCTCTCTTCTTCCTCGCCTTCGGTTCCACCAAGCCTCGTGGCAGTAGATGCTCGAATAGACGCCATTCTGGGCTCACTTTGATATAATCTCGCAGGATATCCTTCCCTCAAAATTGCGTAAAGTTCGTCGTCGAAGGTCCATCGGCGAACTTGACCCATGGATAAGAAGATTGCACGCGGATTGGAGCACCGCAATCAGCCAATCCGATCTGATACTTCTCCCCCGGGTGACAACTTTACCATTCACCAATTGCCCGAATCTTATACTAGCCTCCCCCCCTTCGCGCCCTGTGTATCATCTACTTGCACCCGATTTATATCGACTGCTATCCTAGCGACGGAAGATGCTCCGGAGAAATGGGCGCTACAGACTGACTCTGTTACGCGGTGAAGAGTTAGGACTCCTCGCACAGGGAGAGGGGGAAGGGAAGGGTTAGAATATGATCTTGAGGACTTAGAGTAAGACCACATTAATAGCCATGCGACCCCAAACATCAAAAGGGTCTCAGTGGAGAGAAAGGGAGGAGGAGGATGACCGGAAGCTTTTGGGGGGTGATGGGGACTTTGAGTGAGAGGAATGATGATGAACCGGCCTTCATTTAGGTTCTTACTTTTCTTTATGATGTGATGAACTCTGCTTTCAAGTTTGGTAGTAATCGGATTCCTGGTTTTAACGATACAGTATACCAGTGCACAGACGGCGCTCGGGCCATTCCCCCTTCCCGTCGAATCCGATTTCCGTGTCACACATTACAGCTGGGCTTCCTTCCACCAGGACTGCCATCACTAAATCCCAGCCATCTTCCGTCGCAACAGCCAACCTTGCATCATCTTCAGAGTCATTTCCAGTTCGTGTGCAGATGGAACGAGGAAATGGCCAAAGCGAGAGCCATGTTTGTTGATAAGGATACCAAATTCATTGAGAACCTAATCCGGCATGTCCCACTTTGAATACAGACGAAGGTACATCTCAACGACTTCTTCCGGATAGTCTTCACCTTTCAATATCTTCTTCGCCCAATCAGTGAAGATGTGAGATGGCTTGGTTTCACCATGGTCTTCCATGAGCGCAGTAATAAAGTTGGGCACGATCTCGATTTCGCGCTCTTGCTTCTGCTTCTTCAAGTGGTGGATTATGGCTTCGGCCGCGTATTCAACACCGTTTGCAAACATGGCCGCAACACATAAACTCAATGGTGACGGCGAGTGTGACTAGGGTTCAGATGGAAGGGACGGTTCGAAGAACTGGAGAGCGCCGGTGACCGCATGACGGTGGCGAAGAATATGGCGAAGTGTGCAGTGTAAGTGGGGTTGGACGGGGATGATTCTAAGGTTGGAAGTATGTGTCCCACGGTCATGACCTGTCACCCAGGTTTCCTCAAATCATCATCCTTCCTGTGGACCTTTCTCCACCCATTATTGCAACATATCCCCTCCCTAAACTTCCTTTCTCTTCTTATACTGCCAGCATTACAGCATCTCCCCTTTCTCTTCTTGTGCTGCCAGAATCGGCCGTATCCCCTCCTTAAACTTCCTTTCTCTTCTTGTATTGCCAGCATCAGCCATATCCCCTCCATAAACCTCCTTCCTTTGATCTGCACTATGTCTTGCTCCAATGTATACGAGCACGACAACAACCATAGTAGTGCTCTACCAAGATCTCCCTCTTTGCACCGCCTCAAAGTTCACGGCAGACTGCTTTAAATCAGTTGACTTACTCACCAACTATATCCGTCGAAGCTGCTCGTACGGAGTTCGACAAAGTTGGGTTTGAGATGATTTTCGTAAAGTCGCTCTTCTACAACAGCACGGCACAGACAGAAGAAGTCGGCAAAGCAGCTCATCTTGCATACAAAGGATGCATAACTCGACAGAAACCTACCTCAAACTGAATTGAGTCTATAGATGTGATGCTATGGATGACATTGATTCTTCTCCGGATTCCTCTAGCTTTTGCTAAGAAGGCTGCAAGGCTGGCCATCAACGCTGCTGAGAAGTGGAAGCTTCCTCTTTTCATCATCTCCGAGACCCTTGCCGTCGCTGGTGTGGTTTTCTGTTTTCTTCATTGGGACCTGGTGCCAATTGGCAGTTGCCAGGGGCATTGGGAGGGGTGGGGCCATGCACTTGTTGCCATTATATATCTAATCCAAAGGTATTTCTCTTCCCCTCCCCAGTAATTTCACTGACCCTAACCGCCGTCGTTTCGGCGAATAGAGAACTTCGAGTTCGAATCGACTTTATGGAATACTCCTCACACGATACAGCAGCCGATACAGGTGGGCAGAAGGTCAACGAAGAAGAGCATTCTCCAATGTTTCGCATCGCCATTCATGGAGCTAGAAATACTCACCAGGCAAATCAATCAAAAACACCAGCATTGCAAAGCTCCTTTCACTCGAGGGCATTTCCTGACGCCCTATCTTATAAGAATGCAACACTCCGCGTTCAACATACCCCTGCTCCTACTGCACAGTGCAGAGATGGACGTAGGGCTGCTATGGCAGTGAATGCTCCCAAGACACAGTACGGTGACGCGAGGATATCCTAAGGCTTTCTGGATGGACTGTACCCGAAAATGCCTTGTAACCGGCCATAATCCGTCCATCCTACTGTCTCTTGAGAGATTTTCCGGGAGGGCAGATTTCTGCCGAGCAGACAAGTGAGCGAACGCAACCGGCTTCGTCAAAACACCGAGCGACACGAGTTTTCGCCTACCACACCACAACAAAGCAATGCCAAAGGACAAGAATGGGCAGAGACGCGAGGCTGCTTTTGAAGAAAGGGTCGATGTCATTGAGAGGCGCGCTGCAAGGCAATCCTATGGGAAAATAGCGAAGGACCTTGGGATGACCAAGAGCGGGGTTTCAGGATCGTGCAGGATTGGAAGACAGAACAAAATTTACAACGCTCCACACCCCGGTGCCCCAAAAAAACTCACGGGGAACGATGAGCGGTACCTATGCCAGCTATCGACGCGAAATCCCCGTGCAACGTTACGCGATATTACCGGAGATTCCCAGCTCAATGTGTCCGAACGTCTTGTGGGAGATACCTTGCGAAAGCACCACCTATATGTACGCGTTTGCAGGCGAAAGCCATGGCTAGATAAGGATTCGAGGCTGCGAAGGAAGCAATGGGCGCGTGTGCATAAAGACAAGCCGATGTGGAGAAAGTATGTTTACACAGACGAAGTTTCGTCCAAATTGGGTCAGGCTACCAACGCCTAACGACGCGTCAACCACCTACCTTCGTTGGCGAGCCAATGTCTATCCAATTCTTTGCCGGATTCTCAGCTACGGGACACACGAAATTGGTCCTGTTCGAAAACGCACCGAAAAAGAACGCACTAGTAAACTCGGCCTCAATTCCACTCAATATGTCAACGAGATTATTGTCCCGCACCTTCTACCACTCCACGAGAGCGTGAGAGGCGCTGAGGAACAAGCCCACACTATTGAGGATGGAGCAAGTTACCATACTTCAGCCTATACTCGCAAATTCCGCCTGATGAACTACATGCTAAAGCCAGACTGGCCTGCCCACTCACCAGATATGAACCCAATTGAGAATATGTGGTCTATTTGGAAAGCGCGCTTTAGGAGGGTAATGAGAGACCCCAATAAGCGTCCCCATGGATGGGAGGAGGTCATCAAGGTTGCACAGGAGCTGTGGGAGGATTTACCATGGAAGAGAATCTATAGATGGGTGAATAGAATGCCAAATAGGGTTCGCACTTTGTATCGTGTGAACTGCGGCCCTACTCGCTGGTAGATAACCTTTACTATGTAAACTTTCTATATGCAAATTCTCTTTAATGTATCTGTTGTGTGTGGAGTAATTGCACTCGAGGGCTGTGTTGCGTTCGGGCGAGCGTGCCAAGACCGGCGCGTTCGCTCACTTATTTAACTCGTCGGTGGTTCGTGCTTTGTCGAATGGTGTCTTCGAGCATTCGACCCACATACGTATCTTCACTACGGGTATAACCTTTCCATCGAACATGTACTTCGAGGTATCGTCACAAATGCAGCTCAGTTCGCAGCCGAAATCAACAGACCTTTAGTTATCCCTTTCATAGAAGGCTTTGAAGACTTGTAAGACAATCTCTATCTGGTGGCAGATGGGGCAAGTGGCATGACGGCTCAGAAAACCGACGATTGCGAGAAGAGTGTGGATATATGATACATAGAGCAGTCATACACAGTAGTAGTACATTCCTTAACACGGTCTCTTTCATATCTATTGGCCTCGCTTCCCTATCTTATCTGGTTGTTGTGAAGATACTGCTTTTTGGATCGCGGGCACGACATCTGGATGCAACTGTACGCTGATTTGGTTGTTTCGTATGATTGTGTTAGCGACTGCGCAAAGGAGTTGGAAATGGCGTCGATCGGCTTGTGTTCACGATCATGTTTTGTTTTGTTTTGTTTTTATGATTGCTTTACCGACCTCACCTTAGGGGGATTTTCCGAAGAGTTGATCTGCTGTGGGTTTCCTGTACTCGTGCAAAGCAAAGATCATCGTCTTTTACGACCCAGTGAATACTTACAGGAGAAAACTTCGTAGTTAGGTTTCTGATGGCCTACTTGCTCTCGTTTACCAAATTTTCTCGTCGCTCGCAAGCTCGGTTCGCTACAGGAAGCACAAAAAAAGAACGGATGGTTTACGAGAGCATGGCCTACTCTATACCCAATCTTTATTAGAATTGGTGTGTAGGTTTTCCGCATTCCATGGGGCACGCCAGATTTACCGCACCCTCCGAGTATATATATACAAGACAAGGACGTCTTTATCATTGTACTTGTGCTTTACGTACACGGGGTGTTGCCGTGTAACCGATGGAATTTCCGTCGGTATACAAACGGAATGGTGCACGCCCTGGTGAGGGTCGCAAAACAGTGCCAAGGGGCTGCAAAATCGGGCCAAAATCCCCTCTTTCGGACTTTGTCGTCACTCATAATACACTCGTTAATTTGTTCTATACGAATAAATCCCAGCTATTTTAATCAGAGATCCACTTACAAAACAGTTTTCAGCCCGTAATCAAATTTATCGGCTAAATTTGACGGGTTCCAGTACTTTTTACTCTAGAGATTGATTCCGTAACGTCCGTGCCGAATAATTATCCTCATTTTGTAAAATTTTCAATATCTACCTACTGTGCAACAGTGTCGACACTCACTCTACAGCAGTCTAAGGCTTGTTCCACTGCGCATTTTTAAGTCCAAGCAATTGTTCAAAACTACTGTACCGGCCACTGCGGTTCGGACGTCAGCAATCAGCACGGGGTGTCTGTCCAGCTGTTTTTACGCCTCTGTCAGCGTCAGCAGGCCAGTGTCCAAGCAGCAAAAGTTGTCAGCACCATCAATTTCAATTCTGCAATTTACAATTATGATACCCTGTGCCTTATGCTATATTATGATGCCC